>CAJIAN010000728.1_pt1 | contig 23668 bp, 22 predicted proteins | sample 9199061 | NCBI WGS metagenome assembly CAJIAN01 (sample SAMEA7708264, study PRJEB35096) | sediment metagenome | biome: marine neritic benthic zone biome [ENVO:01000025]; feature: sediment [ENVO:00002007]; material: shallow marine sediment [ENVO:03000034] sea grass bed [ENVO_01000059] ...
CAGAAAGACGAGGTGAAGAGTGCTTTTGAAACGCTCCTGAAGGGTTCGCAGATTGCCAAGAAATCGAGCACGATGGAGCAACTCATCAAGGACACCGAGGGCATCTCGGCGAGTTTCGGAAAAATGACTGGGTTCGAACTGACCCGCGCGCACCGTGTTGGCAGCCGACTCGTCCGCTTCACCTACCTCAGCTATCGGGCGACGATTCCATTGCAGTGGCAGTTCTACTGCTATCGAGCCGGCGATTCGTGGGTTCTCCTCGATATCACCGTGAACAGCGTGCTCGAAGAGATCTTCGATCCCGAGAGCAAGGCCGAGAAATCCAGAGCAGGACTCCGCTAGCTAGTGACAAGCAGGGGGCTACCTAGCCCAAAGCGGCAACGCGCTGAGCGTAGAGGCGCTTGAGCCGACTGGCCGCATTCTTGTGAATGACGCCATTCTTGGCCGCGCGATCGGCAGCCGAGGCAAGTTTATTCAGCTGCGCTGTCGCGCCTTCCTTGTCCTTGGACTGCAACAAGGCGTTGAGTGTCTTGCGCGTCGACTTCACGCGGGTCCTTGTCGCCTTGTTGCGCGCGGTGCGCTTTTCGGTCTGACGGATGCGTTTTTCGGCTGACTTGATATTTGCCATGATTTCCGGCGTGGGGAGCGAACTTTAGGCGCGCCGCCAACATTGTCAAGCCGTGCCTAAAGCTTTTTCAGGAACATCGAACGCGCCTGTTTGCGGGAGATACGCCAGTCTTTTGCAGACGATTCGCTTCGCTTCGCAGGTGCTACCACGTTCCGGACACTCGGCGGTCTCGTTTTCGAAGACGCTGCCGCGGCGGCAAGCACTTCCGTGGATTCGCCCACCACACTTGGCGCGGGGGAAGACGGCGCGGGCGCTGGAGCGAGTGGGCGTTCTCTTTCCATCACGGCAGCATAAAGCGCTTTGTCCGTCTGCGGCACCTCGGCCAACCGCAACCCTGACTTCTTCACAAAAATACCCGCGCCGGTGGGGACCCGCTTGTAGAGATCGACGATGTCTCTGGACTTCATTCGAATGCACCCGTAGCTCGAAGGGGTTCCGATGGTCCGCTCCTCGGGCGTTCCATGAACGTAGATGTAGCGGCGTTTCGCGTTTCGATTCTTGCGCTGCTGCCCCTCAAGCCAGAGAATCCGCGTCACGATCGGATCCCGACCAGGCGAGTTCGGCTTCACCACCTCGCCAGTGGGTCGGCGGCTCTTGAAGACGGTGCCCTTGCGGTAGCCTCCTCCGATCTTCCGGTAGACGCGCATGTGGCCCAGAGGAGTCTTGTGGCTCCCGGGTTTGTCGCCGAGCCCGAATTTGGAGGTTGATATCGGATACGCTTTCCTGGGAACGCCCTTCTCGACGAGAATCAATCTCTGATCTTTGACGCTCACCAACATCTGCGTGTGGGCCGCCGAGGATGCACTGGTCCGGCAACTGCTCTGAAAAACGGCTACGCCCGCGGCAAGGGCGATTGCTCCGATCCTGCACATCCTCCCATTATCGGATCTTTTAGAACTCATTCCTTTTAAGTATGAGAATTATTATCCTGCCCTTATTTTAAAAAATGTCAAATCGCAGCCTCCCTGACGGATGGACACCATCAGGTTGCGGGAACGGGCTGGCGAGCGCTCAGCATCCCCACGAAATAGTGCCTCAGGGAGCCCCAGCACACGTAGAGGAACCCGAATTGAAACATGACAAGAAACGGAAGTGATCCCCAGTTTCCGGTGACCAGGCAGAAGATCACCAAGTAGCTGAAATAGGCGGCCAACAGCACCTCGAACACGGGAGCGATCGACTTCAGCGCACGGTAGCGACTCCTCTTCCAATCCTGCTTCTTCTTCTCGATCCCGTACTTCGGGGTGCGAATGAAGTCCGACTGGCGATTGAAGAGGGCCTCCAGCACAGCCTTCCCGTTGTTGATGGACATACCGATCCCAAGGGCGAGCAACACGGGGAGATAGATGATCTCCTTCAGCCACTTCCATTTCGGATAAAGAGCCATCTGCGAACAGACGTAGAAGAGCCCGACCGAAAGGAACGCCATCAGGAAAATCGGGATGTCGAGCAGCATCACACGCTGCCAACCCGCCGCCGGTTGCATGGCGGGATGGATGAGGATGCACAGGAAGATCAGGAGCAGATACGCGAAGTTCGAGGTCAGGTGCACCGTGGCCTCCAACTTGATGATGAACGGAAGATCGCTCGACCAGATTCTTCCGAGCATCTTCTTGCACGTCTGGATTGATCCCTTCGTCCAGCGATGCTGCTGCGACTTGAATCCATCCATATCCACCGGCAGCTCCGCGGGCGTGACGACGTCCTTGAGGAAGATGAACTTCCAGCCCTTCATCTGGGCGCGATAGCTGAGATCAAGATCTTCGGTGAGCGTGTCGTGCTGCCATCCGCCCGCGTCCTCGATGCAGGACTTGCGCCAGATGCCGCCGGTCCCATTGAAATTGAAGAAGCGACCGCTCCGACTGCGGGCGGTCTGCTCGAGAATGAGATGCCCGTCGAGGAACATCGCTTGGATGCGTGTTAGGAGGGAATACTTGCGGTTGAGGTGTCCCCAGCGGGTCTGGATCATCCCGATCTTCTCGTCCGTGAAGAAGTGGATCATCTCGTGGAGAATCTCCGGCTGCGGCACGAAATCGGCGTCGAGGATGAAGATGAACTCGCCTTTCGCAGTCTCCATCCCGTTCTCGAGAGCACCCGCCTTGAACCCCGTCCGATCGACACGGTGGACGAGTTCGATGTCGTACCCGTCGGCCTTGAGCGCGTCGACCTCCTTCTGGCAGAGTTCCCGCGTCTCGTCGGTAGAGTCGTCGAGCACCTGAATCTGGAGCTTCTCCTTCGGGTAGTTGAGAGCGCCCACGGCACGGATCAGGCGTTTGACCACGTGCAGTTCGTTGAAGATCGGCAACTGAACGGTCACCGGTGGCAACTCCTCGAAACTGCGCAGGGGTACAGGCTTCTGGCGCGAATGCTTCAAAAACAGATAGATCATCGTGTAACGATGCAATCCGTAAGCAGAGAGTCCGAAGAGTACCAGGAAGTAGCAGACTACCCAGATAGTGCTGGCAATGTCCATATGTTGAGATGCAACTCCGCGCCCAGTCAGGAGTCGATATTCGGGAAGGATATGATGCCGGTTTATGCCTTACCGTCAAGTGGCAATTCTCCGAATAAAAATCTCGAAATCAGGCGGTTTCCGCCGCATATTCCCCATCCGCGTTCACGCGTTTTTCAACCATCGGCACGCCTCTCCTATGTCACGCATTCACACCCTGGTTTCGCTCGCCGGGATCGTCACAACCGCACTCCTCGCCTTTCCACTGACCTCTCTGGCCCAAGACCGGCCCGAGGTCCCCGAAGATCTCGTCGACGACGAGCACATCCGCGAGGAATTCGGCATCAATCACTTCACCACGCCCTCGATCGGGAAGCTCTTCGACGATCTGGACGAACTGGGCACCCTTCCTTATGACAAGCTCAAGCGGGAGATTCCAAAGGACACCCCGCGCGACCGCGCCCTCATGGCGATGAACCTCGGCACGCTGATCGCTGAGGGCTTTCTCATCGTTCAGGCGGAGAAAGTTTCGGAACTCGAGGCCATAGGTCGCGCCGTGCTCAAGCAGGCGAAGATCCTCGGCACGGGAATGCGCGTGACCAAGCACACCAAGAGCATTCTTGAAAGCAGCGGTCTCGGCGAATGGGACAAGCTCCGCGAGGAACTCGCCAAGACCCAGGCGGACGTCGAAGCCGAGATGGTCATGCTTCGCGATGTCGATATCGCGCATCTCGTCAGTCTCGGCGGCTGGGTCCGCGCCTTGGAGATCGTCGCGGCCACCGCTTCGGATCCCTACAACGCGAAGAAGGCGGCGAAGATCCAACGCACCGACACCATCCGCTACTTCCAAGAGAGCCTTCACGGTCTCGAGCCCAAACTGCGGAAGAACGCGAACATCCAGAAGGTCACCGAGAGCGTCGGGCAGATCTACACCATCGTCGAGAAAGCGGAAGGCGCCCCCCTGAAAGAGGAAGACCTCCAGGCTTTGCTCGACAAGGCCCGCGCCCTACGCAAGCTCATCGAAGGTCCGAAGCGCAGCTAGCTAGCTAGGTGAGCGTTCGCCTCCCAGCCTGATGGCGAGACCCTACCAGCACCGTTTCGGATACGAGAACAATGGGAGCTGGAACACCGCGAACATCGCCCCGGCTTTCCCGAGTTTTCGCGAGTAGCCCAAGCGGAAACGAAAGCCGAAAGTCCCGTCAAAGCCCACCTCCGGTAGTTGACGCGGCTCGCGGATCTTCATAACGTAGACCTGCTATGAAGCCCGCTCTCGCATTCGCAGGTGGTGGTGTCCTTGGAGCAGCAATCGCTATCGGAATCGTCCTTCTTGGTGACCGGGGATACAAACCGAAGTTCAAGAAGCTCGAGAAGGACTACGAGACGCTCGCCACGAAGATCGATAACGATGCCACCGCTCTCGCGGAGTCGCGCACGGAAACCTCGAAACTGCGCGATGAGGTGAAGAACCTGGAGAATGCGCTGAGTGTTGCCAGGGACGCGAACGCTGCCGAGATCGCCAAGCGCGACGAGGCCAAGGAGCGGAAATCCGGTGAGACGCCGTTCGAGGGCCTCGGCGAACTGTTCGCCAAGATGGGATCGGCAGCTTCGAAGTTCGAGTCCAAGAAACTTCGCGAAGTGCTCGGGCTTTCCGGCGCGCAATTGGGGCAATTCGAACTGCTCCTCGAACAATCAGGCGACGCCCGCAAGGCGGCCTTCGCGGCGACCATGTCCGGCAAGGCCACACTGGAGCAGTTTGCGCGCATCGAAGGCGCGACCCCGGAGCTCGACCGCTTCGCCGAGACCCTGTCGCCGGATCAGCAACAAGCCTACGCCGAATACAAGCATCAGCAGAACCAGGACCGCATCGAGCGCAAGGCGAACGAGGAACTGATGTGGCTCCAGACCGTCGCCAAACTCGATGAAACGCAGAAGGACCAGGCCTTCGAGATCTTCGCCGACCAGGCGAGCCGCGAACGCCCGGAATCGCTGCTCGACATGAGCGGCGGGGAGGAGTTCGGGACCTATGTCGATGAGGCGATGGATGAACGCCGGGGGCGTCTGGGCAAGATTCTCGACGAGGACCAGATGACCGCCTACGCCGAGCAGGCGGACCTTTGGGCCAACATGGCGAAAGCGATGGCCGCTGGTGCGGCTACCGAAGGGAACGAATAGCAGCCCGGAAAAACCTAACGCTGATACAGTGGGACGTAGTGGTACGGCATCGCGAGAATCATCGCATTCACTGCCGTGGTGTAGAACGGCCCGGGCGCACCGCCTCTCCCTCTTTCCCAATAGTACTGCCCATCCTTCCCTTTCTTCGCCTGCTCGACGAGCAAATCACGCACCTTTTTGTACCAATCCGCCCAAGTCTTCCCCCCGATCATGTAGTGCGCCGGCGCGGCGTAGAAGTTGCCGTAGGTAAACCATCGCTGGCCGTCCTTGAAACTCTTGAACAGATATTTCGATCCGGCCTTCACTTGGGGATCGTCGTAACGACCGCAGACCTGAAGCGAGTAAATCGCGGCGGCCGTCCGGGCGAATCCCGGTTCCTGCCCCGGTTGGTAGGAGAATCCTCCGGTGTGCTTGTGATGGCACGCGTGCACGTACTTGATCGCCTCGTCGATCGTTTTCTGCGGGACCTTGATGCCGCCGTTCTTCGCCGCGCGGAGCGCGACCACCTGGAGGACGGTGACCGAAATGTCGGCGTCGCTGACGTACGGCTTGTAGCGCCAACCGCCCTGATCGTTCTGAGAACTGATGATGACCTTGATCAGTCGCTCCAATTTCTGACGGATCGCCGGTATCTGCGTCTGTCCATAGAGCTCGGCGAGCGCGATCGTCGCCACACCGTGGAAATACATGTACTGGCCGCTGTCGCGTTTTCCAATCAGCCCATCATCGGCTACCGAATCGAGCAGATACTTCACGCCCGCCGCCACCTCGCGGCCGTATTCGCCCTCACCGGGAAGATGCCCGGCGGCTTGGAACGCCATCAGAGCATAGCCCGTCATCGCAATCGGGTATTCGCGTTCCTTGCTCTCGATGCCGAAGAAGGCACCGTTCGGACTCTGGTTCGCGGCGAGATACTTCAACGCACCCTTAATGATCGCCTCCGCCTTGGGATCGACCTTGACCGGATCAACGAGACGTCCCTTGGACACATCTGCGCCAAAGGCGGGATGACAAATGACCAAGTACCCAATGACAAAGCAATGACGAATCAGAAGTGACGAAAGTAATCGCATAGTGGCGAATTGGGACTGCGGAGGTTCGGAATTCTTTCGAGCGTGGGTGTTTTGGGTACTTCGTTATCCCTCACCGGCTCGCCTGATCGGAGAGATTCTTGAGATATTGTTCGATCATCGACCCGTATTCAGCCGGATAGCCTTCAGCGGTTGATTGACGCACCGTTCCGCGCTCCCGCTTTGGAAGGCCGATGAACTTGCTTGTGCCAGTCACACGACGCCGCGCACCATCCATGGCACCCGCACCGTAGAGGTTCCCGAACTCACCGTTCCCCTGCCCCTCGGCTCCAGGTTGCTGCGACTGCCCCTGGCCTTGGCCTTGGCCTTGGCCTTGGCCCTGCCCCTGGCCCTGCCCTTGGCCTTGTCCCTGCCCTTGGCCTTGCCCCTGCCCCTGCCCCTGCCCCTGTCCTTGTCCTTGCCCTTCAGCCTGGGCGAGACCCTCGGATGGCGAACTCAATCCGGCTTCGGCAAGCGCGAGCGAAGCCGCAGCTTGCGCGAGAGAAGCCTGCGCGGCCCCGGCGCTCGACTGGGCACCGGCCGGACTGTTCCCCGCCGCCTGCGCGCCCGACTGAGCAAGCGCGCTCTGCGCCGACTGCAAGGCGGATTGCGCCGCAGAAGGAAGACCCCCCTGCGCTCCGGAAGAAAGTGGACTGATGGCGTCCAACGCATTGGCAAGCGGTGAAGCAGCCGCCGCTGCGGCCTGAGATGCCGCCAACTGTTCGGCGAGTGCCTGCACTTCAGCCTGCTCTTGGCCAAGCGCTGCAAGCGATGGCGTCCCCGATCCCTGGCCTTCGCCTTGTCCTTGTCCTTGTCCCTCACCCTGTCCCTGTCCCTGGCCCTGTCCCTGGCCCTGGCCTTCACCCTGGCCCTCGCCTTCGCCCTGTCCTTCACCTTGACCCTCGCCCTGTCCTTCACCTTGACCCTCGCCCTGCCCTTCACCCTGTCCTTCACCCTGACCCTCGCCTTCTCCCTCGCCCGACGCTTCCGCCGAGGCGATCGCTTCCTGGGCATCCTGCATCTCGCCGATGGCGGCTTCCAGATTGCCCTGAGCGAGTTGCTCGGCAGCCTCGGCAGCGGATGCCTGAGCCTGCGCGAGCGGTGACGATTCGGCTGCGTCGTTCGTCTGCGGTTGGCTGGCCAGTCCTTCGGCGATCGCTTCCTGACGTTCCTGCAACTGCTGCGCGAGACTCGCCGGCGCTTCGAGCTGGGAAAGGGCCTCACCGATCTGCTCCTGCGCTTCCGAAATCGCTTCCTGCGCCTCCGCAAAACTGGCAGCCGGATCCTGCGGCGATTCGCCGAGCGCCTCCGCGAGTTCCTCCATCCTCCCCTCGATGGCTTCCTTGGCCTCGTTCAGGTTTTGCAATGCTTCCGACTGCTGTGGCTGCGCACCCTGAGGATTGTTCTGCGCGAGCGACTCCTGCGCCTGGCCTTCATTCTGCGCCGCGTCGGAGAGACTCTCCGCCGCTTCCGAAACACTCGATTCCTGCACTTCCTGCGTGAGAGATTGCGTCTGCTCCTGCAGGTCACCCTGCTCTGCTGCCAGTTCCTGGCTCGATTGCGACGACGGTTCCGGCTTGGCGCTCTCCTGAATCGTGTCCGTCTGGAGATCCGTCTGTTCCTTGATGATCTCGTCGAGTTTCTCGGAAATCTCCTCAAGCTGGGCGAGCTCGGTGGCAGCCTCCTGGAGTTCCGCAATCTGTTCCCTGATCTTCTCTTCCGCTGCCGACAGCGCATCGATGGCGGCCTGCTGCGCTTCAGGCGCGTTCTGCCCCTCGGCAAGCTGCGCCGCCGATTCCTCCATCTGCTCGGCAGCGGCGGCAATATCCGATGCCGCTTCCGGCGCAGGGATCGCCGCATCCTGCTGCGCCTCGCGGGCGGCTTGCTCGATCGCCTCCTGTGGCTGTGCCTGTTCCTTGAGCGCTTCGGGATTCGCAGCGGCCTCCGCATTCTCCGCGGTCGCCATCAGTTCCTCCTCCTGTTTCTTGATCTCCTGAACTTTTTCTAACAAAGCCTCAAGCTGCTCCAACTTCGTCTCCGGAACGGCCTCGACGATCTGTCCTTCATCGATCTTCTCGAGCAGCGACTCGCGCGCTTCTTCGAGTTTCGCGAGCGCTGCCGACTCCGCGGCGATCGCCGGCTCCTTCTTCTCCTGCGGTGTCGAATCGCTCCCGAGGATCTCCCGTGCCTTCTGCATTTCTTCGACGGAATCCCCGAGCGCTTCCGACGACTCGGCGGCAATCGGCTCGATCTGCTTTTGCAGGAAGTCGGTCTTGTCGACGACTTCCGCCTGATGCTTCTGCACATCGAACGCCACCCGCTTGGCGGCTTCTTCGGGAGTGGGAACTCCCAAGCGGCGACGTGCGTTGGCCATCGCCCGTTCCATCTGCCCTTTCAGGTTGGCTTCTTCTCGGCGGACGCGCGCGTGCTCGTCGGCGATCCGCTTGTCCCAGTTCCGGTTCTCCTGATCGATCCTCCGCTTGGTGTTTCTAATGTGGTTCTCCTTGTTCCGAATGTCGTTCCTGTTCGGCTCCGGCTTCGCCTTCGCTTCGGCGAGTTGCTTCTCAAGGCGCTCCATTTCCGCCTGTTGACGCTCCTGATGGGAGGCCTTCTGCTTCTCCAATCTCTCCACATTGCGTTCGCTGTTCTCCTTCGACTTCTCGATCCGCTTTGTGAGATTCTGCACCTGTCGATCCTGCATGACTTGCTCCTGACCCGGAACCTCCGGATCGGCCTCCAACTTCTCCGTTTCGGCGATGATTTCCTTCTCCTCGGCAATGAGCGCATCCACCTCGGCGACCGCGTCGAGCAATTTCTCCAGCTCGTCCTTCTCGGACTCAAGCAAGGTCGCCAGTTGCCAGAGCGCATCTCTCGCCGCCTTCTCATTTCCGGCCGCGCTCATGAAACGGCGTTCCTTGATGTCGTCGACGGCGTCAGAAAGCTTACCCTTCAACTGCTTTTCCTCGACGAACTTCACGCCGTCCTTCGGACGGCTTTCGAGACCGTCTCCCGAGTCCTTCGCAAGCAGTTCCAAGCGCCCTAACACATGCCCCACCTCATCGCGAATCGCTCCCTGCTCCGATTCCTGAAGCTGCAGCGAGATGATCTGGCGGGGTTTCAGCTGTCCGGATTTGACCCCTTCCGAGATGAGGGCAACACCCTCGTGGAGATTCGCGGACTGCCGGTCGCCCAACTCGCGGACGCGCTTCGCCAGTTCGTAGAGCGCGAGCTGGCGCTGGTACTCCAGAAGCACCTGACGCAGCTGCACGATGACCGCTTTCTGATTCGTGTAGGCACCGACGATCTTCTGCTTCGATTCGCCAACCCCTTCGGCGCGCGCTCCCTGCAGGAGGGTGATGATCTCCTGCATCTGCTCCCGGGAGAGATTCCCCAGAACTTTCTGAATCGCCCCGAGGATCTCGACGTCCTGACCGCCGATTCCGTTGCGCTCGAACTCCTGCACTAGGCGTTCCAGCTGCGTGCTTGCACGCTGCGTGGTCTCCTTGATGCGCTCCTGCTTCATCTCCTGACGGAGAAGGCGGGAATCCCCGGCATCCTGAGCCAGCAGATTATTGGCCGGCCAGATCAACGCGAGGGCGAGAGTGAGAAAACGGCAATTCTTCATGATTGCGGAAAGTCTACGCGAATATGCCTGCACTTGAAGTGCGAAATACCCGTCCGCTCAGCCCTCCTTCGGCCCCACATCGGCGGGTGCCGAAGCTGGCTTTCCGGTCACCTCCTCGATCGAGATCCCCATTCTCCGGGCGCGGCGCTCCCAGAGTGTGCGCGCCCATTCCTGGAGATCGTCGGTGGTATCCACCTCATCCACGATCTCGAGGCCGATGAGCGTTTCCACGACGTCCTCCATCGTCACGACGCCCTCGAAGCCGCCGAACTCATCGAGCACGCCGGCGATTTGCCGACGATCCTTGAGGAATTCCTCGAAGGCCCCGGTGATCGGAGTCGTCGCCGCGAGCATCGGAATGTCGCGCATCAGTTCGCTCAGGGTGACGTCGTCGCGGTCCTGCGCGGCGGCAGTGAGCACGTCTCCCTTGAGGACGAATCCACGAATATCATCGAGGTCCTTCTCGTAGACGGGGATTCGCGAGAACGGGGTGTCGGCATGCGACTGCATGAACTCGGCAACCGTCAGTGAATCGGGCAGAGCGAAGACAACCACACGTGGCGACATCACATCGTGCACCGTGTTGTCACGCAGGTGCAGGAGATTGTGAAGGATCCGCATCTCGCTCTCCTTGAGTTTGCCTTCCTTGCGACCGAGTTCGCCCATCACCTTGAGTTCCTCGCGACTGAATTCGGATTGCCCGTGCCCACCCGGTGCGAAGATGGCGACCAGCCTGACGAAGGGCTTCATCACGCGAGTGAGCCAAATGAGGCAGCGACCGACCCACGGCGCCCACTTCCGCCAATGGCGGGCTCCGAGATTCTTGGGGATGATCTCGGAAAGGATGAGCACCGCGAGTGTCATGAGCGCTCCCGCGAGATGCTCCCAGAACCCGCCACCGGTGATTGCGGCGACCTGCGCGCCCACGCCCATTGCTCCGACGGTGTGCGCGATGGTGTTCAATGTCAGGATCGAGGTCAGCGGTGCATTCAGATCCGACTTCAGCCTCTCCAGCATCACTCCGGTCCGTGGCCGCTCCTTCTTCTTCTTGGCCACGAAGGGCTGCGTAATGCTGAGGAGCACGGCCTCCCAGACCGAACAGAAGAACGACACGCCGATGGCGACCGCGAAGTAAATAACGAGGAGGGTCCAGCTGCCCGAGCCGGACGGCACCGCGGACGAGCCGGTGGCAGCGAGGAAAACGGACGGATCAAGCACGGTCATGCGCTCCCCATCGATTCAGCATTCCAGCGCGCTGTCAAGAAATCGCGGTGCATTACAAACTAGCGGCGAACTCGTAATAGCCTCCGGGCGGCAACTGGTCTTCGGTAAATTCGTCATGAAAAACGGAATCTGCACGCGCTGCGGTCACCCCGAGGTCATCAAGGCCGTGGCGGCTGACTATGCCGAGGACAATCGCGAGAAACCGATGGCGGTAACGGCCGACCGTCGCTGGATCCACGCCGGGAGAAATCCCGAATACACCCACGGCGAGCTCTACACCTACACCTGCCGCTCCTGCGGATTCACCGAATGGTATGCGGAGGAGCCCAGCGAGATTCCTATCGGACCGGACTACAAGACCAGTCTTCTGAAGGGGCAAGTGTAACTTCCTATCTTGTGGATTCGAGATAGCGACTCAGCTTCTCAAGATTCGCGGCGAAGACCGCGCTGGAGATGTAACGCGCTCCTGTCTTGAACTTCGCCTGACCCACGAGGGGTTCGCCGCGATAGACGCTGATCCAGCGGCCATGGTCGTCGAGGTCGGCAATGATCCTCGCGACGTCTTCTTCCGAGGGCGCGGCTACCTTGTTCTCGATTTCGCCGTTTTCGATCATTCGATACCGGCGATCGAGTTCTTCCAACCGCGGTTCCGATTTCCAACCGTAGTGCTTCGGCAAATTGGAATCGTCGTAGGTCAGCGAATACACCTTGCCCCGGCGGGACATATAAAGCGGACGGTTTGTCCCGAGTTCGTAGCAGCGGGCGAGCCTGCCATCGGAAAGCAGCGAACGCTTCAGGTAGGCGAGCGCTGGCGGAATCGGCTTCAGGTATTTCCTGTCGCCGCCGGTCGCGTCCGCGATCTTCAACAGCGTTTCGATGACTTCCTGCGATTCGTCCCCGGCAATGGCAGGCGGTTCGAACTTGCGCGCCCAGATGGGATGCATCTCGTAGTTGTACTGCTGCGCCCACGCAGGCTGAGGATCGGGCATCTGCGCGAGAACGAGAAAGTCCCCAAGACGGTTCAGAGCCGCCATGTATTTCGGATTCTTGTAGACTACGTGCGCGGTGAGGAGCGCATCGGCGACGTAGCCGCAGACGTTGTCGTTGATCGTGTAGTAGTCCCAGTAGTTCTTGACCCGTCCCTCGGTGCGCCAGTCGTAAGCGGGATAGCTCGCTCTAGCGACCGGCTGGTTCGTCGCAACCGACCCGCGCCAAACTTGGGGGAAACCACCATTCTCAAACTGTGCTGCCAGTAGCGCGTCCAGCGCGGACAAGGCGCATTCATGAATCCGTTCGTGCTCGAAGCCGAGCGCCGCATCGACGAGCACGATCAGCATGATCGCGGACTGCGTCTGTCCGTCATCGAGCGAGCAATTGCCCTCCTTCGGTCGACGATCCTGCCCGAAACCGGAAAGATCGATCGAGTTCGTCCACCCGCCTCCGCGAAGCTGACCGAAGGCGAGCGCCTCCGCCGCTTCACGGGCGCCGTCGAGAAAGGCCACGTCGCCGGTCACCTCGTACGCCTTCAACATCGCCGTTCCAACTGTTGGTGTGCCCGGAGGCTGCACCCAGATTTGCTTGTCGCCCGCGCGTCCCTCGCCCCAGCGCACCGACAAATCGAGACTGTAGTGGTAGACGTAGCCGCCGTGGACCGCGGTCTCATTCCGATAGAATTCCACCGCCTTTCGCATGGCGGACGCAATCTGGGTGCGATCGACGGCTTCGGCGTCAGTGCCGAACTCCGCGCAGACCACGGTGAAGATCACAAGAAAGCGCATCCTCGCGATTGTGACCGAATGGACGGCGGAATCCAAGGACCGCGTCCTATTCCAAAGGCGCCGTTCGATTGTAATCGCCACGTCCTCGTCCGCGGCGGATGCTGTCGCCGTGACGACGGAGAACTCGACTCGCAACTTCGCTCTCATCGGGATCGCGTGCTTCGCTCTTGGTGCAGGTGTCACGGCTCTCTGGTTGAGGCCCGAAATACCCATGGTTGAAGAGGATGGTACCCACGGACGAGCAGACACGGCCTCGAACAAGGGAGGCATGCGAACCACGACCGATGCCGGGGAACCGCAGGGCGAAGATGATGCCTCGGACAGATTTGACCAGTGGCTTGAGGAGTTCCAGAAGCCGGTGGCCACCGCCGCGGAGATCCATGCCTATCTCGAAGCCCACGGGCGCTCCCGGGAGGCCCTTGCCGCCGCAGGCGTTCTCACCCGAGACGACGCACTGCTCCGGGAAGCCGCAAAGCGGTTTCCCGAGGATCCGATGGTCCAGTTTCTGGTCGTCGCCAATAATCTGTTTCCCGACGATCGGCGGGAGTGGGTCGAACGATTCAAGCAGTCCCAGCCGGACAACGCGCTTGCCGCCTATTACATGGCGCGCGAGCATCTCGCAGCGGGCGAGACGAGTGCCGCCATTGCCGAACTTCGGCGAGGCGCAGGCCTCGAAAAGTTCGAGGATTTCTCGGAAGAGAGCATGCTCGGGATGGACGCGATGATGCTGGAGATGGGCAAATCGCCGTTCGAAGCAAAATCCCGCAGCACGTCGAGGATTCCGCTCGCCTACCTGGGCGAGTTTTCAAAGATCGCGGACCAACTCGCCGCGATTCAGCAGGAAGCGACGACGCCCGGGGAAGCCCAGGAACTCGCCGCCATCGGAGCCGCCATGGGCAACGACCTCAGCCAAGGGCCTGCCGCTCGTTCGATACTTACCCAGGTGATTGGACTCGGGATCGAAGCCCAGTTTCTCAAGCTGCTCGATCCGGAAACCAAGTCGCCGTATTTCTCAGGCGACCCCGCAACGATGCTCGCCGAAATTGAAACGGAAATGGACAATGTTCGGATACGCGCCGGTCAGCTCGTAGAGCGGATGGGAAAACTGGACGAGCCAATGATGAGCCACTATTTCGATCGCGTGCGAATCTCCGGAGAAGCCGCTGCCATCGATTGGCTGAAACGCACGGTGGAAACGCAGGACGCGAGCACCGCCGATTAGTAGATCAATTCTCAGAGTTTTCTGCCATAGAGGTTCAACAAACTGCGCGGCCATCCTGAGCGACGGAGGAGCGAAGAATCTGGTCATCAAGGGCCGTTTGACTCCAAGGATGACCCGTGTAGATGCCCGGTGGTCAGTCGCCCCTCGGCTCGCGACTAACACATTCCTACTTCTTCCCGTCCTTCGGAGGCAAGGCGAGCTGCTTTTCGTCGATCGAAACAGGCGCACCGCCTTCCGGCACGTCAACCTTGGCGGTCCAGAGAATGCCGTTCACGATCATCTTGCGAAAAGCATCGATCTGGAAGTTTCGGTAGAAATGACCGAGGGTCGTTCCGAAGGCGCGTCCTCCCTCTTCGCGTTCGTGGACCCAGCCCACGATCACGTCTTTTCCCTTCGTATTCACCTGAAGCAGCGGCTTGGCCTTGGCCATCGTGGGATTCAGGTAGTACTCGTCGTGCAATTCGTACTCGCTCCAGCCACGGCAGATGGGGTGATCGGGGATGATCTGCTTGAGCATCGATTTGCCAGTGCTCAGCCCGACATTGCTGACCCACGTGCCACCGAGATGACGCATCCAGCGCTCCCCCAAGCGCTCGAGGTTCTTTTGATAGACGGAGGAGGCCCAGTGGATGGTGACCAGCCCGACGCCATCCTTCATCAGATTCTCGAACGCTTCCGCGTGCGGGCCATCCAACAACCGCTCGGCCGCAGGATCGGTGTAGACGACAATCGTGCTCACGCCCTCCAGATCCTTCGCATCCTTCGGCCAGCCGTTCGAAACCACCGTTTCGATCCCGTCGATTTTCCGCAGGCAGTTCGTCAGCATCACGCAGGTGTGAAGATACATGTGCGTGCCGTGCGGATGATCGGGCTTCTTGCCGATGAGGAGAACCTTGGGCTTCGCTTTGTTGGCAGCTTCGGCGACCGCGGAGAGCCCACCGAGCGAGAGACAGGAAATGAGCAGGAATCGAATGGTCATGATCTCCGACCAGTCTGTAGCACGCGATCTCCTGAAGCGATCTCAATCCTCACTGGCCTCGCGCTTCCGTTTCGCCACCGCCCTCTTCAGAATGAACTCGATCTGGCCGTTGATGCTTCGCAGCTCGTCTTGCGACCAGCGTTCGAGTTCCTTCCAGAGTTTCGGATCGATCCGCAGGAGAAACGCCTTCTTTCCGGGCGAGGCCATCCTCCAACTCTACTGGTAGAGCGTCCCGGTATTGATAACCGGACTCACGTCGGAGTCTCCGCAGAGCACGACGAGCAAATTGCTCACCATCGTCGCACGTTTGTCGTCATCGAACTCGACGATTTTGCCATCGCTCAGCTCCGTCAGCGCCTGACCGACCATGCTCACGGCGCCACGGACGATCTTCTTCCGCGCAGCAATGATGGCCTCGGCCTGCTGACGCTTGAGCATCGCCTGGGCGATTTCCTGGGCGTAGGCGAGATGGGTGATTCGCGCCTCGTCGACGATCACGCCGGCTTTCCCCAAGCGCTCCTGCAGTTCGTTCCGGAGCGCCGCCAGCACCTGCTCTCCGCCGTCGCGGAGAGTGAGCTCCTCTTTGGTCTCTCCTCGGTCGTAGGCGTAACTGCCGGCAAGGTGCCGGATCGCCGACTCGCTCTGGATCCTCACGTAGCTCTTGTAGTCATCGACATCGAACTTCGCCATCGCGAGATCATCGACGCGCCAGACTACCACGGCCGCGATTTCGATCGGATTGCCGCGCAAATCATTCACCTTGATGACGTCGCTCTGAAAGTTCCTCGTCCGCACCGAGACTTTCGTCTTCACCTTCGAATAGAACGGATTGGCCCAGTGGAAACCACTATCGAGGACCGTCCCCTTGTAGGCACCGAACAGAACCTGCACCCTTCCTTCGTTCGGCTGCAGCGTGAAATGGCCGACAAGACTGATGATCGTGGCCACAAGGACGAGGATCCCGCCAAACAACATGGTGAACCCGGGTCCGTTATGACGCTCCACTTCGACGTGAAGGTCGTCGATGAAATGCACCGTCGGATTCGCTAGGACATAGATTCCGAAGACGATAAGCGCGATTGCCCCGAGGAGGCAGAGGATGTTGACGGCAAGCATCCCCCAGCCGCCTCTCGTCTTCACGACGTGGTCTTTGTGTACAAGTTCGGTTTTCTCCATGGCTCCCTTTCTTTTCAATTAGTATCGAAATGATATCACTTTAATATTAAACCGTCAAGAAAAATCCATCGGTTTTCAGCTGTGGGAGATTCGCAACTAGCTGTCGCTCTTCTTCTTGTGCCCTTCCCGTAGCGCCCAGACAATCAAGACGATCCCCCCGACCACGAAGGCCCCCCAGGTATCGCGTTCCCCGGTTGTCGCCGTCGCGATGGTGCATCCGGCGTGAATGAGAATAGCCCCTGCGATCAGTTTCATGAATTCAGCCTAGCACGGCATGAGTGAAACCACCAAGCGATCGAATCCGACGACTCGCTGGTATTCCGCTTCGTGCTCCACCTTCTCCTCGGTCTCGAGCACCGTGACCGATTCCACCCTTTCCTGCAGCTTGTCGAGCAGCTTCCGGACGATGAGCCGCGCGTGCGCAGCGCCGAGGCAGAGATGGGCTCCGGCACCGAAGGCGATGTGCGGGTTCGGCTTTCGATCGAGCCGGATTTCTTCCGGGGCGTCGAAGACGGTTTCATCGTTGTTCGCGGACACCCAGCACAAGGAAACGCGGCCCTTCGGCTTCACGGTCACGCCGTGCACATCGGTCTCGACGGGACAGACCCGCCCGATATGCGTCAACGGAGTGATGACGCGGAAGAATTCTTCGGTGGCGTTGACAATCCGTTTCGGATCCTCCCGGAGGAAGGGAAGCGCCTCGGGCATCTCGGCGAGGCTGGCGAAAATCGACGAAATGCTGTGAATCACCGTGTCGCGTCCGCCGGCAAAGGTCAGGTTGGCGAATCCCATCATCTCCTCGCACGTGAGTTTGCGTCCCTGAAACTCGACGCGGGTCAGCGCGCTGAAGAAATCCTCGCCCGGATTCTCAAGCGCACGATCGAACCGCTCGTGGAGATAGTTCTCCAGCATCGCGCCGCGTTCCTCACCCGGTTCGCCGTCGCGAAAGACGTGAATCCCCCACCCGATCCATGTTTCCGCCTCGTCTTCGGAATCGTTGAGGAGATAAGTGAGCGCCCGCGATTGGAGGGGCAGCGCAAAGTCGCGGACAATCTCGATACTGTCCTGTTTGCAAGCATCAGCCACCAGTTCGCCGACCAGCGTGTCGACCTTCGCGATGACTTCGGGATCCTTCGCGCGTTTGAAAAACGGCTCGATGATCTTGCGATACTCGGTGTGCTCCGGCGGATCGACCTCGATGGGCAGCTGCCGCATGGTCCGGACATCCTCCTCCGAGGGAATCGGCACGCGGAACGGCGCATCCGAACTGTAGGTTTTCCAATCCTTGGCGGCCGCCCTGACATCCGCATGCCGCAGGATCATCGGCACCGGCTCGCCCTGGAACGGGCAGGTTAAGACGCCATCACGTTTCCGTCGCTCTCGGAATGGATCGTCTGGAATCGGCATTGGCCCGATCTCAGACTAACTGAAGTCGTTCTGCAAGACGATCCTGTGCGGGGGGCTCTCCGCATGAAGTTTGGCGAATGCCTCGTTGACCTCGGACATCGGAAACACCTCGGTCTTCGGAGCAAGCCCGTGCCTCGCCGAGAACTCGAGCATGTTCGCGGTGGTCGCCGGACTTCCGAGCGGCGATCCGCTGATCGACCTTTCACCCGTGATGAGTGGAAAGACCCCGGCCTCGACCTTGGGCGCGGCACCCACGATGTGGAGCCGTCCCTTTGGTTTGAGCGTCGAAAGATAGAGATCCCAATTCAACTCGACATTCACGGTCACCAGCAGCATGTCGAAGTGGTTCGCGAGATTTTCCAGCTGGGATTCGTCGCGCGAATTCACGAAGTGATGTGCACCCAGTTCCTTCACCTTGTCTTCCTTGCCCGGGCTCGAGAACGCGGTCACTTCGCAACCCCACTTCGAGAGAAACTGCAGCGCCATGTGACCGAGACCGCCGATGCCTACGACGCCCACGCTGTCGGTGGGCGAGATTTCGTTGCGAACGATGGGATTGAACACGGTGATCCCGCCGCAGAAGAGCGGTCCGGCCGTCGCAGGATCGATACCATCTGGTAGCGGCGTCGCCCAGAGCGCCTGTGTGCGCACCTTGTCGGCGAATCCGCCGTGGCGTCCGACAATCGTTCCCTCGCCGGTGGGACAGAGATTGAAGTCACCCGATAGGCACTGCTCGCAGGTACCGCAGGATCGGCTGAACCATCCCAGCCCCACCTTCTGCCCGACTTCGAGATGGGTGACGTCATCGCCTTTCACCACGACCGTGCCCGAGATCTCGTGTCCGGGAACGAACGGGTAGGCCGTCATCTCCCAATCATTGTTCCACATGCTGAGATCGCTGTGACAGATCCCGCAGTGGTCGACATCGATCTCGACTTCGTCGGGTTTCAACTCCCCGGGCTCGTATTCGAAGGACTCCAGTTTCCCTCCCTGCTCGTTGGCTGCGTAGGCTCGGATGCTCATCGTTTGTGTCGGTTGTACGTTTCGGATGGTGATTCTATCGGGCAACGAATCCTCCATCGATCTTCAGGGGTTCGCCCGTGATCAGTCCTACCTTGTCGTTCATTTTGATCTCAGTGGATTCGTTCTTCGTATTTCAACCTCCTCACGCCTTGCCGCCGAAGGTCACGTGATCGTCCAGGTCGAGGACATCAAACCATGTGGCGATATCTTCACGGTCCGCACCCCCGGCGGCGGAAACCAGTTCGTTGACGAACTCACGGCTTTCATTGTCCGAAGGCGCGGCACTCGTGCGGATGGCCGACCATTGGGCGATCTCCCATTCCTCACGCTTGTGCGGCGAATTCTCGGTCACCCATGCCAGCAACGCGCCATCACCCACGCCTTTCGCGACCTCAGCCTTCAAGGCTTCCGCATCGATCCCGGTGTAGTTGAAGAACCGCTGATCCAGCGGGCAGTTGTAGTGATACTCCCCGTTCTTCCCCGCCAGTTCGGCGCGGCACTTGTCGAGCAGCCGTGGCAGCAAAGCGTAGCCTCCAAGTCGAACTCGGGGACTCCGGGGCGGTCGTTGGGTCAGATCGATTTCTTGCATGGTTCATTTCTCCTATGGTTTTCGTTTTCAGTTCAGGTTCGGATGCAAATTAGACCGGTCGGTTTAATTTTGCCGAAAAGTGAGTCTCTCAAGCCTCGGGCAACAAGTGCTCCGAGATATATGCCAGCGCCTCTCGCAAGGACTCCGCATTCCGGCCGATGATTGCCTGCTGCATCGCCCCCATCCAGAAGTTGCCGGCCAGTTTGGACGTCGTCGCCGGATCGACATCCTCGCGAACGCGTCCCTTTTCCACCGCTTCCCGGATCGCGCTCTCCAGAATCGCGCCCCATTCCACGTAGGCATCCGCCAGCACTTTCCGCATTGGCTCGCTGAAATCCGCCACCTCGGACGCCAGTTTCACCACGAGACAAGGGCATTTTCCCTCGTGCTCGAGGAATTTCGCGATCATCGACTCGTAGTAGGTCAACAACCGCTTCCGCGGATCTGGTTCCACGTCCGTCGAGAGCAATACCCGCCGCTTGTAGGCGCTCGCGTCGTCCACGTAGTGCTTCAAAAGCTCCACCCCAAACTGCTCCTTCGACTCGAAATGGTGATAAAACGAACCCTTCGGCACATTCACCGCCTTGAGGATCTCGTTCAGCCCGACCGAGTGAAAGCTCTTCTCGAGCATGATCTCCTCGGCAGCGTCCAATATGCGCTCTTTGGTGGGACGTTCGCTCATTCCAGACCAAAATTAGACCAGTCGTCTAGAAAGGCAAGAGGAAATCTTTGGGACCGCTCCACTTACAAAACATTCAGCCGGTTATAATGGCGCAATTTCAATATCGTGGATGAAGCTACCGATGAAGGGAGAAGAAGATGAAAACGACCTCGTTCACCTTGGAAAACACCGCACAGATTCTCATCCGGTGCTTCTGGATCGGCCTCGCATTTCAAATCCTCGTCTTTTTCTTTGCTGTGGGAACCCGTGATTGGGCCTACGAAGTTCACAAGCAATTCTTCGACATCTCGAAGCGCGAGTTTGATCTCGTCCTCTACTGCTGGATTGCGCTCGTGAAATTCATCCTACTCATCGGCTTCCTCCTGCCATACATCGCCATTCGCATGGTGATTTCGCGACAGCCGGCTGAAACGCCCAAAGCGAACGCCTGATTGGCAGAATACGAACCTCCGAATACGAACACGCCATGAATATCGAAACCCTGACAACCTTTTTCGGATGGTGCACGGTCATCAACCTCGTCATCTTGCTCATCGCCTCGCTGAAGCTCATCGTTTTGGGCGAATGGGCGAGCAGCGTGCATGCGAGGATGTTCAAGATCGACGGGAAAACAGTCCGGCTCGCCTACTTCAAGTTCATCGCGTACTACAAGCTCGCGATCATCGTCTTTAGTCTGGTGCCGTTCATCGCGCTTAAAATCATCGCGACATCGGCGGCCTGACGGGACTACGATTGAGGTCGACTACCGAAGATCGAAGCAAACGACGCGACCGCTGTTGTTCTTGCACAGGAGTCGCCCGTGGGAGAGGACCGGTCGGACCCAGCATCGACTCGGGAGGACCTGCGCTTCGGCGAGAGGCTTCCAGCCGTCGCCGGTTGCCTTGGCGATGGCGAGGTTTCCTTTTTCACCGAGAACGATGAGCCGATCGCCGGCCAAAGTGAGTGTGCCAAAACCGAACCCCTTCTGCTCCCAACGCGTTTTCCCGTCGGAAAGCGAAGCGCAGACGAGCTTGCCACTGTTGTCGCCGCAGACGGCGAAGACGTGTCCTCCGTGGACCACCGCGCTACTCATCTTCGTCTTGATATCGTCGTTTCGCCAAATCTGCCTCGGCTCCGTGGACGAGATGTCGAAAAGGACCGCGCGGCCCCGTTTGTAACCACTGGTCACTAGCAGCCGGTTACCCGGGAGCGCAATCGGGGATGACGCGTTGACGTTCCACGAAGTCTTCCACTTCGACTCCCAGAACACGCTTCCATCTTCGAGATCGTGGCAGACCAGCGCCTTGCCCTTGAACATCACGACCGCAGGCTTCCCGCTTGCGCTGACAGGTGTGGGCGTCGAGTAGCCGGGATTTCCGCTCCCTGCGCCCCAGACTTTCCGACCCGTCTTCTTGTCCAAAGCGAGCGTCGAGTTGCGGGAGCCTCCGTTGTCGAGGATGAGTTTGTCCCCGATCACCAACGGCGAAGTCGCGTATTTCCAATATGCCGAGTCGCCACCGTAATCCTTGATGAGGTGCTTGGCCCACACGACCTCGCCATCAGAGAGGCGCAGACATTGCAGTTGTCCGTCGTAGCTGAGGTTGTAGACGAACTCGCCGTCGATGGTCGGGGTCGCCGCCGTCCCTCCCTCGAAACTACGCTTGGAGAACTTGCACGGAAATCGGTGTTCCCAAAGCGGCTTGCCGGTGTCGAGATCCAGACAGACGATGGTTTCGCTCTCCTTGTCGGCGCCACTGGTGAGAACGCGATTGCCCTTCACGACAAAACTCGAAGCTCCCGTGCCGACTTCTCGCTTCCACGCAACGGAAGGCTCGCCATCGGGCCATTGATGACTCCATCCCGATTCGGTGGAAGCCCCGTTGAGATTCGGGCCGGTAAAATAAGTCCAATCGCCTGCCCGGGTAGACGGGCTTGAAATGATGGACAGGGCAAAGACGGAAACGAAGGAAGCAGACAGGTAGTTCATGTTCTCGAATGGGTTGATGATTCTCGGTACTTCAAGCGGGCTGGGGCGTAAAGGCCTCCCCCTCGGCAAGGTCACGCTTCTTCTTTTCAAGGAAGCATTTGCAGACCAGCAGACGATACATCGCCGGTGTGAAGGTGAACGCCAACAACGTCGAACCCAGCACGCCGCCAGCCAAAACGATAGCGAGCGGGGGCCAGAACTGTCCACCGATGAAAATGAGCAGCGGCAGGAAACTGCCAATCGTTGTCAGCGTGGTCGAGACCAGATGTCGGCTGCTCCGGAGCACCGTCTTGACGATGGCTTTGGGATCGCCGGCTGCAGCCTTGGCGTTCTTTCGAATCGCCGCCAGAACGACGATGTTGTCATTGAAGGTCAGACCCATGAGCCCCATCGATCCGATGATGGTGTTGAAGCTGATGGGGAATCCCATTGCCCACGTCGCGAGCAGTCCGAAGCCGACCGAAAGCGGTGCGGCGAGCAGAAGAATCACCGCGATCTTCACGCTGCGAAAGGTCAGGATCAGCGTGGCAATGCTCAGGACAATGATAATCGGCAGATAGAGCATGAGATTCCCGACCGCCTCGTCGCGGTTCTCGGTCTCGCCACCGAGTTCGAACTTGTAACCCGGCGGAAGCGTGAATCCTTCCGCTTCGAGCTGCCCCGTCACCGCATCGGCAACGTCGATCGGGAGGGCGTCGGGTCGGGCGAACCCGAGAATCTTGTTCACGCGGAGACCGTCGCGCCGCGTGATGCCGCCTTGCTCTGGCTGGAGATCGAGACGGGCGAACGCGGCCACCGGTGCCCACTCTGTGGCCCCGTCCGAATCCGTACCCGGGAGAACGAGATTCATCTGATGCAGATCGGCGGGATGCTCGCGCCGCACGCCCGCGTGACGGACGCGGACCGGCAAAGTCTCGATGTCTTCGAGCACACTGCCCCCGACGCTTCCGTCGAACGCACCCTCGAGTTGCTTCGCCACATCGGTCAGCGAGAGTCCGGCGAGCCGCGCTTTGTTTTCGTCGGTGCGCAACCAGAGCTTCGGCTCGCCGCGGGGAAGGGTCGAACGCGTATGCAGAATTCCCGGATGCTCGGCAAGATGCACGCGAACCTCCTCGCCCAGCGATTGCAAGGTGTCGATGTTGGGACCGCTCAGCCGGAACTCCACGTCGGCCTCCGCTGGCGGTCCCTGGGCGAACTTGGTCAGAAGAATCTGCGCTTCCGGAAACCGTGCATCGAGCTTCGCCTGAAGCCCGTCGATCATCACAGTCACCGATTCGAAGCTCTCAGCCTTCACGATTCCGTGGGCGTAGTGATTCGAGCCGTCCTGATTCATGATCAGGTTGTAGTAGACGGTCGGGAAGCTGCCGCCGATGAGCCAGTCGACTGATTCGACGGCCTGCTCCTCGCGAAGGGCTTTTCCAACTTCCTCGGCGACGGCTCGTGTGCGCTCGATCGAGGAATCGGTCGAAAGCCGGACCTCGACCTCGAACATATCGCGGTCGGTGCGCGGGAAGAACTGGCTGCCGAGCGTCTTGGCGAGTCCAAAGCCGATCAGCGGAATGATGAGCGATGCGCCCACCGTCAGAAGCGGACGCTTGAGCGCGAAATTGAGTCCACGACGCACTCGTTCCGCGCCTTTTCCGATGGATATACCCTCTTGAAGCCAGTGCGGAAG
>CAJIAN010000356.1_pt1 | contig 23600 bp, 16 predicted proteins | sample 9199061 | NCBI WGS metagenome assembly CAJIAN01 (sample SAMEA7708264, study PRJEB35096) | sediment metagenome | biome: marine neritic benthic zone biome [ENVO:01000025]; feature: sediment [ENVO:00002007]; material: shallow marine sediment [ENVO:03000034] sea grass bed [ENVO_01000059] ...
CCGGCTGCAGGATGCGATTCTCGGTAAGAACGATGGGAACGGCCGAACCGTCGCCGTTTGTTCCCGCAGTTTGAATCGTGCTTCCGTAATTGATGAAGCCAAGAAAATCGACTCTCTCGATTTCGACATCGAGATCGATCCTTCCGTCACCTTGGACGAGTGGGGAGAATTCATAAGTCATGCCGACGAGTCGCATCTCGAATGCCGTCGGATTCGCGGGTGTCGCGATCGCAAGGGCGGGTGGGGTATTGATCGCGGTATCCTTGGCTTTGGACGGCAAGCCGGCAACGCTTGGAATTTCCGGGGGATCGTATTCGGTGGGGTAGATGAATTCCTCGACATCCTCGAACTTTGCTCGTTGTGTCGATTGCGCGGTGATCTGAGTGGCCCGCCCGACGGAAACGCCCTCGATATTTTCTAGCTCGGCGAGAATGGTGTTTCGTTTTCGAGCATCAATGATGCCGTGGGTGGTGCCTGCCTCGTCGTTTCGGAAGACGCCGGCGTCAGCAAGAACGTTCCAGACACCATCCGGGTCGGCGGCTTCCGCAACATGCGTGGTGATGATCACGTTCGCGGCCGAACTACCGATGATGCGTCGAATCTTCTCATGCGCCGACTGTGGGGCGGTGAGTGTCATCTTCGAGCTGCCATCGCTGGAGCCGGAGACGTGCATGATCGCGGCGGGTGGGCCGTCGAGATCGACGCCGAGTGCCTTGAGTGCCTTCTTGAGTTTTTCCTGCCCTCCCTCGAAATATGTCGGTTGATTGCTGGGCTCAGCAGCGAAGGGATCATCGACCACACCGCCTGATGCGACGACGAGCGCCGATAGCGTCGGAGGCAACCGGTAGGTACGGGTGGTCACCTCGCCTACGGATTCCGTTACTGCCGTGCTAGTCGTTTCTTTAGCTGCAGTTTTCTCGGAGTTCTCTCGACACGCAGCCAGCATCGAGATGCCGGAAACAAGGGCGATCCACACGGGTGCAAGTGCGAGGACGGATCGAGTACCGACTGGCCGCCGGTCACGACGTTCGTCAGTGAGCGAGCGGACGCGACGCGAGAGTCCCGAGGAGCGACCCATCGTCACCGCGCGTCCGGCTCGCCGCTGCCGCGCATGCGAGGAAACAATCTCGATCAGATCGCGCGCGTACTCGTCGGGCGCCGTGTCCGAGGCGAGGGCTTCGTCGTCGCAGGCGCATTCGCGCCGGTGGACGAGGGCGCGTTTCAGCATCCAGCCGAACGGGTGGAACCACAACAAGGCGAGGCACACATCGGCGAGCGACGTGGTGAGGAAATCGCGACGGGCGATGTGAGCCAGTTCATGCCGAAGGACGCGTTCCAAACGTGGACGACTCCATGACGCGGCGTCTTCCGGAAGCGCGATCACATGCCGGAAAACGCCCCACGTCATCGGCATTTTTCCCGCACCAAGACAGACAAGTGCGGGTGACTTTCCACCATCGCAGAGGCGAGCGAGCGTGCGGACGAGGCAATCGTCCGGTCGCGATCGCCGGCCCTTGCGTATCCGAGCGAGTGCGACCATGCCGATGAGAATCCTAGCCCAGGCAACGCCGACGCCGCCGAGCCACACGAGAACCATGATGCTTCGGATCGAGGGTCGCTTGATTCGTTGGGTCGTTGTTGGTGGAGATGGTTCTCGAACTGTTTGCCCTGCGGTGGTCGGAGCTATCGGTGCTCCGATGACAATTTCACGTTTCGACGAGTGATGATGAACTTTGGCCTCGATTTGGAGGGGCTGGGTTCCGGGCACCCTGTAGGTTGGCATGAATGCAGGTAACGCGAACAAGACTGGAATACTGAGCGCTGCGAAAAAGAGAACGGCATGGTGTCGCGCGGCCGAAAGGCGGCGGCAAGTTGCGTGAAAGAGAATCGCGACTCCGAGAATGATGGTCGCGTGCGCCGTGGTGTCGGCGAGGTTGGGGAGTAGTGCGTCGGGGGTCATGAGCTGCGTTTCGGTTTCCGGTTTTGAGCCCGCTTGATCGATTCGACGAGTTCCGCGAGTTCTTCTTCGGAATAGTTGGCTTTTGGATCGGAGAAGTGTGTGGCCACGGCCTCGCCGATCGATCCCGAGAAGAAAGTGTCGAGCACTCGTTTCAACGCCGAGCGGCCTTCCGTCGTTCGCGAGCGGGTCGCGCGATAGACGAACTCGCGACCGCGCTTGTCGTGAGTGAGGTGTCCTTTGTTTTCGAGAATACCTAGGATGGAGCGCAAAGCGGGGCGCGTCGGTGGGTTCTCCACGCGGTCGAGAATTTCGGAGAGGGTGGCGCTGTTGAGCGCGTAGACGATTTCCATGATCTGCCGTTCACGGCGGCTGAGCTTGGCGAGAGTGGTCATAGAATGATTTTTCAGCCTTTTACCGTCGGGGTCAAGCGATAAAAGAATGAAAAATCAGCCTTTGATGGGTGGAGACACTGGCTATGGTTCCCCATGAATGATCTGCGGAAGATTCGCGTGCTGATCGTTGTGGTGATTCTCGGGCTTGTCGTCAGTGGATTGACGGCGTTCCCGCTGCTTCACGAACTGAACTTCCTTAGCAGATTGCTCGTGGGCGTGGATGGAGATCTCTCACCGGTCGCGCACGATGGCCTCACCAGCTGGGTGCTAAAAGTGCGGGAGGGGTTGGAGGTCACCTACGGAAACTATCCGTTTATCGCCTACGGAACCGACTGGCTGGCGTTCGGGCATCTGATGATCGCGTTGTTTTTCATTCCCGTGCTCGCGGATCCGGTGCGCTACCGGGCGAACATGGTCGTTGGCGTTGCGGCTTCGCTGCTCATCATTCCGCTCGCCTTCATCTGCGGCCACATTCGCGAGATTCCCATCGCTTGGAGACTTATTGACTGCAGCTTCGGTTTGCTGTGTCTGATACCCCTCGTCATTGCCATCCGGCTGAGCCGACGCCTGGAGAATGACCGTTGAGAAGAGGGTGATTGTTGGGGCTGTCGGTGCCGTGTGGCGAGCAATCGCTCACGCGAAGAACTCGCGGACAGCCTGAACGACCGTGTCGATGTCATCGCTGGAGACATCGAGATGGGTAACGAGGCGCTGCATCGGCGAATACGGTGTGACGAGAATCTGGTGTTCTTTCTCGAGATACTCGGCCAGGTTGGGCGCCTCGTCCGCATTCGGGTAGATAGGAAACACCATGTTCGTCTGCGCGGATTTGGGATCGAAGGTGATGCCATCGATACTCGCGAGACCGTTCTGTAGGCGTTGGGCATTCGCGTGATCGTCGGCGAGACGTTCGACATGGTATTCAAGCGCGTGAATTCCCGCGGCCGCAAGGATTCCCGCTTGTCGCATGCCTCCGCCGACGACCTTTCGCCAGCGTTTGGCTTCTTTGATGAAGTCCCGATTTCCGACGAGGACGGAACCGACCGGCGCGCCCAGTCCTTTGGAAAGACACACCGAAACCGTGTCGAAGATTTGTGCGATTTCGCTGGCCGGACGGTTCTGCTTCACCGCGGCATTGAAAATGCGTGCGCCGTCGAGATGCATGCGGAGGCCGTGGCTGTCCGCGAGTTGGCGTGCTTCCTTGAGATAATCGAAGGGGAGGTCGCGTCCCCAGCTTGTGTTCTCCAGACAGAGCAGTCGCGTTCGAGCGTAGTGGAAGTCATCCGGTTTGATGAATTCCTCGACCCGAGCGAGATCAAGCGTGCCATCGGGCTCTATGGTCATCGGCTGCGGTTGTAGGCCTCCTAGTGCGGCCCCTCCGCCGCCTTCGAAGATGTAGGTGTGGGCTTCCTGACCGACGATGTATTCGTCGCCGCGGCCGCAGTGGGTGAGCAGGGCGATCAAGTTCGATTGCGTGCCACTCGGAACGAAGGCACCCGCTTCGTGACCGAGCATTTCCGCGGCGAGAGTTTCGAGTTTCGGCACGGTCGGATCGTCGCCGAAGACATCGTCACCGACCTCCGCTTCCGCCATGGCAGTGCGCATGGCTGGAGTGGGTCGCGTTACCGTGTCGCTGCGGAGATCGATCATGGTGCGGGATAGGATTAGATGGACATCGATCGGGATTCAATACAAAGTGAGGAACGATGAAAGCGGTGATGATCGGGTTGTTTGGGCTCGCAATTGTCTCGGCGTCGATTGGGGAAACGCCCCGGGCGAATCACTCCGAGACCAGAGTGTGCTCGTTTCCGGTCCTCTACAGCCGGTTCAATCCGGACGTTGAGAGAGTATGGGATCTCTTTGTCCCGAGTATCGTGCCGGAGGATCGCCATGAGATTCCGGCGCTTGCGCCGGTCGGGCGAGTATGGGAGCAACCGCAGCGCGTGCCCGTCCGCCTATGGACGATTCCGAGGCATGTCGCATTCCATCAGTGGACGCCATTCACTCACGTCTACCTCGCTGCATGGGATCCGGAGAATCACTATCAGGTGTTCGCTTACGGTGGCAATCACGAGATTTGGCGCAATGGCGTCGAAATCGAAGTGACACTATCTGCACGCGGCGTCGAGACCCGCGAATACGACTCGATCTCTCTGATGAGTGACCGACCGGCGCCAAGGCCAGCTTCGCTCGTGCCACCATTGACGGAAGTGGCGCGGTTCGCGAGTTGCTTCCTGCGTTAGCATTCTACGCGATCCTTGTGGCCCCCTTGGGGAGATCGAAGCACACGGTTGCATGGCCGGTCGCCTCGCGGACCCACGTCCCCGAGACCAGATCGGTCGGCTTGCCAACCTCGCGAAGGGAGACCGTTTCCTTCTTCTCGCCGAAGCCCAGCGTGGGGGCTTCGTTGGCCTCGAGGGCGAGACTCGCCGTGAACGCCTTCGCAGCGAAAGGTGCCTTCAGGGAAAATCCACCTCCCGCTTGGGCCGTGACGGTCGTCAATTCCTTCGCTGCCCAGTAGCGGGCGATCTCGCTCAACTTCATCCACAGAATGCGATCGCGGAATCCCTGATTCACGCGGGTCACCGCCTTCTTGAAGATCTCGAATCCGATTTCCTCGCCGTTGCAGTAGATGCCGGGCCAGTGACAGAGCATGATGGCTGGTTCGTTCTTCCCGATCATCTCGACCATCCGGCCCTTCTTGAAGTCGGCGGTGATGAAGCGGTCCGCGGAGTGATCGAGGTCGCCATACGAAACGCCGTCCCAGCCTCCGAACCAATCCCCGGTGCCGCCGATCACGTTGACGATGCATTTCGGATCGTCGCTATCGAGTCCCGATGCGTGCTCGATGCGGGGGGCGGTGCTTCCCTTTCCGGTTTCGAGATACTTGAAGTAGTGCGGGACCTCGACCTTGAAGACATCGCGAAGAGCTTCGAGTCCCCCGAGACCGAGCTCGGACTTCGACCGGTTGCCGAACCCGCCTGGCGTGGTGAACCCTTCGCAGGGAAGATCGACGTTTTTGAGAATTCGCAGCGCGTAGGCGATGTATTCGGCCATGTAGTCCGCGCTCACCTGATGGCCCGGATGCGAATTCTCCATCGTGTGGCGCGAGACTTCCTCGAAGGGGCGCCCGGTTTTCAGGTTCAGCACCCGCGTGTGTGAAATCATCTCGGGATGGATGTCCCAGTCCGGCATCATCAAGTCGCGGACGAGGGCGAGGCTGTCTTGGAGTGCCTTCTTGCTCCAGCCCGGGATGAACCGATCCATCCAACCGACGCACGCGGGGTAGGGAACGACACTGTATTTTCCTTTCACGCCATGCTCCCGGCACCACTCGCCGTACTTGCGGACGAAGGAATCGGGAATCTCGTCGGGCCACGACTTCCAGTCCTTCTTGTAGTCCTTTCGGTCTGGATGGGCTTCGGCGAACTGTGGCATGCAGAACTTCCCCATGTTCACCAGACAGGTCGAGTCGTCGATGATGAAGGAAACCGGAACGCGCCCTCGCGGATTGAGGATCTTCAAGCCTGCCGCCTGTTTCGGGCGTTCGCCTTTGGGAATTTCATTCAGCCCGATGGCTGGCAGGGCGCTTGGCGCGGCAACAGCGGCAGCGGCGGTGCCGAGAAACCGTCTACGGGTGAAGAGGTGTGGTTTCACGTGCTGAAGTCTACCGAAATGCGATCACGAATGTCCAAGCCTTAGAACCGGCCGTCGCGGTTGGCAAAGTGTGTCGGCTTGCCGAGCGATTCGCCACCGTTCTTCACCCAATTCGCAGTCCATTCGAGCATCGTGTCGAGATCGACGGTAGCGGCGCCGTAGCGCCGCCGGCCTTCTTCGCCGCAATTGAGGAGCGCGTCATTGGCCTCCGTCCCCTCGAATATCACCTCGGTATCCATCAGCGCGGCCATCCGTTCGCAGACATCCCGGACGCGAAAGATCTCCGGTCCAGCGACGTTGACAATAAAGGCAGGTGACGCGCAGTCCTTAAGTGTACATAGCGCCGCCGCGTTGGCATCGCGCTGCCAGATCACGTTCGCGTGACCCATGCCTAGGTCGATTGGCTTACCGGCATGAATCTGCCGGGCAAGGTCGACGAGCAGCCCGTAGCGGAGTTCGGTCGCGTAGTTCAGGCGGATGATCGAGACGGGGACGCCATGGTGTTCGCTGAAGTATTGGAACATCCGTTCGCGACCGACCGCGCTCATCCCATATTCGCCGACGGGTTCTAACGCGTCCGTTTCCTTAGAGCCTCTGCTTTCGGGCGTGACGTATCCGTAGACATTGCCGGTGGAGAACGCGGCGATCCGGCTCTGCGCGAATCGTTCGCACACCATCGCGGGAAGGTGCACGTTCATCGCCCATGTCAGCGACTCGCCACCCGTGGCACCGAATTTCATGCCCGTCATGTGAACGATATTCGGGACCTCCGGAAGCGAGGCGAGGAAATCGCGGTCGAGCAAATCGCCTTTGATCGTCTCCACGCCGACGGAGTTGAGCTTCGCTTCCGCGGCGTCGTCGGAGAATCGGCTCACTCCGATCACGCGGCGCTTCATGCCTGCGATTTCGGATGCGCGCACCGCCATGCGGGCCATCGTGGGGCCCATCTTTCCGGCCACGCCGAGGAACATCAGGTCTCCCTCGATCTTGGAAAGCGTGGCGACAACGGAATCAGTGGGGCAGCTGAGGTTGTCTTCGAGCGCTTCCGTGGAGGTGATCATTCGGCAGACATCGTGATCCAGATGCGCTAGGATCGCAATCTGATGAAACTCTTTTCCCTCGCGTGTCTCGGGCTAGTCCTGTTAGCGCCCCGGGTCGATGCGAAAGCCGTCACTGTCGGACCCGAATCCGACTGGTTTTCGGTGCTTCACGGGGGATCACTGAAACCGGGCGCCGAGGTCGTGCTTTCGGGCGGAACCTACGCGGATCGGAGGCGGCTCGAGATGCGCCATCGCGGGACGCGGGATCGTCCAGTGGTCATCCGCGCCGCCGACGGAGCGCGGGTCGTTTTCAAACGCCCTGACGCGAGACAGAACACGATCAACATGGCCGGATGCCAGTATCTCGTCTTACGGGGAATCGAAATCACCGGAGGCGCGGCAGGCATCCGCATCTACAAGTCAGGATCGACGATGTCGAAATTCGTGACTCTCGAAAGGTTGCACATCCACCACATCGGTGGCGTTGCGGTCACGGCAAACAACGGTGGCAACACCTACGAGGGGTTGGTTTTCCGCCGCAACCATATCCATCACACTGGCGGTCACGGGGAGGGATTCTATCTTGGATGCAACAACGCCAAGGACGGATCGACGCCAGGCTACGTCTTCAATTCGGTGGTCGAGGGCAATTACATCCACCATTTGAAGGGCGGAACAGTGAGCCAGGGTGACGGTATCGAGATCAAGGACGGCAGCTTCGGAAATGTCATTCGTGACAATGTGATTCACGATACGAAATACCCGGGTATCATCGTTTACGGGACCGACGGCAAGGCGCCGAACATCATCGAGCGCAACGCGATCTGGAACACAGGCGACCACGGAATCCAGGCGGCCGCGGATGCGATCATTCGCAACAACATCATCCGTGATTCGGGGGCCGACGGCATCCACTGTCGCAATCACCAGAGTGCGATCGTCGGAAACCTGCGGATCGTGCACAACACCATCATGGGCACGCGGGGAAACGTGCTGCGAATCGCCATGCCGAAGAAACCGAGTGGCCGGATAGTGGTGGCGAATAACGCTCTGTATGGAGCGATGAGGGTGCCGTCTGGAAGTCAGCACCTGACGCTGGCCGGCAACGCGGTGGGGAAGGGGAAACCACCCGTCTTCCCGACGAGTGGATCGATGCTCGTCGGCGCTGCGGATTCTAGATTCGCGGCAAGGGACGACTTCAACGGGACGGATCGTAGAGGATCCGAGGACATCGGTGCCTATCGCTACCGCGAGGAAGGCAATCCCGGTTGGAAAATCGGGTCGGGATTCAAGAAGATCCGCGGTTACTAGACTGGGCTGGGTAACGGTAGCCCGGGCGTCGACCGCGGTTAGGGGTTGAGGTCCGTCGGAGCCGGGCTCCCGAATCCGCCTCGGCGCGGTGCCCCCCAGCCTACTTGAGATACCGCGACCGCACATCGACGATCGCATCGAGCATGATCTCGGCTTCGACGCGCAGTTCCTCGTTCAGACTGGACGCCGCGCGGTTGTGACGGCGAAACAGCTTGGCGAGAATCTTGCGAATTTCCTCCGGATCCATCCCGGGTTCGATCCCGCACAGCTCCTCGGATGATTTGCGTTTGATCGTCGCGAGTTCTTCTTCGGTGGGGGCCCCGTTCGGCTTCTCCTCGACCGGCTCAAGCTCCGTCCGATCATCGCCGGGTTTCTCCAGCTTCTCCTTCTCGGCGTCCTTTCGCTTCTTCTTCCGTCTCTTGAATAGGTTGAACATGGCTATTCGATGCGAACCTGTTTCAGGAATGAACGCTTCTTGCTGATCTGCTTGTCGCTGAGCACGCCCTTGCCCGAATAGTCGATGTCGACTTCCTTCGACTCCCCGGATTCCTCGTCGTGAACGTGGGCGCGAACGCGCTGATTCTCGTCGTAGCTGTAGGTCACCTTGACCTGACAACCGGCAGGTCGTCCGGGGGGGACCTGCAGGCTGAGCCTCCCGATCACGTCGACGTACTTCGGATCTTCGTCCTCGCCCTGGGTGACGTCGACCTCGATGACCGATTCGTTGTCTTCGGAAGTCTGGTACGTTTGCGTGCAGGAGCAAGGGATTGGGGTGTTTTTCGGAATGATGACCGAATTCCTCACCGATGAGGCACCCGTCTTGGCGTCTTCGATAATGGCGAGGATTCCGTAGCTTTGGTTGCAGACCTCGTCGACTCTGCGGGACTGCCGGGCAAAGAGGGCCGCTCCGAGAGCGACGCATTCGTCGACATTACCGCAGGATTTCGGTGCGAAGCCGAACTGCTGCTTGAGGAGCTCACGCACTTTCGGGATGCGCGTGCTTCCCCCGACGAGAACGGTGTGGTCGACATCATCGATGGTGAGATCCACTGACTCGAGTGCCTGCTCGACGAGCATGATCGTCCGCGTGAGAAGGCGGGAGACGGCCTCCTCGAACACGTCCCTGGAAAGTTCGATGCGGGCAAGGCCGACTTGGCGGTTGCCCACCGTGTCGGTCACGGTTTTCAGCTTCGAAAGCATCTTCTTCGCGTCCTCCACTGCTTGGAGGCAGTGACGGCGCTCGCGTTCGTCGGCGTAGAGTTCTGCGCCCGCGATCTCGCGGTACTGCTCGGCATACATTTCGAGCAGCATGTCGTCGAAGTTGTTGCCTCCAAGCCGACGCGCTCCCTCCGAGAGGAGGATCTTCACGTTGTCGCCATCGTCGATCTCCAGAATGGTGACGTCGAGCGTGCCGCCGCCGAGATCGTAGACGAGGACACGGCCTCGCACGTCCTGGCGATGGGCGTAATACAAGGCGGCTGCGGTGGGCTCGTTGACCAGCCGCTTCACCTTCATGCCCGCGATGCGAGCTGCGGATATCGTGGCCTTGCGGGCGAGTTCGTTGAAATTGGCGGGCACGGTGATGATGACTTCGCTGAAGTCGCCAATGATGTTCGAGCATTCGCGGCGAAGTTTGGCGAGGATGAGCGCCGAGATTTCGGTCGGTGTCCACTTCTCTTCGTCGATGCTGACGAAGTAGTTTGGATCGTCCATGCGATCCTTGATGCGAAACACGGTGCGGCTGGGATCGCCACCGTCCCGCGCGGCGGATCCGACGAGTTTCACCTTTTCGTACTTGTCGAAGTAGACGACGGAGGGGGTCAATCGTTCGCCGTCTCCGTTGGGAACGATTTCCGGGCTGCCGTCCGCTTTGATGTGAGCGAGGCCGGAGGTGGTGGTTCCTAGATCTATTCCAACATACTTCGCCATTTCGGGGGGATGGGCGGCTGCGTTTGCTGTCGGGGGGAACCTAGCCTTTGGTCGTCCGGACTTCTGCTTTCCGAAGGATTGTTCCCTTGCCCCGCGTTCCATTTTGGCACACGTAGCCAGGCCGCACGGTTTCTATTATCTGTTGTTTCTTGCTTTTCGAGGTCGTCTCCTCGTCAACGTCAATAATCTTGATGCGCTCGCGGTCGGCAAGCTCGATCTCCTCTCCCTCTTCATAGGAGTACCATTCGATCTCGTTCTCACGGAGGATATCCCGGAGTGATTCCTTGAAGACGTCGAGTTGCTTGGTGACTTCTTCGTCCTTCTTCTTCTGAAAGTGCACCGCCATGTCGTCGAGGAGGTCGAGCCTCTTGATCACCGAGCGACCGAGGACATGCACCGTGCCCCATTCAGGACTCGGTGCCTCCTTGCCGAGGAGTTTCTTGCGGGTTTCGAGTTCGCGGATCTCCTTGGCGAGCTGTTTCTGCTCCGTCGTGCTGTCCTTCAGTTCGCCCTGTATCTCTTCAAGCTTCTTCTGTTCGCCAGTGATGTCCGCGCGCTTCGACTCGAGTTTCTTCACCTCGGCAGCGAGTTTCTTGACCTGCTGTTCCTTCTCACGAAGCCCGTCCGTCTCGTCTCGAAGCGTCTTCGACTTTTCGGTGAGATCGTCGACCAGCTTTTGAGTGCTTTCGAGTTCGCTGCGTTTCGAATCGAGATCCTTTGTCGTTGAGTCGAGCGTCTCGCGGGTTTCCGCGAGCTTGCGCGAATCGGTGTTGAGATGGCGCAGGTCTCTGCGGATCGTGGCCAGTTCCTTTTCCGCTTCGGCGATCTCCTCCTTGGTCTGCTTCTTCTTTAGAGTGAGATCGGAATACTCTTTCCGGGACGATTCCAGCTTCGAAGCCGCGTGCGTGAGGTCGGCGTGTTGGCGTTCCACTTCCTCGAGGCGGGTTTCAGCCTCCTCGAGTTGCGTTCTGCGTGCGGTGAGCGGCTTGATGGCGTGGGATAGCTCGTCGATTTCCGAGAGGAGGCTGCCGACTTTCTCCGAGGCCTCTTTTCGTGACTCGCGAAGGCGCTGAATCTCCGAGTCGATTTCGTGCTTGGTGATCTTGGCGGCCTTGAATTCCTCCTCCAGATCGGAAACGCGGGCGTCATGGGTGGCCTTGAAGTTGTCGAATTCGGCTTCAAGGTCACTTCTGCGGATGCTCAGCTCCGCTTCGAGTTTCTTGCCCTCCACTTCGAGGCTGCCTTTGCGGGTTTCGAATTGCGCCTGAAGTTTTTCAAACTCGCCCTCGAGCGCTGCCTTCTTCTGCTCGAAGGCAGCTTGGAGCCGGTTCTTCTGGTCTTCGGATGCCGCCTTGAGCTTCTCCAGTTCGCCGCCGAGATCCGCCTTGCGCTGTTCGAAGGCTGCTTTGAGTTGCTCCTTCTTGGTGTCGGACTGCGCCTTCAGGTTCTCGAATTCGGAATCGAGATTCGCCTTGCGCTGTTCAAAAGCGGCTTCGACCTCGCCCTTGCGTTGCTCGGTTTCGGCGATGTCACGGCGAATCGCCTCCATCTCTTCGGCTCGGCCTTTGAGCTGCTCGTGTTCGTTGCGCAAGGCAGCGTTCCGCTCTGAAGCAGTCTTGTTCTCCTCGCGCAGGCCCCGATTCGTCTGTGTCAGCTCCGCGTATTCCTTCTTGGCGGACTCCAGTGCGTTTTTCCCCTCTTCGAGCTCCTCGCCCATGCGTTTGAGTTCGCTGGCCTTCTGCTCGTATTCGGTGACAAATCCCTTCAACCGCTCCACGTCACGCTCGAGGGCACGCTTCTGCGTCGCCGTTTCCTCGAGGGTGCTCACCTCGTCGCGCAGATTCTCCTCGAGAAGTTTGAGTTCGGCATAGGCCTTGCGAGATTCGATGATTTCCTGGTCGATCGCACGGCGCTTCTCGTTCACGGCTTCGATCTCGCCGCTGCGCGTCTCGAGTTCCTCGGTCGTCTTCGTCAGCTCTTCCTTGCAGGCATCGAGTTTTCCGGAAACTGACGAGAGGCTCTCCCGCTTGTCCTTGAGCACGACGATCTCGTCTTCGATCGCCGTTTTCGCGGAGCGAAGTTCGGAGACGACCCCTTCGGCCCCCTTGGTCTCCTTTTTCACCTTTTCCAGTTCGCCAATGGCGATCTTCTGGTCTCGCGCGAGATTCTCGCTCTCGCTTTCGAGTTTTCCGAGCGTGTCCTTGGCTGCGGCGACCTCCCTGAAGGCGTTGTCGAGATCGGCGCGAACGGCATCGCGCTCCTCGAGTTCCTGCCTCAATGTTTCGCGTTCGGACTCCAGTTCGACGAGTTCCGATCGCAGCTCCTCGCGCTTGGCTTCGAGCTTCTGGGTCTCGGCGCGGCCCTCGTAGCGTTTCTTCTCGAGTTCGCCGAGTTCCTCGTTGGCGGCGGCGAGTGCCTTCTTCTCCTCCGCCAGTCTCGCCTCCGTCTCCGAAAGCTCGTGAATCTTCTCGTCGTTGAATCGAACTTTCTCTTCCAAGTCAGCGCTTGCGGTTTGGAAGTTTCCTCTCGTTTCTTCGGCCTTCGTCTCGAGATCGGAGACGCTGCGTTTCAGTTCCTCGGATTGGACGTGAAGGTTTTCGACCTCGCCGGCCAGCGCGTCGCGCTTCTTCTCCTGCTCGGCGACTTCGCGCTCCACCTCTCCGCGTCGCTTGGTGACCTTCTGGACTTCCTCATCGAAAGAAGCGAGTTCTTTCCGCGCCTCTTCGAGTCGGACGTTGGCGTCGGCAATCTTCTCCGTCTTCTCGACCAGTGACTGGTAGCGCGCCTCCATCTTCAGCGTCTCTTCCTCGACCTCCGCCTTCCTACCGAGCGCAGCGGTCAGTTCGGCGCTCTTGGCCCGCGCCTCCTCAAGTTCCTTGCTCGCCTCCTCGAGTTCCTTGTGAGTGATCTCGAGTTCCTTGCGTGCCTGGGCGTGCTGCTCCTCGGCCGATTCCAGTTCCTTGGTCTCCCCTTGAAGCTTTGCAATCTGCCTCTGAAGACCCTCGAGTTCGGCTTTCGCGTCGTCAACGTTCGCTCGCGTGGATTCCAGAGTTTTCTTCTCCTCCTCGATTCTCCGTTCGAGATCCTCACGCGCTTTGACCGATGCCGAATCCTTGGACGCCGCCGGCTGGGGAGTGGGCGCGGTCTGTGTTTCCGTCTTGGTGTCTTCGACGGCGGCCTTCGCGGACGGTGCGATACGCTGAATGCGATGGGTGTTCCGTCGCTCTCCGTCTTCCACGGGCGCTGCTGCAGGGCTCTTTGCCGTTTCGGTCGGCTTTCTCAAAGGCTGCACGTTGACCTTCGGCTGGGGCTCGACCGGCGCGGAGACGACGGTTTGCGAAGGCACCGGCATCGGTTTACGTGCGGAAACATTCGGAGCCGAGGGGGAGTCGTCGGATCCGGACGGCTCCGGAGGAGCGGTCCACAACGGTCCGCTGCCGCTCGCGGCCTTGGGATCCTGCTTGGGCTGCGCTTCTTGCGTGGTGTTTTCAAACTTCGCTTCGAGTTGCCCGAAATGCAGGACGTCACCGTCATTCAAAAGCTTGCGATCGACCTTGTCGCCATTGATGCGGACTCCGTTGTACGAATTGAGATCGACGACCAGCCAGGTCTTTTCCGCAGGACGGTAGCGGAACTCGGTGTGGAAACTCGAGATGTAGTTGTTGTCGATAACGATCGTGTTATCGGGATTACGGCCCAGTGTCGTGATGGCCTCTTCGAGATCGAAGGAGAGCTCTTCGGCGTCGGATACTTTGAACTTCAGGGTTGCCATGGGGATTCTTGTCGCAGTGTGAGGATGTCAGCGCTGCGGACAAGGTCAGAAGCGGCGACCCGTCAGTTCACACATACCGCGGCAAGTTCTCTCGGGCCGGAGAGTTGCTGTAGAGGAAACCGATCGAAGTCGTTTGTGAATAGATGCTGAAATTTTTAGAATTTCAGCGGTCTGATCCAGTTGTGTTGTGTTTCTGCCTTTACCCGTCCCACTCAGGGGCTCAAGCGCCGTAACACTATAAACTGCACTTGGATACGGGCAAGGTGCAATTTCTTAACCCATTCTCAAAATTGAGACACGCAAAGTATTTCCCTGAGTGTGAATAACTTTGGGAACAAGTTTACAAAAGATTCTCTCAGTCGAAGGGCGACGGGGCCGGTTTCTCAGCCATCTTTCGGCTGCCGAGGAAATAGACTTCCTCGTCCTGCAGGCGCTTCGCGGGGGTGGGCTTCCCGTCCTTGCCCGGGGGTTCGTAGAGGAAGACGGTGCCCCGACCGACGACACGCACGCGGTCTTTCCCTACGATGATCGCGGTGGCTTCATCGAGACCGATGCCCAGAAGTTGGGGGAAGCGTTTCTTGAGGGCTTCCATATCGCGGGACCTACTGCGTTGCGTGAAGTGCTGGTCGATGGCGGTTCCGGAGAGGAGGTCGAGGCCGCGTTCGTACCCTTCGGCCATCATCTGGCGTGGCCCGAGAGGATTGCCGCGGACGAGGTAGCCGCCGCAGATGGTTGCGCCCGCGGAGGAACCTCCGACGACGCCGCCTTTGGCGAGAACCGCTCGGATGGCATCGTGCGTGCGTGTTCCGAAATACTTGTCGACGAGCCGCCACTGGCGACCCCCCGTGAAGAAAATGCCGGTCGACTCACGGATGCGATTCGCGAAATCTTCCGTGTCGGCTTCGGCGGCGGTCTTCGCGTGCTTCACGGATACCTTACCCGCTCCGAGTTCACGAAGGACCTCCACAATCCCCTTGTACTTGTTCTTGTCCGGACGGTCGCCTTGAGCGGTGGGAATGACGATGATGTCGGATTCCTTTCCGCCTGCGACTTCGATGAACTTGCGGAGTGCACGCTTGGGCGTGGCACCGCCTCCGATGAGAATCAGTGTGCCCTTCTCGACAAATGGTGCCTTGGGCTTGGGCGGCGGATAGCCAACCTTGACCTTTCTCTCGATGGCGGCGCGGACCATGGCGATATGATCCTCCCACTTGCCGGGTGCGAGCTGATCGAAGTTCCCGTTGCGGTGCTTGCTTGTCGGGAGACAGATGGTGATCGATTGCTCTCCCATGGCGCGGAACTTCCGCCCGTCGAATTCCATTCGTGCTTTGGCGGGCACTCCGTATCCGACGACATTTCCCTTTTCGTTCACTCGCTGGAGGAGCGTTTTGCGTTCCTGCGCGGCGTCGAAGTTTCGCATCACCACCGCGCCCGGCAGGTGGAACTCCTCCTCGTTCGATCCCTCGAGCGTCCAGCGACCGGTCATTTGCTCCGGCTGGACGTGGGCTGGCACTTCCGCGACCGCGGAACCAGCCAGCGAGAACGCGACGAGTGGGATGCTAATCGGGATTCGCACTCGGCTCGGGCTGGGGTTCGATGTCGTTGGCGTTTTCGTGCGGCGGGGAAGCGGCAGTGAAGTGTTCGAGCGGGCGGACGAGATTGTTGGGCAGCGGACGGACGCGGTCGAAGATGTTGGGCGCGAGTTGGGGCGACGACTTGTAGCCCTCGAAGAACATCTCGAGCTTGGCATCGATGTTGTCGATGTGATGGAGGACAATGGCCTCCGGAGTCTTGGGAAGGACCGGGGCACCGAACTCGTACTGTCCGTGATGAGAGGCGACGAGATGGAGAAGATGAAGCCGTACTTGGTCGCTCGGTGGGTCGAGAGGTCCCCAGTCGGCGGCATCCTCGGAATCGGAGGCTTGGCGCCAGAGCTTGTTGACGATCTCGATGCCGATATTGATGTGGCCGAGCATCTCCCCGTGGTCGGAGAACGCCATGGAGAACCCGGTTTCAGGGTAGCAGTTCTCCCACAGCTTGCCGCAATCGTGGAAGAGCACGCCCGCGATGAGGAGGTCGCGGTTGAGTTGCGGGTAGGCATCACAGAGTGTGGCGGCGGCGCGCATCATCTGTGCGACATGCTCGACGAGACCGCCGCGCCGGGCGTGATGGTTGAAGCGGGCCGCTGCCGTCCGGCGGAATCGCTCGCCGAACATGTCCATGAACTGGTCGCAGACCGATTTCAGCCGCGGATCCGCGATGCGGTTGATGAAATCCTCGATGGCGGCGTAGTCGGTCGCCTGTTTTGCCGCGAGTTCCGGTGATCCACCGAGCATTTTCCCGATTTCGTCCTCGTTCAACGGGCGGAGGGTCCAATCTCTGGCATCGAGTCCGAAAGAACCGTTCTCTGACCACGTGCCGGAGATTTCGACGAATTCACCGCCCTTGTAGCCCGCGGACTGAGCAAAGGCGGCCGTGTCGTCCCACGCGCGCAGTTTCAGCGAGGTTCCCGCATCCACGAAATGCATTTCGTAGTACGGATTCCCGCTGCGGGCCTGCTTGGAGAGTGACCGTTCGACTTGGACGTGCGTGCGGTACTCCCCCGGGTTGGCGGGAGCGAGGGATTTGAGTTCGCGGAGGGAAAGCAGTTCCATCCGGGCGAGTCTAGAACACCGCCGCGCCACATTCCAACGTTGAGTTTTCCGAATCGCTCCTAGTGCACGCGAAACTGCTTCACGATGATCAGGCGCTTCGTCCCGTCGATATTCGGCACGACGAGCCAGGCGGTCTGCCCCGGATTGACGGAACTCGAGTAGCTCACCCTGCTTTCCCGTTGCCCCGCTTTCCTGCCAGCTCCGAGTTCGAGGGGTGCCTTGAAGCCGATGGTCATGTCGTATTTGACGACTCCCACTCCCGCTGTGGCTTCCGGCGTGAATTCCAGCGAGAACGCCTCGTCGGCGTCGACCCTGGTCCATGTTCCAATCGAGATGTTCGCGGGTTTACCAGAACGGGTCAGCACGAAAGGACTCGACACGAGCCTGACGTCCTTGTGTCGCTTGAGGAACTTGACGATCTCCTTCGAGGTGTCCGCATCCGCGTTGTGAATGTGGGAGAGTTTCGACAGATCGAGCGCCAGGCGCGCGAAGAACGTGTGATCCTCCGTGCCTGGTTTGCAGACGTCGGCGTTGGCATCGACCTCGAAGACGTGGGCGGTCAACTGGATCTGATCTACCCGGGCGCCGCTGAAGCCGTCGAGCGCCTTGGCGATGGCGGACACGGCGTCAATGGTGGCCTTGTCAGTGCTCTTGATGGTGAGGGAATTCGAACGGGCATCGTAGTCCACGGGCACGTTGGGCAACAACTTCCGTAACTGCTCGACGACTTTCGCCACGTCCGTGTGCCTGAGCTGGACCGCGACGTGCTTCAACTTCGCTTCCCCGACGGGCTTCTCACCGCGCTTCACCCGTCGTTTCTTTTCCTTTTCGAGAACGTCGTCGACGGCACGCTTTCTGAAGTCCGCGATCATCTTGTCGATGATCTCGACCTCCTTGAGGAGGATTTCCAGTTTCGGATGCTTCGCACCCAGTCCAGTGGCCTTCAGCTTGGCGAGGGACAGTTCGACGTCGACCCGTCTGCGATGCAGTTCTGCGAGCGACGCTTCGATTTCCGGCAGGAACTTCTGGATCTCGAAGGCACGCTCGAGCTGCCTGATGCGGTCTGCGGTTTCGGGATCCTCCTTCTCGGTTTTTTCGTTCAGACCGCGAAGCGCATCCAGTTTCGACGTTGCATTGCTACTCGCGTTCTCATCAATCCGTTTCCTGAACTCAGGGGGCGCCTTCGGAAATAGCTGCGCGCGAGTGAGCACCACTTCCTTCTCTTCCGCCCCATCCTTGGGTAGATATCGAAGGCGGACGTTGGTTCCGGCGTTGCCGCGGATGAGCTGGAGAGCCGATTCAAGATCCATTTCGCGAATATCGACCATGTGCGCAGCCGCACCCTGGGCGACACCGATGATGCGGTCGCCGACCTTTAGGGTTCCATCCTTCCCCACGGGGCTACCCGGCAACACCGCGTTGATCGCCAAGCCCTCCTCCGTGGAAGATCCCACCTGAACGCCGATTCCTCCGATCTGCTCGGCGACGGTGTTGTTGTTACTCGCCGCGAGGATGTCATCCAGTAGCTCTTGTGCGGCGAACTTCCGGAGTTTCGCTTTGGTTGCGTCATCGGTTTCCTTCAACGCGGATTCCGGCAGGTTCTCGTGCTTGCCGAGACGTTCCTCGACGTCCGCACGGATGAGTTCGCGAACCCACTTTTCGTAGGGCGTGGACTGGTTGGTGGTCTGGCGGATCCAACGTTCGATGAAGGCTTTTTCCTCGTCAGTGAGGTTGTGAGTGAAGTCCGAGGCTGGAGTCGATTCTTCCGCCGTCTCTTTGTCATCGGGCTTCTTTACGAGATAGCCTAAGTCATTGAAGAAGCCTTCAAACTCGACCACATCGGGAGAGAATTCCACTTCAGGCGTGCGGTTATTGTCTGGTTCTTCGCCTTCCGACACGCGCATCATCGCGATGGGAAGCACGAGACCGCCGACTGCGGCGCACGCGAACACACTCATCCCCCGAGTGACCGTCTTGCGGTTGAGTCGGTCGTTGAGAATGGAGCCGACGCGCCCCTCAAGGCGCGACTTTTTGGTGGCCATTGCGACGGCCGAAATGGCCGGCCGTTGGAGCGCCTCGCGACCGGTGAGAACTCCGAGGAGATGTTGCGCATAATCGGATGGACGGACGCCGCTCCGCAGGACGAGATCGTCACAGGCCTGCTCGCGTTCGACGTGGATTCGCCACGCGGCGATCCACACGAACGGATTGAACCAGTGCAGCGCACAGGTCGCTTGGACGAATAGGTGGGTGGCCGCGTCCCATCGGCGGATGTGGCCCAGTTCGTGAAGGAGGACGGCGCGGAGACGGTCGGCGCTCCACGATTCCGCTTCTTCGGGAAGCATCAGGCAAGGTCTGAGAATTCCCCACGTCATGGGCATGGTCCGGCGGCGAAGAAACAACCGGACTTTGCGTCGGCGGATGCCGAGTTCATCAGCGAGTGACCGCATTTGTTCGTGCACAGGTCCGTTTCCGAGCTGTTTGGATTGCCGGATCGATCTCCGCAGGCAGAGTCGGCTGATGAACAGGCGCAGGGTCAGGATGGCGACGCCCAATGCCCATGCGACAAGAGCGACGGCGGCCGCCGGATGCCATCCCGGACTATCCGTTGCGGCGCTGGTCGCCACAGGAGCCGCGAGGGGAGCCAGATCGATGACGAGTGGCTCAACGTCCGAGGCTGGTTCCGCCGGGATCAGGGCGGCAGTCGGAGGAGGATCATCCACGACAGGAGCCGCATCTGGTGTCAGCCATGATGGAAGGACGCGCCATTCGGGCAAGGTCACGGACAGAATGGGGAGCACGAGCAATCCGACCAGCGCGAGCATCCAGACGAAGTGGCGGGCTTCGGCGGACGCCTTTCGAAGGAACAGCACTCCAATCGCCGCCAGCAGCATGAGGGCGAGGCCTTTCAGCGTGGAGTCGATGATGACCGGCAGCGCCAGAGCGCCGGCGGAGATGAGAATGGGCAGAGTGAACAGTCGTTTCATGGTGGGTCCTCCAGTTCCGTTGGATGTGCGTTGTTGTGGCGTTACCGGCCTTTCTTGCGTGCGTCCTCGATCATGGCGATCAGTCGCGCCATTTCGTCGTCACCGACATCGGTTTCGCGCCGACCGAGATGGGTGGCGAGGGCTTGTTCCACCGAGCCCTCGAAAAAGGTGTTCAGGACGTGCTGCAGCGCCTTCGCGCCTGCACGCTTCCGGGCGTGCTTCGCACGATAGAAGTATTCCCGGCCTTCCTTGCGCCGGGTGAGCTGCCCCTTTTCCTCCAGAATGCTGATCATCCTCCGAATCGCCATCGTCGACGGGGCATCGGGAAGTTCCTCTTGGATCTGCAGCACGGACGCGTCGCCCTTTGCGTAGACGATATCCATGATCTGGCGTTCCCGGCGGCTGAGTTTCGTAAAATCGGTCATTTATCGAGTGACAGTAAGATAAATTTTTATCTCTTTGGGAAGCGTCGTCAACTGGAAAAGAGATAATATTTTATCTTTAGTTTCCACGAGTGGGAAGTCGTTCAAATATCGGTTGCCGAGCGGAACGGATGGTCTTGTTTGAGGAGTGTCTTCGCCACCCACAGAGTTCGAGCTTGTCAGCAACTATCAGCCGCAAGGCGATCAGGCGCAGGCGATCGCCAAACTGGTGAAGTCGATCGGGGCGGGGAACGATCATCAGACACTGCTTGGCGTCACGGGATCGGGGAAGACGTTCACCATGGCGAATGTGGTGCAGCAGATAGGGAAGCCGACGCTGGTGATGTCCCACAACAAGACGCTCGCGGCGCAGCTCTATTCGGAGTTCAAGAATTTCTTCCCCAACAACGCGGTCGAGTATTTCGTGAGCTACTTCGACTACTACCAGCCGGAGGCCTATATCCCGCGAACCGACACCTACATTGAGAAGGATTCGTCGATCAACGAGGAGATCGAGCGGCTGCGGTTGTCGACGATGGGATCGCTGCTCACGCGTCAGGATGTGCTGGTGGTGGCGAGCGTGTCTTGCATCTACGGTTTGGGATCCCCGGAGGACTACGAGGACATGATGCTGCCCATCGCGTCGGGCATGCAGATGGATCGCGACGAGTTCCTCACCAAGCTCGTCGACATGCTCTATGAGAGGAACGACATCGCGTTCAGTCGCGGGAAGTTCCGGGTGCGTGGCGACGTGGTCGAGGTGATTCCCGCCTATCTCGACGAGGAAGGGATCCGGGTCGAGTTTTTCGGCGACGAAATCGATCGCATTTCGGTCATCGATACGCTGACGGGGAACGCGACTTCGACGCTCGGAAGTTTCACCTTTAATCCGGCCAAGCAGTTCGTGACACCGGCGGACAAGATGGCGCGGGCGATCAAGGCGATCCGTATCGAGCTCGACGAGACGGTGGAGAACTTCGAGAAGGAACAGAAATATCTCGAGGCGCAGCGGATCCGGCAGCGGACCGAGTACGATATCGAGATGATGCAGGAGATGGGATTCTGTCAGGGAATCGAGAATTATTCGCGGCATCTTTCGGGTCGCGAACCGGGTTCGCGTCCCTACACGCTGCTCGATTTCTTCCCGGACGGCTTTCTGCTCATGGTCGACGAATCGCATGCGAGCATTCCACAGATCGGCGGAATGTACGAAGGCGACAAGTCGCGCAAGACGACGTTGGTAAACTTCGGTTTCCGCCTTCCGAGCGCTCTCGACAACCGACCGCTGCGCTTCCCGGAGTTCATGGAGATGACCCATCAGCGGCTGTATGTGAGCGCGACGCCGGCGAAGTTCGAGATCCAGAACAGCGTTGTCGGAAATGCCGGCTACATCCCGCACAAACGGGCGCGCATCGGTGAAGAGGAAACCGAACCGGAGATCCTCCCGCGTATTTCCGGAAGCACGCAGCCGATCGAGACCTTCGACGTCGAGAAGGAAGGCAAAAACCTGATCGTCGAGCAGATCATCCGCCCGACAGGGTTGCTCGATCCGGTGGTGCGAGTCCTGCCGCTCAAGGGTCAGATCGACGAGACCATCGAGCTGTGTCGACAGCGGATCGAGCGCGGGGAGCGTGTTCTCGTGACCACGCTCACCAAACGCACCGCCGAAAACCTCACCGACTACCTCCGCAACGTTGATCTGCGCGTTCGCTACCTGCACAGCGATATCGACGCCATCGAGCGGGTCGAGATCCTGCGGGCGTTGCGCGCCGCGGAGTTCGACATTCTCGTCGGGATCAACCTCCTCCGGGAAGGTCTCGATTTGCCAGAGGTCAGCCTCGTCTGCATCCTCGACGCCGACAAGGAGGGCTATCTCCGCAGCGAGACGTCTCTGATTCAGACCGCCGGCCGCGCGGCCCGTCACGTGAACGGCGAAGTGGTGTTATTCGCCGACAAACAAACCCGGAGTATTCGTCGCCTCATCGAGATTTCCGAATACCGCCGCGAAAAGCAGATCGCCTACAACGAGAAGCACGGCATCACCCCGCAAAGTGTGGTCCGCGCCGTGCAGGAGAGCCTCCACAACGTCTTGCGCGGCAAGGATGTCGAGCGCAGCGTGGTCAAGGACACCGGCGAGGACATCGATGTCCTCCAAGTCCTGCAGGAAATGGAGGCCGAGATGGAGGAAGCGGCATCAAAGTTGGAGTTTGAGCGCGCGGCGCTACTGCGCGATCAGATTGGGGCGCTGAAGAAGGAGTTTGGAGCGGGGAAGGGAAATGACGAAGATCCCGACGAAGCGAAGGGTAAGCGGAAGAAGGTGAAATACTGAGTAGCGATCGGCGAAAAAACAACGGACTTGGCATTCATTGGGCCGGACGATTCTGTTGAGATCGTGGTCGGGTCTAGGTTAGGGCGTCCGAGAATCCTTGCCTCATGCACTCAATGATGTGCGCGTCTTCATGCTTGGTGCCGCTGCTGGGGGTGAGATTCAGGTCGATGACGAAGTAGTCGCTGGTGTCGTGAACGACATCCACGCAGAAGTAGTCGATTGCGGTTCGATCCAAGAAGGTTTTGATGAGGGATTGAAGACCTGCGGGCAGGGCGGTCTCCCCGGATAGGATCTCATCCACCGTCAGGACGTAGTTGAGATCGTTGGGATGGCCGCAGAGCTTCTTGATCCAACCTGGTGAGTGGGCCTTGACGACAACGATGGCGTTTCCGGCGCGATAGACACGGAAGAAGGAATCTTCTCCGTTCTGGATGTAACGCTCGATGACCACCGAGGGATCCGCCCAGACTTCTTCGGGGATCGAATGCCGCGTCGCGGGGTAGTATCCGTCGTGCTTGGGAATCCGGGCCGCCTCAGGCTGCACATGGCAGGCTCCGTGGAGGGGCTTCGGCAGATAGCCAAAGTCCATTTCACCGCCCCAGTTCAGGTTCGCTTTGACGAAGAGGAGTTCATCGGGTTCGCCTTGACGCGAAGCTTGGGCAGATTCGAGGCCGACGCTTTCGAGAAGGCGATGAAGGTTGTGCTTCGTGATGTCGTCGATCGAGCGATTCAGAACGGTAAGGCCACGATCCATAAGCCCCCGAACGATCGCCTCACGGTGTCGGGGAAAGTACCCCGATCGAGAGAGATTGATCTGGAACAGGACGGCTTCGTGCTCGGAAGAGAGCGCCGCTTCAATGATCGACAAATCATCGTCGAACGTTGCCGTCATCCGGCATCGCTCGTCGATGAGATGACGAATCAGATAGTAGTCCCAGGCCTGCCATTCGTAGACCAGATTATTCGATAGACCGGGCAACGGGCTGTAGGCGGCGTAGGTGTCGGTCGGTCAGGCCATCGCCGGAACCGCTGCCGTGTCTTGTTGCGGGACCGGAACTGCGGGCAGTTCGATCATCTGGCTGGCTCCATTTTGATCTCCTGTCGACATCCGGCAGATGAACGGGCCTTTACCAAGCTCTCTGCCGAA
>CAJIAN010000717.1_pt1 | contig 23504 bp, 13 predicted proteins | sample 9199061 | NCBI WGS metagenome assembly CAJIAN01 (sample SAMEA7708264, study PRJEB35096) | sediment metagenome | biome: marine neritic benthic zone biome [ENVO:01000025]; feature: sediment [ENVO:00002007]; material: shallow marine sediment [ENVO:03000034] sea grass bed [ENVO_01000059] ...
GCTGGACAAGAAGCTCAAGGCACTCTCGCGCGGGATGAAAATGAAGGCGGCGCTGCTATCCAGTCTCGTCTACCGACCGAAGCTGGTCGTGCTCGACGAACCGTTCAGTGGGCTCGATCCCCTCGTGCGTGACGAATTCATTCGCGGAATGTTGGAGCTCACCGAAGAGGAGGGCTGGACGGTTTTCATCTCCTCGCACGACATCGACGAAGTCGAGCGATTGTGCGACTCCATCGCGGTCATCGACGAGGGAAAGCTCCGTCTCAACGAATCGGTCGACGATCTGCAATCGCGTTTCCGACGCGTCGAGATCCAGTGCGGGGGGACGCTCGACGTGCCCGATTCCGTCCCGGAATCGTGGAGTCATCTGGAAGTGCTCGGGCGCACGGCGAGTTTCACCGACGAGGACTTCCGGTCCGAGGCGGAGCTACGTCAGCGTCTCGACGAGGTCTTCGCAGGAGTCGAGCGCATGCGCGTGACACCGCAGTCGCTACGCGAGATCTTCATCTCGCTCGCCCGTTCGTACCGATTGGAGCATCGCAACGGGAATGGCTCTGCCACCTTGAAGGAGGAGACGGTCTCATGAATTCGTTGTTCAAGAACCAGCTCCTCAAGGAGCTGCGGAACCACAGCGGACTGCTCGCCATCTGGTGCGGTCTCCTTCTGCTGGGAACCGTCCGGGCTCTTGGCGAAACCGCTACGGTCTTCACCGAAGACGGGCGCGGCTACCATATCTCTCCCAGTGAGAACACATTCGCCCTTCTGGCGCTCATTGGGTTGGCCATCGCCTTGCCCATGATGCTGGGTGTCAGCGACTCGCCCACCCGATCCGAAGGCTTCATCCAGACACGTCCTGTGCCCGCACGCACGGTCTGGCTGGCCAAAATCGCGTTTCTGGGCATCTTCCTCGCCCTGCCCGCCGCACTCGAGCCCTTCATCGTCGCCATCGTCGAAGGCGGCGGGATCGGAATCGCCATGGCTGCGGCGTTTGATCGGCTTGTGTTCGTGTCGCCGGTTCTCCTGTTCTTTCTCTGCTGGGGCGGGCTGAACGCAGGCGGGCGAAAAATGGGCACGATGACCTTGATCGGCACGGCCATCATCCTCGCGTTTTTCTTCATCACGATCGCGATCGTTAATTTCGTTGGAGACGATGCTCAACTGTTCCACGAGTACGGAAGCCTCCAATCCCGATTCGTTGTCACCTACTGGCTCGCGGCCGCACTCGGTGTCTTCGCTCTGTGGCGCCAGCTGAGCGGCAAGCGAAGAAAGTCCCGTCCGGTCTTTCTCTCCATTGGCGTCGGACTCGCCGTCGCTTTCGCCTTCGGAATGCCGGGGATCAACTTCCTGCTCCCCACCAACAAACTGCCGGGGGAAATCGCCACGGCGATGAAGCAGGCGGAGGCAGTTCCGAATCCCTTCGAGATGCGGGCGTGGCGCAGCGCGGACTCCGAACCCGGAAAGCAACCCGAGGTGATGCTTCACCTCCAGACACCGATCAGGATCGAGAACACCCCCGGACATATCGTCGTCCAGCCATCGGTGAAGAACGCCACCCTCTCGGGTCCTGATGGCTTCAGCTCGGACACGGTTGGATCCAGGGGAGTGAACCAGCGCGGTCGCGTCCGGACTTCGAGGAGCATCCTGCAGGCGGCAGTCGAAGTGCTCGGGAAGGAGGTGACCGCCTATGATGGCAACGACGGCTCGGATTTTGGCAAGACACCCCCGCTTACCGTCGTCAGATGGAAGGCGAACGGCGCTCTCGAGGAGCGATTCGACGATCCTCTAAGCCTCGAATTCGAACTCAGTCTTGGCTGTGTCGGCGTGAAGCACCGGGCAACCATGCCCTTCAAACACGACTCGACCGCCGGAACCAATCCACGGATCACCGTCAAGCTGCCACCGACCCCAATCGCTGACAGCATGTGGTTCGCCATCAGAATGCGTGTGCCGCAGCTATTGCTGACGAGAAACCCGGATCGCAAGATGCAGAGTGGCTACCAGATGCGCAGACGCTTTCTCTGCCTCCTCACGAATCCGAATCGCAAGGAATCCCTCTTTTGCGGCTTCAGCAGCGGCAACTTCACGCGGGGCATGCTCTCGGGATATCCGGAACTCTATCTCCTCTTCGAACACACGACGCGGGACTTCGGATCGACATTCGGTTCCGATTTCTACGAGAATGCCGAACTCCACGTCTTCCAAATCGAATGGCTCGGCGAACACACCGTCACTGCGAGGATGGACGGATTCCGAGCCAGTGAGCGCCTCATCCACCTCAGCCGCGTGATCGACGCCCGCTCGGATCGCCGCGGCTATCTGCGCGCCCTGGAAAACCTTGGCCCTCTGCCGGAAACACCGACTGCGGAAGATACGATCAACACCCTCAAAGCGATCGACCTCCGACGCCAGTGGCGGCTCGAGCTGGCCGATCCGGGCTACCAGCGGATCATGGAGATCGGCAACCGTGATATCGGGGTTCTGATCGCCGGGTTGGGTCAGTCGAACCATCAGTCCCAGCAAGTGTTGTTGGATGTGATCGGTCAACTGGCCAACGAAGAATCGAAACCCGAGATCATCGCGGCCGTCGAGCGTTCGGCGACACTCGCAGAGGTCATCACCGCACATGGCTGGGAGGCGGATGCGAAGGATGCGCTCTTCGCAGCGCTCCGTTCGCGGCGCGCACTGCCGCTCGAGGCACTTCGGGCCATCGCACTCCTGGATGATCCTGAAACCCATCCCTACCTGCTCGACCACTTCACCCATCTTCCAGACGTCCGAGTCTACAATCTTCTCGCCAAGATACCGGGACTACAGCCGCAACTGGACCGGATCGTTCAGGAGCGCTGGGTTGAAGAACGGGGATCCATCGTCAAGCGAGAGCACCATGACAACCGAACGCTCGATACGCTTGCCCTCAGGTCCGGAAACAAGAAGGCGCTCGAAGTGATCCTCAATATGCTCAAGCACGATGATTACTCCGCTCGACGCGCCCTTCGTCCCGTGATGCTACTCCCGCAGCGGGAAAACGACATCCGGAAGCAGCTCGCTCCTCTAACGAGCGACGATTTCGAGTTCGATCCGACGATGCGCATGTTTCGGCAGCTTCCCGATAACGCGAACAAGTCAAAGGAGGAGAACCCATCATGAGCGCCTTCCAAACCATCCTCCACGTTCTGCGTCAGGATCTGCGCCGCTTCCGGTTCTTCATCCTCGCCTTCGCGATTCTGCACGTTATCGCTGTGCTGGTGGAGCGCGCTCCCCTGCCCCGCGGCATGGGCGAGGGCCTCTTTGGCGTCTGCCGGGTGCTGCAGATGTTAGGACTCCTGCTCCTGACCGCGCAGGCATGTCTCGCCGATTCGGCGGCACACACGCGATCCCAATGGTGGACTCGACCTATCGGAATCGGGACTCTGCTGTGTGCCAAGTTCGCCTACATCGTGGTCACCTTGTGGCTCCCGCTCCTCGCGATCTACGTGGTGGCGTGGATTCAGGACGGCTTCACCCTGAGGCAGATCATCCTCGGCGCCGGCGAGGTCACGCTCTATTCCTTCGCCCTCTGCACTGTGTCTGCCGGCATTGCGAGCGCGGCACCCTCATTCTGGTCCTTCGTCGCACGCATCGGCATTGCGGTCGCTGGCCTCACATTCGTGATCTGGATGTCGAGGATGCTTCGGACGCGTGGGGAAGCCCCCGATTGGGCGGTGTCTCCGGGAGGATTTGCCTTCCTCCTATGCATGGGGATCATCGTCGGTGGAATTGTCGCGCTTGCTACCGTCTATATCCTAAGAAGGCCAGCCTGGAGCCTGATGGGCATCGCCTTCGTCTGCACCCTTCCGCTCTGGATGCCCGGCATTCGGACCGCTGTCGTCGACGACTCCGGGCCGAACTCGCAGATCACGATCACCTCCCCACTCCCGGACGAGACGCCCGCGAGCATGCCCGTTCGCAACATCGCCTTCCATGGTTTGGCAGCGAACGAATTCGCATGGCCGATAGCCGGAAAGTTCACATTCAAGGATGCCGGTGGCACGGAAGCGACCTTCGAAATCCCCGAGTACCGCCACAACCACAACCGCCACTCGAATCAGTTCGTCGACGCGTCATTCCCTGCCATCCGCGCCCAGCTTGGCGACGGGATCCAGTACCAGCTCGGACGACGTGGATACAATCGTAGAGGGCTGCGCACCAGTGGTCACGTTCCCGGAATCTTCGACGCGGAAACGCCGGGAATTCTCTCCGGAGACCTACGGTATCTTCTCTTCGAGACGGTATACGTCGGCGAGCTGGCCTACCGCAGGGGCGGCGCATGCACACACGGTGGACATTCCATCCAGATCATCGAAATCCGCGACCACAGAGGCGACCAAATCGAACTTCTCCTCCGCTCGCGCAGTCCCAACCTTCTCTGGTCGCCCGAAATCGATGATCGGGTGGCGATGCGATCCCGACCTTGGTCGACATGGGTCCTGGCTCTTGTCACAGCGGAGGGCGAGGCGCAGATCATCCAACCCCAGCTGCGAAGTTCAACAGGGGGGCCGTTCCCGGTCACGGTTCAAAGCAACGTGCAAACGGAATTCGACACGCCACATTCCGGCATACACGGCGAGAAACCACCCACCATCCACGCCTTCCGCGTCATCGCCAAGGGGCTGCACGGCGAGTCCTTCGCTCTGAACAATCACACCGTGGATCTCGACCGCCGCGCCCCGCAGTTCGCCGCGCTGCCCGGCGAGGGAAGCACCTCGAATGTTATTGAATCTATCGAGTCCCTCGATTCGCTGGCGGCGCTCGACAGTATCAAGGACGATATTCCTTACGAAGAACACGAAAAGGCAGCCTCGAAAATGGCCGACCTCGTCGCTGCCGACGTTATCGGCGCACTGAAGCGCGTTCCGTGGCGCTACCCGCTGCATGAATCCCTCGTCGACACGCTCAAGAAGGAGCTGACCGAAGACCACATTGACGAACTTGCCGCCGCGCTTGAAAGAGATCCTCGCTTGATCGATGTGGTCGACGCCAAACAGTGGGGTGATCAATTCAAGGACTACGTTGCAACGCAGTTGGCGACTCGGAATCCCTCACTCGAACGCGCACTCGTGCGGGTCGCCGCGCGCTATAAGGATCCCGCTCTTGCTGAAGATCTGCGATGGCAGTTCATCCACAATGACCGGTTGCGACGGGAAAACCTCTATCCGATGCTCGCCGACCTTTCGGGTTTCGGCGGCCGCGAAACCCTCCTGCAAGCATGGAATCGGGCCCGCTTTCACAAACGCGGCAGCATGTGGCTGCTCGGTCTGAACGAGGGCCTGCCCGGAGCGATGGACACTGCACTTAGGCTCGTACTCAACGAGGGGATTCCACGTCAGGAACGGAATTCCGGTCTGCTCCAGAACCTTCGACGTCTCACGAATCACACCGGAGCATGGCGGGAATTCTACCCGTGGTTCCTCGAGAACGCCTCCACGCTGGAGTTCGATTCGGAATCGGGGAAGTGGCGGGTCACACCCTAGCCAGTCATCCTGAGGGAGGAACGACCGAAGGATCTCTTGCAAGGCTTAAGCGATCGAATCCTACAGCCGGGGGTCAAAGCAGCTGATCCGCTTGTGAGTATCTCCTTTGATCGAAGCTGCTGTCGAGATCCTTCACTCCTACGTCGCTCAGGATGACCGCGTTCGGATGGACGCTCTGGTTTTAGCAGCGCGGCGATACCCAATTCGATCGCCATTACGAAAACAACTCGTCAATCGGATCCGCTCCGAAGTCGACGAGCGGAAATGGCCGCCCTGCGGGTCCCTTCAAGAGCGCCTTGGGATTGAGACCGAGGCTCTTGAAGATCGTCGCCACGACATCGCCCGGCGCAACGGGACGTTCCGCCGGAAATCCGCCGATCGGGTCGCTTTTCCCGACCACGCGCCCGCCTTTCACCCCACCTCCGGCAAAGGAAACGGTGAAACACTGCGGCCAGTGATCGCGGCCACCGGCTGGGTTCACCTTCGGCGTCCGCCCGAACTCGGCAAGCGTCGTCACCAGCGTATCGCCGAGCATCCCGCGTTCGTGCAGATCCTCGATGAGCGCGCTGTATCCCTGATCGTACATCGGCGCGACCTGCGTCTTCATCTGGTCGACCGAAATAAACGGCTTCGTCCCGTGGATGTCCCATGAGAGCTGGTCGAACACGGTCAGAAAGCTGTTCACCGTGACGAAGCGCACGCCATTTTCGACAAGCCGCCGCGCGAGCAGACAGCACTGGCCGAAGCGGTTCATCCCGTAGCGCTCGCGCACCGAATCCTTCTCCTGCGAGAGATCGAACGCCGCCCGAGCCTGCGGGCTCGTCATCATGCGGAACGCCGCCTGAAAATTGTCGTCGAGTAGCCGCGCGTCTTCGCTGTTCTCGAAATTCTTCACCGCCCCGTCGACGATGTCGCGCATCTTGCGCCGCCGGTCCAGCCGCGCCGCGCCGATCTGATCCGGTGGCAGCAGGTCGGGCACCTTGAAGTCTTTCTTCGACGGATCCGCCATCAAGGCGAACGGATCATACGCCTTCCCGAGAAAGCCGCCCGCCTGTCCGTTTGGAAGATTTCCCCCACCCCGTCCCATCAGCTCCGGCAATACCACGAATGGCGGAAGATCCGACTTCCGCCCGCGCAGAAATGAAGTGACTGCTCCCGCGTGCGGCGTCTGCACGCCTCCCGTGAACCGTCGGCCCGTCTGCATGATCTGCCACCCCGCATCGTGCACCGCGGCCCCATCGTGATGACAGGAACGCACCAGCGAAAACTTGTCCGCGATCTTCGCGTGCATCGGCAGAATCTCCGAGACATCGATCTCGGGAACGTTCGTGCGGATCGGCTTGAACGGTCCCCGGATCTCGCGCGGCGCATCCGGTTTCATGTCCCAGAGGTCGATGTGACTCGGCGCGCCGAGATTGAAGATCATGATGCACGCGCGGTCGTCGTGACCCGGCTTCACCGCACCCTCCTGTTTCGCGGCGAGATACTGCGGCAACGAAAGCCCCGCAGCACCAAGCACCCCCGCCTGAAGGAACTCCCGGCGCTTTAAGTGCCCGCCACCGCAGATGGAGGCGTTCTGTTCAGCGAGAAAATCGAACATCGTGGGAACGCACCTTACAGGGAACGGAAGCCGGAAGCAATGCGCCCCGCACAAGAAAAGCCCCTGTGCCGCATTAGGGGGAACAGTCGCGGCGACAGGGAACTTATTCTCAACTCAACTCACTCAACATATATACGACGGTCGCCGGCGGGATTTATGCCAAAAATCGGAAGTTTTTTCCGCCCAGCCCCGGGTCACTCCGGCTCGAGACCGGGCAGCCCGTCGACGCTCGTGAGATTGTGGGCTTGCTGATAGGCCTCCGGCCCGTCGTCGCCTTTGTTCTTGATCCAGTAGTTCTCCAAGGTGCGGCGCTCCTCGACGAAGTCATAACGTGGCACCCCAAACCCGCAGGAGTCGCACACGCGGGTGATCTTGGCGAGGACGATGCTCCGCACGCCGGAAAACTCGGGAAACTCTCCGCGAAGATCCTCCCACTCGTCGGAGCAGGGCGTGACGAACCGCCCCTTCCCATGGAGACGCAGGATCTTCGGAGCACCCTCAAAAGCGCAGAACATGAAGACAATCCGTGCGTTCTCGCGCAAATGCGCAATGGTTTCGATCCCGCTCCCTGTCAGATCGAGATAGGCGACGCGACGCGGGCCGAGAATCCGCAGCGAGTCGAGCCCCTTCGGCGAGCAGTTGATGTGACCGTCGGCAGTCATCGGCGCGGTCGCCACGAAAAACATATGTTGCTTGCCGATCCACTCAGTCAGCTTCGGAGTGATTTCATCGTAGAGGGTGGCCATGCTTCGAAAGATCGTGATCCTTTCCGACTGGTCAACGAGATCGTGCCCTTTTGCCATCGATCCACTTCACCGCCCGACGGCGCGCCCACGCTAGCGCCGAGCTCGCCGCCACGGCCATCGTGGCGGCACCGGCGTTGAATCCCATATCGATGGGATCGAAAACCCGGCTGGGCAGGAAGGCCTGGATGCACTCATCGATCACTCCGATCATGGAAGCGGCGAGAACGGCGATCACCGCAGGAACAGGGACCCGTCGGCCTTGATTCCGCCGTTCCAGAAGGGCTTCGTGAATCAGCATGCCAAGAATCCCGTATTCGATGAGATGCGTGCGGTGCTCCATCGGGGTCGCCATGCGCAGGACGACCAACGCGTAGACCACGGCAATCCCGAGAGCGACGCCGATTTCGAGACCGCCGGGACGCCGCTTCAATCCCTGGGTCAGAATGGTGACGAGAAAGAGGAAGAAGCAGAAGACCATCAGGTTTCCGATCAGGCGCTCGTCCGGAACGAGACGCACCAACTTCGCCGCCAAACCGAGGGTCGAGTAGATCGCCACCACCACAGCCAGCACCCATACCCAGAGGCGGCGTTCCCGGGTCGACGAGAAAAGGGGCTGCTTAAGCGAATCGTTCATCGGCGAGTTTTGACCCTCTCCCATTCAACCCGCTTCCTCAACGAGCGACAAATCGATACTCCCGATCTATTCATCAGCACGACCAATCCTTGCACACCGCCCGAATTGCTAAGAATCCTGATATCGGCGCGTCAGCCTAGCTACACAGAACCATGAAAGCGTTTGTTTCTACCACCGCGATTGTCCTTCTCCTCATTCTTGCCACCACAGCCATGAGTCGCGGCGAGATTCTGTTGGCAATCCTCGACAAGGCGAACGCAGAGGAGTTGGGGATCACGATGAAGTCCAAGGCAGGCAAGGAGAGCGTCAAGGTGTGGCTCGAGTTCAAGAAGGAGGGTGCCCTCAAGGAATTCAACTATGCCGAATTTCGCATGAACGACGGGAAAGGGAACTTCCTCGTGACGGCAATGCTAAAGCCACACCCGGTCGTCCACGGCCAATCGAAAGATCTGGTTTCGGTCGCCTTCACGACGACGGCCGAACACTTGGCGAACTGTTCGTTCACGGTCGTCAACCACGCGGTGCTCGGCGGCGATGGATACATCCTGAACGTCGCGGACTTTCTCGACCTGAAGGATTAGTGAAGAGGTGATGCGGTGACGTGATTCCCAGTAGCTAGGGTTCCTCGGCGGCCACACGGCAGTGGGACCAGTCTTCCGAGATCGGTATGGCAAGGACAAGCGTCTGCTCCGTAGCGGCGACAGGGGCAGTCGCGTCGATCCAGAGTTCGAGAGCCTGCGAGGTCTGAAGAAAATAACGGGTGCCGGGAACCGAAGCGATCGTGACTCGAAAATCTCCCCCATCGCGTTCGACATGAAGGATGCGCAGGTGGCTACGAGGATCGCTCGGATCCGTGTTCGAGAGAAACTCGTACCGGTTTGTGCGGAGATCGTGATCTGGATCCTCCATGCCGTTCGCCACGGTGAAGTCGAGTCCGTTGATGCGTTCCCACGAATCCGGAAGCTCGTCCCCGTCGTTGTCATCCGAAGCGACGCTCAATCTTACCCGGCCACCCGGCGTCGCTACCGCTTCCAGCTCGAGATCGAAACTGCAATCATTGCTGAAGTTGGCATGCTGATGCACCTCAACGGCAATAAAGTTCCGCCCCTCGACAAGGGAAGTCGCGGGAATATCGAACTCGAGATAGTCCGCCTCGAGCGGTCCTTCGATGGGAAGAATCGCTCCGGCGTCGAAAGCGGCATCCGCGGCGAGGTTGCTGCGAACGATTTCCTGCCCGTTCAAGTAGACGGCGGCGCCATCGTCACGGAGAAGCCGAAGAGTCAGTGACTTGACCAATGGCAGCGGCACTGTCACGTCGAAGAAGGTGCGGAAGTAGGTGGTGATGTGAAAGGCACCCGTCGGCCCGCTGTCGATCTCCGTGTCCTCCGGGCGATTGTCGATCGTGTTGTCGTCCCCGTATCCAAGCTCGGCAGGGCCGCTTTCCCAGGAGGCGTCATTGAACTCGGGCTCGCGCCAAGCCGTGCCGGAATCGGAGCCATCGTCCTCATATTTCCAGACGCTCCCACGCGGGAGAAGGAGAATCACCGAGTCCTCTCCGGCGCCGCCGTCGGACAATCCGTAGATGAAGGTGTCCGTGCCGCTGAATCCCGGATCCGGCGTGTAAGTGAAGGCACCTTCCGGCGAAACCGACGCCATTCCGCTGTCCGGCGGCGTGTGCAGGCTCGCGGTGAGCATTGGCGAATCGATATCGCTATCGTTTACTAGCAGACCACTAAGACCGCGGCCGCGGTCGAGCGCGAAGTTGAAGCTGATGTCCGCGGGAAAGAAGAAGGTGTCGTCGAGATTCGCCTGATGCACTTCGACCGCAATCACGTTGCGGCCTTCGAGCAGGAGGCCCGGGTCTACGGTCTCCGGGTAGTAGCGCGTCTCGTCACTGAAGGAAACAGAACCGGAGGCCAGCGTGCCGAATTGCGCCCCCGTCGCCAGATTCTGCCGAGCCACCTCGGTGCCGTTGAGGTAGACGGCTGCCCCGTCGTCCCGGAGAATCTCCAGCGAGACGTTGCGCGTCGCATTGGCATCGGTAACCTGGAACTCCTTTCGAAAATAGGCCGTGGGATGAACCGGGGTGCCATTCGGCCGTATATTGGTCGCTTCTGGCCGGTTGCCGCCGAGAAGAGCACTGTCGCCGTAGCCGAGTTCCGCCGGGCCCGCATTCCAGCTCCCGTCATCGAATTCCCACTTTCTCCAAGCCGTCCCGAAATCCGTGCCTCCGTTGTGGTACTTCCACGTCGAATCACGGGCTATGATGCGTTCCTCGGTCACTTCGCCGCCCGCGGGAACATCCAGCACTGTGCCCGCCCTGACAAAATACGCATCGAGACCCGCGACCGGTGCGTCATTGACCGGGCGGATGGTCAGATCGACGGTCGCGGGCTCCGACATCGCGGGAACGGGAATCGACGCCAGCGGGGACGTAGCCCGAATGGTTCCTTCCATCGAAAAGGTGAAGCTGGTGCTCGCATTGAAAGCGAACGAGGCTTCGTAGTTGAAGGGGAGATCGAGGACAACCTCGTTGCCATCGATGGCGATGCGTCCATTGAAAGGAGTCGGCACCGGCGGGAAGGCGAGCGGGAGCGCTGTCTCCGGTATCACGTCGGCCAGTTGCCCGGTTCCCTCGATCGTCCCGTTGCCGTCGAGTTCGAGAAGATTGCCGTCCTGACTGAAAGTGCCATTCGCGTCGACAGGAGTCGCCTCGCCCGTTTCCGACGCATCCATCGTCAGTTCGTTCGCGGGAATATCCAGTTCGATACCAGCAAGGCATCCGATAATGGGCAGACATCCGACTCCGAACTCCAGTTCGATCTGTTCCTTGAACACGGCACTCAGATCGGTGATCTGAACGACCGGAACGGCGTTGCCGTTGGGCACCACGCGCACGTCGATCGTCCCGGCGAGATCCGACTCGTCGGAGTCGTTGGATACGCTGGGCAGGCCATTCAATTCGACCCGCAAGGTCGCACGCAGCCTCATCGAGGAGTTGTTCTCGTCAATCGTGAAGCTGACCGGCGATGTCCCCGAAAAGATGCGGTAGTCGAAGGAGTCGCTGCCGTTGACATTCGCCGCCGGAACAAAATCGAAACTGCCGTCTGGAGCGAGCGTAACGGTTCCCATGTTCGCCGGCGTCACCAGCCCCGCCACCGCATCCGCGTCGCCCTGAAGATCGTCATTCGCGAGCACCCCGGTGGCCACATCGACGGAGAGGAGCACGTCCTCGTCGGTTGCGTAGTCGTCCGGAACGGCCTCGGGCATTTGTGCCGCAAGCGGAAGCGTGATCGACATGCCGACAAGAACGGCAAGCAGTTGTCTTGGGGGGACCACGTTGTATGAGAACGGATGCATCGGCTGTCGTCAAGACCGTTTGCCCGACCAGGCGATGCTCGACTTGTATTATCGATCATTATCAGGGAACGGTTTGTCAATTCCATGCTCACTCCATTCCACCTCGCGATTCAAGTCCGCGATCTTACAGAAGCCCGTGACTTCTATGGCGCGAAACTGGGCCTTCCGGAAGGACGCAGTGACGAGACTTGGATCGACTTCGACATGTACGGTCACCAGGTAGTCACTCACTTCAATCCCAATCTGGGTCCGGCCGGTCGCGTCCCGAATCATTGTAATCCGGTGGATAGGCATGCCGTTCCCGTACCCCACTTCGGCGTGGTCATGACCATCCCGGAATGGGAACAGCTGGCGGAACGCTGCCGTTCCTTTGTCGATGAATTCATCATCGAGCCCTCCGTTCGTTTTAAGGGCGAACCGGGCGAACAGCGCACATTGTTTTTTGAAGATCCATCTGGCAATGCGTTGGAGTTCAAGGCATTCGCCGACATTGAGGAGCAACTGTTCGGCGCCTAGACGGAACGGGTCTAGTCTAATCAGCGCTTCAGCCGTTCGTCACATTCCTCATCGCTCCAGTGTAGCCGGGACTTGGCTCAGGCACGGGCGGCGAATGCCGCCTCCTTGCTCCAACTTCGCGTGACCGAAGCCAGCGCGTTTTTGCGCGATGTCTCATCGACCACGGACTCTGCCCATGCAATCGCGGACTCCACATCTTCGTCGACAAGGGCACCGCAACAGCCGCGCCTTTGGCGGACGCCGAACTCGAGGCCTTCGCCCACGTGAAGCGCAAGCCGTTCATGCCGGCTGGGAGCGTGATCGCGAGCTGAGACCATCGGACCGCAACTCCGGCCAGGCCGATCCGCTGGATCAACTGGTGCCGGACTGGAGAGCGATCAGTTGCGGTTTCTGATTGTTGATCCTTGAACTGACGAGCGGAATCCCGTCGGCCTGGAGCTTGCCGCCGAGCAGAGCGCGCGGTAGGATGATGACCCCGGCATCCGATGACCGAAGCGGAGAAACAGCAAGACCTAGAAGCCCTGCAAGAAGCGATCTATCGCGACAAAGTGCTGCGGGCCCGTGCCATGTCGGAGCAGCAACGATTTGAGACGGTTTTCGAGCTGACCGACGAAGTGATGGAACGGATGCTCGCCGGTGCCATGTGGCAACTCGGGACAGCGAGCAGAAAAGAGGGCGAGGCCGAACTGGTTCGCCGCATCGATCGGCTGCGCCGGGTTCGCGACCTCGACAGGATTGGTCCAGAGCCGCGACCGAATACGAGGGCATGAGCGTCGAGACGCTGGCGGTGCTGGTGGTCGAAGCGTGTGAAGCGGCCGGGGCCGAGTACATGATGACGGGCGCATTTGCCTACGGCGTCTACGCGATCCCCCGGAGCACAAAAGACGTGGATCTGGTCGTCGCAGTGCCGGAGCCGACGATCATCGATGAGATCATCCGTAGACTCGATGATCAGATCGAGTTTGGCGGGCAGGTTGAGTTCGATACTCACACATGGGGAAGGAGGCACGTCGGGAAGATGCGGAAACAACCCCAGCTACAGGTGGAATTGTTCGAGCTATTCGACGATCCGTTCGTGATAGCCCAGTTCGATCGTAGGCGCCAGTTCTGTTCTCCGCAGCTGATGAAAGAGATCCGGGTGCCCTCGACCGAGGACGTGGTGGTTCAGAAACTTCGATGGGCAAGGCCAAAAGGTCTGCAAGATGCGCTCGACGTACTCGCAGTCCAGGGAACTGAAAATCTCGATCTCGACTACATCAGAGGCTGGTGCGAAAAACACAGCAGCACGGGACATCTCGACGAGGCCCTCGCCAAGGCGGCGAAGATTTGATCAGAGAGATCGGCACGACAATCCGAAACGAACCCGTCGCGAGGGGGATGCGACTGGGGCTAATCACTCCCTCACCTTACCGCGCGCCTCGCGCGGTCAATCGATCCATGCCATATGCAGAATCCGTTACGGATTCGGATCGTCCTTTAGCGGCTCCGGTCCGGTCGCGACGACGGTGATCTCGACCTCCGGTCCCCCATCCCATGTCCCCACCGGCTGCGAGGTGATCGTCGGCGGCGCGTTGGGATCCACTTCCTCCGGTAACGGTCCACACCGTGTCCGAGGCATCGGAGGCACCGGGATCCCATGCATAGAGGGTGAAACGATACTCCGTGCTCGGGATCAGGCCCGAGACATCGATGGTCAGAAAACCCGGCGGCGTGAAGGCAATCAAGAGGTCCTGGTAGAGCCGCGCGTAGGTAAATCCGGGCGGGTTGCCATCCGAAAGACTGCCGCGATTTGCCGGCACGCCGAATCCAGTGTTGGAGGTGAGCGTGACCGTTGTCGTGCCCGAGGTTGCCACCGGATCGTTGGAGAAATTCGCGGTCACACTCGTGCCGGAAAACCCGCTTGGCCACAGATCGAAACCCGCCTGGTCATCCTGATTGAACTCGATCGCCAGCAACTCGGTCTGACCGTGGGCGGGAATGGCAACGACGCTGAGAACGACCGCCACAACGGTGACGAACAGCGGCTTAGCGTTCCGGGTCTGATGGGGGACACGAGATGGGCGTCAATCTCTCAACGGTGCTCCTCGAGCCGACGTTCGAGATCGCTGGGGTAGACCGCCTCGGCGGCGAGCTTTCCTCCGACGAGGAGGCGGGCGCGGACGCCGACGAGCGTCTGAGCATGTTCCCAGCGGTAGCTCAGGTTTCGTTTACCGACTTTGCGCGCGCCCTTCCCCTTGACGGTCTTGGTGATGAAACGGAACACCTTGTTCTCGGTCCTGCCCGCAGCGAAAGCGTCGATATTCTCGGATGGGATCTTGAGTTCCTTGACGGCGCTTGAATCGGTGTCGTAGGCGGCAATGGCAACCGCGCCGTGCATGCGGGCATCTTTCAGTGCGTGCGTGACGTAGGCGACGAGTTGCAACTCGCCTTTGGGGATGTCAGCGGGTGCGCCAGCGCTGGTCACGACTTGCACGGTGACTTCGTGATCGGTCGAGTAGGTGTTTTGCGAATCCCCGGCCTCGACCTCGCCCCGATCCGTGTCGGTGCGGAGGCGCAGGGCGAGTGCGTCGGCGATGGCGGGCGGAGCGGCAGGAAGCGCCTTGGCGGGAACCGGTCCGCCCTTCGCCTCCTGCCTTTTTTGGTGGAACGCTTTCATCGAGAGCCATTCCATCAGATAGGCCTTGTCGTCATCGTGGTAGTGGGCGATGGCGACGACATAGTTCTTCCCACCGCGAAGATAGAGGTGCATGTGCCCGGAAGTGGTATCGACATCGAGGACGGCGGCCTCAATGGCCCTGCCGACTTTGACATTTCGCAAAAAACGGAATTCGAGATCGTCTTCATCGATCTTGCGCCGGGCCTCGGACACGCCCAGCACCTTGAGCGAGGGTTTCGCCGTGGTCGAAGTTGTGTCGAAGGTCGCGGGGAAGGCGGGTTTGGCGGGGCCCTTAGGATCAACGGGTGCTGCAGGAGCAGCCGGAACGGCAGGTTTTGCGGGTGCCTTAGGAGCGGCGGGAGCGGCGGGTTTTTCGGACGTGTTCGTGGCGACCGTGGGCGGCTGGGAATCTGAAGCGGGCGGATTTTTGGGGGGATGGTTTCCGCCCTTCGGAGACGGCCCTGCGGTCGACTCCAAATCAAGGTGGAAGATGCGGTCGTGCCCGGCATGAAGGCGCATCTTCGCTACACCGACGCCGCCCTTGCCCGAAGAGTAGCGAGCACCTCCTGCGTAGGTGTCGCCCGTGCAATTGAGATAGGGAATCCCCGTTTGCCGGGCCGAGGTGCTCCCGGTCATGCCAATATCGATCGCGTAAGTCGTGTTGGCTGAAAGCAAGACGGGCGAATCGAACGTCCATGTCATGTGCTCGCCACCGCCCCAGGTGAAATCCTGCGTGGCCGTTTCGGTATGAATCCCGGTGAAGGTGGTGCCCGAAACCTTGCCGACACGAATGACGTAGGTCTTGACCGGCTCGGCCTTCTGATTCGCCGCCACCTGATAGGTGATCGCTTTCAACCGAACATCCACGATGCCGGCCGTGAAGGTCTGGCCCTTCGCGCTGCTGGGCTCGCCGAAGGCGTCACCGGCAAACCACTTTTCCTTAAGGGTTACGGCGCCCGCGTTGGCGATGTCTTCGCCGTCGACCGGTGGTGCGGTCGGGCTCGCGGACATGGTTGCCGCGCGGGATGTAAGCGCGATCGGGCCGAGAATCACCATCGCTGCAACGACGAGGACGGCGGAAGATCGGATGCGGTTTCGCGTTGTCATAGATGCGCTCTGGGATTTCCCCAAACTACCAAGCCGAAAGCGAACCCATCAATAAACTAGAATTCGCCCCGAAACCCAAACGCTTTCGTTATCCGATTTGCGCGAATCGACCACGCTTTCACGTCTCGGCCCGACTCTCGCAGCGAGATTGTCCTCAATCCCTTTCCACGAGATAGCTAAACCAGATTTCGCCGGCGGTGCCGATGCTGTTCTGGGCCTCAGTCGTCCGTTACCGCGCCTGCACCTGCAATCGCAGAAACTGGCGCAAGCCTGCGAACGGGACCGCGGACCGCCAGACGACCGTGCTCGTTCCATCGCCGAGTGCGGTTTCGCTTTCGAACGCGTACTCCGTGGCGACAGGAGTCCATGTCTGCAGATCCGGCGAAATCTGGAGCTCATAGATCACGTCATCAGCCGCGAGGTTGCGGGGAAAGTTAAGAAGCGCGTGTCTGGATGCATCGGTGATCATGCTTGGACCCGAACTCGACACCGCATCGCTCGTGCCGAACGCATGCTCGACGAAGGCGGTGAATCCGTCGCCGTCCCCATCCACATTCGGATCGCCGACGAAGGGGACGCTGTCACTGGTCCCGGGGCTGCCACCGCCAGCCACACTCGCGCGCCAACTCGCAGCAAGGTTGTGGTTCGGATCGCTGTCCGGAGCGATCAGGGTGAGGCTGTCGCCATCGCCGTCGGCCGACTCGGGCCACGGATGATCATCGGCGTAGGTGAATCGGCGGATGTCGACACCAAGCGCATCGACGAGGACGATCTGCTCGCCGCCGTTGGAGAGCTGGGACGAAATGCTGAACTGGTATTCGCCAATCACCAACGCACCGCTCACGCCGGGATAGCGCGCGGCAAAGGCGTTCGCGTTCCGCACCACGAGGAGGTAGCCACCACTGGCGAGAATCGTCCCGGACGGAAAGGCGAAGTCGATCCCGTCCACGAACTGAGCACCTGTGAGATCGACATCGACAGGACCGATGTTCTTGATCTCGATGAACTCGAATTCGTCCGCATCGGTGAATCCACCGGAGATTTCGGAAGGCGACGGATCCGCCGGGTGGTAGTGGAGTTCGGAGACGACGATGTTGGTAGCGGACGCAGGCTCGATGACCTGCGTGTTGGTAATCGTCACCGTGTCGGAACCGACGACATTTCCTTGGAAATCGACTGCCTCGATGGTGAGTGCGTTCGCACCTGTCGCGACGGGCACTCCGACCGTCCAGCTGTTGTTGTCGGTCCATGTGCTTTCCAACGGCACCGAGCTGCCGGCGAGGCGAATCTCGCGCACATTCACCCATCCGTCGCCCGAGAGCGTCGCCGGACTCGAGTTGACCGTGAAGTTGTTGCCGCCGTTGGTCGTGATCGCAAACGCGATGCTCCCGACCGTACTGTTGATCTGGGTGAGCACATTGTTCGAGCGGCTGGTGATGTGATTCAGGCTTGAAGTCCAGTTCTGCGCGGGATCGAGAGTCGCAAAATGCGACGACCATCCGGACATGTAACTGTTGTTGTAGGTCGTCGTGATGATGTCGTGAAGGTGCCCGAGATACTGCCGCATCCGCGGCGGATCGTTGACGATGGTCGATACGTCGGAGTTGGCGGTAATCGATCGTGTGGTGCTGAACGAGAAATCCATGTCATGCGGCAGGAAAATCACGCGTCCGTCGGGTCGCACGTAGAACTGCCCGTTGTGCGCACTGTTTGCCGCGTAGTTGTCCCCAGCCCCGGACAGCACCGCGAAAGCCATGCCGCGCAGCCAGTTGTCCACGTCCACGAAGTTTTCCGCACCCGCATGAAATGCAGAACCCGACAGATCGAAATGTTTGCAGTATTCGATGAAGGCAGCGTAGTCGTCGCGCTCCCGGTTGTTCTTGATAAGAAAGTTCCAGCGGTAGTTCTCCTTGTCGTCGCCTAGATCCCTGACGGATGTGCCCTGCACCAAATCCGGCTGGGGGATCTTGAACCCGTTTCCATCGGCAGTCGTCGGGTAGTAGATCAATTCATATTCGAACACCGTCCCGTCATCGCCATCCTCGAACCGCGATCCGAGAAAGATCTCACCGTATCGAGCGAGCTGGAGTTCTGCCGTGCCCGTGTGCGCGTTGCGGGGAGCGATGATTTTGACCAGATCGTTGTATTTTCCCGAAGGCCCTCCCGCGCTGGTCATCATGACGTTGAACAATAGCTCGCGCTGGCCCGGAGACTGCCCCTGCGAACGATCGATCGCCACCGTGCGGTGCACGCCGCGGAACAACTGGTCCGCATTGAAGCCGACGTTGAATCCGAGACGGTTCGAATTCAGGCGACCGCGCTGGCTGCTCTTCAGACGCACACCGGTGTCATAGAAGATCTCGCTCTCGTTGTAGATCACCGTGCTGCCAAGCCGGTCGTTGCTCATCACGTTGATATTCGTGTGCATCCACGTGTCATCGTCCGGGGTCATGATGAGCCGGAAGTTGCCTAGGCCCGTCCCTGAAGCTCTGCCATCCTCGACCTCGTAAAGCGCGCTCGAATCCGGCCCGGTCGCCGGGAAGAACGCAGTTGCGCCCAGACCATCACTTGCCTGGACGTAGAATTGCACGACCGACCCCGCGCTCTGGCCGGGAATCTGCGCCGAATACACGCCCTCGGCATCGGGCGCCATGGCCACACTGGAGAACGAACCGCTTTCGACGGAATAGAACAGTGTCAGCGTCCCCATACCATCCGGATCCGAAGGCGTCACCGAAACCGTTGTCGGCGCACCCGCAGGGGGGACGGGTGGCGAGTGGATGAGACCTTCGTAGGTCGGCCCGATATTGGCGACCGCGCGCGAGTTGGCAACCCCAGGCGTCCCGGGAGTGTCGGGCCGGTCGATCAACGTGGTCCGCGGCAAGCGATTAAAGTAGAGACGGGTGAGGAACTGATTCGAGCCGCTGATCCACTTTGCTTTGAATGAGATTTCGTAGGTTCGTCCGTTCACCACCGAACGCCCGGCTGCGAGCGTGGTCTCGACATTGTTGTGCATGTGCTCGGTGTAGCCCGTGGCGACCAAGCGCAGCACCTGGTTGCTCGGATCATCCGGATCGGTGATGACTTCGCTGTGCCGGTGATTTCCCCGGAATCGCCAATCGGTCGCCCCGCTCTCGAAGTCGGAATTCGACAACATCGCCACCGGCGAGCCGCCCGGCGATTCCGTCACCGTGATGTCATCGATGAGGACCTCGCCGCTATCGTTCAGGCCGATGATGAAGTCGCGCCATTGATTGTCAGGGCCGACCCTACTGGCCGCGGCGACTCCCTGATAGGTGTAGGTCTGCCACGAGGACTCGCCGGTTTCGTCGCTCGCCGCCCATGCTTCCGCACGGCTGTTGTCGGCATCCGGATCGCGAAGCTCCATCGACGATCCTCCACCGTCCGCCGCACCAGGCCAGCGACCGCCATCGTAGTAGCGGACTTCGTCGACTGGATTGTTGTTGGCGTCGCGAAGTTCGACACGTTCGCCGGAGCGCGAGAGATTGCCCGAAAACTCGCCCGCGATGGCAATGCCGGGATGCTTGGCGGCGAGGCCGGTCGCGTCCGACGCCACGACGAGATAGTCGCCGCTGTCTAGCAAGGTGTTTACGGGAAAGGTGAAGTCGACACCATCGCCGAAATCCCAGCCGCTCAGATCCACCTGAGAGCCACCGCGATTGAAGAGTTCGATCCACGCTTCGTCCGATTCCTGAAACGGGGTCGGAGGCGTCCCCGTGTTCGCGGCGAGTTCGAGGGCGAAAACCACGTCGCTGCTGCCCGTGGAGGTCTGATGCACCTCGACGGAGATCCGATTCGTCCCCACTACCGATGAGGCGGACGACACTTGCAAGGGACCAGTCAGACTCGCCTCGCCTCCCCCGCTGGCAGTGGTGGACGCCGATACCGGATCGCCCGGCGACCCGCTCATCTTGTAGCGCTCGACCTCGACGCCGTTGATGTAGAACACCGCACCGTCGTCGATGAGGTGGGTGATGCTCAGGGAAACGAGGTTGTCGAATTGCTGCTGTGTGAGCTGAAACTCGCGCTCGAAGTAATAGGTGATGACATACGGACTGTTCGACGCGGGGTTGGTCAGCGAAGTCCCCACCGGAAGCGAGATTCCATTCGGTTCGTAGGCCAAGGCGCCTGCCCCCGAATTCCAATTGCCGCCCACGGCGTGCGTGGTCGTCATCCAACTGGCACCGAGATTGTCGCCCGCCTCGTTGTAGCGCCACGTATCTCCGAACGCCAGCAACGGCTCCAGATTCGTCGTGCCGTTCGATCCCGGATCCGCGGGGGCGTGATAGCAGATTTCGTTGATCACGATATCGGAGTTGAACGAGAACGTGTTCGCCGTGCCCGGCGTCCCCGCGCTCGGGAACAACCATCGATTCGGAAACGCCGTTGAACGCCCGCGGTTCTTGTTCGTCGCCCTCTGCGCATCGGCGACACCGCCGCCACCCGGCGCATAGAGGAACACCCGATCACCCGACTGGGGCCGGAAGCCGAGCTGCGCTTCGCTCAACGAGAGCAACCCACCCGCCGGCAGCATCTGCGCGGGCAGAGGGTATTCGGTCAGCGGATCGCCATTCACCGAAACCACGTAGCCCGCGACCTCGATCGGCGACGTGGTGGGATTCGTGAACTCTATCCAGAACGTCGCTCCATCTGCCGCCGCAATCTCGTTCAAGACGAGTTCTGCCGGTGCGTCCGGATCCGGCGGGTCCTCGGTTCCCGCGAGCTCGGCTGAGAAGAGGGCATCCGTTCCTCCCGAAGCCTTGTGGACCTCGACCGCAAGCACATTGGTCCCGGCGATCAGCGACGACGAAGGCACGGTAAAGAAACCGGAAGAAGCTGGACTCGCGATATCGGAAGATGCCGGCGTGCCGTGGGTGATCGCGCCGGCGGGCATATTCTCGAGGTGCAACTCGGTCCCGTTAAGATAGAACACCGCGCCATCGGCGAGCAAGTGCTGAAGTCGCAGGTCCGTGCGCGCCGGAGTTCCCGCGAAGCTGAAGGACTTGCGGAAATAATAGGTCGAGGGCGCAGCCGCCAACTGCGTCGTCACCGTGCTCCCCGGAAAAGCCGTGTCCAGCGCGTATTCGCTCTCGAGATACGCTCCGACGTTCTGGAAATCGGTATCGCTGAGCGCGTCCTCATAAATGAGCAGCTCCGCGATGTCGCCGACGAAGCCACCGCTGGTATTCGTCGCGTGGCGCCCGATCACGATCGGCTGCGGTGTCAGGGTCGCGCCGGAATCACTCGCCGTGGATTCCATCACGCCGTCGACCCAGATCTCGAACCGGCTTTGGGACGGATTCCTGCGCACGGCGACGATTTGAAAATCGGTGGTCGAAATCGCAGTTGTCGAACTGGGACCACCGAGACCCGAGCCGTTGTCGAACCGCTTTTGGAATCCGTAGGTGCTTCCCCCGACGGCCTTGAGCGACACCAGCGGATTTCCGATAGAGGCCACGCGGTCGAAAATGTAACCACCACCGCCATCGCCGACGCCACCGAGCGATTGCGCACCGTTGCCCTTGCAGACGATGAAGTAAGTGAACCCACTCGAGCTTCCGATTCCGGGAACCAACGACGTTCGCATCTCGTCGTTGCCGTCAAAGCGCACGGCCGCCTTGCCGTTGATCGTCGCACTTGCCTGAAACGTCGGATTTCCGCCAGCGCTCGCGTTCTGGGCCGTCCCATCGCCGGTCGCCGTGTCCGCCCACGTGCTGAAGGTCGCGCCATTCGCGACGCCCGTGATATCACTAGCGCGGAAACGCTCCACCAGGTTCCCGGTCACGGTCAACACCGGAGAACCGCCGGTATCGGTGCCGAACTGCGGCTCGCCCGTCGACCACGAACTGTCATCGTAGCCTGAATCCTTCCAAGTTGCGGGCGGAGCCACTCCGGAATCGTCGTAACGCCACGTCTCGCCGACATCCACGAGCACGTGATTGATCGGCAGACCCGGCGGAGGGAAATTCTGGGCACCCGGCGTCCCACCGATTTGAATACTCGGCACCCAGTTCACCGCGTCCCCACCCGATGCGCCGGGGCGCCGCTTCGCCAAAGTCACGCCGGAACCATCGGCCGCGACCGGCCATTCGCCGGCATCGCCGTAGTCGAGTTCGTCCATGAGGCGATCCGAATTGTCATGCAGGCGGATCGTCTCGCCACCGTTGTCGAGATTTCCCGTAAAGGGCCCGAGCCCGGTCGTCACGGTTTTCTCGATCACTAGATAGCCTCCTCCAGCGATGAACGTGCCCGCGGGAAAGCTGAAATCCACCCCGCCCTGCAATGTCCATCCCGAAAGATCGACGCGAATGGCCATCTGGTTGTGGATCTCAATCCACTCGCCGTCCTCGGTAGCGCCGACCGGATTGTAATGGATCTCGCTGAAGGTAACGACGCTGTCCGGGCCGGCCGCCATCACGGCGCCGCCAGACAAAAGCAGACTCGTCAGCACCGAAAGGTGGAGCGTGGGGGACATCTTGAGGACTTGGGGAAGATCGGAGCAACGCTCCGTGGAGAACATAAGCTCCCCTGCGGGGCAAAGGCAAGCGCCCTAAGGCTTCGGCCAAGGCAGACCGGGCCACCAATCGGCGTTTCCGTGGTTCGGCTGCTCGGGCCCCGGTGTCGAGCGTCCGCGCTCGACAAGGCGCCGCAGATCTGCGGTGAGTTCCCTCACCCATTCGGGATGATCTGCCTGAAGATTCTTCGTCTCTTTCGGATCAGCCTCGAGATCGTAGAGTTGGACCGCCGGAAGCTTTTTCTTCGCGGCTTCTGGTTCTCTTGGCGGACTCCAACCACCGGAACCTCGACAGAGGAGCAGCTTCCACTTTCCTTTCCGCACCGCGAACTTCCCGGATCCCGAATGGTGTACGACGATCTCGTGGAGAGGTTTTGGAACCGTCTCGCCCCGCAAAACCGGCATGAGACTAACACTGTCTTCTGCGGCGCTCGCGGGAAGCTTGACTCCGATCGCGTCCGCACACGTCGCCATGATGTCCGCGAGCGTGATCGTCTGCGGACTGGTCGTGCCGGCCTTGATTTGGCTCGGCCAACGCACGATAAACGGAACCCGATGCCCACCTTCGTAGACATCCGATTTCCATCCACGCCAGTTTGCGTTCAGGTGAATGCCAGCCGCATCGAGTTTGGCAAAGTCCGCCTTCGGCGAGGTTCCGTTGTCACAGGTGAAAATCACCATCGTGCTCTCGGCCTGCTTCGTTTCGTCCAGGGCACGCATCATTTCGCCGACCGCCGCGTCGGTTTGGATGAGAAAGTCGGCGTAGTCACTGACCTTCGAGCGTCCCTGAAAATCTTGATGGGGCGCGATCGGCGTGTGCGGCGAGGGCATCGGCGCGTA
>CAJIAN010000594.1_pt1 | contig 23459 bp, 22 predicted proteins | sample 9199061 | NCBI WGS metagenome assembly CAJIAN01 (sample SAMEA7708264, study PRJEB35096) | sediment metagenome | biome: marine neritic benthic zone biome [ENVO:01000025]; feature: sediment [ENVO:00002007]; material: shallow marine sediment [ENVO:03000034] sea grass bed [ENVO_01000059] ...
CCGCCAATTCGACAAAGTAGTCGGCTATCTTCTCGGTCAATGCGGTAAAGAAACGCTCTCCCTTCTCTGCGGTGGCCGCCGCGGGATCGCCCGATCCGGTATCGTTTGTCGCACGCAACCAATCCCGCTGAGCCCACGCCCACCCCTCGCGGATGGCCTTCAACTTGTGGGGATTCAAGGAACCGTCGCCCGCACGCTCTAGCGGCAACACAAGATCCGGCGCAAGGAACTGCATCAGACTGGTTTCCAGCTCGTCCGCATGGTCGCCCGGATTCTCGAAATACTCGTTTGCATCCAGCACCTGGAACCAGTTGATCACGGAAAGAAACACCTCCGGGACGGCAGCCTGCAATTCGCGCGCCATCTGCTTGAAACAGTTTCCCCCGTGGCCATTGAGGACAACCAGTTTCCCGATCCGCTGAATCCGCAGTGAATCGATCACGTCCCGCAGAACTGCAGCCTGGGTGCTTGGGTTCATATTGATGCACATGCGAATGTCGAGTTGCCCCGTATTCACCCCGAATGGGACGCATGGGAGCACACCGACCTTCGCTCCGCGTTCCCACGCGATCCTCGCGCTCTCCGCAGCGATGTGATCGAGCTGAATGTTGTCAGTGGCGTAGGGCAGGTGGTAGTTGTGCGCTTCCGTGGCCCCCCATGGGAGGACCGCGACGGTAAACTCAGTTTCGCGACAGCTCTTCCAGTCAGTCTCCGCAATGATGTAAGGTCGTGGTGGCATTGAGACCTTGTACCGGATCTCGCCGCGATAGTCAGGTCACAATTCACGCACCTCTTTCCGCCGGCACAAGATCGACAGGAAGCACGACGCTCGTCCCACCCACATTGGTTCCTTCGGCTTGCGCGGCCAGTAATCGAGCGATCTGTTGGCCTATCTCCTCCACGCCCGCCCGACACACGAAATGGGCGAATTCCGGCGACTGATCGTCCTCCTCCGTTCGCTCGATCACACAGATCCGAACGCGACGTTTCCAACCTGCCCTATCGGCCACCGCGTCTCGAATGGCGCGTGCGGTGCTTTCTCCGTAAACGACGAAGACAACGCAATCGGAGCAAGATCCTACGATTCCTCTCGCCCACTCTGCGGCGGCGTCGGCGTCGTCGGGCACGGTCATGAACTGAAAGTGCGACAATGGGAGCCCCGATTGCGTCAGGACATCCTTCAATGCCTCGGTCATGAGCACGTCGCCGGGCAGAAGCAGACGGTCGTTGTAACCGCACACGACTCGCTCCGCTCCCTGCTCGATCGCGAACCCTCCGGCAAGTTGTCCGATCATTTCGTAGTCGGAATTGACCCACGGAATCTCTATCGAGGGCCAGAGGTTCCCATGAATCACCGCCGGAACCCCCGATTGCTGCACGGCCTTCTGCGCGTGGAAGGGTGCACGGGTCAGAACGATGCCAACTGGATCCGTCGTTTCGAGTGCCTCGCGGAGAACTGTCTCCAGATGGTGGCGACCATCGGCGACCGGGATGAAGTTGAACTGCACCATCGCGTGGGGCAACTCCCGTTGAAGACCAAGCATCAGTGGATCCGCCGTGAACCCGCCAGTGAGCGGTGCGTATTCGTACCAGATCATCTGCACGCGTCGAATCGTGGTGAGCGAGGTCTCGATAGACAGGTCGTTGACGAACGTTCCCTTGCGCTGCCCGCGGCTCACGATCTTCCGGCTGCTCAACAACTGGAGCGCGCGGTTCGCGGTCGAGGTGCTTACGCGGAGCATCTTTGCCGCATCGGCAGCATTCAGATACGCGTCGCCGCGTTTGAGACCGCGCTCGCGAATATCATCCTCCAGCGTTCTCGCCAGCTCCATGATTCGCGGGACTCTGATGTTGCTCGACATACTGCATCAGCACCCTCCCCCGTCGGCACTATAGGGATGGGCGGAGTGATTGCACGTGGGAAAATCTACCCGTTATCCAGTTCGACAGCCTCGAGCAGTTCGTCGGGCAGATCCGGGAGGGCGGAGAACGTCCTGTTCCAGTTCGGAATCTGAGGACTCAGATAGTCGTTTCCAATGAACTCCTCCGAGGCAATCGAAAGTGCCTTTGCGAACGCCTCAACGGCCTCCGCCTCCTCGTGGCGGAAATAGTCGAGCCCGTTCACCAAGGCGTCGTCGTGATAGATGACGATCGTCTCCCGCGCGGTTCGCTCGTAGGAAAGCCGAATCGTCTTCATCATCGATCGTCCAAAGACGATCCCTTCCGATGCGAGATTCGAAAACAGCGTGAGCGCAATGTCGCGCGCCATTTTCATCAGGCCTTTGTCAGCCTGGGGTTCGGGGTCGTCCCGATGATTGCCGAGGTGCTGGTGCTTGTGCTCGAAATTGCTCCCCAAATCGACCTGACAGATCCTTCGGGTCGTCGTGTTGTGATAGACTTCGCAGAGGAGCCCTATTTCCAATCCCCAATCGCCGGGAAGACGAAGCGTTCTGGCGAGCTCGAGGTTGATCGAGAACTCGCCCGACAGCGGATACCGGAAGCTCTCGAGGTATTTCAACAACGGATGATCTCCAATGGTCTGAATGAGCGACCGGAGCAGCGGCATGACGAACAGGCGGGTGACACGACCGTACATGCGATCCGACACCCGACCGTAGTAGCTCTTGGCATACTCGTAGCTCATGGTCGAGTGTGCGGTCGGCATGCAGAGCCGGGCGAGCATCTCCCGGTGATACGAAATGATGTCCGTGTCGTGGGTGGCCACGATGCGGCACGTTCCCCGCACCAGGGCGAATCCGTAGGCCATCCAGACGTTGTATCCTTTCCCGGGCACGTAGGTCGTCAGCTGGGCCTTCTCCAATTGCTCATAAATCTTCAGCAGCCGCGGACCGTCGTTCCAGATGATGCGTGTCGGCTGCGGAAGCTGTGACATGAAGTCCTTCGCGTGAGCGAACTCCTCGGCGTTCATGCGGTTCATGCTGATGACGATCTCCGAGATGTAATCAACCTTCTGAAGTTCGTCGACGATCCCCTGTAGCGCGGGCTGTTTCACCTCCGCGTACAGTGCGGGCAGTGCGAGCATGATCGGTCGGCGCCGCGTGTGCTTGCCAAGCACTTTCTCCTGCTCCTCCAGGGGAAAGTCCCGGAGATGGTGCATGGTGGAGATTAGGCGATGCTGATAGAAGTCGGCCATGGGTCGCGGGAAATCTCCAGGGCTGCGTTGCAAAAGCAACCCAAATCTCGTGCCGACCTACGTACTGGGCTCGCCTTCCGCAGGAGACACCGGCTTTTCCTCGTCATCTTCGTGCTCCTCCTCACCTTCCTCGAAACTGAGCAGGTCCTCCTCGATCCCACGGCGCCATTTGCGCGAGATCCACGGACGCACAAGCCCATAGCATAGATAGATGACGAACAGAAGTGCGGGCATCCATTGGTAGTTGTTGACCGTGATCACAAGTAGAATCACGAGACAAACCACCCACGGCATCGAACGCTTTGTCTTCCATGTGACGCTCTTGAAGCTGGGGTACTTCAACTTGCTGAACATCAGCAGCGAAAGCGCGAGCATGAGGACGAGGAAAAGATGCCGCCATTTGCTGAGATCCCGCTCGCCCTCCTCGATCCAGATCATGAACCAAGTCACGGAAGAGATGAGTCCTGCGGCTGCCGGAATGGGAATGCCCTTGAAGTGGTTCTTCACTTTTCCGTCGGAATCTTCGGCGGCGATGCAATTGAATCGGGCGAGGCGCATCGCTCCGCAGAGGAGGTAGATGAACGCGATCGTCCAGGCAAGACGGTCGTCGAAGTCGTTGAGAACGACGCTCAGAACGAGCAGCGCGGGGGCGATTCCGAAGGAGACAATGTCGGCGAGCGAGTCGAATTCTCTTCCGAAGTCGGATTCCTGACCACCAAGACGGGCAAGGCGACCGTCCAGCACGTCGAAAATACAAGCACCCAGAATAAGCGCGATGGCACGGACGAAGTAATCCTCGGACTGCGCGATATTCTCGATCCCGCCGAGCCGCATCGCCTCGAAGATGCTCAGGATTGCCATGAAACCGCAGAAGAGGTTTCCGGCGGTCATCAAGTTCGGCAGGAGATAGATTTTGGGTTCCTTGTCAGGCATGCATGTTTCCGTGTCGTGCCGCTCGAATCTTCCCGGTTGACCGTAGTATAGGCCTGAATTACCTAATCACCAGGGCATTTCACGCCCGCCGAATTCATGGACGCAACGGCTCAAGAAAAACCTCAGATCTCCGGCGACATCCTGATGCGAGATGTCGAATCGAGCATCCCCGGTGCGCGCCGGGCTCTGTTCTCTCGCTACCATATCGGCGGTTGCCAGAGTTGCGGGTTCGAACCGGACGAATCTCTCGCCAGCGTGTGCGCGCGCAACGAGAACCTCCCGGTCGACGAAGTGGTCGATCATCTCCTTGCAAGCCACGAGAACGACCTGCGGATGCAGATCGAACCGGAACATTTGAAAGCGCTTCTCGAGGGAAGCGAACCGCCGAAAATCATCGACATCCGTACGCGGGAGGAGTACGATGCGGTGCACCTCGCGGAGGCGCGACTCATGACACAGGAGTTGCAACAGGAGGCTTTTGGCGAATGGGACAAGGCTGAGACAGTCGTGATCTGCGACCACACCGGCAACCGATCGCTCGATGCCGCAGCGTTCTTCATCGGCCACGGGTTCGAGCACGCGAAAGCCCTCCGAGGTGGTCTCGACGCCTACTCCCGGGAGGCGGATCCATCCATTCCCCGCTATCAGATCGAATTCGAATCCGCGAAACCATGAGCGAGGAGAGCGACATCGAGAAGAAGATCAGCGACGCGATCGCCAACCCCCAGAACATGGGCGAGATGTCGGATGCGGATTCCGTGGGAACGGTCGGAAGCCCCGACTGCGGTGATATGCTGCGCATGTGGCTGAAGTTTTCCGAGAAAGACGGCAAGAAGGTCATCGACCGCGCCTCGTTTCAGAGCTTCGGCTGCCAGACTGCCATCGCCGTGGCCAGCGTGGCGACCGAGATGCTCAGGGGGAAGACGGTGGACGAAGCCCGCGATCTTTCGGCCGAGGAACTCTCCGAGGATCTTGGTTCCCTCCCCCCGATGAAAATCCACTGCGGCCAAATGGTCGAGGGCGCCTTGCGTGAGGCGCTTGAGGAGGACTCCGATACTCCCGGACAGACGGACAACCCTTCCGCCGACAAAGGCGCATTGGCAGGATCGCTTGCCCCGCAGTCCGGAAAAGTGAAGATCACATTGCAGACAGAAGACAATAGTTAGACCATGGAATCCGAAATCACCCTCTCCCGCGAAGTCGAAGCCATTCAGATTCCGAGTGGCGACACGGTGAAACTGCCGACGGGCACTCGAGTCATCATCACCCAATCGCTCGGCGGAACCTACACCGTAGCAACTGACTTTGGCCTCGCGCGTATCGTGGAGAAAGACGCGGATGCGCTCGGAATCGAGGAAGCCGAGAGTTCGCAACCAGCGACCGATGCCGTCAATTCCGGCGAGTCTGCTGGACCGCGCGATCTTGAAGCGGCGGTCTGGGAACAGCTCAAAACTGTGTTTGATCCGGAAATCCCCGTCAACATCGTCGATCTGGGACTTGTCTATGACTGCACGCTCACAGGCGAGGCCCCCGAACAGGAAGTCGAGGTGAAGATGACCCTCACGGCTCCCGGTTGCGGCATGGGCCCGACGATCGCCGCCGATGCGCAGGGTAAGATCATGACCATCAACGGGATCGAGAACGCGAAGGTCGAACTCGTGTGGGATCCGCCGTGGAATCAGGACATGATCAGCGAAGAGGGGAAGATGAAACTGGGGATGGTCTGATCCCCTTTCCCGAGGACCTACCGGCTCAGGTCCTCCTGGCAAAGCACATTGAAGCCGTTGTTGTGTAGCACGTCGCTGCCGAACTCATGGTCGTCCAACCGGAGAGCAAGCATCGTCTTGTCACCCGGATGCACGAGGAGCGGGTAGCAGAAGTAGATGTTCGTCTCGGCCTGGAGGAGAGCTGAGAGGCATTCGCCCAACTGCGCGGGTCCCTTCGGGAGCGCGACCACCAGCAACTCGCAGCTTCCGAATGCGATCCCCTTCTCGATGAACACGGTTTGTACCGTATCGGGGTCGGTTACAACCAGCCGAACAACCGTCGTGTCGTAGGAATCCTGCACGCTGAGCCCGATGACGTCGACCTGATGATCGTTGAGCAGTTTGACCAGTGCCAGCAAAGCTCCGACACGATTCTCCAACATGACCGAAAACTGCAGGACGGGTGTGCCGCTCGTCGTAGAATCCATTGCGTGCTGCTATGCTATCGAAATGTTGTGTTGTTGCTAGCGATAAAGGTAGGTCAACACACCGTAGGCGAAAGTACTGCCTTTGCGCAACCGCAACCGGAGGAAGTGGGCGCCGCTCTTTTTCGGCTTCACGTTGAGCATCAGCCTGCCATCGCGTTCGTCCGGCACTAGCGGCATCACCTTCCCGGCCGTATCGAAGGCGGTCACGGCGATCGCGTCCGTCGGACCGTCGGTCCCAAGCGCGATGTAGTAGTCGTTGCCCGCGAAGAACTGAAGCGGAAGGATAATGATGTCGTCACCGCGAATGGCTCCTTCCCAGTAGTTATTGCGGCGCTTGTAGTTTCCAGCGGTGGCGATCGCGTGCGCGAGGTCGAGCGTGCGGGCACGGGCGCGGTGTCTCATTTCGTCCGTGACTTCGACCTCTTTCACTTCCGCCTTCTTTGCCGCCTCTGGCTTGGGCGGTGCCTGTGAACGGGCGACGCTCGACGAGGTGCAGAGCAGAGCCACGCAGAAAAACATGTCGCGAAATCGGCTCATTTTCTCGTGATGATGTCCAAGATGGCCTTCACGCGTTCATGGGTCCCCTTCACGTCACCGTCATTGAAGATACGGCCCGCCTCCACTTTGTTGGGATGCCACATCCGCGCGACTTTGAGGAGCTGCCGTTTGGCAAAATCGACATTCCTATCCTCCTGCACCGGCTTGCTCAGGCGTTCCACCCGCGCCACGAGACGGTCGATCAGTCCCGCTCCTCCGATACAGATGGCGACGTCGCCGAAATCCTCTTCGCGAACGATCGACGTGCTGATCTCGAGCGTTCGCAGCCACTTCCCGATGACCACCAGTTCTGCCAGGTCTTCGTCACGCTGGGCGGCGAGGAACTGTCCAATCTCCCCGTCGAGAACCTCCACCTCGTAACGCGCACCGGGCCACGCCTGCGAATCCGCGAAAGCGTCCAACTTGATCAACCGCGGCCCGATTTTCTCTCCGACGCCGAGAATCGTTCCATACGACTTGATATCCTTGCTCAGATTACGGACGTGCTGGGTGTCTCTCGCCTCCACCGCCAAAAAGACCTCCGCAACCCGCGCACCCAGCCAGATCGCCGCCCCTTTGCGATCCGTGAGATTGTGTGTGAGCTGCGGCCTATAGTGGGTCCTCCAGCGAGGGTTCGTCTGCTTGGCGAGCGCGTCGAACAACTCAGCCGGCGTTGGAAGGCTGAGATCCGAGAGCACCAACGCTTGAACCATCTGCTGCAGGGGAAGGTCCCTGCCCGCGTGTTTCACCGGTTCATTGACTTCGGTCCCCTCCTGCCCACCCGCCAAGGTCGGAGATGCCGCGGCAGCGACCATCGAAATCCAAGCGAGCACGCGCCACCGGGTCTGCGGGACGTCGGTCATTATCAATTTGTGATCGGCCAGTGCTCTGAAACGAGCTGCAGAATCTGCACCGCGCGTCCGGCACGCCCCGTCGAGAGTGGAAATTGGAGCTTAAGAATGAGACCGACCTCGTAGTCGTCCTCCAGCAATTCGATGAGACGCTTGCCCAACGGACTGTCGCGCTCCGCGTAACCGTAGAGGATGGCCGAATCGTCGCTCAAGGGATGTGCGAGCGAAACCGACACATACTTGTCGCGGTCGCTGAAGGGGTATTCGTAGTCGAGGGCAAGCGTACACAGCACACGAAACTCCAAGGGACTCTCGGGGTGGGTGTTCACGTAGGCCTCCCATGGAATCGGGTTGTAGAACACCGTGTTCTCCCAATCGACGAAAAACCCGTTCTTCGTTTGTTCGAACATCACGTGCCGCACCTCTCCGCCTCTCATATTTGCGTAGGCGAGCCAGAACTCGCGTTCGTTCTCTCCAAACGTTTCGTAGCGACCGAGTTCGACCGACTGGCACTCTTCCGCGACGAGCGCCGTGCCCTCGTAGAATTCGTCCATGAGAGGTCGCACACGCTCGGGATCACGCGCGACGGCGAGCAGATCCTCCACCCTGTCAGCGAGAAAGAATCGCTGCGCCGATTCCGTCGCCAAGCGGGTGAAAAGATCGAGGAGCTCCTGGTCTCCCCCGGGCAGCGTCGCAAGATCGGCGGACTGATCGAGGCGTTTGACCGGTTCCGGCTCGCGTCCGAGTTCGGGCGGCGGCTCCTTGTTGATTCCGTCAAGAAAGATCACGGCGGCCGCAACAGCACCGGCAAGAATCGCGATGACACCCACGGCAAGACCGATTTTCGGCAGCTTTCCGATTTTCGGCGTTTCTGTCCTGCCAGCCCCACGCTTCCCACGCGCGTCAGGCTCCTTCCCCGCAGGCGCATCATCGACCGGCAGATCCTTGATGTCGTCTAACGAGAATTGCTCGTCATCCCTCGGCTCGGGCTCGGCAGGGACCAAATCCTGCGCCTTCTTTGGCGGAGGAGGAAACGCTTCGCCCGGATCCGGTTCCGGGGGAGCGGCCTCCACTTCCGGCTTCGCCCTGCGCTTGCGAGACGGCGCGACGATCACGTCATCACTGTCATCATCCTTTAATCTCGGTCGCGTGGAGATCACATCCGGGGCAGATTTTGCGATGATGATCTCTTCGCCCTCGCCCTCGTCCGTCTCGGGCGTCGGCACTGCATCCGCGACCGGGGGCTCCGCCGCGAAATCAGATGCTGCCGCTCCGTCACCTGCGAGCACTGGCGGAAGGATGAGGTCCTCGTCGCCGTCATCCTGCATCGGCGGCACAAGAATTTCGCCGGACAGGTCGTCTTCGCCGGTATCGTCGGTGCCGAGTTCGAGACTCAGATCAAGATCCAGATCGGCATCTGATTCCTCCGCTTCAGAGCCGGGCGTCGTGGGTGGGTCTGTCATCCGTTGTCTATGACATCGAATCTATCACAGATCGCGTCCGCCCCAACTAGATTCCCCACGCCCACCTATTCGACCGTGACGCTCTTGGCGAGGTTTCGCGGCTTGTCGACATCGCACCCCCGCTCGACAGCGAGGTGGTAGGCAAACAATTGCAGGGGTACGGAGGCGACGATCGGAGTCAGGTAATCCGGGCAGTCCGGTATGTAGATCACGTCGTCGGCCACGTTCTCGAGCTCCGTCTTCCCCTCCGTTGTCACGGCCAGCACCGGCCCTTTCCGCGCCTTGACCTCCTCAATATTGCTCATGTTCTTGTCGAACACCGCATCGTCCGGCGCGATGAAGATGCAGGGCATGTCCTCTTTCACAAGGGCGATGATCCCGTGTTTGAGTTCCGCGCTCGGATGCCCGGAGGCGTAGATGTAGCTGATCTCCTTCATCTTCAGCGCTCCTTCCATCGCCGTCGGATAGTTGTACTGCCTGCCTAGAAACAGCATCCCCTCCGCGTCGACATACTTCTTCGAAATCTCCGCGATCTGATCGCTGAGTTTCAACACTTCAGCCACTTTCTCCGGCAACTCCCGGAGATCATCGATCACTTTGAGCCCGTCGTTCATCGAAACATGCCGCATTCTGCCAAGCAAGAGCGCGAGGAGGGTGAGCACCGTCACCTGTGAAGTGAATGACTTCGTCGCTGCCACTCCTATCTCCGGACCTGCGTGCATGTAGACGCCCCCATCGCTCTCGCGCGCAATGGTGCTCGCAACGTTGTTGCAAATGCCCAGAACACGATGCCCCTTTCGCCTGCCCTCTCTCATCGCAGCCAGGGTGTCGATGGTCTCTCCGCTCTGGCTGACGACGAAAATCAGCGTGTCCTTGGTGAGGGGCATGTTCCGGTAACGAAACTCACTGGCGATCTCAATCTCGGTTGGAATTCTCGCGAGGCTTTCGATGAGGTATTCGCCAACCATCGCGGCGTGGCTCGCTGTCCCACAACCGGACAGCACGATTCGATCGACATCCCGGAGTTCCCTCGGCGTCATGTTCAAGCCGCCAAGCATCGCCGTTCCGTCCTCGGGGGAGAGTCGCCCGCGCATCGCGTTCCGGAGCGACTCGGGCTGCTCGAAGATCTCCTTGAGCATGAAATGCGGGTAGTCGCCACGCTCTGCTTCGTCCTCCGTGAAATCGACCTGGCTGACCTCGAACTCCGCAGAGTTTCCTTCGTCGACCGAAATCACGTCGAACCGCGTCGGCGAGAGCGACACGAGATCGTAGTCGTTGAGATAGATCGCGTCCCGGGTGTGAGCCACCACCGCAGCCACATCGCTGGCAATGAAGTTCTCTTCGTGCCCAAGACCCACCACCAGCGGACTACCCAATCTCGCTCCGACGATGATATCGGGCACGTCGAGGTGGATCGCCGCGATACCATACGTCCCTTTCACGTCCTTCAGCCCTCGACGAATCGACTCGATCAGGCGCCGGGGTGAATGCGCCAGCGGACTGGAGTCATAGTACTTTCCAACGAGGTGGGCCAGGACCTCGGAATCGGTTTCGGACTGGAATTCGTGGCCCTCGGCGACCAATCTCTCCCGAAGCGTCTGATAGTTCTCGATCACCCCGTTGTGTACGAGCGCAAGGCGTCCCGACCGGTCGAAATGCGGGTGGGCGTTGTCGTCGGTGGGGGGACCATGAGTGGCCCAACGGGTGTGGCTCACACCGGCATTGCCCGAGGGCGGCGACTCAGTGATCATCGCATGCAGCGCGTCAATCCTTCCTGCGCACTTGCGTAGCTGCATTTCTCCTTCGGAAACCACCGCCATCCCCGCCGAATCGTATCCGCGGTATTCGAGACGCCGCAGTCCCTCCAGCATGATCGGAGCAGCTTCCTTTTTTCCTACATATCCAATGATTCCACACATATGGGGCTTGGTTCGCGAGTTGGGCGAAACTCCGAATATGCTCCGGTTTCGGGAATTGGCAATAAGTAGGCTGATTCTCTTTTGAACGCTTGCGGAATTCCGCTGTCCCATCCTAGCTGAGGAATCATGCCGCTGCTCCGCACTCTCTACACAAAGCTCTCGCCACTCGATCGCAGCCTCATTCTCGCCTCCGGCGCATGCGTCGCCCTGCTCATCCTGCGCTTCCTCTACACGCAAAACCTCGTCTACAGCTTCCTCGTCTGGAATCTTTTTCTCGCCGCACTGCCTCTCGCCTTCGCCCGCTGTGCTCCTCGATTGAGGGGGCCAGCCCAATACGGCATGCTCGCGGTCTGGCTGCTCTTCTTTCCGAACGCACCCTACATACTCACCGATCTGATCCATCTCAGCACCAAGAGCCCACCGCAACTGATCTGGTTCGACGCCCTCCTCATCGCCGCATTCGCAGGGACCGGCCTTGTTTTGGGACTCGAATCCCTACGCTGTGTCCACGAACACATAATGTCGCGGTTCGGCGCACGGATCGCGGCCCTCAGCGTGGTGGCCATCGCCTTCCTCAGCGGCTTCGGGATCTACATTGGCAGGTTTCTCCGCTGGAATTCGTGGGATGTGGTTGCGCGACCGTTCGGACTCATGGCCGATGTGCTCCACCGATTCCTCTTTCCCTTCGAACACCCGCGCACCTGGGCATTCACCCTGTTCTTTGGGGCCTTTATCCTCGTCACCTATCTGATGTTCATGGGAATCCGAAAGGGCACCTCCTCCGACGCATTTCCAATGTTCGCCAGGGACACCGGCGAGGACCCCGACCCATCGTAGCCTAGAACGACGTCCGTGCTGCCAGAGCCTCGTGGAGACGTCTCATATACTCACGCTTGGGAATTTCGACAGCTCCGAAGGTTTCGAGGTGCGGTGTTGTCCACTGGGTGTCGAGTAGTTCGAATCGCCGCTCCCGCAGGTGGGCGACAAGGGCGACGAGACTCACCTTCGACGCATCCGTTCTGCGGTGGAACATTGATTCCCCGAAGAAGGCTCCGCCAATCGCCACGCCGTAGAGCCCGCCCGTTAACTCGTCCTCCTGCCATGTCTCGACAGAATGCGCGAACCCGCGTCGGTGCAGTTCGCAGTAGCTCTCCATCACCGTGTCGTCGATCCATGTCTCCTCCCGCTCGGCACAGCCCTTCATCACGTCTGTGAAGGCGGTGTCGATCCGCACGTCGAAGGTGTTTTTTCTCAACGTGCGCTGCAGTCCCTTCGGAATGTGGAACTTGTCCAGCGGGATAATGCCGCGCGGGTCGGGCGAGAACCATCCGATCTCCCCGTCATCCATCGCCATGGGAAAAATACCCATGCGATATGCTTGCAGCAGGAAATCGGGATCAATCATGCACGGCTGAACGTATCCCGTTTCGCCCCTGTTGCACGGCAATTTGCCGACGCTCCCGGGCGTTGGTCACGGAACCGTCACAGATGTGAATTCGCGGTCGACACGCCGTGGAACGACCGTTTCGAAGAATGAAAATAGCAAAACGTAAGGTAAAGACGGTTCCGATGCGTCCTCCCGAGGACTCGGACCGGCTTCTCCAACCCCTCCGCGAGGTCGGGACAATCGACAAGACGCAGAGTTGGTCGATCGACGAGATCCAAGAGGCGCTACGAGAGGCACATCGCCGGGGGATCGACCCGGAGAGGCTTTACGGGACAGTCCACTGACCCGTAAGGTTCCTCCTCCCCCGCGCCTTTACGCCATCGTTTGCTATTCCGCCGAACCCCCGTTCTCGAGTTCGGCGATCTCCTTCTCGAATCCCCCCGAGAGGATCGGGAATCGGCACCAGGTTTTGGGGTCGAGATTCTCGTCGTCGAGATGGAAACTCGGAGCGTAGCGCTCGCGCTTCCATTGGTTGCGGCTCCAGAGTCGGAAGAAGCGAATCACCCAAGCCCGCAACTGCTCTTCATCGTATTCCGAAAACCGTTCCTTCATTGCCACGAAGACTTCGACTGGAAGTTTCTTGTCCCGAATCGCCGCCCGCTCGATGGCGTCGAGCAACGGATAGGGCATGAGGTCCGATTCGTCGGTCTGCTTCGATTCCTGGGGCCGTAGTTCCGCAGTGGGTTGCTGCTCGTTGACGGACTTCAATTCGGGAATCGGTCTGCCACCGTGCGGCCCCTCGGTCTCCATCCACTTCAACCACTCGCGAAGGAACGCTTTGTCGATTCCGGCAATCGGACTGAGTCCGCCACAGGTGTCACCGTCCATCGTCGCATAGCCGACCGCGGCCTCGCTTCGATTGCTCGTCGCGAGCAGGAGCGCGTTGTTCAGGTTCGAAAGCATCCAAACACCCGGCGCACGTACCCGGGCCTGAATGTTCTGGAGCGCCAAGTCGTCATCCTCCCACGTCAACTCCCGCCCAATTCCGGCTTCCACCATCTTCCGGTAATCCTGCACCAACCGATCGACATCGAATTCGAGAAACGTCGCTCCGATCGCCTTGGCAACTCCGCGCGCAGCAGTGCGCGTGACCTCGCCGCTGTTCCGCGTGCTTTGATAGACGCACGTCAGCAACTCGGCAGTCGTCTCAAGCCCGGAAATCTCCGTAATTCGATCCCCGGCGAAGTGACGCATCAGATCGACAAGCACCGCACACGCCGCCGAATCGGCCCCGCCGCTCAAAGAGACGACAAATCCCCGCGACCGGCTCTTCCGGCAGTAGTCGAACAGCGCCAGCGCCATTGCCCGCGTGAACTCCTCCTCCTTGATGTGCTCGGAAAACTCCCAGGGATCCCGTTCGTCCACGGGGACCGAAGGAACGGTGCACTCCGGCCAATCGAAATCGACTTCCCAAGCGCCTGACACCTTCACCGCCTCTTCATCGCCCAGATCCGGATCGTAGCTCACCGTTCGGCTCTGCTTCATCCTCGTCAGTCCCACGTCGATAGCCGCGCTCGTCACCAGCGCATCCACAAAACCAAATCGGCTCCCACGGGCGAGCACCTGTCCTGCACTCGCGATCATCGCATCCCCGTCGTAGATCGAGCGTCCCGCCTCGTTGCCGAGCAAGTTGGCGTAGAGATAGCTCGCATTGAAGGCACGCGATCCTTCGATCACGAACCGCTCGCGGATGCGATGCTTGCCGAAAGCGAAATGGCTCGCGCTCGGATTCAGGATCACATCCGCACCGCGCCTCGCGAGACCCGCGCCCGGTCGGTCCGCCACCCATGCGTCCTCGCAGATTTCGAAACCGATCCGAACCCCACCGACATCGAAGAGGAGATCCCCAATGGGATAGGAGGCTCCACCGACTCGCACCGTCCGCGTGACACCCTTCGGCCACGGTTTGAACCAACGCGGCTCGTAGTGGAGACCGTCTCCGGCGAGGTTCTGCTTTGGAGCGAAACCCGCGAGTTCGCCGTCCACCGCGAGCGCAGCCACGTTGTAGAGGGCATTGCGATATAGGAGTGGCAGCCCGAAACAAACCACCATGCCCTTGGTCTCCGGCAGCAGGGACTCGAGCATCTCCAAGGCGGAGGACTGGACTCCGGGTGCCTGGAACGCATCCTCGCATCCGTATCCGGTGATGCACAACTCCGGCAGGCAAAGGAGCGTCACCCCCGATTCCCGTGCGGCCCGAAGCGCTTCGGAAATGTGCGCCTTGTTCCCCTTCCAGTCGATCGGCGTCTGATTGAGCACGGCGACTCCGGTGTGAATGCGATGAGGCATGGCTTGGTCTAGCAGAACGCGACTATACACCCGAATTGATCCGTTTACGAAACAGAGGTCGCTACATCGGGAATAGCCGTTAAACTCTTGTGGTGAAGATTGCGGAGAAAATCGTCCTGCCGCTCGAAGTGGTGCGGCTGGTGAAATCGATGTTCCTCTGGGCGGTCGCCGTCAGTTGGGGCATCTATCTCGCACTGGGCGCAATTGGGTTGATGGACTACGCCTTCGTGTTGGCACGCCCCGTGGGCTGGCACGGTCCTACCTACTACGGCGCAGGCGGCGTCTCCGGAAAGGACATGCTGGATGATATTCTTCGAATCGTTTTCAAGCCCGATCCCAATAGTCTGGTCCTCCCCATGATCCTGCTGGGGACGATTATCCTAGGCGCGATCACAGGCGCGGTGGCTCACTACTGTCGGCGGCAAAAGCAGGTGGCCTTCTACTCAGCGCGATCCAGATCCAACCGAACATAAGAGCGAGCCCTCCCAAAGGAGTCACGATCCCCAACTTCGTCATGCCGGTCAGCGCCATGACGTAGAGCGAACCGCTAAACAGCAGGATCCCGATCGCGAGGCATCGCCACGCGCTTCTGACGAACCACGGGCTCGAGGCTAGCGCGAACAGCGCTACCGCGTGAATCAAATGGTACATGACCGCCGTTGCCCACCATCCAGCCGCCCGATCGTCGATGTCAGCAAAGTGTTCCTTCAGGCCGTGCGCGCCAAACGCGCCTAACGCAACCCCCAGACCGGCGATGACCGCCGCCATGCGTACGTGAAACAACGATCCGAAACTGCTCACGGGGGCGGCTCCTTTCCATCCAATCCCGCCTCGGCGATGACATGCCGCGCCGCATCGGCTCCCATGCGCATCGCGGTGTGCATTCCTGGAAAACAGAATCCACCCTGGCGTCCGGTCGACTGGAGGTTCTCGTAAGTCGCCAGTTGAGCCTCCACGGCCTCGTGATGCGGTTCGTATCCGAGGGCGAACACCGGATAGCCATGGCCGTTTCGGAGGACGTGAAGTTCGACGACATCCTCCTCGGCGCACACGCCCTCCGCCTCGAGATCGCGGAAGACCTCCTGCCTCACCGATTCGTCACCGTTCCACTTTTCGTCACCGACCTGGCAGGTCATCTCCACAATGAGCACCGTGTGGTCCTCCGGCGTCACCTTGAGGCCTGCATTCTTCGGCTCGCCGACCCGATGGAAGATCCGCTCGCGGTAATAGACGTAAAGCGCATCCAGCACCCGCTTCTTCTTCACTAGCAAACCGTAAATCACAATCGGCAGGTAGCGAAGTTCATTTGACGAATCGATGACCGGTCGCGGGACTGGCGGCTTCAGCTTCGGGAGCAATGCTGTCACCGGGATCGTGTTGATGCAGTAGTCGCAGGCGAGTTCGATCGTGTCTCCGTTTGCACCTTTCTTGCACACAACGCGCTCGACCTTCCCCTTCACGGCACGCAATTCCTCGACGGAGTGTCCCGCGAGTAACTTTCCCCCGTCTTTCCGCACCTGAGACGCAAGCCTCCGCGGCAAAGTCTCGGCCCCCGTCCGCGAATAGTGCAGCGTCTCCTCGAGAAGCGCGCTCCCCACGGACCGACCAGGTTTCTCCTTGAGCCCCAGGCTCTCCAGCATCTTCTTGATCGCATCCACTGCGGTCAACCGCGGCATCTTCCGGCGCACAAACATCGCGGACATCTCTGTTGGGGGCATCCCCCAGTAGCGGGTGGTGAATTCCTTGAAGAAGAACTCGTAGAGCGGCTTGCCGTAGAGCTGGATCAGCGCCTCCTCGCAGTCCTTCGGCTCCCAAGGCGCGATCTTGTTGCGCAACTGCGCCGCGAAAAGACCCGCCACGCATTTGGCGAGCATCATCACCGGCATGCCTTTCACCATGTCGCCGAACTGAAGCGGATACCGGTAGTAGCCTCCCGCCCAGCGGATGCGCGCATCTAGTTGCACCTCGACGCGTTCGTCTCCCATGATGTCGCGACAGTCCTCGAAGATCTCCCGGTTGTATTCGTGCAGCATGTGCACGCCGAGATCGAAGTAGTTGCGCCCATGCTTCCGACTCACCGCAAGCCCGCCGAACACGTCCTCTTTCTCCACCACGGTCACCGCCGCTCCGGCCGCCGCAAGTTTGCGCGCAGCGTAGAGCCCGCAGACTCCGCCTCCGAGAATCACCACCTTCGGCTTGCTCAAGAATCCACCTCGCTTTCCATCATTTCGTCGAACTTGTCCCGCAGAAAAGTCGCCGGCATGTTCACATCCTTGTAGCGAAGTGGCCCGTCTTTCGGGACTCCCCGCGCAATCAGCGGCATGCCTTCTTCTCCCTCCGATTCGAGCAACGCAATTGGCACGCGACCATCCGCATCCGCCGCTGCACATTCCTCGATGAGACCGTAGAAGAAATCGCCCCCGATTCCATGGTCGATCGACTCGCCGGCACAGACGTCGCGCTTGGCGTAGGCGTAGACATCGGTCAGGCGTCCCGCCGACGGGGTCAGGATGGGATGCTTGCGGATCACCGCTTCCGCAATCGCCCGCGGCGTCTCGACGTGGCACAGGTGATAGGGCCGGTAGAAGAGAAAATACGGACCACTCCCCATCTTGTAGTACTCCATGTAGCCCTGCTGGATCGGTTCGTCACACCTGCCAACAACGTAGACACCACCGCCCGGCTCCGCACCGAGGATGTAGTCCACACGGCCTTGGCCGTCGTACTTCGAATAGTCGAAAAGGTCGAGCACCTCGCGCACATCGTCGGCGAGCGGACCTTCCATTCCCGGGACCAGCGGCGTGAGGCCGGTGCTGTTTGCCACACACGCCATCTCGATGTTCAGTTTGGATCCGTCGGTGTAGGCGCAGCATTGAATCGGACTGAGATTTCGCTTGGCGGCCTCCTCCTTCAAGCTGTCCGCCGTCGCATAGCGGTTGAGGAATCCCTTGATGTTCCCCGCCTGGACGATCTCGAACCCCCACAGCTCGATCTCGTCGATCATCGTCTTCAACACCCCATGCTGGTCACCGGCGTCGCTGGTTACCACCACCCCGTGCTTCGCTGCTTCTCGCTGAAGAAGCGGTCCCAACGCGAGGTCCACTTCGGCGTTCATGAGCACAACGTGGCGGGACCTCTCAATCGTGGCGAGGCAGAATCTTGCCGCGGCTCCGATCGTGTTCGTCGCTTCGACCATCACGTCCAGATCCAGTGGCTCGTCGTCTTCGAGCAGCGCAAGCGGATCATCGGTGACGAAAATCTCCTCGTCCCCGGTCGCCTCGGCGGCCCGCTTTGCGGCTTCCGGATCGAGGTCCGCGATGAACGCCACACGCATGCCCGGCGTCTTCGTCACCTGCCACGCGATTCCCGCCCCCATCGCGCCCGCACCGATCAGCCCCACCCGGATGGGCTGGCCCTCGGCTTCGATCTGTCTGAGTTCCTCGAAAAGCATATGGCGCGGGAACTTAGCCGAAAATCCCACGATTGCCATGATGGTCGTTGGCAAGGTAGCGCGGTTTGGCCCAAGCCGCATCAGAGCGAACGACCCATTGCGATTCGTCCCCCTCAACCCTGCCACACCACGCCACACCACTCCTGATGCGCTCTGGGCCAGAGCGCGCTACCTCATCGCTCTCTAGTCGCCCGATTCGACGAACTGCAACCCGAGGAGCCGCACTCTGACCTCGCTGTCGAACTTCTCGGCCACCGCATTCCGGACGTCCTCCGCGAGTTCCTTCGAGATGCTCGCGCTTCCCATTACCTCGATTTCAATCACGATATCTCCGTCCGTATTCGTAAAGCCGCGAACCTCGCGTGCACGAAAATCACCTTCGGACTGCCGGAGCGCAGACGCGATGGTCCGTTGCACGTCGCGTGAAACGGGAACGCTTTGCCGGATCTCGGAATGCTCCGGCGCAACTTTCGAGTAGAGTTTCACACCCAGCGGCACGGTGGACACAGCCAGGGCAAGCGCCAGCCCCAACGCCATGCGTCGCGTCCATCTGCCCGACTGGCCACGCACGCCCGCAGAGTAGAAATTGATCGCCGCACCGAGAATGATTGCGGCCACGTTCGTCGAGAAAAGAAGCGCGGCCCCGAGAGCGTTACCGATTTCCCCAAGCGCGAGAGAGATTCCGACCGTCGCGATCGGCGGAACCAGCGCTGCCGCAATCGCCACGCCCGCAAGCGCGGAGGACAGGTTCGGCCTGGCGATGCAATACGAGGCAGCGACGCCCGACAGAAACGCCACGCCGAGGTCGAGAAGCGTGGGTCCACCACGCGCGGCGAGTTCGGATGTGAGGCTGCCGACCGGCCCGACGAGGCCGAGCATATAGCCGATCCCCAGCGCGGCAAAAAACCCATAGATGATCGACCGGACGCAATCCTTCACCAGCACTGCATTCCCTTGCACGAGGGCGAGCCCGGACCCGAGCAGCGGCATCATGAGAGGGGCGACGAGCATCGCGCCGATGACCACCGCGGCGCTATTCGCCATCAAGCCGAGCGAAGCGATTGCGGTCGATAGGCAGATGAGCGCCATGAAATCGAAATTCCAACGCGAGTTGCGCTGCATCGTCTTGAATAGGGCGATGCGATCGTCTCGCGTGAGTTGGGGGATGCGCAACTGCAGCCAACGCTCGACTCTCGCCCGAAAGCGCTCGGTCATCGACTTCGCCGACCGGATCACCGCGACTGCCATCGGATCGTCTCCGGTGAGCAACCGATCAGGCACCGTTCCGAACAACACGGTTCGCAGGGTTCCCGTGTTCGAAGCTCCAACGAGGAGAAGATCCGGATCGGTCGCCTCGGCGGCTTTGCGGATTCCACGGCTGACCCTGTCTTCAAGCTCGACGATCGGCCTCACGTGGCCGCCCGCCGGGTCGATGTCCGCGAGTCGCAGGTAATCGCGCAGCACTTCCTCGCCGACTTCAGTCGCCACCGCACCGACATCGGGCTCGACGTAGAGCGGAAAGAGAACGCCTTCCGTCTGCCTGGCAATGCGCTCCGACAGTTTCAACGCCGCCCGCGAATGCGGACCGCCTGCGGTGGGCACGAGAATCCGCCACCCTTCGGAGTCACTGGGCTGGAAGCCCTCTCCAAACCGGAGGAGAATCGTATCGCAGGGGGCCGACTCGAAGAGGTGACGCGCCAGTTCCCGCCGATCCTCGGCTCCCTCGTTCCGACCCGGCTTCGCAACCAGAAGCAACCGGGCGCCCGCCGTACCCAGGGCCTCCAGCACGGCATTCGCAGGGTTGTCCTCAGGGAGGTCGCCGTATTCGCGCTTCTCGACGACCTCGCCGAGAATCCCATCCACCGCAGCTTCATCAACTTGCGCACCCGGCCATCTGAGAACCGACAGACTCTCGGCTCGGAGCGCGTTGGCGAATTCGGCGCCCCAGCAGGCGAGGTGCGTCGCCTGTTCGGAAGGCGGCACTACAACAACAACACCCACCTTTACTTCATCTCCCTGATGAAAAAGTTAGCGAAATCGACCTTGCCCTCGGGAACTCCCCACGCGATCCGGACATCGCCCACCGGACGCTTCCACTCGCGGAGTTGCTTCTTGCCGTCGTAGAGCGCACACCGTTCCTTGGTCGCCGTGAGCCGGAAGCGCTTCCAGCCTTTTCCTAACGGAAGCACCACGGGCGGTCCGTTGCCCACGGCGAGGCCCGGCATCGCTTCGCCATCGCCCCGACGCTTGATGTCGAAGACGAGTTCGAAGTTCCCGAATGCCTTCTCGGTCTCGATCCGGGCGTTGGCTCCTTCGCAACGCAACACCCAGTCGGACGGCTTCCACAGCTTGGCGTCGTTCGTTCTCCACCCTGTCAGATCCACCCCGTTGTAGAGCGCCACATGCCCTTCCGCCACCGGAGCGGTCACTTCCTTCGGCGCGTTCGAAGAGGGCAGTTCCTTGAGGCGAATGTTCCGGTAGTCCACGACTCCACCTTCCGATTCGAGAGCAATGTAGCCCTTTCGATAGTTGCAGTTCTTGCCGCCGGAAACCTCCTTCCCGTTCACTGACAGCCGGATCTCGCCCTCCTTGCAAACCACGCGGTAATGATTCCACTCCGGCGACGGCTTCGATCGCCGCTCGCTTGGAAAACTCCGCTGCCCGCGATTCGGCGGGAACGGTTGCATCGTCGAACCGTGGATGGGAAAGACGTCTCCATGGGTCGTGTAGCTCTTCGTGTTGCCGTACCCGTGATCGAGGATCTGCACCTCCACCGCACGCAGGAATGGAACGCCCGGCGCGGAGATCGGCTCCGCCCAGACAAACAGCCCCGCGTTGCCGCCCGACTTCAAGTGCCGCCACTCCAGTTCGAGAATGAAGTTTTCGTACTGCTTCTCCGTCCGCAAGGCTCCCGTCGGCTTTCCGTCGCAGTGAATCATCCCGTCCTTGACCGTCCATGTCTTCGGACCACACGCCACGTTCACCCACCCGCTAAGATCTTCCCCATTAAACAGAGGAACGAAGCCTTCGGTGTCTTTCTCGGCGCCCATTGCAAGAGCTGCCGTGAGCAAGAGTAGCGCGGTCGATTTCAAAGCCATGTCCCATGCTAGCAGCCGCGTCGAAACCGGCGCAAGCCCTTCAAGTTGGGCGACTCGATGGCCATAAGCCTCGGTATCGACTTGCCCCCGCCCTGTCACATCGCTAGAACACCTGCGAGATGGACACCGGACGAAGAGGCGCATGAATCCCTGTCCCACATGCGGTGCCGAACTCCCTGCTTCGGCATCGGACACCAGCGAATGCCCGGCGTGCCTCATGAAGCAGGCCCTCGGCACGCTGCACGAACCGACGCTCTCGCCGGATGACGAGAATTCAGCCACGAAGGCCGCAGAGACACCATCTCTCACGCGGTATCAACCCGTCCGATTGCTCGGAGAGGGCGGATTCGGAGAAGTCTGGCTTGCCGAACAAAGGAAGCCCGTGAAGCGCCAGGTCGCCTTGAAGATTCTCAAGGAGGGCCGCAATTCGAAACAGGTGCTCGCTCGCTTCGATGCCGAACGGCAGGCGCTCGCTCTCATGGATCATCCCGGAATCTCGTCCGTCTTCGATGCCGGCGAGACAGAAGAGGGGCGTCCCTACTTCGCAATGGAACTGGTTCAGGGACCGACGATCACCGAGTTCTGCGCCCGCGAGCAGCTTTTGACGTCCGAACGGCTCCGTCTCTTCGTCGATGTCTGCGACGCCGTTCAGCACGCCCATCAAAAGGGGATCATCCACCGCGATCTGAAACCCTCGAACATCCTCGTCTCCCAGAACGGCAATCCACTCAACTGACGGAAAACATATCGCGGCCGCCCCTAGCAAAGGCACCACCGCCGAAATTCGCGACGCCGCCGATGGGACCGTTATCCACACGCTCGAAGGACATACCAAACGAGTGACAGCAGTTGACTTTTCTCCCGACAGTTCGCTTCTCGCCACCTCGAGCTACGACGGCACAGTTCGTATCTGGGACGTCGCCACCGGAAACGAACGACGCGTGCTCGATGGTCACGGCGGTCAGATCAACGCAGTCGCCTTCTCGAAAGACGGCGCCATGATCGTCAGCGGCGCAGACGACCGAACGGCACGGGTTTACGCCGTGGCCACGGGCGATCCAATCCTCGTGCTCCGAGGCCACACTGCGCCGATCTGGGGCGTCGATTTTTCACCTGATGGAAAGCGTGTCGTCACCGGCAGCTTTGACCGCACGGCAAAACTCTGGGAACTCAAGACCGGACGTGACGTCCTCACGTTGAAAGGCCACGAAGCGCAGATCTGGTCTGCCGATTTCGCGCCCGACGGATTGAAGATCGTCACTGCGGGTTGGGACCGGAATGCGAAGGTCTGGGAAGCGGCCACCCCGGAGCAGGTTGCGCAGTGGGCTCAGCAGTCTCGGCGTTAGCGAACTCCCGTCACCACACCATCAGACACTTCGATTGCCATCTACAGGGATCGGTTCGAATCACCGCAGATCAACTCGAACAACGCCCCCGACGCGATCGGATCTCGATCCCCCACCATGACGAGATGTTGGGTCACCTCCGCCCGAAGCGCATCGTCAATTCGGTCCGCTCAAGACGGATACATCACCAGACGCCAGAAGTGGGTCGGCGCGAGTTCGGCCGCCGAAGGCTTCTGGCCGGAATCCACCCATTGGTAGGCGAGACCAAATGCGTAGTCGAACCGTACGACCGCACTCGCGATCGCATAGTCAAGGCCCGACTCGAAGGGGTCGTAGCACCAGTTGATCGCCATCGCTCCGAGCTTCTGCGCCTCCTGCGCCACCGAGATATCGGCGTCGGCGACCACGACATCGACCCCGGTTGCGATGGCTTTTTCGGTGGCTGGAATGGCCTTGGACGGATCGCCAAACGCCCCGACCCAAGTGATCTCGCAGTCGATGTCGGGCGCCAAGGTGGCCAGCTTCGATTGGAAAGAATCACCCTCCGCTCCGTCGACGCTCTCGATGCCTCCGATGAAGGCTACTCTTTTAGACTTAGTTAGCGCCGCCGCCGCAGCAGCTGCCAAAGGCCCACCGAGAGCATCCTCGTCCAATGGAAGCACCAGGATTCGGTCGTCATCTGGCCCGCTGGGTGCAATGGCAACACGGAGCTCGGGATACTGGTTCAATAGCGTCGACACTTCGTCCTCGTATTCCGTTCCCGCCGCGAGGATGAGA
>CAJIAN010000111.1_pt1 | contig 23374 bp, 17 predicted proteins | sample 9199061 | NCBI WGS metagenome assembly CAJIAN01 (sample SAMEA7708264, study PRJEB35096) | sediment metagenome | biome: marine neritic benthic zone biome [ENVO:01000025]; feature: sediment [ENVO:00002007]; material: shallow marine sediment [ENVO:03000034] sea grass bed [ENVO_01000059] ...
CGCAGCGCTGGCGACTGGAGCGCCGCAGGCGTTTGGCGCTGGGAAGGTCAAGCATCCGACCGCGACGGCCGATACCTGTATTCTTTTGTGGATGGCGGGTGGGATGGCAGCGCCCGACACATGGGATCCGAAACGCTACATCCCCTTCAAGAAAGGCGTGCCCGTGAAGGACATCATGAGCACGTTTCCGGCGATCGACACCGCTGTCGACGACATCAAGATCACCGCGGGTCTCGAAAAGATGGCCAAGGTGATGGATCGGGGCACGCTCATCCGCTCGCACGTGCAGCCGGACCTCGGTCACATCTTGCATTCCCGCCACCAATACCACTGGCACACCGGCTATGTGCCGCCGCAAACGGTGGCCGCACCGCACATTGGTGCGTGGATGGCGAAGGTGCTCGGTCCGAAGAACCCGGCGATTCCGGCGTTCATCGACATCGGCCAAAGGCTCGAGGGCGTGGGCGAGAAGGAGGAACTCAAGGCGTTCCACACCGCGGGATTCTTTGGCAGCGAATACGGACCGTTCCTGCTGCCGTATCCGGATCAGGCGATCCAATCGGTGAAGCCACCGAAAGGGATGACGCCGGGAAGGTTTTCGAATCGATACAAGGCCTACAAGACGCTCGTCGAGCAAAGCAAGATCGGCGAGAAGGGGAGCGCCTACCAGCAGGAATCGATGATTCGCGCGATGGACAATGCGCATCGACTGCTGAGTTCGCCCGAGGCGAAGGCATTCGATCTGACCTTGGAGCCGAAGGAAAGCTACGCGAAATACAACACCGGCCGCTTTGGTCTCGGGTGCCTGCTCGCGCGGCGGCTCGCCGAAGCAGGAGCGCGGTTCATCGAGGTAACGACCGAGTATGTTCCGTTCGTGCACTGGGACACGCACGAGAATGGACACACGACGGTGAAACGCCTGAAGAAGGAAATCGACGGACCGATTTCCCAGCTCATCCTCGATCTTGAGGAGAAGCGCATGCTGGACCGGACGCTCGTGGTCATCGCGAGCGAATTCAGCCGAGACATGATGATCGAGGGCGTTCCGGGGAGCAACGCCCGTGACCAGTCACGCGCCAAGACCGATGTCCTTAAAGAGATGAAGCACTACGGCCAGCACCGGCATTTCACCGGCGGCAGTAGCGCTCTGATGTTCGGTGGCGGGGTGAAGAAAGGCTTCCTCTACGGCGCGACGAACGACGAGCGTCCGTGCCTCGCCACGAAGAATCCGATGAGCGTCAGCGACCTGCACGCCACGATCTTCCACGCGATGGGCATCTCGCCAGAGACGGCGTTTGATGTGGAGAAGCGACCGTTCTACGCGACGGAGGACGGGAAAGGGAAGCCAGCGCTGGAGATCTTCGGGTAGAATGGATCAGCTCGCTTTCGCTTCTTCCTTCAAGCGCAGCTGACCACAGGCCGCATTGATGTCGTGGCCCTTCTCGCGGCGTAATGTCGCTTGGACCCCCGCGTCTTTGAGAATGGCGAGGAACCGCTCGCAGTGGGGGTCGTCGGGACGATTCCACGCGAGGCCTTCCACCGTGTTGTAGGGGATCAAGTTCACCTTGGCGTGGAGCCGCTTCGCATGGCGGGCAAGGCGTCGCGCCTGATCGAGGTCGTCATTGACGTCGTCGATAAGGATGTACTCGAAGGTGACCTTCTGTTTTCGCCGCGAATTGAAATAACGAAGCGATTCGAACAGGCGTTCAAGTGGGTACTTGCGGTTGATCGGCATGATTCGCTCGCGAACGTCGTCCGTGGCGCCATGCAATGAGATCGCGAGCCTGATTTGCAGCGGTTGATCGGCGAGCTTCTCGATCTGCGGTGCGAGTCCGCTTGTCGAAACCGTGATGTGCCGGGCTCCGATGTTGAGTCCCCAGTCCGCGTTGATGATCTCGATGGCTTTGAGGACGTTGGTCAGATTGGCAAGCGGTTCGCCCATTCCCATGAAGACGATGTTGTTGATCTTCTTGCCGGAGATCTCCTCCGCATGCAGCAACTGCTCGACAATCTCGCCCGCATCGAGGTTGCGGGTGAAGCCGGCCAGTCCGCTCGCGCAAAACTTGCAGTCGTAGGCGCAGCCGACCTGGCTGGAGACGCAGAGGGTGTGGCGATCGGATTTTTCCCCGTAGAGGGCGGGGGAGGCGGGGATGAGCACCGATTCGACAAAGCGCCCGTCATGGAGGCGGAAAAGGTATTTCCGAGTGGTGTCGCTGGAGTCGACGTCGCGGACGGGCGTCAGAGTGTGGACTGAATAGGCGTCGGCGAGCGAGGTGCGCAGAGCTTTTCCAAGGTTCGACATCGCCTCGAACGAATCCACGCGCTTCTGGTAGATCCAGTCGAGAATCTGATTGCACCGGTACGCGGGTTCACCCAGTTCCGAGAGGGCTTCCGCAAGTTCAGAGTGTGTCGCGTCAGTGAGTGGCCGTTTCGCCGATCGCATGTTCCACCATAGGCGGTTTTTGCGCCGAATACAGATGCAACTCGCCGGGTCTTGTAGAGGACGTAGCGGATCTCCAGATCCTTGACGTCCTCGAACCCGCGATTGTCGACGACGATATGGTAGCGCCACGTCTCCGAGGAACGCTTGCCCGACTTGCTGCGGTTTATCCGTTTCTTCTCAAAGCTGCCTTTTTCGCAATTCCGACAAAAATATCGTAACCCGTCGGGACGGTGTCGCGTCGGTAAGGGTGCGGGCTGCGAACCGCACTCCGCCAATAAAAAAACCCAACTCCATTGCCATGAAGTTTCCCTGTTTGTTCTGGCACAGCCGTTGGGCAGTACAAGGTATTGCCCTGACAATCCTCCTCAGCGTTTTTCTCCCGCGAGAAGTTCGAGCAGGTATCGACGAGAACAACAACGGCTTCGACGACATCTGGGAGCTGTTCTACAACGCGACGAACCTTTCGCTGTCGGGTGACGAAGACGGGGACGGCCGGACGAATCTTGCGGAATGTCAGGCGGGAACGGATCCGTTCGACAATAAGTCGTCGCTGAGGTTCACGGTGGCGGCGATTGCGGGATCGGAGATCACCCTCACCTGGCCGAGCGTCGATGCGAAGATCTACTGGGCGGAATCGACCACCGATCTGCAGAACTGGGATGAAGACAACATCGAGCACTATGGGACCGGCGAGGATCTCTCCCTGAAGCTTTCCGATGTCGAGAATTCGATGCTCATCGGAGCGGTGAACCGGGAGGTTTGGCTCGATATTCCGGGGCAGAATGTATCCGCCCTGACAAGCCACCCCAACTACCCGGCGTCTTCGAACGGGGTGCACTCGATCGCCCGTCTCGAATGCCCGGAGAATGACGGAGACGATTTCGGAGTGCGGATTCAGGGGTATTTGATTGCTCCGGGAACCGGAAAATACACTTTCACACTTCAGAGCAAGGACGGCAGCGCGCTTTACCTGAGCACGGACGACGATCCGGCGAACAAGGAACTGGTGGCATCGATTTCCGGAAACGTTGTTGGCGTGCTCCCGCACGTTCCGGTGAACGAGGTCCAAGGCGAGGGAGTGGTCGGAAACGGCGCCGGGGGCAATGCGAATGTCGATGACGCCATCATCGCACCGCTCCCGGGAACGGGTTCGCGGAATCTCGTCGCAGGACAGGTCTACTACATCGAGGTTTTGCACAAGGCTGGAAAGGGCAATGACCATTGCCGGGTTCTCTGGCAGGGGCCGCGCATTCCAAACCGTACGATCATCGACGGTCAACACCTCGCTTCATGGCTGGGCACGGCTGGCATTCCCGGAACCGGGCCTCGGAGGTTCTACCGCATAGACGTCGGAGATCGCGATACCGACAATGACGGGGCCACCGACTGGGAGGAGCGCATGACGTTCGCGAACCGTTTCGATACCGATAGCCTCGTCACGGGCGTGGATGATGGCGTCACGCTCACAAATGCGATCAATGCGGCGACGAATACGATCGATGCGTCCGTTGCGGATGGAAACGGATACGAAGAGGGGGCGAACTCGAATCCGAACGACGCGTCGGTGACGCTGACGAGGTCTGGCCAGCTGACTCCGGTGACTGTTTTCTACACCACGAGCGGCAAGGCAAACGTCGGCGAGGATTTCGTCGCCCTGAGTGGATTCGCGACGTTCCCGTTTGGTGTGAATTCCGTGGACGTCGACATCACGCCAGTCGCTGATACGCATCTCGAAGTTCCCGAGGATCTGATCGTTACGATTGATGACACGCCGGTCGAATATCAGGTCGGAGCGAGCGGAGCGGCGACGGTGATGATTGAAGACTACGAGGTGCAGACCGAGCGGCTCTACGTGGCGAATCTCAGTGCGGAGAATGGCGCACAGACGGTGGCGACGGGAATTTCGACCCTCTTCCTTAGTGGCGATCACACGGGATGTCGCATTTCTCTGAGTTTCCAGAGCCTGACCTCCTCGCAAACGGCCGCGCATGTTCACGAAGATGGCGGTGGGGCCATCATCGAAAGTCTGCCGATGGGGCAGTTCTCGAATCACATGTGGGATTTTCCGCCGACCGGACAGGGGATCTACACCAGCGATCAGGCGATTCTCGATGCCCTGCAGAATGGCGAGTTCTACGTGAATGTGCACTCGGCCGTCTACACGCCGGGCGAGATCCGGGGCGACTACGTGGAGACCCAGGGATCGATCGAATTCGATCCGCCTGACGATCCGGGCCCGCCGCCGATCTACTCAGGTGAGGAAGCGGAGAAGGACACGGTCCGTTTTCTTTCCCAGGCCACCTTCGGGGCGACCGACGCGCTGGTGCAGGAGGTGCTGAACACGGGCATCGATGCGTGGATCGACGAACAGATCGATCTCAACCAGACACCGATGTCGGGTCTTCTGAGTTACACTTATGCCGGTGACGGGCTGGAGAATGCGAACAATGCTGCTCTCGGGGCGGCGAATCATCCAGACTACGACCCGAATTTCGAACCACGCCACCACAACCGCCGGCGTGGCTGGTGGGCGCACACAATCAATGGCACAGACCAGCTTCGCCAGCGAGTTGCCTTCGCGCTGAGTGAGATTCTTGTCACTTCGGAGGAGAACAGCACGGTGCGCTACCGGCACTACGGACATGCCGATTTCTATGATCTTCTGGCCTCGAGTGCGTTCGGGAATTTCCGGACGCTCCTCGAGGATGTGACGAAGCATCCCATCATGGCCACGTATCTCAGTATGCTGAAGAACGAGAAGGCAAACGGGATCACCAGTCCGGACGAGAACTACGCACGTGAAGTGATGCAGCTCTTCAGCATCGGCCTGCTCGAGCTTCACCCTGACGGAACCCTCAAGCTCAGTGCCCAGACTGGCCTGCCGATCTCGACCTACACGAACAACGACATCACCGAACTCGCAAAAGTGCTCACCGGGTGGTCGTTCGCCGTGAAGGACGACGGGTCGAACAACACAAATTTCTACTACGGCGGTGGAACACGCTATGCGCTGCCCACGTGGACGACGCCTCTGAAGATGTTCCAGACCAAGCACGAGACGAGCGGCAAGACGATCGTCACCGGCCACGTCATCCAGCCGAACCAGCCTGGTGAAACGGATCTCTCGGAGGCGATGGACGTGCTCTTCAATCATCCCAACACCGGACCGTTCATCTGCCGGCGTCTAATCCAGCGGCTTGTGACCAGCAATCCGACCCGTGGATACGTTTATCGGGTGGCCAATGTCTTTGCCGACAACGGCTCGGGCGTCCGCGGCGATCTCGGAGCGGTGGTCAAGGCGATCCTGACCGACTACGAGGCGCGCGCGTTCGATGCGATCAACACGAGCTACGGAAAACAGCGCGAGCCGATCATTCAGTATCTGAATCTCCTGCGTGCGTTTGGTTCGACGACGCAGTTGCGGGTGTCCGATCTCGATGCACACGGATACGTGAACAACCTGCCGTCCACATCGTGGCGCTACCGGTTCTATCAGACCGACAACAACATCTCCCAGACGCCACAGACGGCTCCGAGTGTCTTTAACTGGTTCATGCCGGACTACACCGCACCGGGCAAGATCGCCAGTTCGGCCATGGTGGCTCCCGAGTTCCAGACGACCTCGGAGACCACGGTGGTTTCGATCACCAATTTCAAATACAACGTCATCTTTGGCAGCAACGGACAGAACGTCCAGTCGTGGCCGGGCGACGACGGCAACAACTATCTGAGTGACAACGTCATTCTCGACCGCTCGACGGCCGAATCGATTCTCACGAACCAAGGGACCGACGAACTCATCGACTATTTCGACATGCTCCTCCTCGCCGGAAGCATGTCGCCCGAGATGCGCACGTCGATGCAGACGTTGATCAACACGACGACTGGCGGCGTCACCAATCAGGTGCGCGCCGCGCTCTACATCGTCATCAACTCGCCCGAGTTCAACATCCAGCGATAAGCGATCCCCAGCACCTCGATTGCCATGAAAAACAGAAAGACCGACGACCCCAACGACTTCCTCACGAGGCGGCACTTCTTCCGTCAGAGCGCCTGCGCGGCTCTCGGACTGACCGGACTGGTGAATACGCTGACGCACCTGCGCCTGATGAGCGGCGCGATGGCCGAGCAGGGATTCGACAATGGTGTCCTGCCAAACCGCCAGCCAAATCCGGACGTCGTTGATCCAGAGCCGCCGGAGCCGGAAGACTACCGCGCCTTGGTATGCCTGTTCCTTCAAGGCGGAAACGATTCGGACAACACGATGATTCCGTTCGATGATCCGAACTACAACAGCTACGCCGCAAACCGCGCGATCATCGCGGTCCCGAAGTACGATTCCGGCGGGAACGTGCAGCTCCACGAGCTCATGCCGGAGACTTTCAGCAATGGCGTGACTTATTCGCTTCATCCCCGCCTTGGGAACCTCGCGAATCTCTTCCATCAGAAGAAGCTCGCGGTTCTCACCAATGTCGGGACGCTCGTGGAGCCGACGACCAAGACCGGCTATTTGAACGGATCGAACATCGTTCCGCCGCAACTCTTCTCCCACAGCGACCAGTCCGTGCAGTGGCAGAGTTCGGTGCCCGACCAGCCGTTCACGACAGGTTGGGGCGGACGTGTCGCGGACAAGGTCTTCCACCTGAACACGAGTTCGCAGATCTCGATGTCGATCTCTCTTGCGGGAACGAACAGCTTCCAGGTGGGAGGTCAGACCGTGCAGTACCACGTCAGTCCCAATGGGAGCATTAGTTTCTCCGGATACGGGACGAACTACTCCAACGCCTACGATTTCAATACCAACCAGTATCTGAACACGAACGCCGGACGACGATTGAAGGCGTTCCATGAAGTGATGGCGCTCGAGCCGGGGCATGTGTTGCAGGAGGCGCTCGCGGAAAAGGTGAACAACGCCTACGGCAGCGACATTCTGCTCACCAACGCCCTTGCGAACACGCCTCCGGTCACCACCGTGTTCCCGGACAGCGACATCGGCGACCAGTTGAAAATGATCGCGCAACTGATCTCCGCCCGTGGGAACCTGAACCAGAAGCGGCAGATTTTCTTCTGCCAGATCAAGGGCTATGACACGCACTCGAACATGATCGCTTCGCACGACAATCTGATGATCGAGATGGGCGAGGCGATGGATGCGTTCTACAATGCCACCGTCGAGTTGGGCATCGAAGATCTCGTGACAACGTTCACTTCGTCCGATTTCAGCCGCACCTTCACTCCCAATGGAGTGACCTCGTCCGCTGGCTCCGATCACGGTTGGGGAAGCACCTCTTTCGTCATGGGCGGTGCGGTCAAAGGTGGCGACATCTACGGCACGCCGCCACAGCTCATCGTCAACGGACCTGATGACGTGAACAACACGAACGGTCGCGGTCGCTGGATCCCGACAACGTCGGTGGACGAGTATTCGGCGACGCTTGCGCGCTGGTATGGACTCAACGATACCCAGCTCACCGACGTGTTCCCGAATCTCACACGCTTCCAGACCGCCAGCGAGGATCTGGGCTTCATGAACATCTGATGAAGAAATTGATGCCAGCGATTGTGGCCGGCTTGGTGGTCGCCACGTGGTGGTTTGTGGCGACGAGGGAAGAGCCTGTCGTCGGCGATCCGTCGTCCGCTGAGAACGCGCGGGGTTCGAATTCAGCGATGGTGTTGCCCGTTCCCGAAGGCGTCACCCTTGCGCCGATCGCCGAACATGCGAGCAGCGAATTGAACAAAGAGGGAGGCACGATCAGCGGAGATCTCGATGTGCTCGGGAGCGTGATGGGGTTCTATCATCGGCTGTTCAACGAACATCCCGTCGGCTTGAATCACGAGATCGTCGAGAAGCTCATCGGCAAGAACGCGAAGCAGGTCGCCATGATCATGCCCGGGCATTCCGCCATCAACGCGAAGGGGGAACTGGTGGACCGGTGGGGAACTCCCTTCTTCTTCCACCAAATCTCCGGAAAGGAGATGGAGGTCATTTCGGCGGGGCCGGATGGCCGATTGTGGACGGCCGATGACGTGAAGCGGGAAGGATGACCTGGTTTTCTGAACAAAGTTCAAGTTTAGTTTAATTTTATTCAAAATCTTCTTGCTGCTGGCTTTAATAATGTTAAAGTCGGCTTGAATGAAATGGAACACTGATGCGCCGCGCTGGCTGGGAGGGCTTTCGGAGGAGGATTTGACCTTCGTGAAGCGGTTTCTGCTCGCGTCCGGATCACTCAAGGAACTCGCGAAGGAATATGGGATCAGTTATCCCACCGTTCGCCTTCGACTGGATCGGCTCATCGAGAAGGTGAGGATCCACGACGAGCAAGGCGTTCAGTCGGAATTCGAGCGAGAACTGCGATCGCTCTACGTCGATGGTCGGCTCGACCGTGAATCGATGAGGAAGCTGCTGGATTCGCATCGGAAGGAAACCGGGGAAACCGGGGAAACTGAAACCGAATCTAACGAATCATGAATGCACCTCTGAACGAAAAAGAAATGGCGATGCCGTCGCCGCGGAAAGTCCTGACATTTGTCATCATCTTCGCAGTCGTGGCAGCGATCTATGCGGCTCTGGTCGTTTGGGGGCACGGCGTGAGCAAGACTTCGGCCGTCAATGAGGACGCGTGGTGGACGGATAGGCAGGCGGGGATGATCGGAGCGATTGTGGGGGTGACCGTGGGATTGTTCGGTGCCCTCGTCGGAATGCTGGGAGGGCTCGGTCTCGCGCGCCGGTTCGTGCTTGGCATGATGATCGTCGGCAGCGTTGCCGGATTCGTTCTTTTGATCGCGGGCATCGTCGCGTTCGTCATGAAGCAACCTTACGGCGTGTGGTACGCACTTCTGCATCCGGGGTTCCTCATGTCGATTCTGTTTACGGTTCTCTACCCGGTCGCGAAGCGGGGATATGCCATGCGCGAGTTGCGCAAGATGCAGGCAATGGACGCGCAGGGATGAGGGTCAAGGATTCCGTCGCTTCCTGATGTCTTCAGCCTGAGCACACATTGCAAGAGTATCGCGGTTTGAGGCCGCAACCCGTCACACCGCCTAATCTTCCTCGTGGTTGTAGTAGATCTTGAGAAAGTGCATCTGCTTCCCGTCGTCGAAGCCACGCTGCAAGAACTTGCCGGAGTCATTGATGAACTTGGACGTGAAATAGACCTGGGCGCCGGTATCGGTCTTGATCTTGCCCTTCAGACGCCGTCGGGCTTTCTCGGCAACCGGCTTCGCCACGGTGAATTGGTCGTCGAGTGATTGCCCCTTTTCCTCCTCGTAGTTGGATTTGAAAGTGTCGAACTTCTCCACCACCTCGGGATCCTTGAGCGCGTAGTCCCTGAACTGCTGGATGTCGAAGTTCTCCGATTCTGTGAGGTAGGAGATGGTCTTGTTGGCGAGGTCGAGTCGTTCTTCTTTCTGAGCCTCTTCGGGGAGCCCCTCCTCGGCAAAAGCGACGCAAAGTTCCGTATAGCGTTTCGTCAGATAGTCGTCGTCCTGACGCGGGGCGACCCCGAGGAAGTCGCGGTTCCAGAAGTGGGGTGTCGCGCCGCCTTTGTCGAACATGTAGACGAGGAAGCCGTCGTCCTTGCTGTGATTGATGATGAGGCAGCCCTTGTCGATCTTGTCGGGATAGATGCCGCGCTGGGTGGTGAGCTTCAGGTCGCCGTCATAGACGGAGATTTGCAGAAAGGGGACCTTGCTTTCGGATTTGACGATGCTGATCCCGTTTGTCGTTTCGCCGTCGACCACGATGTCCTCGATCATCGCGATGCAGAGATCTCCCGATTTGATGTTGGGATGCGTGGACTTGGTGTAGAGATGTCGGGCGATGCGCTCGCCGTTTTCGAGAAGTGACGCAGGGTTGTCGAAAATCGCGGAGGCGTAGCTGTGGACTTCGTTGCTCTCGAGCGAGATGTGGTGGTGGAAGTGGTGGAGTTCGAGCGAGCGAAAGGGTTTGAGGAAGCAGGTGGTGAGGATGTCCGCCTCGGTGGCGTCGAAGGTGCAGAGGGTCTTGGAGGTTTGGAGCGCCTCGTCTCGCGTGGGGTTTCCCACTTTTGCGAGGGTCATCGTGGTCAGGGAGGCTTTGTTGAATCGGACGGGGATTGACATGCCCGATTTTTAATCATGAATGGGCGCGAATGAGCACGAAAATTCTTTGGACGATGCCTCGTTTCTTCGTGAGTAATGTGTGAATAACTTAGGCTGGCGATGAGCGATCTCGTTGAGACGGAACCTCAAATCATGTATTCAGCTTCATCCGATTCTTCGTGCAGTCCGCATTCGCGTTTCACGCCGTTGAATCGTGTCTGCTCCGCGGTCATGCCGGCTTCGAGCGGTTTCGTCGAATGCCAATCGCCGATGGACGCGTAGCCTTTGTCGACGAGCGGGTGAAGGGGGAGTTCGTGCAAGGCGATGTAGGTTCCGATGTCGTCGTCGCTCCAGTCGAGAATGGGGTAGATCTTGGTGATCTGTTTCTGCTGGGTGAAGAAACCGAGTTCGGCGCGTTCCTTCGAGTGTGCCCGGCGGACACCGCTGATCCATGCGGTGGCATCGTGGTCCTGCAGGGCGCGGTTCATGGGCTCGACCTTGTTGATGAGGCCGTACTTTTCGAGACTCTCCGTGTCTTCGTTTTCCCAAAGCCGTCCGTAAAGGGCTTCCTGGCGGGCGGCGGTGATGGCTGGGTTGTAGATCTTGAGGTTGAGATCGAACTTTTCGCGAAGAGACTCGAGGAAGGTGTAGGTCTCCGGGAAGTGATAGCCGGTATCGATGAAGATGACGGGTGTGTCGGGTGCGTACTTGCTGACGAGGTGCAGGATGACGGCTGATTGCGCGCCCGCGCTTGTGCTGGCGATGAGATTTCCATCGAACTGCTCGCGAATCCGCCCGAACCGTTCGCGATAATCGAGATCCGGAAACTCGGCATTGAGTCTCGCCAGATCGACGGTGGGGGCTATTGCCGTATCGGACATGGTTCTAGCTCATTTCAGATCCTTGTGGAAATCGCGGCCGTCCTTGGTTTCGTTGACGATGCCTTTGCGGATGACGAAGTCACCAAAACGCTCGCCATCCTCGCGCTCGAGGGCGTATTGCCGAAGCACGGGACCGAGGATTTCCTTGATCTGGTCGGTGGTCGCGGACGCGTGGAAGAGCTTGTTCAGGCGGTTTCCGGTGAAGCCGCCGCCGAGGTAGATGTTGTATTTCCGCGGGGCGCGTCCGACGAATCCGATCTCGGCGATGTAGGGGCGGGCGCAGCCGTTCGGGCAGCCGGTCATGCGGACAGTGATCGCATCTTCCCGCAGACCGGCCTCATCTAGAACTTCTTCGAGTTCGGTGAGAAGGTCGGGAAGGTAGCGCTCGCTTTCGGCGAGCGAGAGACCGCAAGTGGGGAGCGCCACGCAGGCCATCGAATTCAGGCGCATGGCGGATTTCTTGTGGTTGTCGGCGATTTTGAAATCTTCGAGCAGCGCTTCGATCTTCGGTTTCTGCTCCTCGGTGACGTTGGCGATGATGAGATTCTGATTCGCGGTGAGACGGAAATCCCCGGTGTGGATCTTGGCGATTTCGCGCAGGCCGGTGAGGTAAGGAAGATCGTCGGTGTCGCGAAGGCGTCCGTTCTGAACGAAGAGCGTGAGGTGGTGGTTGCCGTTTGCGTCCTCGACCCGCCCATAGCGGTCGCCATTGTGATCGAACGAATACGCGCGGGGTTCGCCGAGCTTGTAGCCGAGACGCTCCTCCACTTGATCGCGGAACCAGTCGATTCCGTGATCCTCGATGGTGTATTTCAGCCGAGCGTGAAGCCGATCGACGCGGTCGCCGTGGTCGCGTTGGACGAGCACGACTTTCTCCGCGACATCGACTGCCTGCTCGGGCGTGCAGAATCCGAGAACATCAGCGAGACGGGGGAAGGTATGCTCCTTGTTGTGGGACATGCCCATTCCGCCACCAACGGTCACGTTGTAACCAACGATCTTGTCATCCCCGTCGAGGATGGCGATGTAGCCAAGATCGTGGGCGTAGATGTCGACGTCGTTGCTCGGAGGAACAGCGACCACGGTCTTGAATTTTCTTGGAAGGTAGGTCTTGCCATAGATCGGCTCGTCATCCGGCTCCGCGTCTTCGGTTACCTTGTGTTTGTCGCCATTTTCGTCGGTGAGCCAGATCTCGTGGTAGGCGCGCGTCTTCGGTGTCAGGTGATCGCTGATCGCCTGCGAGAGTGCAAGGGCATCGGCATGTGCTTCCGACTGATAGGGGTTCGGGTTGCACATCACGTTGCGGTTCACATCGCCGCACGCCGCAATGGTATCGAGCAGGGAATCATTGATCTCCCGGATGGTCTGTTTGAGTTCGGACTTGATGACACCGTGGACCTGGAACGCCTGGCGTGTCGTGAGCTTGAGTGTGTGATTCGCGTAGGTCGTGCAGAGGCGGTCCATCTCCAGCCACTGCTGCGGTGTGCACACACCGCCGGGGACTCGGACACGAATCATGAATTGATACGCTGGCTCCTGTTTTGCCTTTCGCCGTTCGCGACGCAGATCGCGATCGTCCTGCTGGTAGATCCCATGGAATTTCGTGAGCTGCGTGTCGTCCTTGGCGATGGCACCCGTCGAGGAATCCGCGAGGCCGTCGAGGATCGTCCCACGCAAGAAATTGCTGGAATCCTTGATGCCTTCGTTGGCGTGAAGCTCTGGTTTTTCAGTGGTGGCGGAGCCCATTTGCGATAATCAATATTAAGTTGCGTTATTTACTAAGGATAAATATAGTAGGGGGACGTTCGACCCGCAACAAAATTCCGGAAAATCGATGAAACTATCTCTGAAGCTTGAGTATGCCTGCCGGGTTTTGGCGCAGTTGGCGCCGACTTTTGCGACCGGCCAGGTGCGGCGAATCGATGATCTCGGGGAGCGAGAAGAGGTATCGCCGAATTATCTGACCCAGATTCTGAACGAGCTTCGCACGGCGGGAATCGTCGAGAGTCGTCGAGGAAAACACGGTGGCTATCTCCTGGCACGGGACCCTGCCGCGGTGACTTTGCTCGATGTTGTCATGGCTGTGGAAGGGAGCCTGCTACAGGTCAATTCGGATGGGGGTGGCGAATCGGGAGATGCGGTCAACGAGACGTGGAGCGTGGTGTTCGGGCGGCTGGATGAGCAGCTTGGGGCGGTGACGCTGGCCGAGATCGTCGCGCGGAAGGCGGAGAGGGCGCTTGATTTCACCATCTAGCGTCGGCAGATTCCGTGGCCGGAATGCCTTCGAGCTTCGTCATTTGGACGCTTCGCGTCACCTGCTTTCTGACTTTCGTCGGCCACGGATGGGTGTGTCTGAACGGGAACATGCCAATCCGGGCGTTGCTGTGGGACGAGGAATTGATGACCGGCGTGGTGGAGAGCTGGCTGGGGATGAACTGGGGCGAGTATGTGTCGAGTCTCGAGATTGCGGATCGGATTGATGGCTTTGTCAGGATTCAGGGTTGGGTGTTCCTGTTTTTCGGCCTCTGCTGCCTGATTCCGTTGAGGAAGTGGTGTGGATCGATCTACCTTGTCGGCGCGGTCAATCTCGGACTGCTCGCGTGGTTGAAGTATCTCGACGGAGGCACTGGAATCGGGATGCTGCTGGAGCACGCCAGCCAGTTCTGCATACCGGTGATTCTCTATTTCGCTCTCTATTCCGGAAAAGGATGGTGTGGTGGAACGAACCTCATTGCGAAAGTTTCCATCGCCCTCACCTTCGTGTTTCACGGGTTCTTCGCCATCGGATTCTATTCCGACATCACCTGGTTCAGCCATCCGATGCCGCAGAGTTTCCCCGAGATGACGATGGCCTGCCTGAACCTCGAGTCGGAGACGGCGGCGGAGCGGATCCTGCTCGTGGCGGGCATCGTGGATATTGTTGCGGCAATTCTGATCTTCGTTCCGGCGTTTCCGCAGTGGATTCCGCTGGGGTATATGATCGTTTGGGGATTTCTCACCGCGCTGGCGCGGCCGTGGTCGCATCCCGATTCTTTGGATGCATGGGTGCCGGAGATGCTTTATCGTGCGCCCCATTTCGGGCTTCCCCTCATCCTGCTTTTCCTCGTGAGAAAACCGGGCCCGCCGGAAGTGGATTCTCTGAACCAGCCGAATGATCCTTAAAATGAAGAGCTTTCTGTTAGTCGTTTACTCTCTGCTAGTCGCCGGAACCGTATCGGCGAAAACCGACAAGTACCGGCTCATTTGGAACACATCGCCTGCAACTTCGATCACCGTGGCGTGGTGCCAGAAGGGGGGCGAGGATCCAAAAGTGCATTTCGGGACTCAGGATTTTGGAGAGGATCACGGAAAGTACATGTACACCAAGGGGGTGGACCGCGAAACAGAGCACAAAGGCCTGAAAAGCCGGTTCGCACGGCTGACCGATCTGAAGCCGGACACCGTCTACTATTTCGTGATCAGTGACAGCGAATCGGTGAGTCCGCGCTTCTCGTTCCGAACCGCGTCCGCAGGGTCTGCGGAGTTTTCGTTTGTCGCCGGAGGAGACAGCCGAAACCACAGGAAGGCACGTCAGAAAGCGAATCGTACCGTCGCCTGTCTGAGTCCGTTGTTCGTTTGTTTCGGCGGCGACATGACCAACAAAGCAACGCCTAAGGAGTGGGCGGAGTGGTTCGACGACTGGCAACTGACGACGCAGTCGGATGGACGCATGACGCCAATCATCGCTGCGCGGGGGAATCACGAGCACAAGCACGATGTGCATCGATTCTTCGACACGCCCATCGAAGACGACTACTACGCCGTCGATTTCGGGAACGGCTTCCTGCGCGTCTACACCCTCAACAGCAACATCGTGCGGGCCGGTTCGCAGGGCGCGTGGCTGGAGAAGGACTTGAAGGCAAACAAGGACGCCCGCTGGAAGGTGGCGCACTACCATCATCCGTTCCGTCCCCATACTTCCGGCAAGCGGGAACAGGACGCCCAGTACAATGCGTGGGCGCATCTTTTCTACACCTACGGTTTGAATCTCGGGATCGAATGCGACAGCCATACGGTGAAGCGGACGTGGCCGGTGCGGCCGTCGAACGAACCGGGAAGCCAGCAGGGGTTCATCCGGGATGATGATTGGGGCACGGTTTTTGTTGGAGAGGGTTGTTGGGGGGCGCCAATCCGGCGGAACGACGACGACAAGGTTTGGACACGCGCATCGGCGAGTTTCAACCAGGTCAACTGGATCTGCGTCACGCCCGATCACATGTTCACGCGGACGGTGATGGTCGACCAAGTCGATTCGTTTACGCGCGTCGATCCGTCGAATCCCTTCGCGCTTCCCGAAGGTTTCAAGATCTGGGAGCCGGACACTGGCGCGATCGTTGGATTGAAGCCGTGGAGCGACGACGTCGAGCGACCGGTTCTCAACTCCGCTGCCCTCGCTAGATTGAAGATCGTGCAGGATGACGACTCGAAGGTTCGCATCGTTATCGAGGGCGAGATCGCAGGTGAGATTCGGTACACCATCGACGGCCTTCGGCCGGAGGCCGATTCGCCTGCCTACGCGGGGCCGATTTCCGTAGAGCCCGGCACCTATGTCCGTGCGGCGATATTCGAAGGAGATCGGCGTGCGACTGCCATCTTCGAGCTGACGGTCAAAAAGAAGAAGAAGGGAGACTAGTTTCGCGCACGGCGGACCCACTGGATTTCCTTCACTTACACCATCGGCCCGGATAGGATGAGTGGATGCGCATTCTGTTAGTGGAAGACTACGGGCCGCTGCGGCTGACGGTCGCCAATCGTCTCAAGGATGCCGGCTACACTGTGGATGAGACCGCTGATGGTGACGAGGGCCTCTGGTATATCCGCGAGAATGACTACGCGTTGGCCATTCTCGACATCATGCTTCCGAACCGCGACGGCTTGGAGCTCGTGCGCGAAGTTCGAAAACGGGGGAAGAACATGAGTGTGCTGATGATCACGGCGAGGGATTCAATCGAGGATCGGGTCAAGGGCCTCGATGCGGGAGCGGACGACTACCTCGTGAAGCCATTCGAGCTGGAGGAGATGATGGCACGCGTGCGGGCTCTGGTAAGGCGTACCCATGGGCAGCGCGATCCTGTTGTGCGCGTGGGAGGAGTCGAACTCGATACGCGGGCGAGATCGGCGAAGTGCTCGGGCGCGGTCCTTGAATTGACCGACAAGGAATTCTCGTTGCTGGAACTGCTGATGCTCAACGCAGGGCAGGTCGTGAAACGGGGGACGATCTGGGAACAGCTCTATGAGTTCGGAGAACCCAGCGACAGCAACGTCGTGGATGTGTTCGTGGCGAGGCTTCGAAAGAAACTGGAGGCAGCGGGAGGTTCGCGAATGATCCAGACACGGAGGGGACAGGGGTTCATCATTGAAACGGAACATCAACCTGGATGAACTGGCGGTCGCTCAAGGTTCGAATCGTGTTCGGCATTTCCCTCTGCGTCATCTTGGTGACGGTGATCGGAGGCACGATCATTCACATGCTCTTTCGCGACCAGTTGATGAGGCAGGAGGACCGGGAACTGGTCTTGAAACTGGCCCTCCTTCAGGAATGGGCGATTCAAGACGATCGCTTTGTGAGATTCAAGGTCGACGACGCGTGGTGGGTTCGCATTCACGATGAGGACGATCCCGTGTATTTCCAGTTCCGCTATTCTGACGGACGTTCGTTCATGCGCTCGATGAATCTCGCGGACGATGAAGACCTGCCCGTGATTGGTCTCGGGGAGACGGAGATCTCGTTCATGAGTTTCACGCTGCCTTCGGGCGAGTCCGCGCGAGGTGCGGGATTCTCATTTTATCCTGAAGTCAAGTTGGGCGATGCCAAGCCGATCTTGACAAACCTCGTCATCGCCCATGGCACGTGGAAAATCGAGGGGGAACTCACTAGATTATTATGGATTCTCGTTATCGTCGGGATGGTTGCGACGGTGGTTCTCACGTGGGTGGCTAGGTCCATCGCGCAGCGCATTCTTCTCCCGCTTTCGAGTCTCTCGGGACAGATCGCCGAGGTGTCCGTCCGGGATCGAGGTCACCGATTCGAGGTCGAGGACGCAGCCGAAGAGATTGCTCCGGTCGTTCGGAGGCTCAACGCGCTGATGGAGCGGGTGGAAGGAGCAATCGAGAACGAGCGGCAATTCACGACGAACGCGGCGCACGAACTCCGGAACCCCATCGCGGCAATGCGAGCGCAGTTGGAATACGCGCTCACGAAACCGCGTTCCGCCGACGAGTATGAGAAACTCATTTCCGGCGTGCTCGACGTCGAAAAGGGGGTTCAGCATACGGTCGAAAACCTACTGCTCCTTGCTCGCTTGGAGAGCGGTAGCGAACGCATCGAGAAGGGGGAGGTCGATGTCGCCCGGCTGCTCCGTCGTGCGTGGAAACCGATGTTCGAGCGGGCCGAGGAGCGGAATCTGTCAGTGGAATGGGATTGTCCGAAGGATCTGCCACCCATCGATTCCGCACCTGCCTTGCTGGAGATCGTGCTTCGCAACTTGTTCGAGAATGCCGTCGATTACACGGAGTTCGGGGGGGTGATCAGGATTTCGGCGCGGTGCGACATCGAAGCGACGTTGCAGTTTACAGTGGTGAATTCGCCTGCGGATATCCGCCCCGAGGACGTGAAGAGCATCTTTCGGCGGTTTTGGAGGGCTCCGGGGCGCCAGGATGCCGGGCACACGCATTCCGGCATCGGGCTGAGCCTCTGCAGGAGGATTGCCGGTGCATTGGGAGGGAAGATCGATGCGGAATACGGAGCGGAAGGAGTGCTTACCGTGCGGTTCGGGATCCCAACCAGGTAAATCGGCGAATCTGGCGAAAAAACAGGCCTGTATTCATGATTCGTTAATGTTTGCTCGCTAGCATGAACATAGGTGCCGACGAGAGGCGAATAACGACTTTTGGCGGCACTCCGAACGTCCAGAATGACCGGCCAGAAAACAGCAGGATTCGCGGGTGCTCTCCTCGGCGCCATCGCCTTTTTGCTTCTGGAATCCGGCATCCACGCCGCGAGCTTGAGCTGGGACCAGCTGCCCGTCGCGGTGCAGGAGGCGGTGAACGCTGAAGTGCCGGGCTTGGAGGTCGACGACATCGAGGCGCGGGGGCACGGACCGCACTTGCGTTATGAAATCGAAGGCGAAGTGGACGGAAATGAAGTCGAGATCAAGGTGAGTCGGACGGGCGAGATTCTAATGCTGGAGGTGGGTGATGAATCCTCGGACATCGAATCCCTCTCGCTGGCGCTGCTCGACAGTCTCCGCGAAGTGGCCCCGACGTTTCAGGTCGCCGAGGTGGAGATGCGTGGCTGGGGTGCGCGACGTCAGTTTTGCGTGAAGGGATTCGTGAACGGGCTCAGCGCGATCGCCAGACTCCGGCCCGACGGGACGATTCTCAGGTATCGCGCCGAATTCGATGACGAGCGCAGCGAGGACACGGTGATTGATCAGGCCGATCTGCCACAGACGGTGCTCGATACTCTTGGCGATATCGTGCCGGAGTTCGAATTGTTCGAAGTGAGCTACAATCCCGGCGGAAGCCATCCTTTCTACCGGATCGACGGAGCTTTGGATGACGGCGGATTCACGATGGTGGTGAATTCGCAGGGCGCGGTTCTCGAATTGGAGTTGGACAAGGATTTCGACGGCCTCGGTGATGCCGACGAACTCGATATGGGTGCGGACCCCGACGATTTTGATTCGGACGACGATTCCTATCCTGACGGGTTCGAGAGAATGCACGGAAGCAACCCGCTCCATGCCGGCAGCCGACCGAGGATCCTTTCGATCAACCACGAAGTATCCGACGGAGAACCGGTGATCGTGCTGACGGTTGCGACGTTTCAAGGTGGCAGGTTCCACGTTGATCAGTGTTCGGAGCGCGGGGATGAATGGGAAGTATTGGTGCCTCCTTTCGAGGGAGATGGTCGTTTCGAGCAGTTGGAGATTCCCCTCGTCGGCGCAGGGCAGGGGGGGATGTTCCGCGTTGGCGTGGAGGCCGACGAAAGGGCGGCACGAGGCGGTTCGGGAGGTCGCGGAGAGCCCAACGACAACACCGGAGGACAGGATGAGTGTGCCGCTCCCCCGGCAAGTCTCGACGGTGTCACTCTGGAACTTGGCGGCCAGACCTACTGCTTCAAGTCGGAGGCCCACGGCAAGCTCCTTCTTGACTCGAATGACGGCGTCGAATTCATGCCTTTTTCCTACAGTTATTCGATCACTGGTGACTGCACGGCAAAGATCACAATCACCTTCATGGCGGGCAAAGGCGAGGATGAGCGCGAGGTGATCAGTCTCGAATTCGATACGGAGGAGGGTGGAGAGTATGCCATTGAGATTCGAACCGAGGATGGGGTCGAGAACGAGGAGGAAGGCGTGTTCATCGTGGCGAACAACCAAGCGCCGATACCGGACGCCGAACCGTAATGACTTTAAGAGCCAACATAGACAATTCTTCGAATGCTGTTTCGAACGCGATGATCCCCCAGGTCCCCCTGCATCCGTTCAATTTGCCCGCCTCCGGCTTTGAGAGGTGCCGGCAGGCGGGCAAATGACACGGTGACCGGGAGTAGGGCGCGCTGGCGATGACTGAGATCGCTGGCGCGTCCTCTCCCGGTCCTTCTCTTTTTCCGCTCCGCGGTTCGCGAACCGAGAGCGATAACCCACACCGGCTCTGGCTAGAGCATTTGCAGCTAGATGTAGCCGGTCGTGGGGGGGCGCGGTCTGGCCGAGGCCGTACGAGTGAGATGCTGCATGGCACCCCGTCATTGGACCAACCCCCGATGCGCTCTGGGCCAGAGCGCTCTACCTTCGCGGTACGTGCCTCCCACCGGCTACGGTATTCTTTGACGCCTTCTAGTGCATCGGCTTGATCTCGAGAAGCATCTGAGCGTTGTTCGGAAACTTCTCGATGAGGCCGAGCAGGCGCTCGATGGCTTCGATCGGTTTGTGGCCGGCCAGTCCACGTCGAATGAGGAAAATCTTTTCCAACTGATGAGGAGGCAGGAGGAGTTCCTCGCGTCGCGTTCCGGACTTCAGAATATCCACGGCCGGAAACACGTATTGCTCTGCGATGCGACGATCGAGCACCAGCTCCATGTTGCCGGTGCCCTTGAATTCCTGGAAGATCACGTCATCCATGCGGCTGTTCGTCTCGATGAGCGCGGTACCGATGATGGTGAGCGATCCGGCGTCGCGGGTGTTCCGCGCGGCGGCGAAGAGCTTCCGCGGAATTTCCATCGCGCGAACATCGAGGCCGCCACTTCCCGTCCGGCCTCCGCCCTTCATGGCGTTGTTGAAGGCACGTCCGAGTCGTGTGATCGAATCGAGCAGCATGAAGACATGCTGGCCCGCCTCGACAAGGCGCTTGGCCCGCTCGATGGCCAGTTGGGCGATGCGGGTGTGTGTCTTGACGTCACTGTCGTTGGAACTCGCCATGATTTCCGCCCCGGGGAGGGCGCGAGTCAGTTCCGTGACCTCCTCCGGGCGTTCGTCGACGAGGAGGACGATGACTTTCATCGTCGGCTGGTTTTCGAGAACAGCCTCCGCGATGTGCTGGAGGAGTGTCGTCTTCCCAGACCGGGGAGGGGACACAATCAGTCCACGCTGCCCGCGACCGATGGGCGCCATCATGTCGATCACGCGCGTGGTTGTCCTCGATGGATCTGTTTCGAGGACGATCCGCTTGTCGGGATTGATCGCCTTGAGTTCCTCGAACCACGGGAGTGACTTGTAGGCATCGGGCTCGAGACCATTGATCTCGAGGAGTTTTGTCAGCTGCGGTCCGCGATTACCCATCCGCGCCTCCGCCTTTACCCACATGCCATCGCGCAATCCGAAGGTGCGGACGGTTTCGGGAGTCACGAAGACGTCCTGTGGCGTTTGATTGAAGTTCTTCTCACGTTCGCGGAGGAATCCGAACCCCTTGCCGGAGATCTCCAACAGGCCCTCCTCGATCGTCGGTGGGCCCGTGGGGACATCCTGCTGGCGGTTTTCGAACTGTCGGCGGTTGTTGTTGTCTTTCTTGAAGTTCTTCTTCTTCTTTCCGGACTTCGGCTGGACACGCGTGACACGGGTGCGGGGCTTGTTCTGAAAGCGCCGCTTCTTGCCGCGGTTTTCCTTGTTCCTGGGTCCTTGTTGTTGGCCCCCCTCGCCGTCTGGCCTTCGCTGCGAGTCCGGCGAGCCGGAGTCCGATGCGGGCGTCGTGGGTTCCTGCGCGGGCGGCGGCGGCGCGGCGTCATTCCTTTCCGGTTGCGCCGGGGGCGGCGCCACGGGTGCGGGTTCAACAGGTGATTCGGTGGATGAGTCGCTCATCGAAAATAGTTTGCTTGAAATTGGGAGTCGGGCTCGAACGCTCGCCCCAAACGGGTTGTCGGTTGCTGGTGAGTGAATGGATTAGTTACGGGAGCCGAGTTCGGCCATGACCCCTTCGGGAATGTCGAAGTTTGCGTAGACGTTCTGCGTATCGTCGTAATCGTCGAGCGCCTCGTAGAGCCTAAGCACTTGGCTTGCAGTGGAACTGTCGGGAACCTCCACCGTGTTCTGCGGTATCTGGATGAGTCGCTGCGATTCGATCTCGACTCCGAGGTTCTCGAGCTCGGTTGCGACGACACTCAACTCATCATGGGCGGTGTAGAGAGTGTGGTGTTCTTCGTCGGAATCCAGATCTTCGGCGCCGGCCTCCATGGCGAGCTCGAGCATTTTCTCGGCATCGAACCTGTCTGCCGAGATCGTGATCTCGCCTTTGCGTTCGAACATATAGGCGACACTCCCGGTGGAACCCAGGCTTCCGTTATTCTTGTTGAAGATGCTCCGCACATCCGCTGCGGAGCGGTTCTTGTTGTCGGTGACGATTTCCACCATCAAGGCGACTCCGCCGGGAGCGTATCCTTCGTAGCAGGTTTCCTCGAAGGCACTTCCTTCGATCTCGCCCGTTCCTTTCTTGATGGCTCGTTCGATCGTGTCCCCTGGAACGCTCTGTTTCTTGGCGTTGTTAATCGCCTGCCGAAGTCGCGCATTCAAATCAGGATCGCCTCCACCGTCGCGGGCGGCGACGGAGATTTCCTTGGCCAGTTTGCTAAAGAGTTTGCCGCGCTTCTTATCGGCGGCACCCTTGATGTGCTTAACTTTCGACCACTTGTTGTGTCCTGCCATTGGGTAGGAAAGGGAGTTTCTGCTTAGGCTGCAGTGTCCTCACAACTCGGTGATGCCGCGCCGCTATTCCCCCGGTGGGAACGATTAGTGCACACTCCATTCAGTACGGTAGCGCCACAGAGTGGGTGAGAGATTTCTTGGAGTAGTTTACGAAGCAGGTCGCGCTCGATGCGGTTGCTTCCGGACTCGGAAATCAGAAGTGCCCAGAGGCAGATTGGATATGTAAATATTAGAAGTTGGTGGGTTTCTGTCAACAAAGAATCAACCAAGCAAACAGGCCTTTGGGAGGCGAAGGAGCGCAGAAACAGACCCGGATCCGCGATTCAGACACCTGATTGTCCAAAATCCGGGGTGAATGGCAAGCATTTTGTCCCAAAATGCCGTATCCGGCGGATTTGCGCTTGAACGGGTTCAATGAGACGTCTAAATAGACGACTCTCGCTCCACCCCGGGCCTTACTGAATCCAGCACATGGGAAAACAATACAACAAGATCATCAAGCGCCGCCGCCGTAAACAGTATCTCAAGCGCAAGCGCGAGGCGTTGCTTCAGAAAGTGCGACAAAGCGCCAAGGTAGGGACGAAGTCGAAATCCGCAGCGAAGCCGAAGCCGGCTAAGGAGGAGAAACCTCCGGATCCCGAAGAGGCGAAGCCTCCTGTCGAGGAAGTGGCGGAGCCCCCTGCTGGAGAAGCGCCCGTCGAGGAAGCACCCAAGAAGAAGGTCGCGGCGAAGAAGAAGGCAGCCAAGAAAACCGCGGCCAAGAAGGCGGCGAAGAAGAAGGCAGCCAAGAAAAC
>CAJIAN010000230.1_pt1 | contig 23070 bp, 20 predicted proteins | sample 9199061 | NCBI WGS metagenome assembly CAJIAN01 (sample SAMEA7708264, study PRJEB35096) | sediment metagenome | biome: marine neritic benthic zone biome [ENVO:01000025]; feature: sediment [ENVO:00002007]; material: shallow marine sediment [ENVO:03000034] sea grass bed [ENVO_01000059] ...
AGGACTCTAGAGAAAATGGAATCGGCTGATCGGTGGGTGAACATCGATCACCACATCAGCAACGAAGGATATGGCGATCTTCTGCACGTGGATGCGAGTTCCCCGGCGACAGGTCAGATCATCTTCGAGTTCCTGATCGATCAGCAGTTTCCAATCACCAACGCTGTCCGTGACAGCATCTTCGTCGCCATCTCGACCGACACCGGTTCCTTCCAGTACCCCAACACGACATCGCGAACCTACGAAATTGGTGCCGCGCTCATCAAGCTGGGAGCCGACGTGGGTGAGCTTTCATCGAAGACCTACGACAATTATCCATTCCGCAGAATCGAACTCCTCCGCGAACTGCTCAATGTCCTCGAACGCACTTCCGAAAGTAGAGTCGCGAGTTGGGCGCTCACGATGGAGACGAAGACGAAACTTCACATCCGTCCGGAGGACAGCGAGAACCTCATCGACACGCTGCGCGGAATCGAGGGAGTGATCGTGGCCGTGTTCTTCGAGGAACTCAAGGACGGCACGATCCGGATTAGCATGCGTTCGAAGTCAACGGATGCGGACGTTTGCAAGATCTGCCGGAACTTTGGCGGAGGCGGGCACAGTCTGGCCGCCGGCGCCCGCACCGAAGGCTCGCTGGACGAAGTCAGGAAAGCGGTATTGAATCACATTCACCAAGTGCTCGAACATGGAGAATATTGATGGAGTATTGCTAGTCGACAAGGACCCCGACATGACATCGCATGATGTCGTGGCGGTGGCGCGGCGGACTCTCGATCAGAAGAAGATCGGTCACTGTGGGACCTTGGATCCGCTGGCGACAGGGTTGCTCATCCTCGTCCTCGGACGCGGAACGAAAATTTCCGAGCTTCTCATGTCGGAAGACAAGGAATACGTGGGCACGCTGAAGCTTGGCCAGTCGACCTCGACCCAGGACAAGGACGGTGAAGTGACGGAGGAGCGGGAAGTGGGCGATCTCAGCGACGCGCAGATCGAGGAGGCATTCTCGAAATTCACCGGCGATTTCTACCAGACGCCCCCAATGGTGTCGGCGATCAAGAAGGACGGCGTGCCGCTCTACAAACTGGCGAGGCAGGGCAAGACGGTGCAACGCGACCCGCGCCTCGTCCACGTGTTCGACTACTCGATCGAACGCATCGCAGTCCCCGAAGTGGATTTCAGGGTGCTCTGTACCAAGGGATTCTACGTGCGCACCTATGCCCATGAGATTGGCGAAACGCTAGGATGTGGTGGGCATCTGAGCGCGTTGAGACGCACCAAATCCGGCAAGTTCGGTGTTGATCGGGCGATTCCATTTGCAAAACTCAAGGAGGGTCCTCGGAGTCTCGTTGAAGAGTACGTCATCAGCCTTCCCGAAGTCTCGAGACTGCGCGGTGCCTAGCGTTGATCCCAAGATGAACGTCCTCTCCGAAATTCACGAACTCAAGAATATCCCGGGTCCGATCCATCTGGCGATTGGTGTTTTCGATGGACTTCATCGAGGACACCGGGCGGTGGTCGATCGCGCGCTCGCGGGTGCGCGCAAGAGCGGGGGCAACGCGGTGGTGGTCACCTTCGAACCTCATCCCATCACTGTATTGCGGCCCGAGACTGCGCCTCGGCTGCTGGCATCGCTCCCCCATAAGACACTGATGCTTCTGAAGCAGGGGGTGGAGCACTTGCTCATCGTCCAGTTCGACCGCAAATTCGCCGCGCTGTCGGCGGAGGGATTCGTGAGGCAACTGGTCGAAGCGTGCAATGATCTGACGCAAATCTGCGTCGGGAGTGGCTGGCGTTTCGGCTGTGATCGCGGTGGCGACGTCACGCTACTGAAGAAAATGGGGGAGGCGTTTGACTTCTCTGTCGATGGTCTTGCGGCGGTGAAATCATCGACGGGCGAGCCCGTGAGCAGCACGGCGGTGCGGAATGCGGTGCAATCCGGTGACTTCGAGACGGCGGCAGAACTGCTCGGTCGCGATTACACCGTGCTTGGACAGGTCGTCGAAGGCAATCACCTGGGGCGCCAACTGGGCTTCCCGACGGCGAATCTTCGGGTATTCAATGAACAACTACCACCCAACGGCGTCTACGCGATCGAAGCCGAGCGGAGCGATGGAGAATTGCTTCGCGGAGTTGGCAACCTTGGTCTTCGCCCCACGATTGAGCGTGAAGGACAGCAGCCGCGAATGCTTGAGGTGCACCTCTTCGACTTTGACGAGGAAATCTACGGCGAGGAACTCGAGATCCGATTTGTCCAGTACTTGCGCGAGGAAGCGAAGTTCGACAGCGTGGATGAGCTCAAGGCGCAGATCGCCAAGGATGCCGAGATGGCTCGAGGGATCGTCGGGATGGTAGGCTGACGGGCGGCGCGACTACCCGAATACCCGCCGGAGATGCGCTGCATCGGCGCGGAGCCCATCGAGGTCCTTGGACGATCGCCGGGATTCGATCTGGATCCATCCCGACCAGCCGATCTCGTCGAGGATCTTCCTCGCCTTCGCAAAGTCGACATCGCCCTCGCCGAATGTCTTGCCGTTTGCGTAGTCCTTGGCGTGGAGTTCGCAGATGCGCTTCTTCCCGATTTGCCGGAGCTCCGAGTAGATGTCGTATCCCTTGTGGAGCGAGTTTCCTAGATCGTAGTAGACCTGCACGCTGGTGCTGCCGACCGCATCGATGATGTGTAGGTGCTCGTCAGCGTCCAGCCATGTCTCGAGGCCGAAGACGATACCTTTATCCTCCGCCTCGGGGGCGACCTTCTTGAGCCGCCGAATGACCTCGGCAGTTCCTTCCTTGTCGCCCTTCAAGTCGTTCTTCCCAAAAAAGGCGAGAAGAACCACTTTCACGCCCATGTTCCTGGCGGCACCGATGCTATCACGGACCCACGCTTCGGTTTCCGGAGCCGACTTGTAGGGTATCTGATTCAGAAGGCCTATGCCGAGCGAGGCCACTTTCGTTCCGTGCTTCTGCGCCGCAGCCTCGTAGGCGTCCCTAGCTTTCTTCGTGCGTAGATCGAAACGGTCGCCGGGTTTTCCGAACGAAGCCTGGATGCCATCGAGGCCGAGATCCTTTGCGACGCGGAGCGCATCCGGATCGCCTTTCCGACCGATGGTCCAATCGCAGGCCCCAATGTGAAACCGTGCCTTGTTCTTGTCGTCTGCTCGGGCGACGCAACTCGTCGCGGCAGTCGCCATGGCGGTGGAAAGGAAATTTCGGCGATTCATTCGTGCTCTTCTTCGGTTTCCTCGATGGTGGCGTCTTTCTTCAGTTCGTCGACGTGCGCCTTGAGTTTCTCCTGCTTCTTCTCGTGAAGAAGCGCTTCCGTGACCTCCTCGCGGCAGGAGTCGAAGGGAATGGGTTCCGCTTCCTTGCGACCGGTGACCTTGGCGAGATGAAGACCGAAGGGCGTCGCGAACGCCGGGCTGATCTCGCCGACATCCATGGAGAAGGTGAGGATTTCGAATTCGTCCATCAGCTCTCCGCGTTTGTAGAAGCCGAGATCGATTTCGTCCTCAGGTTTGTCACTGTGCTCGCGCGCGAGTTGCTCGAAGTCATCTCCGTTACGGGCGCGCGTTCTGAGCTGCGTCAGTTCCATGAGAATCTTCTCGCGTTCCTCGACGCGATCGACCGATTTGAAAATGTGCGAAGCGCGGACCTCCACCGGTGTCATGTATTCATCCTGATGGGCTTCGTAGTAGGACTGCAACTCCTCGTCCGAAGGTTCCCGGTCGCCTCCGGTGACCTCCTCGATGAGGCGGTCGAGGCGCAGGCTGTCGGATGCCTCCGGGCGGAGCTTGTCTTCTTCACCCGGTGAGATTCCTAGATTGAAATAGAATTGCTCCTTGCCGCCCTGCTCTTCGATGGCGCGTCCGATGGCGGCGTCGATTTCCGAATCGTCCGGCGCCGGAATCCGCTTCCGGGACTCCTGAGTCAGCAGAGCACGAGCGATGAGATTGTCCTTCGCGTAACCCATGAACTCGTCATCACGCTCGCAGCAGGACATATTGCCTTGGCGTTCGTAGTGCGCCTTGATCTGCCCGAACTCCGCGTGGAGGAGATCGTCGGGAATGGGTTCGCCATTTACGGTGAGGGCCATGCGACTATCCTGGCACGAATAGTCACGGATGCCAGTCGGGAACAGGGCGAATCAGGTCGCCGCCGGGCGTGTATTTCGGACCGATCCGCGCCGATAGTGCTCCATCGCCTCCGGCATGAATGCTTCGAGATCGCGAATGCGGGTCTCGTCCGACGGATGCGTGCTCATGAACTGCGGAAGGCGGCGCTGGTTGTTGGTCTCCTTGTATTCCTTGAAACGGACCCACAACTTGACCGATTCGCGAGGATCGTATCCGCCGCGTGCCATGTAGATGGCTCCCAACTGGTCGGCTTCGGTTTCCTGTTTGCGGGAGAAATGGAGCACCGTTCCACCGGCGCCGACGCCGTATGCTCCGAGGATGAGAGCTTTCTCTTTCTGAGTCATTTCCTCGTCGCCTCTGAGGATCGCGGCGGTCGCGACACCGCCCAAGGCTGCGATCATCTGTGTGGACATGCGCTCCCCGCCATGGCGCGCCACCACGTGCGCCACTTCGTGACCGACGACAGCTGCGAGTCCGGCTTCGTCTTGCGTGATCTGAAACATCCCCGTGTGGACGCCCACCTTGCCTCCCGGCAAGGCGAATGCGTTCGGCTCGGAATCGTCGAATACGATGAATTCCCATTCCGCGTTCGGCATGTCGATGACCTGCGTCAACCGCGCCGCGACGTTGCGGAGTTGCCGGTTGTACTCCGGATTGCGCGAAATGGGTTTGCTCGCCTTGTATTTCTGGAACGCATCGAGCCCCATCGCCTTTTCCTTCCGCGGACTGATGAGCGAAACCGTCTTCCTTCCGGAATCGGGCACGGTCATGCACGAGCCCGCAATGAGTGCGAGGACGAGAACCAGGATGGAAGGGAGGACAGCGATCCGATTCATAATGCTTAAGATATCTTAAGCGTTTGCCTCGTAAAGTGCTTATTGCACGTCCAGCCACCGCGAGAACTCGGTGGGGACAGGCGCTTCGAATTGCATCGCGTCGTCGGTCCCGGGATGTCGGAAGCCGAGTTTCCATGCGTGGAGCATCAGGCGCGGGACTTTGACCTGTTGCTTGGTGATGTTCGCATAGATCGGGTCGCCGAGAATCGGATGTCCGAGTTCCTTCATGTGCACGCGAATCTGATGCGTCCGTCCCGTATGCAGTGTGCACTCGACCAGCGATGCATCCGCGCCGGGCGCGATGATGCGATAATCAGTGATGGCTTCCTTGCCGGCGGGTGGGAACACGACGGCCATCTTTTGACGATCCCTCGGGTTCCGCCCGATTCGGTTTTCGATTCGCCCTCGGTCCATCGGCGGTCTGCCTTGGACGACGGTGAGGTAGATCTTGGTCGTTTCCCGGTTGGAGAACTGCTCGGTGAGAGCCCGATGGGTGACGTCGTTCTTGGCCACGACCATGCACCCGCTGGTATCCTTGTCGAGTCGGTGGACGATCCCCGGGCGGGTGACACCGCCGATGGATGAAAGCGATCCGCAGTGGTGGAGCAGGGCGTTGACGAGGGTGCCATCCGGATTGCCTACGGCCGGATGAACGACGAGGCCGTGTGGCTTGTCGAGGACGATGAGATCGTCGTCCTCGTGGAGAATCGCCAGCGGAATATCCTGAGGGAGAGCTTCGGAGGGCTCGGGGTCTGGAACGGTGACTCGGATCCGATCTCCGGCGGCGAGAATTGATCGTGGTTTCGCGGCGGTGTCATTCAATGTGGCATGCGCGTTCTTGATGAGCACCTGGATGCGTGCTCGCGACAGATCGGCGAGTTCGTCGGCAAGATATCGGTCGATGCGCTTGCCGGCTGCCGACTCCGGCACAACCATGTCGAACTCGTCAGCCACCAGCTATGATTTCTCGAATCGCTCGAGCACGGCGTTGAGCCGCTTGCGAGCCTCCTTGGTTTCGGGCGTGTCTTTCTCGGCATCGATGGGGGATTTCTCCAACTGGTCGACCGGCACATCGTAGAGCCTGCCGTCGTCGTAGAGTTTCCAACGTTCGTCACGCGCGAATCGGTGCAGTCGGAAGCGGTCCTTGTCCCAACCGGGCCGGGGATCGAAATGACAGAAGATATGATCGCGGGTGGTGGACTTCGTTCCGCGCAGCAGGGGATAGAGGCTGACGCCGTCACACAGTTCTGAGTCGGGCAGCGGTGTTCCGGCTGCTTCCAGAAGCGTCGGAAGAAAATCGGTCGAATCGATGAGTTCTTCGCAGGTGCCGGGCTTGATCGTGTCCAACCACCGGGCGATCATAGGGACGTGTGTCCCCGCGTTGGTGGTCAGGCCCTTGCCCCCTGCGACCGGTCCGGACTTTGTTTGGGACGTGATCTTCAAATGCGTGCCGTTGTCGCTGTAGAAAAGCACAAGAGTGCTTTTCCCGAGGCCGAGCTTGTCAACGTGGGCGACAATGCGGCCCACGCACTTGTCGGTGTATTCGACCATGTCTTTGAAGAACTTCGTGTCTTCGAGGTTTCGTTTCTCGGGATCGGCCCATTCCGGGCTGTCGGGAGTCGGAACCATCGGCCAGTGCGGCAGCGCCATCGGGTAGTAGATGAAGAAGGGCTTGGAGTCGCCGCTGCGGGTGTGGCGATCCATGAAATCGTTGATGTATTCAACCCACACATCGGGTCCGTAGCGTCCCTTGAGATCATCGCGGAACCTGCCGTTTTCCAGGATGACAGGATCCGCGAAGCGCGAGCCCTTCAATTCGGTGTGACCGGTATGCCAGAGGCAGTATTCGTCGAACCCAGCGGCATCGACTTTCATGCCCAGTCCCCGGCGCTTCTCCGCGCCCGGGTAGTCGGGCGGATCGTAGCTCTGCAACTGCCATTTGCCCGCGATGCACGTCTTGTAGCCCGCCTTCTGCATGCGATGCCCGAACGTCTTCAATTTCGGGTCGAGGATGCCGAACGCGATCCACGTCCGGTGGTTGTAGAGCCCGGTCATGAGCTGCGTGCGAGTGTTCGTGCACAGCGGTTGGGCGTAGGAATGGGTGAAGCGCATGCCCTCTCCGGCCAGCTTGTCGAGTTCGGGAGTCTTGTAGCTGAGACCGCCGTAGCATCCAAGCCCCTCGACGCCGAGATCGTCGGCCATGATGAGAATGATGTTGGGGGCGGCGCGAAGTTCGCCGACCACACTGATCAGGAGAGCTCCCGATAGAAGGAATCGCAGAAGAGCCATGCGATCAGGGCACGCGGAAGACCTTGCTTGTCCACGGGCACTTGACCTCGGTTCCCGGAGGATAGCCCTCAACATCCACTTCCTTCCCTGACGCGAAGGGGCTGTAGACCCGACCGGGCTGGCCCGGCACGGGAGTCGCGTTGGGTGGGCCGTCTGGCTGTTCTTGCTCTTCTTTGGCATCGTCGCCCTCACCCTCACCCTCCAACGTGGGCGGGGAAACGGTGACCGATTCCGTTCCCGAAACGGCGGTGGGTGTGGGTCCGGAACTGGTTACGACTACTGCCGGCGACACGGCGGTCGGCGACACGGATAAAAATAAATACCCGGCGGCGACAACCGCGAGTGCTCCAAGAACGATTGCGAGAATGGTGGAATCTTTCATTTGTTATTCGTAGAGGTGCTGTTTCGATATGTACTCGGCGACCGTCTTCGGAACAAGGTCGTTGATTGGGCGTCCCGTGGCGACAGCCGCGCGGATTTCCGTTCCCGAACCGGGTGTCTCGACGTCGATGGTTTGCCATTCGAACGCTGGCTGGTCCACGGGCTCCACGCCATCGCGCGGAAAGACAATGAAGGTGAGCAGTTTCGCTAGCAAATCCGGTCGCGCCCAGGTGCCGATGACGTTCCACTGATCGGCGCCCAGCAGCCAGTAGAGTTCGCAGTCGTCGTGCTCGTTCGCAAAGTGCTGGGCGGTCATCCATGAGTAGCTGGGTTCATCCCGTTCGATTTCCCACGTCGAGAGCGAAGCCCACTCTTTGTCCGCAAGCGCAAGTTCGAGCATGCCGATCCGATCATCCACGGGGGAGATTTCCCGGTCCTGCTTGTGGGGGGACTGCCAGCATGGGATGAAGATGACCTCGTCCAGTCCGCACTGCTGGGCAGCGGTCTCGGCGATGAAGAGATGGCCGTTGTGGACGGGATCGAAAGTGCCTCCGAAGAGGGCGATCTTCCGGCTCCCTTTTGTCCTCACGGGTTCAGCCTAGCCTCCTCGACCGCAACACTGCTTGAACTTCTTCCCACTCCCGCAAGGACAGGGCTCGTTGCGGCCGACTTTCGGAACGGTTCGGCGGACTGGAAGCTTGATCTCCGGCATTTCGGGTGGCTGTTCGCCCTGCTGCATCATGGCGCCCGAACTCGCCGTCTGCGCAAGGTTGTATCCGTCGGAAAGTGCCGAGTCGCGACCGAGCTGGATATCGGCCCCACCATGGAATCCTTCCATCGCCATCAGGCTCGCCTGACTACGGAAGAGATTGTTCAGCGTCTCGTTCTTGATGTTGTGCATCAGCTCTTGGAACATCGCGAACGCCTCGTTCTTGTATTCGATGAGTGGATCCTTCTGTCCGTAGGAGCGCAAATGGACGCCCTCGCGCAGGGAGTCCATCCCGTAGAGGTGTTCCTGCCAAAGAGAGTCGATGCTCGCGAGAATGACGTGCCTCTCCAACGCGGCAATCGCTTCCGGCGGAACGTGGCTGAACTTCAGGTCGTAGACGCCCTTGATTTTCTCGATGAGGAATTCGGCGTTGCCATCGATGTCGCGGGAGTCGAACTCACTGCTCTCCATCGTCATTCCGAGGGGGAACGTCGTGTTGACCCACTGGAGCAGGTTTTCGTAGTCCGGTTCCTCTTCGTCCGAGAAAGTGGTCAGGAACTCGGAAACCTTGGTAGGGACCATTTCGTCGATGGTCTCGTCGATGAGCTCGCGCGGATTCGCGGTGTCGAGGACTTCGTTGCGGTATCCATAGACGACCTCGCGCTGTCGGTTCATGACGTCGTCGAACTCTAGAACGCGCTTGCGGATTGTGTAGTTGCGTTGTTCGACCCGCTTCTGAGCCGTCTCGACCGAACGGTTGAGCCATTTGTGCTGAAGCTCTTGGCCTTCCTCCAGGCCGAAGCGTTCCATCATCTTCGTCATGCGTTCGGCGGCTCCGAAATTCCGCATGAGATCGTCCTCGAAACTGATGAAAAAGATCGATTCTCCAGGATCACCCTGACGAGCGCATCGCCCGCGCAGCTGGCGGTCGATCCGGCGCGACTCGTGTCGCTCGGTAGCTAGGACGAGAAGTCCTCCCTTCTGTTCGATGCCGTCACCGAGTTTGATGTCCGTTCCACGTCCGGCCATGTTCGTCGAGACGGTGACCGAGCCCGGCTGGCCCGCTCTCGCGACAATCTCCGCCTCCTGGCGGTGATACTTCGCGTTGAGCACCGAATGCGGGATCTTCTCGCGCTTGAGAAGTCGTGCCACGGTTTCGGAAGCTTCCACGCTCGCCGTTCCCACGAGGACTGGCTGTCCTTTGGCATGGCTTTCCTTGATCCGAGCGATCGCCGCGTTGTATTTCTCGCGACGCGTCTTGTAGATGTGATCGTTGAAATCCTTGCGCTGAACAGGCTTGTTCGTCGGGATGGGTAGGACGTCGAGCTTGTAGATGTCGCTGAACTCCGCGGCCTCGGTCTCGGCCGTTCCCGTCATGCCGCCAAGTTTCTCGTAGAGTCGGAAGTAATTCTGAATGGTGATCGTCGCGAGCGTCTGGGTCTCCTTGTCAATCTGGACGCCTTCCTTGGCTTCGACGGCCTGGTGAAGTCCGTCACTCCAGCGGCGTCCGGGCATCTCGCGACCGGTGTTCTCATCGACGATGACGACTTTGTTGTCGCTCACCACGTAATCGACGTTTTTCTCGTAGAGGCAGTAGGCCTTGAGCAGTTGCGAGATGCAATGAATGCGTTCGCCCTGCGTGTCGAGCTTGTTCTGCATCTCCTCCTTGCGCTGGGTCTTCTGCGCATCGGAGAGGGATTCATCGGCGTCGATGTCGGCGACGGCAGTCCCCAAGTCGGGAAGAACGAAGGCGTCCGGATCGTCGGGGTTGAGGAAATTGCGTCCCTGCTCCGAGAGATCGGCATCGTGGGCCTTCTCGTCGATCGAGTAGAAGAGTTCCTCCTTGAGTTCGAAGAGTGCCGTCTTCTGCTGGTCCTGGTAGAACGAAAGCTCGGTTTTCTCGCTAAGTTTCCTGAGTTCGGGATCCTCCATGAGACGGAGGAATCCCCGGTTGGTGGGCTGACCGAACTTCACTTTCACCATTTCACGGCCCGCCGTCTCAGTCTCGCCGTCCTCGAAGGCCTTCTTCGCATCGGTGATCGACTGGTTGCACAGCACGTTCTGCTTTTTGACGAGCTGGGAGATGAGCGGTTTGTAGCGGTCGTATTGGTGGGTCGATGATTGGGAAACCGGGCCCGAAATGATGAGCGGCGTCCGCGCTTCGTCGATGAGCACGGAGTCGACTTCATCGATGAGTGCGAAGTAGTGACCACGCTGGACTTGGTAGTCCTTCGAGTTCGCCATTCCGTTGTCGCGGAGGTAGTCGAAGCCGAACTCACTGTTCGTTCCGTAAGTGATGTCGCAGTTGTACATCTCCCGCTTGATGTCGGGGCCCTGCTGTTGCGCGCCTTGGAGCACGCCGACCGTGAGCCCGAGAAACTTGTAGAGATAGCCCATCCACTCCGAGTCCCGGCGGGCCAGATAGTCGTTCACCGTGATGATGTGGACTCCGCGTCCTGTCAGGGCGTTCAGATAGACGGGCAACGTCGCGACAAGTGTTTTGCCTTCCCCCGTCGCCATCTCGGCAATCATCCCGCGGTGAAGGGCGATCCCGCCGATGAGCTGCACGTCGAAGTGGATCATCTCCCACGTCACGGGCTGGTCACAGACGTTGAAGGTATCACCGTAGATTCGGCGCGCTCCATTTTTCACCACCGCGAAGGCTTCGGGTAGGATTTCGTTGAGATAGGTGGCCTGCTTGTCGTAGACCTCGACCATGCCCTCGTTCTTGCGTTTCCGCGACTGCTCCTGCAATGCCTGTGCCTGCCTCAGGATTTCCTCCGGGCTGTCTCCCGAATTCCTGATCTTCTCTGCTTCCTCCTCGAACCACGGACGAATCTCGTCGTCGAGAGCCTCCTCAAAGCCCTTCAACTCTTTCTGCCACTGGACGGTCTTCGCGCGGAGATCGTCGTCGGAGAGTGACTGGTATTCCTCCTCGAGGGTGTTGATTTTCTTGACCACGGGCCAGATGCGGCGGATTTCCCGCTGGTTCTTCGAGCCGATGATCTTGTTGATGATCCACTTGAGCATGAAAGTCTGTTGTCTGTTGGCAGCTCGCGGAAACTAAAGGGCAAATGCCGACGTGGCAAGTGGTGTATCCTGCTGAGTTGTAGGGGGCGCAAGGTGACCGGACGAAGGAGCGCCGGGCACTATCCGCCACCCGCTGCACGGTATAGTTTGCGGACTTCATCGGCAGAAAGGACCCGGTTCCACGCCATGATTTCGTCGATGGCGCCCTTGAACGTCTTCGAACCGGCAACGAGACCCGAGGAGGTGTGGGAATACACCTGCTTTCGGCGGCTCTCGAGCTGGCCGTTGACGTAGATCCGCTGCTCTTTCCCGTCCCACGAGCAGGTGAGAAAGTACCACTCTCCCTTCTTCCAATCGGTCGTTTTCGTCGAGCACACCGAGTAGCTTCCCGGGGACGGGGTGATGCTGAAGTCGATGGCACTGTTGTCGCCATTGCCCGCGCGTGGACCCTCGGTGCCGAACGCCCAGTTCACCACGAAAAAGCTGTTTCTGCCCTTCGTCCGGAGAATACCGGTCTGAGGTGTGGAGGCGTCCCATTGCGTTCCCGGTCGGACCCAGGCAGAGATGCTGCCTTCGCTGCCGTGCTGGAAAGCACTTGCGATGCGGTCTTCATCTCCACCGAATTCCACCGCACCGCCGACGCGACCGGACTGCACCCACTTTGGGGTTCCCCGAACGGCACCGTCGTAGTCGTTCCCACTCCGATCCGGGAACGTCTCCTTGGGAGGACGGTCGAATCCGAGATGGACGGCGAGGTCTTTCCGGAGAGCGATTGGAAGGCTGACGCTGCCGGCGGTTGCTTTGTTGGTGGATTTGATAGGCTCAAGCGGAAGTTCTTCGCGCACGCGCGCGATTTCGCTGCGAACGGCAAGCGCGTCTTCAAGCCGTGCGGCTAGAGCGAGTTGTTTCTGCAGTTTCTCCAGAGCGGCAAGATATTGCCGATTGAAGGGGATCTCGCGGTTCTGAATCGAGGCGGAGTTCTTTTCGATTGCTTCAAGATACTTGGTTTGAAGTTTTGCGAGCTGGGAAGGACTCTTGACCACATCGGTCGCCGAAACAGCTCCGGCCTTCGCAAGGCGGTCCTTCTCTCGTTTCAATGCGAGGAGAGCTTCGAGATTGCCCTCTGAACGGAGCTCGTCGCCCAGACGCTCCAGTGACTTGAGGTAGTTCGCATTGAGATTCTCGATGAACGACTGACGCGAGGCGCGTACGCTCTCAATCTTCGCCGTGTATTGGTCTTTCAGCTTTGCCAGTTCTGCAATGTCCGACGCGCAGTGGGCATGTGTTGAGAGACACACGGCGACCACGGTTACCGGGATGGTAGCAATGGGTGACATCAATTAGTCACATAACGCGGTTCGGCACGGAAATCTTAGGACTTCCGCGCTTGGAAATGGTTTGGCTCAGGCTGCCGCCACGGCGCGATGCCGGGCGAGAAACTCCTGCGCGAGCGCTCGGTAGGCGGCTGCGCCTTGGCTCGATGGCGAGTATTCGATGATCGCCTTGCCGAAACTGGGAGCCTCGCCAAGTCGAATGGAGCGGGGGATGATCGTCTGGTAGATCTCGTCGGCAAAGTGCTCGCGAACCTGCTCGACGACCTGCCGCGAAAGATTCGTGCGCTGGTCGTGCATCGTCATGACGATCCCCTCGATCTTCACGTCCGGGTTCGCTCCTGACTGACGAATCTGTTGGTGCACGTGGAGGATCTTGGCGAGCCCTTCGAGTCCGAAGAACTCGCACTGAAGCGGAATGAGAAGCTGGTCGGCGGCGGCGAGCGCGGAAGTCATGAGGACGCCGAGCGATGGCGGGCAGTCGAGGAAGACGAAGTCATAGGCTTCCGTCATGCGGAGCGGAGCGAGGACTTCGCGGAGCCGGATCAGATGGTTCTCCCTCTGCGCGAGTTCGATTTCGGCGCCCGCCATCTCCATGTCGGCGGGAATGAGCGAGAGGTTCTCAAAGCGGGTTGGTTGGACTTTCGAGACAAGCGAGTCGTCGCCGATGAGCACTTCGTAGATGCTCGTGCCGGGGGTGGGCTCGAAGCCGAGGCCACTCGTGGCGTTGGCCTGCGGGTCCATGTCGATGAGGAGAACGCGAGCCTTGCCGAGCTGTGCGAGACAGGTCGAGAGGTTGATGGCCGTCGTGGTTTTACCCACGCCGCCCTTCTGGTTCGCGATCGCAACGATGTTCATGAGGGGTCAGTTGTCTGGTTCCCCATCAGATCTATACGAACCCGGCTTTCTGGGCAATGGGATTTTGGTTCAAGGTGCCTCCGGGAGCTGAACCGACGCGATACTGCCGAGCGGAATCTTCCAAGAGTGCTCTCCACGCTCGATAATGACCGCCTCATGATCCACGGACCTGAGGCGGAAACCGCTCTTGCCAGCGAGATTGAGGATCTCGCCCGAGTGGAATCGCAGCGCACCGGTTTTCTGGGGAATCGGGGAGGGCGGTTGCATCCAGACGACTGGAGAGTCCGCATAGGTGAGGATTTCGTCGGGCCCTCGCGCGATACCGCTCGCGTCAAGCCAGGTTTTGCCCAGTCCCGACACCGTGATGGGGACAAAGCGGTTGGCATCGAGCATCAGCGCCTTGTCTTCGGGCCATTCGACTTCTTCCGTCGGAACACGACCGAGTTCGTTCAGACCCCAGACCCCGTGGAGGTGAAACTCTTGCAGCGTGAGTTCCGGGAATCTCGAAACGACCAGGGACGAGTCGGCGGAGGTGGCGACCAATTGACTGCCGTCGGAGAGGCTGACCCAAAAGCTCTGGTCGCCGAACGCGGGAACCTCGCCGCCGAGCGGGGTGTGAATCGCGCGCAGGTCTCCGAGGCTGGCGCTGATCGAATTCTTCGGAAGCATGGCGGGAGTGAGGGTGACTTTGTCACCCTCGATGACCATCGACGTGCACACTAGCCGATCGCCATTCCTGAAGCGCACGGTGGTGAACTTTTCCACACCCGCGCCATCGACCGACTTCGGGGTGTCGAAGATGAGGTCGTCGATCGTGTAGTTGGGATCGATTTCGGGGATGGGAATGATTCGCAACAGGTGGATGGGAACCGAACTGTGGAAACCGAAGAATTCGGTGGGTCCAATCCCGGAAACGATCTCCTTGATGAGGTTGCCATTGGCGTCCCATGCTTGGACGACCGTTCCCTTGTCCATGACAATCGCGGCCCAGACACCCGCACTGTGGACGCCGGCCGGGATTCCCGGGCTTCCCGGGACGCAGAACCGGATGTTCATGATGCCTTCGTAGAGAGGATCGTGTGTGGCCGCCGACAGCCCGCGGCTGGGGCTGGCGACCTCGTAGTTGTTTACGGAGACCTTGGCACCGGGAATGGAGGTGCCGAGGACAACGCCCCAGTCGACAAAACGATTGCCGATGGCGTCACCGGGTTCGAGAGCCTTCCCCCGGGCATCGGTATCGAAGGTGATGGTGCGAACCTGCGCCGAAAACGACCCGTCTTCGGGTGAATCGATCCGGCGGACTTCGTTGGGCCGTTCCTTCGCTGTCGCATCGGTAGTCGGGATCGTGAGCGACTGCACGGTTTCGCGCGAAAGCGCCAGGGTGAGATTCTGATAGCTGCCGGCAAGTGACCAGTTGCCGAAGTCACACTGAACCGGGGGCGAATTGCCGATCTTCGCCACGTCGTAGGGGAGTTGGTTGGGTGCGAGCGTCTCGGGTGGGAGATGGATGAGAGCTTTCCCGAGTCTCCAGCGAGTTTCGGGGGATTTGACCGCCTCGTAACGGCTCACGAGGATCTCCCGGAAGCCTTCGCCGATCACACACAACTCGGCGAGGGCCTTCTCGCGGATAGCGAATTCGGGCGCATCGAGGTTTCCAATTGCCTTGTGGATGCGGGCGAGTTTTTCCAGAGCCGGGATGCTCGAGAACTGAGCCTCCGTAAGTTCGGAGAGCGCGACGGTCTTGTTTTCAATGGTTCCGTTTTCCGAACTCCGGCTGATGGCGAGCGATTTGTCGGGAACTTGCACCCGGAGACGCGAGCCGTCTCGGAAGCCGACAATGCGGGTGAGTTCGGCGGAAGCGAACGGTGCCGCGCACGCCGATACGACGCACAGAAGCGGAAGGAGTGTGCGGGTGTTCCACCACATGCCGATGCTAGTGTGGCGCGGGACGCGGTGGCGCGCCAGTCGTTCTTTTCCACCCCCTATTTGGTGAGCTTCGCGAGTTTCGCCCTGTAGGCCGCGGGGTTCGTGACCGTGGATGACTTGGGCAGCGGACGCGCAACGATGATGCCGGCGTGCTTGCTGAACTTGTTCAAGTATCCGGAGACGGTGGAGTCCACGACGACTTTCTTGTAGGTCGTCGAGGCGTGCATCAGCCGCATTTCGCCCTTCGATCCGCGGTAGGCGAGCCCGACATGGGAGCAGAATCCTCCGTCGTATCGGGTGACGATTCCGACGATGTCACCATTGCGGAGTTTCCGCTCGATCGACGCGACCTTGCTCTTCGGGATGTAGTAGACCGGCAGACCCGAGATCTTGCGCTCGAGCTTGGCCATGGGTGTGCGCAGCGACGGGTTGTTTCGCAGGTAGCGATAGCTCTTCCAGAGTTTTGTCATCTCGCAGCATTTGCGGTTGGACATCCGGATCGCGCCGCCGAGTTCCCGCGTGATGTCTTCGGCCACTCCGCGGGCTTCGTTCTCGAAAAACCATTCGGCGAGATAGTGGATGCGATCGAGATAATTTCCGTGACATACCCCGCCGCGGTAGCGCGTGAACTCGATCTCGCGCAGCAGATTGGATTTTGTGACATTGTAGTTGCCGCCGTCGATGAGACGCCCGAACCCAAGGCAGAGTTCGAAGAATGTCCAGCAGTCGAGTCCGTAGAAGTTGACCGATGGTGATTCGATCTTGTTGTCGATCTCCAAGGTGAATCCCTTGTAGGGCGTCCCACGCAATTCTCTTGCGATCTTGATCATGCGTTCGCCCATCGGAAGTTTGTGCCACTGCCCACGTTTCGCCTTGGTGAGAACCGATTTGAATTTGCTCTCCCCTTTGAAGGTGACGGTCTGGGGGAGATGTTCCTTGGCGGTGAGTGGGATGGGGGTGAGTAGAAGAGCGGCGAAAACGGCTACAACAGCGCCCGAACTGCGACTTTTCATAGTGAGTGAACCTATCATACGGGGTGGCAAAGTAAACCAGAGGGGGATTGGCATTGGACGCGCTCATGGGCTGGTGGTATGAGGATGGCCTCCCACGCCAGACCTCGTGAATTCCTCCGATCCCGCAGACAAGAAGAAGAACCCTCGCGGATCGGGGATGGCGATCTATCTCGCGGTGGTCGGGTTGCTCAGCGGCGGAAGCGCGCGGCTCAATTACCTCGCGTCGACCCTCCAGAGCGACAGCGAACTCGCCCTTTCGTCGTTGCTGCTCCAAGTCACGTTGGCGGCAGGCCTCGGTGCACTCGGACTTTTTGTGTTGCGGCATCTGGTCCGTCGATTCGTGGTTCCGAGAATTGCAGACCCCGCCAGCTACCTGCGCAGTGACACGCTGAGCTATTCCGTGTTCCTCCTATCGCTGCTCGGTTCGATCGGGGTGCTCTTCAACATGACGGGAATGGCCGTCATGTGGGGAACGTTCGTCCTCTGGCAACTGGTGATCGTCTATCGATGTCTGCCGGAGAATGCGCGAACGGGAATCTTCAATTCGACCGGCTGGCTCGCGTTCCTCTTTCTTTTCTCGGGCTTCGCGGCGCTCATCTATCAGATCGCGTGGCAGCGCGTGCTGTTCTCGCTCTTCGGAGTGAATATCGAGTCGGTCACGGTGATCGTTTCCATTTTCATGTTCGGGCTGGGCGTCGGATCGCTCGCGGGAGGGTGGATGTCGAAGCGATTCGCGAACCGTCTGCCGCAGTTGTTCTTTGTCATTGAAATCGGAATCGCTGTTTTCGGCGTCGTCAGTGTGCCGCTCATCCGGTGGGCGGGTGATGCGACGCTGCACCTCCCGCTGTTGGGAGTGGCACTGGTTGTTTATGCGCTGCTCGCCGTTCCCACGATGCTCATGGGTGCGACGCTGCCGATTCTCGTGGAATACCTCACGCAGCGCGACGCAAACGTTGGAAAGCAAACGGGCCTGCTCTACGCGTTGAACACGCTGGGGTCGGCGATTGCATGCTTCGCCACCGCGGGGCTGCTTTTCGTCCTGCTCGGCTTGAAGGGTGCCGTCTACACCGCTGCATTCTGCAATCTGATCACCGGCGTGCTCGTGTATCGCTACTGCCGGAGAAAGGAGGCGGAAGCAGGCTGATGGGATTCTGGTTCGCGCTTGTCCTCTCCGGGGTCGCTGGTTGCCTCGCATTGAGCCAGGAAATCCTCTGGGTCCGCTTGCTGATGTTCATCACCGGAGGTGCGCCGATCGCCTTCGCGTTGATGCTGGGAAGCTTCCTGCTTGGGATCACCGGTGGTGCATTGCTAGGGCGTCGGGCGTGCATGCGCGGGTGGGAACCGACCGGATTCATCGGGTTCATGCTCGCCTTGTCAGGGCTGCTTTTCCTCGCCTCCGTTTCGTTGATCAGTTGGCCCGATCTTTCCGAGTACCCACTCGTGGTGCTCGTATGTTGGTTTGTCGCCGTCACCGCCTTTTGCGGAGGAGCGGCGTTCCCCGTGCTTTGCCACCTCGCGGCGGTCGAGAGCGAGCGGACCCCGGGAACCTCGGTGAGCTGGGTTTACATGGCGAACATCGTCGGTGCGATGGCTGGTTCGCTTCTGACGGGTTTCGTACTTCTGAACCTCGCGGGTGTGGGCACCATTGTCACTGCGGTGGGCCTTGCTGGGATCGTTGCAGGGGGCGCTCTGTCCCTTCGAACCCCTAAGCACAGACTTACGCGATTCGTGATCGCTTGCGCGATCACACTCACAGGAATCATCACCGCCGGGGCGCGCAGCGAGCTCTATCTGGAAAAACTGCAGTATGATCCGCCCACGACACGACCGCTCAAACACGTCGTCGAGAACAGGAGCGGAATCATCACGGTCGAAGCCGATTCCGAAGGCGACATCGTCTATGGCGGCGGTGTCTATGACGGCCGCTACGTGGTCAGGCCCGGCGCGAAAAACGGCATTCACCGCGCGTTTGTCATCGCCTGCATGCACCGCAATCCGCGCAAGGTGCTCGAGATCGGAATGGCGTCCGGTTCCTGGGCGTGGGTCCTCGCACGGCACCGGTCCGTCGAGACGATGGACATCGTCGAGATCAATCCCGGCTATGTCGAACTGCTCGCGCACTATCCCGAGCACGCAACGCTACCTAGCGATCCCAAGGTCACCATCCACATCGACGACGGGCGACGATGGCTCAACCGGAACGAAGAGCGTTTCGACTTCATTCTCATGAACACCACCTACCACTGGCGGAGCCATGCGACGAATTTGCTCTCCCACGAGTTCCTCGCACTCTGCCGGTCCCGACTCAACGAGGGTGGCGTGCTCTACTGGAACACCACGCACGACGAGAACATCGTCCGCACGGCCGCCGAGGTTTTTCAGCACGTGACCATGTGGTCGAACTTCGTGGCCGCGAGTGATTCGCCATTCGACATGACGGCGGAAGAGAGGCGGGAAAACCTGCTGAAGTTCGAGCAGAACGGCGAGCCGATTCTTCTCAAGGACGAGACGGCGAAGGCCGAACTGGATTATCTCGTCCGCGGCGCTCTGCCTTCGCTTCGCGCCGCCATGTTGCTGCGCAAGGACGTCTCGGTGATCACCGACGACAACATGATCACCGAGTTCGAGCGCGATTCCAAGCGCTGGGTGGACAGCGACAAGAGCTGGTTTAGTTTGTTTCGCCGGTTGAAACGACCATGAAGTCCCTCCTTCGCGCGCACTTCGGAAATCCAATCGAATTGCTCCTCCGCATCGTTCTTGGAGGTGCCTTCCTGCTTTCCGGCACCTTGAAGATCATCGATCCCATCGCGTTTCAGCAGTCCGTGCGCGGCTACGACATTCTCGATGACCCGTGGCCGGGAGTGATCGCGGTAGGCCTCCCTTGGCTGGAGGTCTTTTGCGGGATCTGTGTCGTGCTTCGGTTTTTCTACCCAGGTGCACTCGTGCTTCTCTCCGGGTCACTTCTGGTATTCATGATCGCAGTGAGTTCGGTCTGGGTACGCGGGATCGATCTTTCCTGCGGCTGCTTCGGGGAAAAACTGCCAATCGACAACTACGCCGTCATGCTCCTGATCGAAGTCAGCCTCTTGAGCATTGCCGTCGGGCTGCTTTATTGGTGGCGAGGTCAGATGGAAGATGCGACACAAGAGGCCGTTCCGTCCGCCACGTAATACTCAAAGCAATCACCGTGCACATCGCTTGTCTCGACCTTGAAGGGGTTCTCGTTCCCGAAATCTGGATCAGCGTCGCCGAGCGCACCGGCATCGACGAACTCCGGGCCACCACGCGTGACATCCCGGACTATAGTGTCCTCATGCGCCAGAGGCTCAGACTTCTCGACGAGAACAAACTGGGCATTCGCGATGTGCAGGAGGTCATCGCGCAGATGGGGCCGATGGAGGGTGCGAAGGACTTTCTCTGGTGGCTGAAAGAGCGCTTCCAGGTGGTGATCCTTTCGGACACGTTCTATGAGTTCGGCGCTCCTCTGATGCGTCAGCTCGATTATCCGACGTTGTTCTGCCATCAACTGGAGATCGACGACAACGGAAGGATCGCCGATTTCAGGCTACGCATGGCGGATCAGAAGCGGGAGGCGCTCCGGGCCTTCCACGGTCTCAATTTCAAGGTGATCGCGGCGGGGGATTCGTACAACGACACCACGATGCTGGGTGAGGCGGACGCGGGGATTCTGTTCAGGCCCCCAGAGAACGTGATCGACGAGTTTCCGCAGTTCCCGGTGGTGACCGATTATGCGGGCCTTCAGCAGGCTTTTTCGGACGCGGCCGCCGGGCTGGCGGAAGATTAGCCCGCACAGAGATTTTAAGGAAAAACCGCCAATCATCAGTTGCGAAATCGCCCTGATGAAGTAGCAATCTTCTCCAATTATCCGATCACTATAAAAACTAGAACAAGCTGACATGTCTGATCTCGCCAAATACCGCAACATTGGGATCTTCGCGCACGTGGACGCGGGGAAGACGACGACGACCGAGCGTATCCTGAAACTCACCGGCAAGATTCACAAAATGGGGGAGGTGCACGATGGCGCCGCGACCACCGACTTCATGGAGCAGGAGCAGGAGCGTGGAATCACCATCCAGTCAGCCGCGACGACCTGTTTCTGGAACGATCATCGTTTCAACATCATCGACACGCCCGGACACGTGGACTTCACGATCGAGGTCTACCGTTCACTGAAGGTGCTCGACGGTGGCGTCGGTGTTTTCTGTGGTTCGGGTGGTGTCGAGCCTCAGTCCGAAACAAACTGGCGCTACGCCAACGATTCCGAAGTCGCGCGGATCATCTTCGTGAACAAGCTCGACCGTGTGGGTGCTGATTTCTACCGCGTCGTCGATCAGGTGAAGAACGTCCTCGGCGCGAACCCGCTCGTCATGGTCCTGCCGATCGGGATCGAGGATCAGTTCACGGGGATCATCGATCTGCTCACGCGGAAGGCTTGGATCTGGGATGACTCCGGAGATCCCGAGGCCTACACCTTGGAGGACGTGCCTGCCGACATGGCGGACAAGGTCGAGGAATTCCGCACACACCTCATCGAGACGGCCGTCGAGCAGGACGACGACGCGATGGAGTCATATCTCGAAGGCAACGAGCCCGACATCGACACTATCAAGAAGTGCATCCGCAAGGGAACGATCAACCTCGATTTCTTCCCGACCTACTGCGGGTCCGCCTTCAAGAACAAAGGTGTGCAACTTCTCCTCGATGCGGTGGTCGATTTCCTTCCGAATCCGAAGGAGGTGAAGCCGCAGCCGGAGATCGATCTCGAAGGCAATCCCACCGGTGAGCTCGCCACGGTTGATGACGACAAACCGCTGCGCGCGCTGGCCTTCAAGATCATGGATGATCAGTATGGCGCGTTGACGTTCACGCGGATCTATTCCGGCGTGCTTCCCAAAGGCACCAACGTGTTGAACACGTTTACCGGCAAGGAAGAGCGTGTCGGACGGATTGTGGAGATGCACGCGGATTCGCGGGAGGATGTGGACAAGGCGCGTGCGGGTGACATCGTCGCGCTTGTCGGGCTGAAGAATGTACAAACAGGCCACACCCTTTGCGATCCGAAGCAGCCAGCCACGCTCGAACCCATGGTCTTCCCCGATCCAGTGATCTCGATCGCCGTTTCACCGAAGGACAAGGCCGCCTCGGAGAAGCTAGGCACGGCAATCGGTAAGATGGTGAAGGAGGATCCGTCGTTCCATGTCGAGACGGACGAGGATAGCGGCGAAACGATTCTCAAGGGGATGGGCGAACTCCATCTCGACATCAAGGTCGATATTCTCAAGCGCACGCATGGTGTCGAAGTGAATGTGGGCAAGCCGCAGGTCGCGTATCGCGAAACGGTCACCCAGCGTATCGAGGACAGCTACACGCACAAGAAGCAGACCGGTGGTTCCGGTCAGTTTGGCCGTATCGACTACATCATCGAGCCGCTTGAGCCGGGCGAAGGCTTCGAGTTCGAATCGAAGGTCGTGGGCGGAAACGTGCCGAAGGAATTCTGGACCGCGATCGAAAAAGGTTTCAAAAGATCGACCGAGAAGGGGGTCCTTGCGGGTTATCCCTGTCTCGATTTCAAAGTGACGCTCGTCGATGGCGCTTCGCACGCCGTCGATTCATCTGCCATCGCCTTCGAACTCGCCGCCAAGGCGGGCTACCGCCAGACGATCCCGAAGGCCGGTCCGCAGTTGCTCGAGCCGATCATGAAGGTCGATGTCTTCACGCCGGACGACAATGTCGGCGACGTCATTGGCGATCTGAACCGCCGACGTGGCATGATCAAGGAGCAGGATACGATGCCGACTGGCATTCGCGTGAAGGCGGAAGCGCCGCTCAGCGACATGTTTGGCTACATTGGCGACCTGCGCACGATGACTTCGGGCCGCGGTCAGTTCTCCATGGAGTTCTCGCACTACGCACCGTGTCCGAATTCGGTCTCCGAACAAATCATCGAGGAAGTCGCGAAGCGGAACGCCTAGTCGGTCGTAATTTACTTGAACGCGCCGCATCGGTCGGCGTGAATGCGGAATGCCGTCTCGATTTCACGCGGTTTTGATTTCGCTTACGCTCGTCCTCGCCGCGTCGGGATGTGGCGAGAAGCCGCCTTCAACGGACGGCGGCACCGACACGAAGGAGCCCGAGGTCGAGTATGTCGACCGCAACAAAAGCGGCGAGGTCATCGGCCAGTCTGGGCTGAGCCGTCACGACCTCGATCGGCAGATCATCGAGCAGCTCGTCGCGGCCGGCTCCGATGTGTCGAAATCGCATCGCATCGAGCATCACTTCGCCATTCCCAACCGCAGCATCGCCCTCAAGGTTCAGGCGTGGGCGAAAGAGAACGGCTACGAGCACTCGGAAATCATTCAGGAACGCACCGACGTCAGCATCTACTACTACGTGGACCTGTTCGTCGAAACGCCGTTGGAGATCGAGGCGATCGCGAAGCACAGCCGCAGGATGGAGACCCTCGCCGCGACGGTTGACTGCGAATACGACGGCTGGGGGTGCGAAGTCGTTCCCAAAGAAGGAGCCGAGTGAATTACTTCACGG
>CAJIAN010000551.1_pt1 | contig 23021 bp, 13 predicted proteins | sample 9199061 | NCBI WGS metagenome assembly CAJIAN01 (sample SAMEA7708264, study PRJEB35096) | sediment metagenome | biome: marine neritic benthic zone biome [ENVO:01000025]; feature: sediment [ENVO:00002007]; material: shallow marine sediment [ENVO:03000034] sea grass bed [ENVO_01000059] ...
ATCGGCGGTGACCGTGATGTTCGACGCGAGTTCGATACCGGGAAGGTAGCGTTCGTTTTCGCGGGATGTCTGTATCGCATCGGCACTCTCCTCGCTTCGTGACCAGAGCGAGACATCGAGGCCCCGTTCCGCGAGGACAATGGCGAGCGCGGTGCCCCAGCTGCCGGAGCCCATGACGGTTGCTGTCTTCATGATGGAGAATCGGATTCCTCGTGGGCTTTCGATTTCTTCTCGAACTTGTGTTCGGTGCCGGCGAGCAGGTTCTTGATATTGGATCGGTGTCGCCAGAGGCCGAAGAAGGCCATGAGTAGTCCGAGAATCAGATGTGGCGTGCTGATGCCATCGCCCGTCGCACCGAGAATGGCGATAGCGATAGGGACCGTCACCGCCCCGCCCATCGAGGCGACTGCGACGTAGCGGGTGGAGTAGTAGAGAATGAGCCAAACGGCGACCGCGATGAGGATCGCCCACGGCATGATGCCGAGAAGCGCGCCTGCTGAGGTGGCAATGCCTTTGCCGCCTTTGAAACCGAGCCAGAAGGTGTAGTTATGCCCGAGGGTCGTGGCGAGTGCGATGATGACGGTTGCGATGTCGAGAAGTTCCCCGCTGCCCGGTGGAAACTGCGATTCGCAGAACATCCGGCCGAAGTAGACGGGCAGGAATCCCTTGAGCACATCGAGGATGAGGACGATGACGCCGTACGGTTTGCCGACGATGCGCAGGACATTGGTCGCTCCGATGTTCCCGCTGCCGTGTTCGCGGATGTCGACGCCGCGCAGCTTCCCGGTGAGAAAGCCGAACGGAGTGGCGCCGGCCACGTAGGCGGCGACGGCGGCGAGGACAATGGTGACGGTGGGACTCACTTCTTTGCGTTGAGAATCTGTTCGATCTTGCCGAGAGGGAGGCAATTAACGACATCGTCGCGGGTGAGCCAGCCTTTTCGTGCGGCGCGCACCCCGTAGTGAAGGAATTGGAGCTGATCGGTCGAATGCGCGTCGGGATTGATGGCGCACTTCACACCCTTCTCCTTCGCGTGCTTCCACCACCGCCAGTCCATGTCGAGTCGCGACGGACTCGAATTGAGCTCGATGATCGTTCCCGTCCCTGCGGCCGCCTCGATGACGGCGGGGATATTCACCGCGTAGGGTTCGCGTCTCAGGAGCAATCGCCCGGTCAGATGACCTAACATCGTGACATGAGGACTCTCGATCGCCTTGATGATTCGCGTGGTCATTTCCTTCTCGGGAAGATTGAAGGCGTTGTGCACCGAGGCCACCGTGTAGTCGAGTCGAGAGAGGAGGTCGTCTTCGAAGTCGAGCGACCCGTCCCTGAGAATATCGACCTCGGTGCCGGAGAAGATCCTGAAGTCGTCGAAAATCTCGTTGAGTTTTGCGATTTCCTCCATTTGCGCGGCGAGCCGTGTTTCGTCCAGCCCGTTCGCCTGGACGGACGCCTTGCTGTGGTCGGCAATACCGAGATATTGCAGACCGAGCTCGCGGGCAGCCTCTGCCATTTCCTCCAGCGAGTTTCTCCCGTCGCTGGCGTTGGTGTGGTTGTGAAACGTCCCGCGCAGATTCTCCAGTTCGATGAGTTTCGGAAGGGAGCCCTCTTCAGCCGCTTCGATCTCACCGGTGTTCTCGCGGAGAGCCGGATCGACGTAATCGAGATCGAGCGCCCGGTAGAGCGCGGTTTCGTCGACGATGCCCTCAAGTTCGGGCGCGTCGCCGGTCGGGGCGAGACGGTATTCGTTGAGCGTGTAGCCGCGTTTGAGGGCACGCGAACGCATGGCGATATTGTGTTCCTTGCTTCCCGTGAAGTAGCCGAGGGCAAACGGGTATTCCTCGTGGGACACGGCGCGGAGATCGCACTGGACGCCGTCGTTCAGGCGGATGCTCGACTTCGTGCTGCCGTGCACGAGCACGGATTCGACGAAGGGGGCGGCCACGAAGGCATCCATCACCGCCTGCGGTTTTTCGGTGGTGGCGAGAAAATCGAGATCGTGGAGCAGTTCCTTGCCGCGCCGGTAGCTGCCGGCGGGACTGACTTGAGACGTCTCCGGGAGGTCGCGTAGAAATTCGAGGATCTCCTCGACGTCTCCCGCGACATCGCCGAGTCGAAAGAGCCCGGCGTGCGCCTCGCGGTAGGCGATCGACTCGAGCATCTTCTCCACCGATTTCGCACCGAAGCCGGCCAGCTTGGTTGCCTCTCCCGATTCGCAGACGCGCTTGAGGTCCTCGATGGAGGAGACATCGAGTTCTTCGTGAAGGGCCTTGATTTTCTTCGCGCCGAGTCCCTGGATCTCGAAGAGTTCGAAGATGGTGTCGGGGAACTCGGCGCGCAGTTTTTCGTAGAACTCGAGCTTGTCGGTCGTGGCGAGTTCATGGAGTTTCTGCGCGAGCGCGGAGCCGATTCCCTTGATCCCGTCGAGGTCCTCGTCGGCGGCTTTCTGGACGATATCACCCGAGTAGGTCTCAACCACCTCGGCTCCGGTCCGGTAGGCACGAATCTTGAACGGATTCTCGCCCTTCAGTTCGAGGAGATGGGCAATGTTCTCGAGTGTCTGGACGAGGAGTTCGCGGGAAGCCATCGACGGCGAGTGTACTGGATTCGGGAATCCCGACAAAAAGAAAAAGACACGGGCCGGCAAGGCGCGTGTCTTTTTCGAAAGGCTGTTAGAGAGAGCCTACGGAGCGAATTGCTTCACGTTGAGCACCCGGTAATTGTAGAAGTTCTCGAGGGATTTCTTCCTCGGTCCGTTGGAATCGATGTAGTTGGGGATGCTCCGATCATTCGGATCGATGGAACGCTCGATGACGGCGGATCCTCGCCACTGGCTGGTGACCCGGTCTCTTTCGGGATCGAAGGTATCGGCGTCGGTGGAGCGCGCCTTCTTGAGGTTCTGGACGAGCATGTGGACCTTGTAGACATTCGATTTCGTCGTCAGGCGGGGATAGAGCCCGGCGTAGGGACGTTCCTTCGTGTTGTCGCCGGTGAGACCGTGATCCCCCCAGAAAGTGCGCATGGAGGCATAGTCGCGCATTCCAGTAGTGGAGTTGCGCGACGGGCTGCCGATTTGCTCCCCTTTGGGCACGAGGTAGATCTCGCAGATCTCGGTGGCGGAACGGAAGATCTCGCCGTCGGCAAACCGGTGCTCGAACTGCTTGAGAGTTTCGTAGGCGTCGATGTCCTTGTGGAATTCTCCGCCGCTGCCCGTTTTGTAGTTGCTGGCGGAAGTGGGAATCGCGATGACTTTCTCTCCACGAAACGCGGCGTGCATTCCGGACGCCCGCTTGATGTAGTCGAACGGAGCGATCTGGTAGTTCATGTTGATCTTGCCCATGGTCGAGAAGGGTTCGCTGATGGCGAATGGCTGCACGATCGGCATCCAGAGGAGATCCATCCACAGGTGGTCCGGCGGATCGAGGATGTTGCTGCGCACTTGTCCGGTGATCGGATTCCAGTTCTCGTTGACCGCCCCGAAGTGATTGGGGTCCGGACGCAGGAGGATGGCCCGCCACGGGACAAACGACTGCACGCCGGTGGAGAGCGATCCGATCAAGCCGGGACCGGAAATGAGGCGGTTCGGGGTGAAGTAGGCCCGGTTTCGCTGATCGGGCTTGTCGAGGTTATCATAGTAGGCGCCAGCTTTGGCGTCACCGTCGTCGGCACGGTTGATGTAGGCCCCGTCGGGCGCGCGCGAGAGACCGTTGTTGAAATCGCCTCCGATGGACGGGTCCATGTAATCGTACCACTTCGAGTATTTGTCCCGGGGGATGAAGTCGTTGTAATTCTCGAACGAGGGATCGGCGGGGAAGTCGGGCTGATTCTGGGGGGTGTAGTTGACGCCGTTGACGAGGCTTCCGAAGGTCGCGCCTTCCAAGGGGACGCCGTCCGAGGCGACAAGCGAGTGGGCGAGGTCGACGTCGGCGCTCGTCTTGGGGTGCTCCTGAAAATGGTTGATGCCACCGCGCGTCCGCTCGTTGACGACGACGCGCTTGGCCGCGACCATCCGGTAGTCGCCGTGGCTGACGACCATCGACCGGACACTCTCCTGGCCGGACCCTAGGAACAGCTGCTTGTAGCCGGTGGCGCTGCCCCAGGAACGCTTGCAGCGTTCCTCCCAGGTGTCGCTCGACGAGTTCGAGTATTTTGGAACGGGGATATCCTGTGCCGGGAAGGTGACGTCGAAGACCTGGATGAGATTGCCCTTTCCACCTCCGTTAGAGTCGTAGAGAATGATCCGGAGTTTCGTCTCGTCGAGTTGGATCTTCTGCGAGTTCGCGCTCACGATGATATGGCCGTTCACGCTTCGGTTGGAAGGGTCAACCCAGACGAGGGGGGTATTGCCTTGGTTCCCCATGAACGAGCGCACGCCGAGGCTGCCACCCCATTTGCGGGAACCCGGATAGCCGTGCTGCGCATTGAGTTCCCTGTTGTTGAGAACGCCGTTGACTGCGGTTGCTCCCTGCACACGCATGGTGGCGGCCGGATCTCCGTTCGAATCCTGGGTGAGGCGCTTTGTGCCGTCGAGCACCTGGAGCTTCGTCTCCTGGATGTGCTGGGTGTAGCCATGGCTCGGGGAGAAGGTTTCGAGGAAGACCATCGCCTGGACCCGTTTCTGGTTCTGACCCAGGTCCCGAAGATTGTTGGCATCACCTTTCTGGCCCTCGGGAGTTTTTTCCGCGGTCGTCACAAATCCGAGCGCGACTTCCGAGACCGTGGCCATCCGGCCAAAACCCTTGGCGAACTTGAGGGCCTCATTGTGCCAGCGCGAGTTGTGGGGGCCGCTTCCTCCGCACTCGCAGATGCCGGCGACCTGTCCGTGCCGGTTTGCGTTGCGATCGGTGTATGGATTGCTCAGGACCGGATCGTAAAGGTTCACGCCACGGATAAAGTCGATAATCTCCACGCAGATCTGCATCCGGTCGCCGTAGGGGCCTCCGCCATATTTGCTCGCGAAGCTTCCTCCGAAGCCGGGAATCGGATTGACGAGATCCGTGTGGGGGATCAGATATTGCTTAAGTAGGGCGACATTGGCGCCTCCCTGCCGGTTGTAGAATTCCTGGTGGCGGCTGTGGTTCTGCAGCCGCTGGAAGAAGTATTTCCGTCGATTGGCCCCGACCGACGGAATGGTCGTACAGTAGGCGATGAGATCGTCGTGTGCCGTGCGGTATTGGTTCACGCTTCCACCTTCATTCTCGTGCATCGGCCAGAGGCAGAGGCGGGGAGTGCCGAAGAGGGTGAGTTCCGGGGCGCGGCTGTTGGTGGTGAGCATGAAGCGGGCTCTCTCCAGTCGTCTCTGCTGTGCGGCATCGGAGAGCGCCTGGTTCTTCTGACGCTGGGCGCCGCCTTGTTTGTAGATCGTTTCGTCAATGCTGGCGTAGAAGCGATCATCGTCGAGCGAGACGCGTGAGGTGCTGCGGCGGGTGCCTCCCTGCGTGCCGCCCCAGCCGACTCGAGGTGTGACTTCGGCTAGGTCCTGGCGAATGGCATTGATCCGGCTCCCCTGATCGTACTCTCTCGGGTAGAGGATGGGACTGAGCGACGTCGTGGCGGGATGCCCGGGGAAGCGGGTGAGTTCGTTCTCCACGGGAGGACGCTCGGCAAAGAGACGATCCGTGGCGCTCGCCGTGCGTGGAAGGTCCCAGAAGGCTCCCTCGCTGGCGATGTTCACGTTGACCTTGCAGCTCTCGTCGTCCGTCCAGAAGGCGAAGCGGTAGGTGATGGGATTGGCGGGCGAAGGTTCGCCCTCGCCGAAGCTCTTGTTGAACGATCCGCCCTCATCGAGATGACCGATGGTGCCATCCTGGAGCATGTACATCCACATGACGGGCATCGGAAGGCGCGCCTCGTTGTCGGTGCCGAACTCGACGCCCGCGATGCGCGCACCCACGGAATTGGTGTCGGTGTACCCGAATCCTTCGGGACCATTCTGGTTTTCGCCCACCTCCTCGCCACGACTCGTGCCGTCGAACGCGCGCGGATCGACGATGGGGAAAATGAGATCGCTCTCGCTCAGGCTGCCGTCGGACGACGGACGCATCCGGAAGAGGGGATCGTTGAGGTCGACATAGAGTTCCGGATGCTGATCCCAGTCCTCGGGCACATCGAGGGCGAGTTGGTAGTCGCCGGGAACTTCCATCCGGTCCGAGGAGTAGAGCTTGTATTTGAGGAAGGCGGCGTCCTCAAATCGCATGTATCCGGATATCCCGCTCCCCTTTCGGTCCTTGAAGCTGGTGATCGCGCCCGGTTGGGACGCCCATGTGAAGCGGAAGTTCGTGCCGGCAAGGTCCGATTGGGTGGTCGCCTTCCGGATCTGGCCGATGACCATGCTGATCGCCGCGTCAGCTGCCTGCCGGCTGCGAATGCTGTAGTCGTAGTTGTTGGCTGCCGTATATTCGTTCGTCGCCATCGACATGAAGGCGAGAACGAGGACGGACATGAGAAGCAGGACCGCGAGGACGGTGATGATGGCAATGCCTCGCTGCTTGCCGGCTTGTTGAATGGCCTCGCTTTCGACGTGAAAACAGGGCGGTTCGGTTGAGTCAGAGTTCCTGATCATGGCAACGGGATGGGGTTTCTGTTTCGGTGGAGTTTGCAAGAACAGAGTTGCAAAATGTCACGATCACGGGATACCTTGCAACTCGAAATATCGAATATATTCATGTTTTACAATGCATATACATCGGTGTCAACCGGGATATTTCGCTATTTCGGCATACAGCCCCCGTCGAATCGTCGAAAATGTGTTTACGAAGCGACTACGTGCGGTGTAGATTCAATTGACACAATCCCCTGATTGTATTCTCCAAACCCCCTATTTATACGTCCCATGAAAACTACTAGTCGCCCTGTCTCCAGGCGTGGAGGGCTTCTTTTCGCTCTCTTCGCCATTTTCATCGCCGGGGTTCCCATGGCGAGCGCGGTTGAGATCCCGTTCGTTCCCAGGCAGTCGAGCGGATGGAAGTATCTCGTCGGAGCCACCTCTGAGCCTCCCGGGTGGAAGACCGAAGGTTTCAACGACAGTTCGTGGGCGGGTCCCGCGCAGATGCCCATTGGGTATGGTGACCCCGGCAAGGTCAACACCAACGTCGCGGCTCCCGGTCCCCCCCGTCCCATCACCATGTATTTTCGGAAGACGTTCAACGTCACGGCCGCGCAACTCTTCCAGATCAATGCGCTCGAAATCGAAGTTCGGCGGGACGACGGAGCGGTGATTCATCTCAACGGCGTCGAGATCGGGAGATCGAACATGCCGGAAGGAGTCATTACCTGGGGAACGACGGCGGTCAATACGGTCGGAGGGGATGAGGAAAGGTATTTCACCATTCCGGTGGGCGTCACCGTCACGGAGCAAGCCCTCAAGGAAGGCTTGAATGTGCTCGCTCTCGAAATCCACCAGAGAAACAGCAGCAGTTCCGACTCCCACGGTGACGTGGAACTCATCGGACGCGAGGTGTCTGCCGACTATGGAAGGTTTACGCCGACCTCCTCCATCACCTTCGAGGACGCGTTCGAGGGCGTCTTCGATTACCAGCGATTGATGGAAACCCAGAGCGACATGGATTGGTCGTGTACCTTTCCCAACGCCGGAGTCTCCGGGGTCTATCTTTTTGATCCCAACGATCCGGAATTTCTCGGCACTCAGTTTTCAAGTCAGGTGTGGACTGTTTTCGGCGGTAGCTCGAATTTCACCTCAGGAAGGGTCGATGTGAGGAACTACGACGGTGTGACCGTGTCCGTCGACGCACACGCGGTGCGTTACAACAATGCGGCGTTCAACGGCTCGGACAAGCTGAAGATTTTCGTCTCAGGCAGTTCGGACGGTGCGGAGTTCGACAAGGAGTATGTCGTCGCCGATTTGCTGCCGGGATCGAGTGTGGCGACGAACCAGGTGCTGATCGGGAGCAACGACATGAAACGGGTCAGGGTGCCTGAAGACAACAGTGAATACCAGGCCACGCCGAACTGGACTGAGCTGGGATTTGACGACAGTTCATGGCTTGAGGGGACGAAAGGTGCGGGTTTCGACCTGGGGCAGGAGTTCAACTCGAATATCGATTTGGAGAATCTCGAGCTGCGCACGGTCATGCACCGGAACACGGCGAGCATGTATATGCGGATTCCGTTCACCTCGCCGAATCCGGGTGCCGTCAATAGTCTTCGTCTCCTCGTGAAATACGATGATGGCTACGTCGCCTACATCAACGGCACGGAAGTCGCACGAAAGAATGCCGGGGACCCGGGGACGGTGATGACCAATCAGTCCACCGCCAGTGCAACCCACAACGACACGGCGGCCCAGCAGTTCGAGACTGTAGAGATCAATGAGCACATCCCACTTCTGGTCGAAGGGGCCAACAATATTCTTGCGGTCCATGGTCTCAATCGAAGCGCCGGATCGAGTGACACCTTGCTCCTCCCGGAACTCCACATCGGCATTCCGCCCATTCCTCCCACGAGACTTGTCGATCTCGCGGGACCGCCCAACGGCGCGTTCTTCACCTTCAGCATCAACCTCCCGGACGAGGCCAATCTCGAATCGATCGAGATCAAAGCCAATACCACGGCGAACGCCGTAGGAAACACGTTCCCCAAACAACTCTTCATGGACAACATCCGCGTGACCGGCACGCCGTTGTCCGTGGATTCCTACGAGACTTGGATTGCTCTTGAAACGACTCTCGAGTTTGACGAGAACGGATTCCCTTCGTTCGACGGGGATTTCGATTCCATCATCAACCTGCTCGAGTATGCGTTCAACAGCCCGCCTGACATACCCGGGATGACGCACCCGGATTCCGGGAAGGAGATCCTGCCCCGCGTCGAAAGGGTGGGGGACAAGTTCCGTATGACCTATCGGCAACTCGCGCTCCCCACGACCGGTTCTCTCTCGACAGGCATCGGCGGTTTCACTGTGAGAGATATCAAGTACATCCCGCAGATCGGGACCCCCGACCGCTGGTTCGATGGAGCGACGTCGCAGAGTGTTGCGGATCTCATCGCCATCGAGGACAACGACGATGGGACGGTCGACGTGACCGTGGAGTTCATTCAGGACCTCGAGTTCGTCGACGATATCTACGTGCGCCTGAAGGTCGAGAGTGTTTTCGAGCTTCCTGAGTTCTAGGATTCCGCGCACACGCAGGTAGAGGAAAAATCTGCTTGCGTATATGCATTGTAAATCCTAAGTTTGATCGAAAATCGGTCTTGTCTGTTGGCTTTGCGTCCTGTAAAGCCTAGAAATACAGACCTTCCAAGCTGAAGCCCCACCCCCTGCAACTCTCTTTCGCTCACATGAAAACCACTGGAACCTCCTCCTCGGGCAACCATCGAAAGTCAGGCTTCTCCCTCGTGGAGGTCGTGGTCGCTGTCGGGATCGTCGCCACTGTGTTCGTCGCTTTTCTCGGCCTCATTCCGCTTGGTCTCGAGAACATGTCGGACGCGGGAAACATCACCACGCAGTCTAGGATCGCCCAGAAGATCATCGGGGAGATCCAGCTCAGCGAGTGGAGGGATGAGAACCAAGGGGGAACCGACGCGAAGAATTCAATCATCGACTCGTTCGACGGGGACACCCGGTACTACGACGAATTCGGGGACGAGACGAATGACGAGAGTGAACGAGTCTATCTCGCCGAGATAGAAGTGCTCCAGACAGGGCAGGGGGACGTGACGCTGCCGGGTGCGGAGCCCAACAAGTACATCAAGAACGCCGTCATCAGAGTGGCTTACGCGCCACCTGGGATGCAGAAGATAAAGTTCCGCACCTACACGACGATGATGGCCGACCTCAAGAAGAGAAACGCGGAGACGAAGTGACATGAGATTTCCCAACAACACAAGACCGATGTCAGACATGCCAAGGGAACGAAGGGCGGCGTTCACGCTGCTCGAACTCCTCGTTTCGCTCACCGTGCTCTCACTGCTCATGCTGCTTGTGTTCAGCATGGTCGCAAAGACACAGGAGACCTGGGCGACTGCCGAATCGCGTGTCTCCCAGTTCCGCGAGGCGCGCAATGCGTTCGAGCAAGTCACCCGGCGTGTCAGTCAAGCCGTGCTCGGCACCTATTGGGATTACGAATACAGCAGTCCCAATGCGAGGACACCGACGAAGTATGATCGGCAATCAGACCTTCACTTCGCGTGCGGGCCAATGAAAAGGATGATGCCCAGTGGTGGGTTCCCCACGCACGGGATCTTTTTCCAGGCACCACTCGGCTACACGGAGGAGTTTCGTGGGCGCAATTTCGACACCCTGCTGAACTCGGTCGGCTACTACGTCAAGTTCGGCAGCGACGAGGACTTCAAGCCCGGGTTTGTGCAGCCGATCTCTCCGGCGCGCAATCGCTACCGGCTCATGGAGTTCCGCCCGCCTTCGGAAGAGTTGGATGTGTACCGGTCACGACTCAGTGACGTGGGTAGCCGCCAGCAGGCCTATCAGTGGTTCACCAGCAATCTCGAAAAGACGACGGGCACGAACGGCTTCTTCTCCAGACCCATCGCGGAGAACATCATCGCACTGATCCTCCGGCCGAAGAAATCGAAGAACGAGGACGGAGTGCCCACGGACATCGCACCCAATTACGAATACGACACCCGTGAGTTCCAGTATGGTGCCGTCGGAGGGGCCCGCTCGCGGCACCAGATGCCCCCGATGATCGAGATCACCATGGTGGCCGTCGCCGAACGATCCATGATCCGCTACGAGCAGATCAACGGCGGGAATGTTCCCAATTTCGCGGAGGGACTCTTCGAGGGAAGTGCCAAGGAGAGCACCTTTCTCGCGGACCTCGAAGCACTGAAGAACAAGCTCTCGTCTGCGGATATCGACTTTCGGGTGTTCAGTGAGACGGTGGGCATTCGCGCGTCGAAGTGGAGTGACGAAAACATCAACAATTAAGGATCCGCCCCCCGATGAATACACGCAACCAACCCAGGGGATTCACCCTCGTCGAGATCCTTGTTGTCATGGTTCTCATCGCCATCATCGCCGCCTTCGCAACGCCCGCGATGAACTCGATTCTCAAGGGATCGAAGCTGAGTCTCGCCGGTGACGAACTGATTCGCGAACTGAACCTCGCGCGCCAGATTGCCCTCCGGGACAACGCCCCGGTAGAGTTCCGCTTCTATTCGGTGAGCGATCCTGATCAACCGCAGAGTCCAGAGAAGTATCGGGCCTACCAGGCGGTGCGGCGCATTTCCGAAGAGGAGACCGTCCCGCTCACCGAAGTGACGAGTCTGCCGGATGCGGTGATCTTCAGCGAGTCCACCACCTACTCGAAGCTGCTGGGCGCCAACGTCGTCGAATCCGAAGTGGAGGCGATTGACGGGGAGGCCACGGACCTCCACGGAGCGCGCTACAAGTCGTTCCAATTCATGACGGATGGGGGAACGAATTTGAGCAACAATCTCTGGTTCGTCACGCTGGTTCGGGAGACTGCCGGAGAATCCGAGTTGCCGGACGACTTCGTCACCGTCCAGATCGATCCGTTCACCGGCAAGATCCAGCGATACGAGAAGTAGGAGCGTCCTATCCTGCTGGTATTGGCCGCGGGGGCTCGCTACGCTCGGGCGATGAAACCTACGCGCCCAGCGACGATTCCGAGCATGCTGGTGGTGGCGGCTGCATCGCTGCCATTACTCGGGTTCCCCAAAGCAAGCGCCAGCGAATCCGCGCTTGGCCTTCAGCGGGGTACTGACATTGTCCAGCAGTGGAAGCCTGACCAGCGTCTATACATTCGGGGGCGGCTGGGGGTCAGTGAGAGCCGGCTGAATGATCTGGAGCGCTGGCTCGATGTGAATGCTCCCAACTGGACGATCCTCTTGCTGGAAAACGCCCGCGGGGAAACCTACCGCGACGACGACGGGCGTAGCTATTCCGGAATGGACGCGGTTGAATACGCGGTGGGAAAGGGCCTCGCGAACAAGACTGGATACGGTGACCTTGTCGACGAGCGGACGGGTCAGAAGAATGGAGCGGCGTTCGTCTTGTTCCTGCGCGAGCGCAAGTTCTCCTACTCGGGGTCGGAGGTGCACGACGTCCGGCGTCTGGGTGCGGCCAACTGGTCGGGTCGGCTCGACCGCGCAGCGTTCCGGGCGATGTCGAATGGCGGTCGGATCGTCGATGCGGTGCGCAATACAGTGAGGGATATCGACGCCCGATTGACGAGGCAGCTCGCTCTCGAGCAGCAGGAACGCCAGCGTGCGTTGGCGCGTGTGCGGCTGGAGAAGGAGAATGCCGAGCGTGCGATTGCAGTGGCCAAAGGAGAACTGTTGGCGGTGAGGGCCGAGGTCGAAGTTCTGGCGGCGAAGTTTCCAGGACACTCCGGAGATCTGCTCCAACCCGATTTCGATTCGCTCGGGCGGGTTCTCGATGGGGGAACGGCTCTCTTGGAGGCAGGAGACGCGAGCGAGGCCGCGAAGGCGGCGGCCCGGGTGACCGAGTGGATCAAAGGACAGCGCCGGTTGATGATGGCCTTTGTCGATGCCCCCAGGACCTTCGCCGAGCTTCACGCCGAGATCGCTGAATTGAATCCGACCGGAGAAGGTTGGGGCGCCGACCGGCTTGAGATTGCCACTGCAGAGCTCAGCAAGGCACAGGATGCTCATGCGCGGGGCGATTCCAACTACATGCAGTTCTTCGAGAATGCACAGGAGGCGGTCGACGCGGCGCATGAGGAGATCATTCGCTCGCGGGAAGCACTCCGGAAGAAAATCGAGCGGCAGAAGGAAGTCGACCGCGAGGCACGGATACGAACACGTCAGATGCGCAATCTCGCGTTTCTCGTCGGAACGATCGCCTTCTTCCTCGTGGTCGCGATGGCCATCTACCTGAATCGCCGTCGCACGAAGTGGAAACGCGAGGCCGAAGATCTGCTCGCCTCGTGGGAACGAGGATTCCGGCAGAAAACGGATGCGCTCTTTGAGTTGCTCGATCGGACCGCGGTGGTGGTGGGATCGTCCGCCGACCTTTCGAAACGCGGTTACTCCGGGGAGACGCTCGCGCTGAGTCGGAAGACCATCAAAGATGTCGACGAACTGTTCATCATGTCGTCCGCAGTGGAGCGCGTGCTTGCCGAAGCGAGGGACGAGATCCATCCCAAATACGGTTACCTCCGCTTCGTGAATCTCTTCGCCTCCCGACGGTATCACCGGGCGATGAAATTGCTCCGTGACGAGCCGATCCGCTTCGCGCCCGAGGAGGGAATCGAATTGATCGTCCGGGACGATGCGACCGAGCATCGCAAGCTTCTTGGCAATCTGGAGACGTATACGGCCTTCGCCCTTTCGTTCAATGAACTCATCGCCGAGTTCAACGATCGCGCTTCCCGCGCGGTCGCCAGTCTCGACACGATTGAGAACAGCTGGGCCGAGATCAATGGTGCCTTGGAAGACGGGCAGAAGAAACTCACAACTGCGGCGCAGGTTGGCATCGAGCTTTCGGCGAAGTCGGAGCAGGATGGCTGGTTTGTCGTTCCTGACTACGCGGCGACTTGGATGCCGGCAGCTGAGGCCGAATTCGAACGCGCCATTGAGATGGCTGGCGGTGACCCGGTGCAGGCGCTCCGTGACCCGGTTGCGGTCACGCGCCGCATGGCGGGCGAGATGAGCAAGCTCTGCGAGACCATCGAAACCGTGCGCGAGACATTGTTTCCCAAGATGCGGGAAAACGTGGCCGCCTTGGAAGAGGCCGGTCATCTCGGCGGGTGGGTCGATGTGCAACTCTCGCGTCATTCCGAGGAGGCGAACGCGCTCTGTGGGGAAGGAGCCGAAGCAAGTGTCGCGGATGGCATCGCAGAACTCGATGAGGCCCTCGCGGCTTTGAGTTCGCGTGTCGAGAAAGCGTGTGCGCTCGCCTGCCGACTGCGCGAAACCGCCGACCGAAAGCTCGATGCGGTCGAGGAGACCGTGGCGACGACGAGGTCGACGATCGCTTCCGAGCGAGGGCTCAAACCCAGGAAGGTCCTTGCCGAGAAGGGACTCAATCCCGATACGAGGATTGTCGACGGACGCGCGCAGTTCCGATCGGCGCGCGCCGAGATCGATCGTGGCGCGGTCGATGAAGCCGAGGATGCGCTGGAGGCCGTCGATTGGTTGGTCGACGAAGCGTTGGCGCTCGTGGCCGCCACTCGTAAATCTCACGAGGAACATGCGGACACGGTGGCAGCTCGCAGCAAACGAGCCGCCGAACTCGATGACGGCGTTCGCAAGCACGGAGAGTTGCTTCAAAAGCTCCAGACCCGTTACGCGGAGAGCGCCCTCTGTCTCGATGCGACCGAGTTCGCGGAAGGATCTGAATCAAGCTCGGTGTCCGAGCATGTTACCTTGGCTTCCAACGCTCTCGCCGAATCGCGTCGGCTTGTCGACAACGCAGAGGAAGCGGCAGCTTCGGCTCGCCTCATCGAGGCTGCCGAAGTTCTTGTGCAGGCGGCGAATGCTCAGAACCGGTGCGCGACTTTGTTCTCCGAACTGCGAGAGCAGGATCGACGCCTCGCCGAGACGGAATCGAGGAACGATCAGCGTTTCGAGGAGCTTGGGCAGGAGGAAGTCTCCGTTCAGTCAGTGGTGCGGGATTCGCGGGTGATGCGGCCGACCATCACCGCGTCCGAGGCAGCCTCTCTGAGCTTCTCGCGGGCGCGGGAAAGCCTCGGCGTCACTCTCAACGATCCCTTCGACATTGCGCGACAATTGATCGCGGTGGATTCCGCCTTCGATGACGTTCGGCAGCAGGCGGCATCGGACACGCGGATGTTCGACGAGGCCAGGCGCAGCGTCCACGCACTGGAAACGCATGTGGCGACCGCGCATCAGCTGGCTCACCGAGCGGCCACCGACGAAATACCGGATAGCGAACGGCTGCTCGAACTTCAGGAAACGGTCGAGCAGTTGAAGCTCGCCTTGGCGAAGGCCGAAAAAATACTGCGGAAACCCCACAAAGATTGGAAGGCGCTCGACGTCGAGGCCGACCGCATCGGTGGGATTGCGGGACGCACCGTGGCCGAGATGCGGGGCGAACTCCGCGATGCGCAGGCTGCGGTTTCGCTGGTGTCCTCGGCGGCGGGACTTGTCCGGGACGCAACGGGTTGGAAAGGCGACTACGGTGTGCGGATCTCCGGATCTCCGGGAGCCGAACACCTCCACGACGCTCGCAACGCTCTCATGCGCGGGATGTATCTTGAAACTCAGCGCCACGCGCGTGACGCCGCCGAATCAGCGCGCCATGCCATCCGGAAGGCGCAGCGCTTGGTCGCGAACCGGCGTGCGGCTGCGCTCCGGGCGGCCGAGGAGCGACGCCGCGCCGAGCGCGCTAGAAAGCGGCGGATGCGTTCGTCGTCGAGCAGTTCCGGTTGGAGCTTCGGCGGCGGCGGCGGCGGTGGCGGTGGTGGCGGTAGCTTCGGTGGTGGAGGCGGCGGGATGAGCCGTTCGAGTTTCTCCAGCAGTTCGGGCTCCGGGATGAGCCGGAGCGGATGGTAGACGGCGTTTTACAAACGGGGCGTGTTCCGCTAGGAATGCCGCATGACCCGGATCTTTCTTCTCCTCGCGGCCTTGGTGGCGACCGCTGTCGGTGCCGAACGGCCTAACATTGTATTCATTTTCTCCGACGATCACGCTGAGGCCGCCATCTCGGCCTACGGCAGCCACTTGGCGAAAGCAGCGGCCACCCCGAACATCGACCGGCTCGCCAAGGAGGGAGCCGTCTTCGAGAATTCCTTCTGCGCGAATTCGATTTGCGGGCCATCGCGTGCCTGCATCCTGACCGGCCTTCACTCGCACGTGAACGGGTTCCTCGACAACAACAACTCACGTTTCGACGGGACCCAAACGACGTTTCCCAAGCTTGTCCAGGACGCCGGATACCAGACAGCGATGATCGGCAAGTGGCATCTCGTGAGCAATCCGACGGGATTCGACTATTGGGAAATCCTCCCGGGGCAGGGCGCCTACTACAATCCGGACTTCATCCAGATGGACAACACGCGGAAGCGGTATGAGGGCTACTGCACCGATCTCATCACCGACCGGGCGCTCGAATGGCTGGAGAAGCGCGACAAGAAGAAGCCATTCGTCCTCATGTGCCAGCACAAGGCGCCCCACCGCAATTGGTCACCCGCGCCGCGGCATCTCACGCTTTTCGACGACATCGAAATGCCGGAGCCCGCGAGCCTCTTTGACGACTACGGGGGCGGTCGGTCGGAGACGCTCAAGAAACATGCGATGGGCATCGCCGAACACATGTATTGGGGACACGACATGAAGTTCGCCGGGAAGGATTCCGAGTTCCCGGAGTATTTCATGGGCGGGCTTCCGAACCGCCAGTACCTGCGGATGACGGATGCGCAGAAGAAGCAATGGGATGCCGCCTACGGTCCGAAAAACGAGAAGCTCAAGGCTGACATCCGATCCGGAAAACTGAAGGGGGATGATGTCACACGCTGGAAGTATCAGCGTTACATCAAGGACTATTTGCGAACGATCCGGGCGGTCGACGAGAATGTTGGTCGCGTCCTCAAGTATCTCGACGATAACGGCCTCGCGCAGAATACGATCGTCATCTACTCGTCCGACCAGGGATTCTACCTCGGTGAGCACGGTTGGTATGACAAGCGCTGGATGTTCGAGGAGTCGCTGGCCATGCCGTTTCTCATCCGCTGGCCGGGCGTCATTCCGGCGGGCGTGCGATCGAAGACGCTGATCCAGAACATCGACTACGCGCCGACCTTCCTCGACATCGCGGGAGTGAAGGCGCCATCACACATGCAGGGACGCAGTCTCGTGTCGGCGTTCAAGAATCCGCGTTCGAACCCCGCAGGATGGCGGGAGGCGATCTACTATGCCTACTACGGCGAACGGACGCATGCCGTGGCGAAACACGATGGTGTCCGGACTCAGCGCCACAAGCTCATGTTCTTCCCGGACACGAAGGAGTGGAACCTCTTCGATCTCGAAAAGGATCCGGGTGAGATGAAGAGCCTGCACGAGGATCCCGCCTACAGCGAGACCATGGTGGACATGACGCGACGCTACCACGCGCTGCGAAAGACCTACGGCATGAGCAGCGCTACGGTGCCCGCGCCCCGTCTCGAGCAGGAGTGGTGGAAGAAGCGGCATCAGGCCAAGGTCAAGGAGGCTCGCAAGGGCGGATACGATCTGCTCTTCATCGGTGATTCCATCACGCACGGGTGGGAAGGAAAAGGGCGGCCCGTATTTGAGCACTACTACGCGCCCCGGAAGACACTCAACATCGGCTATTCTGGTGATCGAACCGAGCACGTTCTCTGGCGCTTGATGAACGGCGAGCTTCCGCCGCAAGTCGATCCCAAGGTCGCGGTAATCATGATCGGGACGAACAACACCGGGCACAGGATGCAGAAAGCGGAGGAAACGGCGACCGGTATCCGTCGGATTGTCGATCTCCTTCGCGATCGCCGACCCAAGATGAAGATCCTTCTACTCGGCGTCTTTCCCCGAGACGCCCGGCCGGATGGCGAGAAACGGAAACTCAACGAGGAAGTAAATGCCATCGCCAAATCGTTCACCGACGGAAAGCACGTACACTTTCTCGACATTGGGAAGAGCTTCCTCGGCGAAGACGGGCAACTTCCGAAGGAGGTCATGCCGGATGCGCTCCATCCGAATGCCCACGGTTATCAGATATGGGCCTCCGCGATGGAGGAGAAGCTGGCGGAGCTCGGGGGTTGGGAGAAAGTGTCGCCGCAGGCGGGAGAGTAGTCAGAGGCTCGCCATCGCTTTCATCACGCCGGCTGCCGGATCGAGCCATCGGTCGAACCATTCCGGAAGATCGGCAAGATCCGCGCGGTGCGTGACGAAGGCTTCGACGTCGATCTTGCCCGCGCGAAGGCTTTCTATCACATGCTCGAAATCCTCACGCGTCGCGTTCCGGCTGCTAAGCACCGAGAGTTCGCGTGCGTGGAAACCGGGATCGTCAAAGCTAATGCGGCCCTTGACGATGCTCAGATAGACGAGCGTGCTTCCGTGGCCGAGGAGGTCGAACACCGATTCCATCGAATTGGGATTCCCCGTCGCTTCGAAGACCTTGTCCGGAAAGTCGCCGCCTGTGATGGCCTCCAGCTGGGATTTGGGATCGTCGGAGGCGTCGATCACGTGCTTTAGGCCGAGAACATTCCGGCAGTATTCGAGGCGGTGTGGCGCGAGATCCATGGCGATGACCTTCGCTCCCGCGATCTTGGCGAAATTGATCGCACCGACACCGATGGGACCGGCTCCCACGACGAGAGCGATTTCGCCTTCGCTCAAATTCGAACGCCGGACGCCGTGGGCGCCAATCGACAGGCACTCCACTGTGGCGAGCGCGTCCAAACCGAGGTCAGGTGCGGCGATGACGTTCTCCTCGGGCACGCGGATCTGCTCGCACATACCGCCATCCGAATGAACACCGATAACGTTTAAAGAACTGCAGCAGTTCGTGCGCCCGGTTCGACAAGGTCGGCATTGGCCGCAATGCAGATACGGAACGACCGTGACGGCCTCGCCGGTGTCCTCGCGCGTGCCCGCGAGTTCGTGACCGAGAATGCGCGGGTACTCGAAGAACGGTTGCTGACCACGGTAGGCGTGAAAATCCGTTCCGCAGATGCCGACCCGACCGATGTTCACGATCACCTCGCCGGTTTTCGGAGCGGGTGCCTCGCGATCATACAGGGCAAAAGTGCCGGGTTCTTCGCAGACGACGCATTTCATGGCCGCCAACCATTCCCTAGCGCGAATCAGCTGTCTAGGAATCTTCCAACTCGCCGTTCGTATCGTCTTCGAGATGGACGGGATCGTGACCGGGAAGACTGGCGGCCTTGTCCGCATAGCGGTCGAAGCGATTGGAAAGAATGAGGAGTGTGGGCGCCCACAAACCGATGAAGATCCCGAATCGCTCGGCGTGCGCGGCCGCTTCGGGGTCATCGGATTTCAGCAGCCACCAAGTGGCGATCGAAAGAAGAATCGAGAGCATGCCTGCTTGGAAGCAGATGGTGCTCAGGATCTGGCAGGTGCGCTTGTTCATGGCGGGTTTGACTCGCCGGATACTAGAAAGGATCCCGCGGCGCGCGTCTCCGCATCGCTTGCGGAAGATTCGGCATTTGATGCCTCCCTGTTAGGCATGCCCGAGTGGATTCGCCATCTTTTCCGGGCTGAGGAGATCGTCCAGCTGCTCCTTCGAAAGCCATCCCTTCTCAAGCGCGAGGTCGTAGACGCTGCCACCGGTTTGCAAGGCTTCCTTGGCGATGGCCGCGGAGCGTTCATAGCCGAGTTCCGGGCTGAGCGCGGTGACGATGCCTATCGAATTCTTCACGTATTCCTCGCAGCGCTCGCGGTTCGCCGTGATTCCGGAAACGCATCGGTTCGCGAGGACGATGGCGGCGTTCTTCAAGAGCATGAGGCTGCTGAGCAGACTGTGTGCCATGATCGGCTCAGCCATGTTCAACTCGAACTCGCTGGCTTCGGCGGCGAGCGACACCGTCGTATCCGCACCGATGATCTGGTAGCAGACCTGATTGACGACTTCGGGTATCACCGGGTTCACTTTGCCCGGCATGATTGAGGAACCGGGCTGCAGGGGAGGGAGGTTGATCTCGTTCAGTCCGCAACGCGGTCCGGACGAGGCCCAGCGGAGATCGTTGCAGATCTTGGAAATCTGCAGCGCGGTGACTTTGAGCGCACTGCTCATTACGGCGAAATCGCCGGCGTCCTGCGTGGCTTCAACGAGGTTGTCAGCGAGTTTGACCGGATGTCCGCTGATCTCCGCAATGCGTTTGGTGACAAGCTCGGCGTATCCTTTCGCACTGTTGAGACCGGTGCCGATCGCGGTCGCACCCATGTTGATCACCAGTAGATCTTCGGCGGTCCGCTCCAGTCGCCGGATTCCCTCGTCGATCATCATCGAATATGCGGCAAATTCCTGACCGAGTGTCATCGGGACGGCGTCCTGATTTTCCGTGCGACCCATCTTGATCACGTCGGAGAACTCCTCGGATTTGTCAGCGAAGGCGCGCTTTAGAACCCGCAATGCCGAGACGGTCTCATGAAGCGAGGAAACCACCGCGAGCTTCACCGCGGTCGGGTAGGCGTCGTTCGTCGACTGCGACCGATTGACGTGATCGTTGGGATGGCAGAACTCGTACTCGCCTTTCCCGTAGCCGAGGATCTCAAGCGCGCAGTTCGCGATCACTTCGTTGGCGTTCATGTTCGACGACGTCCCCGCTCCGCCTTGCACCATGTCGACCGCGAAGTGCTCATGAAGCTCACCGGCGAGGATGCGGTCGCAGGCTTCGCAGATGGCCTCGGCGACGTGTTCATCGAGAACACCGAGTTCCGCATTGGCCATGGCAGCGGCCTTCTTCACGTGGGCAAAAGCGTCGACGAAGTGCTGGTAGTGGGAGAGCTTGATTCCCGACAGCGGGAAGTTCTCGATCGCTCGGGTCGTCTGCACGCCATAGTAGAGCGCATTCGAAATCTCCCGTTCCCCGAGCGAATCGTGCTCGACGCGGTGACTGGTGATGTCTCTCCGGTCGATGTTGGGATCGAGTAGCATCGCCGTGGTTTCGCGCAGCCGGTTGCTGATCCGTCGGGCCGCACGCCCGACGAGGCGGAAATAGACTTCGGGATTCTCCTCCTTGTAGGCTTCCACCTTGGCCCGATCGATGGCCCAGATCTTCACCTTGGTCTGCGCGAGTCCGGAGACGCTGTGGGCGTGTTCGTCGATGAGGATACTCTCGCTGATGACGGCACCTTCGGTGAGGCACCCGACGGTGGTGTTACGGCCGGCCAGTCCCCGATGCAGATCGACGCGCCCGTCGAGCATGATGCCGAGCCACAATCGGGGTGACGATTCGTGGAACAGGTAGTCGCCTTGGGCGAACTCGCGGGTTTCCCCCTTTGAGAGGAACTCCTCGAGGTCTTCGGTGGTGATACCTGTGTCCTCGGCGAAGCGCTTGATGACGGACGTCGTGATGTGCATGGGCGGTATTCCAGTCCGTTCTTTCTGCGGTGACAAGCACGACGACGGATTCTTTGATGTTGCTTGCGGGTCTGCGAGAGGTGCCGCTATGGTTCGGCATGATTTGGACCCGTCACGCTCCGCTCTTCCTTGCGTTAGCTTGTTTCAATACCGCGCATGGGGAAGAGCTCCAGGCATTTGATCGCCTCACCTTCCATGCAGCCCCCAAACCACTGGCCAAGGGTGCCGTTGTCGAGGACTGGACGCGCTTTCTCGGACCTAACGATGATGCCACGTCCGGTGAAACAAAGCTGTTGCGTGATTGGCCGAAGGACGGACCGAAGATTGTCTGGGAGCTGGAGAAGGGCGGTGGCTACACCTGTCCCGCCATTAAAGGGGACCGGCTCGTCTTCTTCCACCGTTTGGAGGACGAAGAGGTCGTGGAATGCCTCCACCCGGAAACGGGGAAGCGATACTGGAAATTCGCCTCTCCCGTCGAGTACAGGGATCGGTATGGTTTCAGCAATGGACCGCGGGCGAGTCCGGTGATCGACGGGGATCGGATCTACGTGGTTGGCGTCACTGCGATGATGCACTGCTTGGATCTCGCATCCGGAAAAGTGAACTGGGCGCGAGATCTGAAAAAGGACTACGGGGTGCCGCAGAACTTCTTCGGATACGGGCCAACTCCAATTGTTTGGAATGATCGGTTGATTGTGAACGTGGGCGGGAAACCTGACGGTGGCGAGGGTGTTTGCGTTGCCGCCTTGGACAAGCTTACCGGAAAGGAGTTGTGGTCGCTCAAGGATGTCTGGGGGGCGAGCTACTCTTCGCCGATCGTCACCAAGCTCCACGGCCGCGACTGCGCCATCGTGCTTGCCGGCGGCGAGAGCCGCCCGGGCGCCGGAGGGTTGCTCGTTGTGGATGCCAAGAACGGCAAGCGCCTTGCGCGCTTCCCTTGGCGGGCGAAGAAATACGAGTCGGTGAACGCTTCGACCCCCATCGTACTGAGCGGCAATCGGATTTTCATCTCGGAGTGCTACGAAATCGGAGGCGTGATGCTCGAGTTCGATGCGGAGTTCCAGCCGAAGGAAGTCTGGAAAGAACGCTGGTTTGGCATGCACTGGATGACCCCGGTTCGCGAAGGCGACTATCTCTACGGCTTCGCCGGAAGAAACGAACCCGATGTCGAGTTCAAGTGTTTCGATGCGCGCACCGGAGAGAAGAAATGGAACGAGGATCTGAAGTGGAAGGCCGATCGGAAGGGCAGGTCGTGGACCTACGGCTACTTTAGGGGATCGCTACTGAAGGTGGATGGGAGCTATCTCTGCCTTGGCGAGCACGGTGCGCTGGCATGGATGGATCTCACGCCCGAAGGTGTGAAGATGGTGGAGCGCTCGCAGTTGTTCTTTGCGCCTCATGCATGGACGTTGCCGGCGGTAAGTCGGGGCCTGCTGTATGTGTCGCAGCACGAAAAGGATGCGGATACGGGAAAGGGGGCCCGTCTCATCTGCTACGACCTGCGCGGAGAATGATCTGACAGAGTCAAAAAACTGGTGCGGACGTCCGGCATTTGGTAGATTGAACGGACCCCAGAACGCTGTTTTCCCCGACAGCCACCCACCCATCCCCCAGTATGAATACCATCAATCCATCCTCCCGACGGCTATGGCATGTCGCAGCCGTTGTTTTCCTCGCATCGTCGATCACGGCGGTTGCGCAGGCGCCGGCCAATGACAATGTGGCCAACGCCATTGCCATCGCGGCTCTCCCATTTTCCGGTTCGGGAACCACGGTTGACGCAACCACCGAGGCATCCGAACCCAATCACGCCAACGACGACTTTGGCAACATCGCTTCGAATTCCACATGGTGGAGTCTCGTGGCCCCCGCCGACACCACCATCTCTGTTCTTGTCGATGCCGCGGGGAGTTTCGACAGTGCGCTCGCGGTCTACGAGGGCAATCCGCTGGTCGTCGCGCCGACGGTCGTCGCCTCGGCCGATATCGTCGATGCTACCGGGAACGAGTCCGTCACCTTTTCCGCAACCTTCGGA
>CAJIAN010001038.1_pt1 | contig 22970 bp, 14 predicted proteins | sample 9199061 | NCBI WGS metagenome assembly CAJIAN01 (sample SAMEA7708264, study PRJEB35096) | sediment metagenome | biome: marine neritic benthic zone biome [ENVO:01000025]; feature: sediment [ENVO:00002007]; material: shallow marine sediment [ENVO:03000034] sea grass bed [ENVO_01000059] ...
CCAAAGGCGACAAGCTCGTCGGCGTGCAGCCTGCCATGGATGGGCCAGCCAATGAGGGCGCTCTCTGTGTGAAGGGGCAGTTCGCTTTCGATTTCGTTCAGCATGCCGACCGGCTCAAGAAGCCGCTGATCCGGCGCGGGGACGGGGAACTCCACGAGTGCGATTGGGACGAGGCATTGGACTTCGCCGCCGAGGGGTTCAAGAAGGTGCGCGAGCAGTACGGGCGACATTCTGTTTACGGGGTCGCTTCCGGACGCGCACCGCATGAAGCCGCATACACGATGCAGAAGTTCATTCGCGCCGGCTTTGGGACCAATTACATAGACAACTGTTCTCGAGCGTGACACGCTCCCACGGTTGCCGGTCTGGCAGCCACTATCGGTCGAGGCGCCATGAGCAACCCGCTCCGCGACATGGAGCACCCCGACGTTATCTTCGCTATCGGGACGAACATGACCGAGTGCCATCCGGTCGCTGCCACGCGATTGAAGAAAGCCATCTCGCGTGGAGCGAGAATGATCGTCGCTGATCCGCGTCGCATCCGGCTTGCCGAACTCGCGGACCTCTATCTTCCAATTCGCGTCGGTTCGGACGTCGCCTTGCTGCTCGCGATGGCGCATGTCATCGCGCGCGAAGGGATGACCGATGAAAAGTTCATCACCGAGCGCACGAGCGGCGGCGATGAGTTCTTCGAGCATGTGAAGGAATTCACTCCCGAGTGGGCATCGACGATCTGCGAAATCCCAGCCGAAGACATCGAGAAGGCGGCAATCCTCTATGGCGGTGGGGCGCCTTCGGCGATCTACTACACGCTCGGCATCACCGAACACATCTGTGGTGTCGACAACGTGCAGTCGCTCTGCAATCTCGCGCTGATGACCGGCAACCTCGGTGTCGAAGGCGGCGGCATCAATCCGATGCGCGGCCAGAACAACATCCAGGGCGCGGGTGACTGCGGTGCGGTGCCGGCGAACTTTCCCGGATTCCAACCGTGCGACAATCCTGATTTCTCTGAAAAGTTCTCGAACGCCTACGGGACGGAGATCGATGCTGAGAAGGGGATCACCAAAGTGACGGCGCTGAACCGCTGCGGGAACGGCATCCATGCGATGATCATCGATGGCGAGAACACGGTGGTTTCCGATCCCGACCGAAACCACTGCGAGCATGCGCTCAAGAGTCTCGACCATCTCGTGGTCATCGACATTTTCCGCACCGAGACCTGCGAGTTCGCCGACGTGGTTTTCCCGGCGACCGCATGGGGTGAGACCGACGGCGTGCAGACGAACACCGAGCGTCGTGTGCAGCGCTTGCGCAAGGCGGTCGAACCCCCGGGCGAGGCGAAGCCGGACTGGTGGATCGTGAGCCAGATCGCGAAGCGATTGGGAGCCTCGGGATTCGATTTCGGAGAAGCGAAGGATGTCTTCAACGAACTCTGTGGCCTCAGCCCGATCTACGCTGGGCTCGACTGGGATCGCATCGACAAAAGCGAATACCAGTGGCCCGTCCCCGAAAAAGATCATCCGGGCACACCGCGGCTGCACGAGACCGAGTTCAAGAATGGACGGGGTCTTTTCAAGATCATCGGCTACCGCGATCCCGCGGAGGTGATTAGCGACGAGTTCCCAGTATGGCTGACGACGGGGCGCCGACTGCAGGCCTATCACACGCGGACCCAAACCGGACGTTCCGCAGGGATCGAATATCTGCTGCCCGAGGAATCTCTCGAGGTGCATCCCGACGATGCCGCCGCATGGGGGCTCGAGAACGGATCGATGGCGCGCATGAGCAGTGCGCGCGGATCGATTGAGATTCCAATCAAGGTGACAGATCAATCACCGAAGGGAACCGTGTTTACGTCGTTCAGCTTCGCGAACGTGCCCGTGAATATCCTTACCGGATCCGGATACGATCCGGTGACCGAAACGGCCGAACTCAAGGTCTGTCCGGTGAGGGTGGAGTCGATTTAGAGACATGGCGCGCGGATTTCTTTTGGCGCTGGTGTTCGCCTCCGTCGCATGGGCGCAGGCTCCGGTGCCATCGGCTGACGTCCAAGGTCGGTTGCTTATAGAGAAGACCGAGGGCGCCACAGTCGACGTGCCCACTCCGGCTCCGAATATCACTTCCGCGTATGCAGGTAGTCGGAGACTCGATATCGAGTTCAACAAGGACGCAACGTCGGTCAGGGTTTTGCTGGGAGACGGGAAAGCGGACGGCCGGGTAACCCTCGATACCGCTGACAAGTCGATCCAGTATTCCGACGGCACGATCATTTTCTCTGCGTTGGATGCGAAGGTCGATGGGAAGGTCGCAAAACTCGAGTCGCATCCCGGCAATCACCGCATCGGATTCTGGAGCCGTGTGGAAGACACGGTTTCGTGGGATTACAAGGCGACACGCCCCGGAACGTACGCGGCGGAGCTGACCTATTCGCTGGCTACCGGCGAATCTGTTGTTGCCTTCGATTATGCGGGAACGAAAATCGAAGCGAAGCTCAAGCCGACTGGGAGTTGGTATCGCTACACGACGATTCCCTTGGGGAAATTCTACGTTGAGAAGGCAGGGAAGCAGCGGTTGAAGGTGCGACCGGTTTCGAAGATCGGGGGCGCGGTGATGAATCTGAAGGCGGTGACACTGCGTCCGGCGGCGGAAGGCAAGCCGGTGGTTGTTGGCGACGACGGCGTCATCGAACTCGACGCGGGGTGTGCGACCACGCACGGCGTGCTTCTGCAATACGAGCGCAACCCGAGGAAACTCTGCCTCGGTTACTGGACGAAGGAGAAGGAGTGGGCGAGTTGGGATTTCGATGTGGCGAAGCCCGGCGCCTATACGGTTGAACTGACGCAAGGCTGTGGCAAGGGGCACGGTGGGAGCAAGGTCGATGTGCTTGTCGGCGGCAAGGCTTTGGCATTCACGGTCGAGGACACCGGTGGATTCCAGAATTGGAAAGTGCGCAAACTCGGAACGGTGACGTTCGACAAAGCGGGACCGCAGCGCATCGAGGTTCGCCCCAAGACAAAGCCGGGAGTCGCCGTCATGGATATTCGGCGAATCCGGCTTGTGCCGAACTGATCCGAATGGAGGGCAATTGTCCCCGATTGCCCAAACTATCGGGGTGAAGGTTGGGTGCGAAAGAACCGCCCACATATATCCAGCGAGATCCACCCCACCCGTCGGGAATCATGGGAAACTGGGGACAGTTTCCCTCCGCGCTAGAAATGATACTCCAACCCGACCTGCAGGTAGTGGTCGTTGCGGAATCCGTTGAGCGGGAAATCGTCATCCGGAATGCCCGCGAACCCACGGCCCTCGACCACGAGCTTCCAGTGCTCGCCGAAGCGCATACTGCTTTCGAGACTGAGAGTGGTTGATCCATCGTCGAGATCGGTGATGGCGACAAAAAGAAGCTCGGTGTCGCGGATGTCATTCAGTGCGAGGCGGAAACCGGCAGCGAGGTCCTTCTCGTAGGGATTGAGAACATTGTTCCCACGTGTGTCGTAGAGCATCTCGCTGATGAGGCCGAGATCGGCTTGCGTCCCGAAGATCTTGTAGAAGGTGTATTCGAATCCACCGGCGAACATGAAGAAATCCTCGTCGCCCTGTCCGGAGCGGTAGACGCTCTCGAGTTTGAATAACCAGTCGCCGATCGTGTAGGTCGCGTCGAGACCGCCCTGATGGATGATTTCGTATAGCGGGTGGAGCACGATCTCGTCGCCTCGCAGAGCGGGCACATAGTCTGGTTCGCGCGCCGTTCCATAGAAATAGGACAGCCCGAGGTCGAGATCCCCGAAGGTCTTGCTCCATCGCGCGGCGAAATCGGTATGCCATTCCTCGGCCGACGATTCGTAGATCGGGTTGTCTTCGTCAATGCGAGGAATCGTTCGCGGACGGCCATCCGGTCCGGGAAACGTGCGCTCGCGGAAGTAGGGGAGGGCGAACAGGCTGAATGTTCCCAGCTTCGTGTTCAGGTTCAGATTCACCATTGGTTGACCGAGCTTGTCCTCCCCGTCGAGATTCTCGATGAAGTCGGTCTGGTTGATGATATCCACCCAGTGAACGGTTTCCGTGGCTCCCCAGAAGACCTTGCCGGCGCCGACTCGCATGTTCCATCGGTCGGCCACCGTGAGGAGGTTCAATTCGCGCACATCGAAGTGGCTGCGCTCGTCGTCTTCCTGATCGAGCCGGTAGAAGGGAGAAAAATTGAGAACGTTGCGCAGTTTCTCGCCCTCCCACTCGAGGGAGAGTTCGGGATTGATGACGAGGCTGAAGTTGAAATCTCCCTGCCGTGAATCGAGCGGCGACTTGAAGAACTGCTGATACTCGACGCCAACATGACCGCCGATATCGAGTGGCGAAGCCTCTTCAAACGTCGCGGAATTGGTGACAATTCCGACCTCCGCGCGGGCTTCGGGGGATTCCGAAGGCGCGACGTCCACGGTAGTCGTGCCGGTCGTCTCGGTCTCAAGAGCTGCGACCTCCTCGAGCAGCGCCATCTCCTCGGGCGAGAGCGCGAAGCCGTCGTCCGGAGAATCCTCCGCAAGCAGCGTGTCCTCCATCTTTTTTTCGGCCTCCGTGTCGGGCATCTCTTCTTCGGTAGCGGAATTGGTGACAGTTCCGACGCCGGGTTTCGTGCTCTCTTCCGCAGTTTCGCTTGGTTCAGGCGTTGGCGTCTCGTCGTTCTCTGTGTTGCCGTCCGAGGTCGGGATTGTCACCAATTCCGCTACGGCAGCTGGACCGGTCTTCTCCTCCTGGGCGGGAAGGTCGGCGGCGGAGACAGCGAGCGCCAGAAGGATCGCGGCAGTGCGGCGCATGGCGTCTATTTGATCTGATCGAGCACCGAGCGGCCGAAATCGCTCTGCTTCAGTCCCGTGCGGAACTTGTAACCCGTGTAGGTGATCGTCGTTTTCTTGCCGGTCTGATGGTTCGTCATCACCGAGACGTCAGGACGCCAGAACTTTCCCTCGTATTGCTGGTACTTCGCGGCGAGCAGCGTCTTTAGCAGCGACTTCTTCCGGTCGTAGTTTTCGACCTTCCACGGTCGGTATTCCGCCTTGTCCATCCAGATGACCTGCTTCGTGTAGCCGGATTTCGGGTCTTTCGGGTAGCGCTCGACGACAAAGCAATCCCGTCCAAAAAACTTTTCGTCCCGGATCCACTTGTAGGTGTATTTCTCCACCTGTTGCGGGCTGATGTCTTCATAGGAAAACTCGCTGCCGACAAACGAGCCCGTCTTGTTTCCCGAGGCGATGCGCTTCACCCGCTTGATCGACGGCAGAAACAACCACTGATCGTCGGGCTTCGTCTTGTAGGAATAGCTGAGGAGCGCGGTGTCCTTGGTGTCGGCGGGGGCGGTGAAAATGATGAGTGATTTCTCACCGGCGGCACCCGACTCGATGGTCTTCACGTTCATCTGACGCACGCTCTTCTGTCCCTGCTTGTGCTGCAGAATCAGCGTCGCCGAGACAATGAAGTCGCCGTATCCCGTATCGCGGCGTTTCGCTTCCTTGGCGATTTCCAGCCCCTTCGCTGCCGCGTCCTGGGCTGAGGTGGCCGGTGCCAGGCAAAGTAGGGTCATCCAAGCCCCGAGAATCAATCTCATGTTCATATTTCCAGTCCACGATTGGAACCTGGGTCAGGTGCTAGTGTCAAGGATCCGCTCCCCGTCCGTCTTGATCGGTAGGTTCATGCACAGGGGGCCTGAAGGACTCAGTTACAGAATCCATCGGGATCGACGGTGCGATCAAGCATCCTGTAGTCGTCAGCGTACAGTCTTCTAATCGATGCCTCCGTTTCCACGTTCAACTCGATCGACACACGCGGACCGGCGTTCACCTGCGGGATCGGTTCGGGTTCGAGGCCGTGCACGAACGTGAAAACTTTCGCCGCGCATTTCTACAAGGCGTTAAGCTAGCTTCTCGTCGACCGTCTCAAGGAAACATCGGCCATCGTGGGCGGCGTCGGGGGGAGCCGCGGCCCCTCCGCTCCCGCAGCAGAGGATTACCCGGAATTGGTGGAGGCGATCGGCAAGTTCAAGGCTCTCTACCAGGAGATCGACAAGCGCGCCCTCAAGAACGGAGGCGAGGTCAGCGAAGAGGATTTCGAACGACTGCACGAGATGTTCGGCTACATGAGCGGAGGGTTCACCGACTTCATGTATGACGAATCGCGCACGGAAGCGGTGCGCCGCGAGGTCGGCGAACTCGCGCAGCGCGAGATGCTTCCCGCGATCCCTCTCACCGCCACCGCCGAACGCTACTACTCGAAGCCCCGCGGCTATGCGGGGGACTATCACTCGATCGAACTGACCTATCGCAACGAACCGGGCGGCAAGGGCCACATGGGTCGCCTGATGGATCGTATCTTCCTCGAAACCGCACCTGCCAAAGCCGTCCGCAACCGGCGCGGTCTGCTCACCCGTGAAATCCGCGAGACCCTCGCGGCTGCCGACGGCGCCACCACGAACATCATGAGCATCGCCTCCGGTCCCGCGCGCGAGATCACCGACATCCTTTCTTCCGACGACCGGCCGGACAACATGAAGTTGACCCGAGATCGCCAATAGCGACCCGGAAGAGCCCTCGTAGGATGAAATAAAGATTGGGCGCGGGCTTATCCTTCTCGATGAGGCGTTCGCCGCCGGAGATCATCGACTCCCCGCCGATCTCGAGAAGCCAGTCCGCGTCCGGCTTCCACATCCTCTCCAGAAAATCAAACCAAGTCTGTGGGTTCATGCTTCCTCCTTCGCGTTTGTCTTTGTTCGTTAACGCTGTTCTAAACAAAAGGATGATCGAGGAAAAGGACGAATGTCATGCCCCCGGAGGGAAACTGCCCCAGTTTCCCAAGATCCGATGGGTGAGGTGGCTGCTGAGTAATTGCAAGACGGTCTGTGCAAGCAAGCGTCGCTCTCCAAACAATGGGCGCTTGGGTGTAACTGTCCTCCGTGTATCAGTCGCTTCCTTCAGGAAGGAAAAAACTTGGCGGGGCAGCGATGCCGGTGTCGCTTGGTAGTATTGAAATGAAATCCGTGCGCGCACAAGACGGCGAAGCAGCAAGAGAGGTCTTCCTCGATGCCCTTGAGCGTTCTGCAAAGGAACGGGACGCGTTTCTCGATGAGGCGTGTGCCGGAATGCCGAAATTGCGGAAGGCGGTCGATGCCTTGCTGGCGAATCACAAAGAGGACGCCTTTCTCGAAGCTCCTGCGTTCTCCACGGCTCCTCCGACCGTGTCGTTGGGGGAGATCGGCGAGAAGCCGGGCCAAAAGATTGGCAGCTACAAACTCCTCCAGCAGATCGGCGAGGGTGGCATCGGCGTGGTTTTCATGGCAGAGCAGGAGGAGCCCGTGCGGCGTCGCGTTGCGTTGAAGGTGCTCAGGCCAGGGATGGATACCAAGTCGGTGATCTCCCGTTTTGAATCGGAGCGGCAGGCGCTGGCTCTGATGGATCATCCCAACATCGCCAAGGTACTTGATGCGGGCGCTACCGAGGCGGGGCGGCCGTTCTTCGTCATGGATCTCGTGCGCGGCGTATCGATCACCGACTTCTGCGACGAGAATCGCCTGCCGACGGCCGAGCGCCTAGCGCTATTCATCACGGTCTGCCACGCCATTCAGCACGCACATCAGAAGGGGATCATCCACCGAGACATCAAGCCGTCGAATGTCCTCGTCACCCTTCACGACGATGTGCCGGTCCCCAAGGTCATCGACTTCGGCATCGCCAAGGCCATCGACCAACGCCTGAGCGACAAGACCTGCTTCACCGAATTCCATGCCTTCATCGGCACGCCGGCCTATGTGAGTCCCGAACAGGCGGAGATGAGCGGGCTTGATGTGGATACCCGCGCCGACATCTACAGCCTCGGCGTGCTGCTCTACGAGTTGCTCACCGGCAAGACGCCGTTCGACGGAAAAGAACTGTGGTCGTCCGGCCTCGATACGATGCGGCGCACGATCCGCGAGCAGGAGCCGGCATCGCCTTCGTCGCTGCTCGCGACCATGCAGTCGGCCGATCGGACGACGGCAGCGGAACGCCAGAGGACCGAGTGGACGAAACTAACAGGCGTGCTGCGCGGCGACCTCGACTGGATCGTCCTCAAGGCGCTGGAAAAGGACCGCACGCGGCGGTACGCGACCGCAAGCGACCTCGCTCTCGATATCCGCCGTTACCTCGAAAACGAGACGGTTCTCGCCCGTCCCCCGAGTGCGGCCTACCGGTTCCGCAAGCTCGTGCGCCGGAACCGGCTTCTCTTTGCGGGCATCGGAGCGTTCATCGCCGCGCTGGTACTCGGGCTGGGAATCGCGACGTGGCAGTTCGTCGAGAAGGGCATCGCCTATCGCAGGGCCGTGGCCGCCGAGCAGGAACAGAGTCGGCTTCGAGGCGATGCGGAGGAGGCGAGGAAGGTGGCCGAGGCGCAGTCGCGTGCGGCGAAACTACAGGCCTATGCCGCCGACATGAACCTTGCACAAAGCGCCTTGAATGCGAACAACCTCGGTCGTGCGCGTGCGCTTCTCGCATCGCACTCCGATGACGTGGAGCTACAGGGATGGGAATGGCGCTACCTCTGGCAGCAGTGTCGCAGCGACGCGCTCTTCACTCTCAACCAGTTTGCCGACGAAGTTTCCGAATTGAGCGTGTCCCACGACGGCAAGTGGGTTGCAGTCGGGCAATCCCGCGACATCGGTCTCGTCGTCTGGGATCTGCGCGCCCGCCGCGAGGTCGCCCGTTTTGCTTCCGGAAGGGGTTTCGCGTTCTCCCCGGCCGGGCCGCTGCTCGCATTCTATGCCGATGATTCGGAGAGGGAGAGAGGGCCGCGCCGTTCGTCCTCTGGACGGGTGATCCTTTGGAACGTGGAGACCGGTCAGATCGAAGGTGAGGTTCCGGCCAGCGGCAGTCGTGCGCTCGCTTTCTCCGGCGACGGCACCCGCCTACTGACCGAGGGCGGCAGAACGGAATTCGTCACGTGGGATGTGGCCACGAAGAAGGAACTCGCTCGGGTCGAAGTCTCTTCACGAACGGGAGGGTTCAGACGAGGCATCTACGGTGATCAGATGGTCGCCACCGAGGATCTCACGCTCGCGGCACAAGCCGTGGGGGGAGGAACGGTTCGACTCGTGGACCTCGTGACGGGCGAGGAACGCTGGACGGTGCGCGCGACGGAGGAATCGGTCACCGACCTCGCGTTCTCGCCCGACGGAAAGACCCTCGCTTCGGCGGCGGGGTTCGTGGAATCCGAGGTCCGGTTGTGGGATGTGGCGGACGGGACCGAGCGGGCGCGGCTCTCCGGGCACCGCGCCTTCGTGCGCTCGCTCGCGTTCGACCCGAGCGGAAAGTGGTTGGCTTCCGGCAGTGCCGACCAGACGATCAAGTTGTGGGATGTGCAGGAACTCGACCGTCCCCTCGAACCGGGAACTCCAGCTCGTGCCCCCGCGCCGTCGATGACGCTGCGCGGACATCGCCTGGAAGTCTGGGGCCTCGTGTTTTCTCGCGATGGAGCCACGCTCGTCAGCGGGTGCAAAGACGGCACGGTGTGCGTGTGGGACACCACCAGCGTGCAACGACCGGACGGTCCGGTCACGCTGCCGACGGAAGTGCGTGCATGGCGGTTTCTCCCGGACTCCACCGCGATTCTCGCACTGGACGGATCTGGGAACCTCGCGCGATTCGGGGGCGCGGACTTCCAGCAACGCGAAACCTTGTTGGAGATCGGCGAGGGAGTCCGCGGAGCCCAATTCTCGGACGACACGCGGTTCATGGCCGTGGTTTCGCGCAATGGAAACGTGCAGATCTGGGATCTTGTGGAAGGCGTGCTGAAGCGCGAATTGCCTACCGGAGAATCCCGGGAGGCGCCACTGGGTTTTCTCGGGAATTCGCACCACATTGTCTCCAGCCGGGGACGCGAAGGCACGTTCCGCACGTGGGATGTGACAACGGGAGAAGCGCTCCGGGAGTGGAAGAGCGAGAGCGGGCCTGCGGGGTGGAACAGCACGCTTTCGCCGGATGGCCGGAGTTTCGTCGGCTTCGGGCGCGATGGATCCGTGCAGCTGGGCAGTCTGGAGCCGGGCACGGAGCCTGGTTTCGAGTTCGAGGTCAGGCAGCCTTCCGGCGCGGCGTTCTCTCCCGATGGCGGGCTCCTTGCAGTGACGAGCGTTCTCGGTCACTGCGATCTTCTGGATGTGCGTGCCTCGCGCAAGATTGCCACGCTGCGGGGTTTCCTCCAGGGAGCGCATGCGGCTGCCTTTTCTCCAGACGGCCGTCGGCTCGCCATCGGCAGTAACGCCAACGAGGCGGTCAAGCTCTGGGACGTGGAAAGCGGCCGGGAACTGCTGACCCTGAAGGGCAGTGGCTCTTTGTTCGGGACCGCAGCCTTTTCTCCAGACGGCAATGTCCTTGCGGCGTGCAATGGTCAGGGAATCCTGCACGTCTGGAGCGCGCCGGAACCGGAATCCGATCTGCTCTCGGAGATCGCGAATCCCTGAGGATCTTGAATTGCGATCCCGCTATCCTTCGCTGATCGCCTTCCGCAGCCATGCGCGGGCGTAGGTCCACAGCCTTTCTGCCGAGCGCTGCGAAAGTTCGAGCGCGGTGGCAGCCTGCTCCATCGTCATGCCGACGAAGTAGCGCAGCTTGACGAGGTCGGCACAGAGGGCGTCTTCTGCTGCCAGCAGGTCGAGGGCTTCGTGGATGGCCAGCAGTTCCTCGGAGGGGGCGGCTTGGACGAGGTGCGATTCGAGAAGTTCCTCGCGTCGGGCTCCGCCGCCGCGCTTTAGACGGAGCTTGCGACGGGCGGACTCGACGAGTATCCGCCGCATGGCCTCCGCCGCAATCGCGAAGAAGTGCGCGCGGTTTGCGAACTCCTCGTTACCGTCCCCGAGCATGCGCATCCACGCCTCGTGGACCAGCGCTGTGGGCTGCAAGGTGTGGCCGGGCTTTTCCTGCGCCATCTTGTGGGCGGCGATCCCACGCAGTTCGTCGTAGACAAGCGGCAGGAGCTCCGCAGCGGCCTGGGATTCGCCGCTCTGCATCGCTTCCAATAGGCGTGTCACCTCGCTCACACGGAAGACTGTACACAGGAAGGCGTCCAAGCGTCGATCCTGATTGGTCAACGCCCAAGAAATGAACAAGAATCTTGGCGGGCTTCCAACGAGAACGTCGCATGGAAGGAGTGTCGTGGCAGATTGCATGCGCCGCATTCGAAGGCGTTCCAGCCGCGACCATCACCCGAAATAGAATGACATCATGAAATTGATTTTTGGATTCACGGTCTCGTTGCTTGGCATCCTCGCTCATCCAGCCGCCGCTGCCGATTGGCCCCAGTTCCTCGGTGCTGACAGAGACAGCACGTCCGAGGAAAAAGGCATCCTGCGTGCATGGCCTGAAGGTGGTCCGGAAGTACTCTGGAAGGTTGCCGTCGGAAAGGGCTACGGTGGTCCCGTCGCCAAGGACGGCAAGGTCTATCTGCTGGATCGGGACGACGAGGTGGGCGAGACGCTTCGCTGCTTCGACCTCGCCGACGGCAAGGAGATTTGGAAATACGCTTATGACGCTCCCGGGAAGGTGATGTTTCCGGGTTCGCGCGGCGTGCCCACGGTCGATGGCAAGCATGTCTACACCTGCGGCCACAACGGGGATCTCCACTGCATCGATATCAACACCCGAAAGCCTGTCTGGAAAGCCAACGTCTGGACCGACTTCGGCGGCAAGCCTCCTGCCAAGGGAGGAGGATTTCGACGCGGGGCACCGGAACCCGGCGGCTTTCCCATCTGGGCGATCACCCAGAACCCGCTGGTCTACCGAGATCTGCTCATCGTCGCGTCCCAGGCTCCCGAGGCTGGCGTGGTCGCCTACGAAAAACTCACCGGTGACGTGAAGTGGAAGACGCCGTCCCTCGGTTATGTGGGCTATGTTAGTCCTGCCATCGTCAAAATCGACGGCAAGGATCATGTGGTGATGGTCACGCCGTCGACGAACCCATTCCGGCGGTCGAGCCCGGACGAGAACAAGCTAGGGAAGTTCGTCGGCATCGAGCCGTTGTCGGGAAAAGTGCTATGGGAGTACGACAAATGGAACTGTCACATCTCCGTTGCCAGTGCCGTCGATGCCGGTGAAAACCGCGTTCTTGTCGTGGGTGGCTATGAGCTAGGAGCCACGATGATCAGGGTCGCGAAGCAGGCCGACGGAAAGTACACTGCGACCGAGCTTTTCACGACCGAGGAATTTGGCGACCAGACCAAACCGCCCATTCTGCACAACGGGCATTTCTATTCTCAGTTCGGAACCAACAGCCGCCGCGATGGCATGGTCTGCATGAGTATGGACGGCGAGATCAAGTGGAAGACAAAGCGATCGCCTGACTTCAATAAAGGAAGCATGATCCTCGTCGATGGGTTGATCCTTGCCACTGACGGGGCCAAGTCGCTCTATCTCGTGGAGCCCAGCCCAACGGAGTTCAAGCCTCTCGCCTCGGCGGAGATCCTGTCAGATGCTGGGACGAATGCGGAAGGCATTGCGGCAAGGATCGGAGGCTCAACCCAGAACTGGGCACCCATCGCTCTCGCCGATGGCAATCTCCTCATCAGAGACCAAAGCGAACTCAAGTGCGTCAAGGTCGCCAAGTGATCCGCCCGTGGATGCGAACGAACGTCCTCGCGCTCTTTGCGTGCTCGTTAGCGATCGCGTGGGCTCCTGGTAGTCTGGCACAGGCCGAACAGATTTGGCCCGGCTTCCGAGGATTGGGGGGCAAGGGAATCGCCGTTGAGGCCAAACCGCCTCTCACGTGGAACGCGAAGGAGGGGAAGAACATCCTTTGGAAAACCACGATCGAGCGGCACGGGATGAGTTCGCCCATTGTTTCGGGGGATCGTCTGTTCATCACCGCGGCAGACTACGATGTCCGGCAGGTGCTTTGCTACGACTCTAACACCGGGAAACGGCTCTGGACGCACGGCGTCGATAGCGTTCCCGAACAGAATCTGCCACGCGTGTTGGAAGAGACGGGCTACGCCGCGCCAACACCGGTGACGAACGGCAAGCTTGTCGCCGCGGTGTTTGGCACGGGCGAACTCGTTTGCGTGAACGTCAAAGGGGATCGCGTCTGGTTCAAGGAACTCGATGTGCCCGTCAACCACTATGGGCATGCCTCCTCGCTCATCTGGCACGAGGAACTTCTGATCGTGCAGTACGACCAGAAGGAGAAGCCAAGGGTTCTCGCCTTCGAATTCGCAACCGGGAAACCCCTATGGGAGGTGAAACGCGGAGCCATGTCCTGGTCGTCTCCCATTTTGGTCGACAACAACGGCAGGGCGGAAGTGATCCTCACCAGCAGCAAGACGGTTGAGAGTTATGACCCGCGATCCGGCAAGCCGCTCTGGCGGGTGGATTGTCTCGACGGAGAAGTCGCTTCTTCTGCCGCCTATGCCGACGGAATCGTCTTCGTGGCCAGCGAGGGCGCCACGGCAGCCGCCATCGATATCAGCAATCACGACAAGGATCCGAAGATCCTCTGGCGGTGGGACGAATCGCTGCCCGACGCCGCCAGTCTGGTAGCAGCCAAAGACTGTCTCGTCGTCCCCACCGCGTATGGGGTCGTCACCTGCCTCGACACGAAGGCCGGGACAGTCCACTGGGAACACGAATTCAAGAAAGGTTTCAACAGCTCACCCATCCTCGTCGGCGACCGCGTCTACCTCACTGATCTTTCCGGGACGACGCAGATATTCAGGATGGCGAAGAAATTCGAGTCGTTGGGGACGGCGCAACTGGGCGAGGACGTCTACGCGACACCGGCGTTCGTTGGCGACCGGATCTTCTTACGAGGTTTGCGCCATCTCTTCTGTGTTTCCGCAAAGCCATAGCATCGGCAAGCGGGTGTAACACACACGGTGCAAGCGCCTTGGGCTGGTTGCCAGCTCCCGAATCATCCGACGATTCCGCCTTGGAGGAAAAACCGAGAAAACCTGGCGGGGTTTCCGTGCGGGCGTCGCCTGAACGAGTGAATCACTGTTTTTCAAGCATCAAACGCCTAAACACCATGAAGAATCGCATCACCATCATTTCGCTCTGGCTGTTGAGCGCCGCCGGAACCTTTGCCCTCGGCCTGGCGGTCAAGTCAAAGCCCGCCACGAAGGAAGAAAGCGCACAGACGAATGCCCTGCCGGGACGCGGGGAGTTGGTGTCTGTCGTCGCCCGCAATTCCAGCGATGATCGTAAACAGGAATCCGCTAGGACGGAGAGCCGGTTCGGACCAGCTCCTGCGGAACTCGCGAAATATTCCGCCCCGGGAACAAAGACGATCAACGCCGAGGACATGGCGACGGCGATGAAGGACATGCGCTCGGAGAACGATCCTCTGAAACGGCAGGCAATGTTCATGGAGTTGCTAGAACGACTGGACAAGGACAACGCCAAGTCCGCGTTCCTAGCGTTGAGGGAAGCTCGCGAGAACCGCGGCCGCCGCGGCCCGTGGGGCGGCGGCGACGAGGAGCGGATGCTGCTCAACGCCTGGGGCCGGATCGATGGCGCGGGGGCGGTCGCGGAACTCCAGGCGATGGAGGAAGCGCGCCGAGCCGAACAGGCAGCCGAGGGCGAGGGAGGCGACCAGCGGCGGGGGCCGGGCCGCGGCAGCTTCGACATTTCCAGCGTCCTGCGCGGCTGGGCGATGGCCGATGCGGCGGGGGCAATCGACTATCTCGGCAATGTCGAAGACGACCGCGCGCGCGGCATGATGGGCGGCGACATCGTCCGCGGGCTGATGGTCGAAGGCGTCGACAACGCCCTCGCTTTTGTCAGCTCGCTGCCCGAAGACGACGGGGCCCGCCCTTGGCACATGCGCACCATCGCCGAGGAGATACTTGAGGACGGTGACGTTTCGAGCGCGGCCGATTGGGCCACAAGCCTCTCCGACGACGGATTGAAAGAGGGCGCGATGCGGCGGATCGCCGAATCGTTCGCCCGCGAAGACCTGCAGGCGGCGGTCGCCTGGGTCGGGGAGCACGGCGATCAGGAATATGCTCACGATGCCATCACGCAGGTCGCCGAGCGCTGGGCGGAGAGCGACCCGCAGGCAACCATCGAGTGGGCGACGAGCCTGCCAGCCGAGGCACAGCGCGGCGCTTTCATGGAAGCGCTCGACGAATGGACCGAACGCGACCCGCTTGCGGCGAGCGAGTACCTCGCCGTGATGCCCGCCTCCGAGGTCAAAGACTCCGCGATCCATGGCTTCGCCACCGAACTCTCCGAAGAGGATCCCGAGTCGGCTGCCACATGGGCGGCGACCATCGGCTCCGAAAAGGTGCGTCTAGAGGCGATGCAGCGCATCGCCCGCGACTATTTGCGCCACGATCGCACGGCCGCCGAGGCATGGCTGCCGACAAGCGGGCTCAGCGCAGAGCAGCAGAAGGAGGCGCTCGAGCGCCGGAATCGTCGGTGGGGTTTTGGCCGCTAGCCGCCGATCGGACGAACCCGATCGCTTCTCCACCAGCAGATACGACCACAATCCAACCCCCAGCCCCGCACCACCCAACCCATGAAAACCATTATCGCATCTTCGCTCTGCCTCCTGATCCTTTGTATCAGCATCCCGGTTCGTGCTGGTGTCGTGATCAACGAAGTCCTCTATCACTCTCCCAATGACCTGAACGATCTCGAATACATCGAGCTTTTCAATGCCGGTGACGAACCGGTCAAACTCGCGGGTTGGGAACTGAGCAAGGGCGTGAAGTTCGATTTCCCGAGGAAAACGGTCATTGAGCCCAAGGGCTTCGTCGTCATCTGCAAGGATCAGGAGCTCTTCGAGAAGTTCTACGGAGGCGTCGAAACGGTGGGTGAGTACAAGAAATCGCTCAGCAACGGTTCCGACAAGATCAACCTGAAGGATTCGGATGGCGAGGTCGTCGATACGATGGAGTACGATGATCGCGCCCCATGGCCGGTGGCCGCAGACGGCTATTCCGCGTCGCTGGAACGGATCTGCCCGACAGGCGACTCCGAGTCGCCGGATAACTGGGCGCCCTCCGTGCTCTCCGACGACTACGACCGCAAACCTTCCGGAACGCCGGGCGCACAGAACTCGGTGTTTCAGCCGGCGCCTCCGCCGGTGATCGAGAAAGTTCTCGCTTCCGCCGAGGAAGTCTGCGAGCCCGGTTCAGCGATCAAGGTGACAGCGACCGTGAACGACTCGGACAAGATTGACCTGCTCTACCGGGTCGCCCGGCCGGGAGGTGAAGGCGACGAGGTTGCGATCCCAATGAAACGCGCGACCGGCGGTAGATTCAAGGCGACGATCCCCGCGCAGGAGGCAGATCGCATCGTTCGCTTTCGGGTGCGCGCGAAGGGGAAAGACGGTGCGGTGAGGCATTTCCCGGCGCTGAACGAAATCCGTCCCGCGCTCTCCGTCTACGTGAGCGAACCCATCGCGGTCGACCAGATTCCCGTGGGGCACTTCTTCAACGTGGGCGAAGCGGAGTTCAAGCGTGCCACGGATTACCGCGAGGAAGCCAGTCGCCCGCAGCGGCGTTGGCAGCCCGGGAGGTTCGGTCGTGGGCCCGGAGGCGGTTTCGATCGACGTGAAGAGTCTCCGGAGGACCGAGCCCGCCGCGAGCGGGAGCGGGCATGGCGCGACGCGGATCGCCAGCTTCGCGACGACCGTCTCGTCGCCGCATGGAGCTCGCTCACTCTTGGGGATGGTTCTTCTGCTCCTCGGGTGAAGACGTTGCTGCCAGCCTTCCGTTCCGCAAATGGCCAGCTTGACAAGCTGCGGGAACAACTGCGCGAGGCGGACGATATCCAGAAAGAAGCCACGAAGATTCCAAATCAACTCGAAGATCTGGAGAAGATCCTCATCGCCTCCATGCCGGAGAAGCTGAGCGAGGCGCAGCGGAGTGCTCTGGCTGCGATCGGCGGTGGAGACGAACAAGATCGCGGGCGGGATCCTCGCGAGATGCTGCGGCGGTTCCACAACGTCGAACAGACGTGGTTCCGAATCGCGATGCACGAAGATGTCGATGCCGCCGCGGTGGCGAAGGCGCGAGGAAGCGTCATCGAGGGGATCAAGTTGCGCGACGCGACGAAGATCGAAGCCGGGGAAGGCGGCCGTCCCGACTTTCGCGCGATCATGGGAGCGGTGGAAGGTCTCCTGGAGGGATTGAACTCGGAACTCGAAGACGATCTCGGCGAGGAACTTTTCGCCAAGCTCGAACTGGACGGAGGCGGCCGACGTGGTGGCGGACGCAGACCCGGAGGCTGGGGACCCGAAAGACGCCCCGCCACGCCGCTGAGACCTCAGGGCAGGTCGGCGTTCATCTACACAGATCCGAAAACGAAAACCACGCGTCTATTCGATTTCGTCAACATCACGCCTCGGAAGAGCGGTCACAAGGTGCGGCTGCACAAGGACCGCATGCTCGACGGCATGACGATCGTCAACGTCATCTACGAAGCGGACGAGCGCACGTTCCTCAACGAATCACTGGCCTACGACCTCTACCGGGCGGCAGGAAACATCACGCAACGGGCAGGATATATGCGGGTTCTCGTCGACGGGAAGCTCGTCGGCCACCAGCTCTGGTTCGAGCAGCCCAACGGCGCGTTCCTCAGACACAACGACATCGATGACAAGGGGAACATGTATAAGGTGAACTGGATGGGACAGAACGTCGCCAGCGAGTTCACGCCGGAGGACAAGAAGCCGGACCGGCGTCGCGATGTCGTCGGACGGCATGAGAAGAAATCCAATCCGCACGACGGGTACGACGATCTGATCGATCTCGCCGAGGCGCTCGAGGAGGCCGAAGGCGACGATGCGAAGATGTGGCGCCTGATCGAGAAGCATTTCGACGTGGAGCACATGGTCAACTATTTCGCGGTCAACTCGCTGCTCTCCCACTGGGACGGCTTCTTCAACAACTACTTCCCTTACCACGATACAAGGAACGACAAGTGGGAGATGTACCCGTGGGATCAGGATTCCACGTGGAGCCAGCGCGGCGGCGACCTCTCGAGTCTCTCCGCGATGCCGTTGAACTTCGGTGCCGCCGACGCCGAGCCTCCCGGCGGGCGCGGTTCGTGGCGTGGTGGTTTCGGAGGCGGCGGTGTCTGGTGGTGGCGCGATGGCGGGGAGATTTCCAAGCCCCTGCTCGCCAATCCTCGCTTCCGCGAACGCTTTCAAGATCGGCTTGACGAGCTTTGCGGCACTGTGTTCACCGAGGGGGAGTTCGGGAAGCGGATCCGAGACCTTGAGCACACGCTAGAACCCGAGGTGAAGCTGCGGGCAAAGTTGCGGGGTACGGACGAGGCGGCGGCCGTGAAAGAGCTGTCGGAGATCATGGGCGCGCTCCGCGATCACCTTGAGCAACGAAGGGCGTTCATTCTCGCTCAATTAGGCAGCGCCCCCGGCGGACAGTAAGCGCCATCATCAGATCTGAGCTGCCACATCATCAAGAACCCCTATCGATCGAACTAGCACCAAACAAAGACTATGAAAACGATTCCAATTCTCGCCGGACTGGCGCTCTTCAATGCCGCGGTATCTGCCGAGTCGCCAAAGAACAGTGACTGGCCGCAATGGCAGGGTCCCGACCGCAATGCCATCTCGAAGGAAACGGGGCTGCTGAAGGAATGGCCGGAGAACGGCCCGCCGCTCGCGTGGAAGGTCACCGATCTCGGCAGCGGCTACAGCGCGCCTGCGGTGGCGGGCGGGAGACTCTACGGCATCAGCAAGCGCGAAGGGGAGGAGTTCGTGTGGGCGCGTGCGGAGAAGGATGGATCTCCCGTGTGGGAAACAAAGATCGGAGCGGCTGAGGAAGGCGGGATGCGCCAGGGCATCGAAGGTGCGGGATGCACGCCGACGGTCGATGGTGACCGCGTCTATGTGATTGGCCACGGAGGCGATGTCGTCTGCCTCGCAACGGGGGACGGCGCCATTGTCTGGCGGCGCCACATGATCAAGGATTTTACCGGTCGCCTCCCGACCTGGCGGTTCAACGAGTCGCCGTTGATCGATGGGGACAAGCTGATCTGCACTCCGGGCGGCATCGAGGCCACCATCGTTGCGCTCGACAAGAAATCGGGGGAACTCGTCTGGAAATCCACCATCCCCGATGACGCGAATGCGCCGCCCCCGGCACCGTCCGCGCCTTCACCGACAACGCGGTCGCGTGTCGAAGAACCTGCGGCTGAAGCCGAACCTGATGCCAGCTTTGAGCCCGTGGTGCTCGTCGCCGCTGAATCGACATGGAAGTATTTTGACAAGGGCCGGACTCCGGGAGCTGGGTGGACAACGCTCGACTTTGATGACGGCGCTTGGTCCGAAGGCAAGGCGCAGTTCGGGTACGGTGATCGCGACGAAGCGACGCGGATCAGCGAGGCGAGGGACGACTATCCGACCTACTACTTCCGACAGGAGTTCGATGTAAAGGAACCCGGAAAGTTGAAGCCGCTGATCGTGCGCCTGCTCAGAGACGACGGTGCAGTCGTCCATCTCAACGGCAAGGAAATTGTGCGCGACAACATGCCTGATGGCGAAACCAGACACGCCACCTATGCCGCGTCCGTAACGCCTTCGGAGCGCGGTTTCTACGTGCATTCCCTCGAATCTGGAAAACTGGTAGCTGGAAAGAACGTCATCGCCGTGGAGGTGCACCAAGCTAGCGCAGACTCGAGCGATGTGAGCTTCGACTTGGAATTGCGCGAGCGGATTCCCGGCAAGGATAGGACCGGACCGCCGCCGCCCGACCGGCGTGGACGAGGGTTCGGAGGTGGACGGGGAGGAGGATTCGGGAATTCGGGCGCTGCCTATTCCTCGCCTATAGCCGTCGATCTCGCGGGCCAGACGCAGTATGTGCAGTTCACTTCGAAGACGGTCGCCGGCGTGTCCGCTGTGGACGGCAAACTGCTTTGGCGCTACGACAAGCCTTCCAACAGAATGGGGATCAACTGCTCGACCCCCATCGTATTGGACGGCCACGTCTTCGCCGCGTCCGCATACGGCAACGGCGGCGGTAAGGCGAAGCTGATCCCAGACGGCAGCGGCGGATTCAAGGCGGAGGAAGTTTGGTTCTCACGTGACATGGAGAACCATCACGGCGGCATGGTCGTCATCGACGGTGAACTCTATGGAGCTAACGGCGGTAATGGCGGAGGGTATCTCGTCTGCCTCGACTTCGAGACCGGCGACGTCCTCTGGAACGAGCGCGACCGTGACAAGCGCCGTGCTGAGAAAGGATCGATCGCCTATGCCGACGACCGGATCTACTACCGGACCGAAGAGGGCACCATGCTTCTCATCGAACCCAGCCGGGAAAAGTACGTCGAGCGCGGCCGATTCGAACAGCCGGACCGCACCCGGCAGCCGGCATGGACCCATCCCGTCATCGCGAACGGGAGACTCTACGTGCGCGATCAGATGACGCTGTATTGCTACGACGTGTCGAACGCGGGCTCGTAGGGTTCGAAGAGCGGGCAGTTGGGGACAACGGCCCTTACGGTTTCGAGATCAGCTCGAGCCGGTAGCTGTAGGGTTCCGGCAGACCGACAGACAGACCTACGGATTAGTCTTCGCGGTCAAGGACGAGCAGCAGCGCCGGTAGCACGAGGAGATCAAACGCCAGCGCAATCCCGATCACCGTGGCGCTGAGGATGCCCATGCTGCTGTTGAGTTCGAAACTTGAGAACGCGAGGATGCCGAAGCCGAGGGCGAGGGTGAGGGTCGTGGTGATCATGGCGTCGCCCACGGAGAGGAAGGTGTTGCGGATCGATTCGTTCCTCGCGAGACCGTCCTTGCGGCGGAGTTGGAGATACTTCGTGATGAAGTGAATACTGTCATCGACGACGATGCCGAGCGTCATGCCAACAACGACGGAAACGGCGAGGCCGACCTGACCGATGAGCAGTCCCCAGATCCCGAACCCGATTGCGGCGGGCGCGAGATTGGGAAGGAGACTGGCAAGGCCGTACTTGAGCGAGCGGGTGATGAAGATCATGCAGACCGAGATGAGAAAAAGGGCCGCGACCGTTCCGCCGAGAAGACTGCTGATGTTTCGTGGCCCGATATGGGCGAACATCATCGACTGGCTCGTCCCCGCGCTCTCGGGAGAGAGGTCGTTTTCCTTCAGCCACTTCTGGGCCGCGCCATCGAGCGCGTTCAATTCATTCGAAGTGATTCTTGAGACGCTCACCTTCACGAGGGTTGACGACTTGTCGAGATCGATCTGGTCGGTGAGATCGAGACCGTAGGGCAGAGACATCTCGTACATCATCAGGCAATCGGCAGCGACGGCCCGACTCTCGGGCAGCTTGTATTGATCGGGTTCGTCGCCGTGGAGGTTCTTGTGCAGGCGTTTCACCATGTCGGTGTAGGCATAGACGTGCCGGACCTTGGGTTGCTCGCGGAACCAGTCTGCAAACGCTTCCAGCTTCTTGAGGTACTCCGGATCCGATATTCCGCCAGTTTCGCCCGCCGAGACCGGGTAGTCGATATACTCGAATCCCGTCAGGTTCTCGATCATGTAGTCGGTGGCTGCGCGGAACTCGAGCCCCTCATCAAAGTATTCGACGAAGTTGTCATTGAGTTCGTTCTTCAGAATGAACGCGCTCATGCCGAGGGTGACCAGAATGCCGAGAAAGAGAATCGGTTTGGGCCGAGCCGTGACGAAGTTGGCAAGTCCCGAGAGGATCGGGTCGAATGGTGACGAGCGTTTCGATTCCCTGGCGGGGCGGACGGGCAGAAGCAGCACCAGTGCAGGAAGCAGAATGTGGACGAATAGCCACGCGGCGGCGACGCCGATGGCGACGATGTTTCCGAGATCGCGGAAGGGAGGGGAACTGCTGGTGTTCAGGCTGAGGAATCCCAGGACAGTGGTGAAGCTGGTGAGAAAGATGGCGCGGAAATTCTTCGCAAGCGCGTCGATCATCGCTTCGCCTTTCGAGGTTCCGTCGCGGAAATTCCGGCGGAAGGCGGCGAGAATGTGGACGGAATCGGCGACCGCGAGAGTCATGATCATATTCACGGCCGAGAGCACGGTGGGCGAAATCTTGATCCCAAGCCAGCCCGCCATTCCAAAGGCGAAGGCATTGGAGAAAATGATGACGAAGAAGGCGGCGAGGGACGCGGTAATCGAGCGGAGCAGGAGAGTGAGGCAGAGAAAGATCAGTCCGAACATCGCCGGAACAATGGTCTTTCCATCGAGCGCGATCGATTCGTCGAGAGCGTTGTTGATCATGATCACGCCGGTCAGCCGTACTTCCGCGTCGGGGAACTTCTCCTCCACGTCTTTCGCAAGTTCGCGGACGAACTTCACCGCCGTCGGCTGCTCGGAGGCTTCGTCCTCTCCGGGAAGATCGATCGGGATATTCGCGCCCGCGACCTTCTCGTCGTCGGCGACGAGCCGATTCACGAGGAGGGGATTCGACATCGCGGCGTTCCGGATGCGCTCGAGGTCGTCGTCGGTCAGCTCGGCGGCTGGCGTGGAGACGAGATCCTCGACCATGATGTCGTCGCCTTCCGCCCACGAGTGTTGGTAGTTTGTGAGGGAGTCGACGCGTCGGGAGAAGGGGGTTTCCCATGCTTTCGCGGTGAGGTATTGCACGGCCGCGAGGGTGTCGCGGTTGAAGACCGAACCGCCGTCCCGCGGTGTCACCACGCAGAAGATATTGGTCGACTTCGTGTAGGTCTGCTCGACGGCCTCGTAGGCTTGAAGCTGTGGATCGTCCTCGCTGAAGAAAATGCGTATGTCCTTGGACGTCTGGAGCTTGGTCGCTCCAAACGCGACTTGCAAGACGATGCCAAGACTCAGGGCAAGGCTGGACCGCGGATGCGCGACCACCCAGCGGATGGCGCGATCGATTGCGCTGGGTCTATCGCTTTTTGGGGGAGGCATCCTTCGTTCTCCTGACAGGACCGCCAAAGATAGGCTCAACTTTGGGCACAGAAAGACTTTTCTTTCCGCGCTCTGTTTTTATCGGATAGTGTCTCGACGAAAC
>CAJIAN010000328.1_pt1 | contig 22916 bp, 10 predicted proteins | sample 9199061 | NCBI WGS metagenome assembly CAJIAN01 (sample SAMEA7708264, study PRJEB35096) | sediment metagenome | biome: marine neritic benthic zone biome [ENVO:01000025]; feature: sediment [ENVO:00002007]; material: shallow marine sediment [ENVO:03000034] sea grass bed [ENVO_01000059] ...
GAGCACATCGCGAAACGACTCGAAGACGCGCACTCCAACCTCGAATCCCAAGTCGCACAGCTTTTCCTCCTTGCCTACGGTCGCACACCGAGCGGGAACGAAGCCCACGACGTCAGCGAACACGCCCGCGAATACGGGCTCGCAAACGCGTGCCGAATCATTATCAACAGCAGCGAATTCCTCCACCTTCACTGATGCCCTCCCCTCTCGACAGACGCGAGTTTCTCATGCGCACCGGCGGCGGGCTCGGCGGGATCGCCTTGGCGCACCTGCTAGGGTCCGAGGCGCACGCGGGAATTCACCATCCTCCGAGAGCGAAGCGCGTCATTCAGCTCTTCATGAATGGAGGGGTGAGCCAAATGGACACCTTCGATCCGAAGCCCCGCCTCGCCGAACTGCACGGGCAGGCCTTCGATCCCGGCGACGGCCAGAAAGTGGAATCGGTCACGAACTCTCCCGGATTCAAAGTGCTCAAGAGTCCGTTCGAGTTCAAACAACACGGCCAGTGCGGGCGCTGGGTGAGCAGTGTGTTTCCTCATCTCGCCGGGGTCGTTGACGACCTCACCTTCCTCATGTCAATGACCTCGACCACGAATGTCCACGGACTGGGCAGCTACATGCAGAATACGGGATTCACTCTCCCGGGCTTTCCTTGCATGGGCGCGTGGATCAGCTACGGACTCGGGAAGATCAACGAAAACCTCCCCGAATTCGTCGTCATGCCCGATCCGAAGGGACTCCCTTACAACAACCACGGCAACTTCTCCGCCGGCTTCCTTCCCGCCAAGCACCAGGGCACAGTCATCAACGCGTCCGGCGAGTCACCCATTCCCTTCCTCTTTCCGCCGAAGGAAGCGAAGCACATCACTCCCGCAAGCGAGACAGCGGGGCGCAGTCTTTTGCACCGGCTGAACAGCGCATACGCCGAACGTTTTCCTTCAGACACCCAACTAGAAGCCCGACTCGAAACCTACGAGTTGGCCGCTCGCATGCAGCTGAGCGCACCCGAGGTCTTCGATCTCTCCCGCGAGAGCGCCGCCACCAAGCATCTCTACGGTCTCGACCTCAAGAAGACCGCCGACTTCGCGCGCCGCTGCATCATCGGGCGCAGGATGCTCGAACGCGGCGTGCGATTCGTCCAAATCTGGAGCGGCCCGGGAGGTCCGAAGAACAACTGGGACAATCACGCGAACATCCACACCGAACTTCCCTACATGACCGAGCAGGTCGATCAGCCAATCGCCGCCCTCGTGCGCGATCTGAAATCACGCGGCATGCTCGAGGACACTCTCGTGGTCTGGACGACAGAATTCGGACGCATGCCGTTCAGTCAGGGGCAGGCCGGGCGCGATCACAACGGCGGGACCTTCGTCACTTGGCTGGCCGGCGCAGGACTCAAACCGGGCATCGCGCACGGAGAAAGCGACGAGTGGGGATGGAAGGCCCGGAAGGAAATCTGGTGCTACGATCTGCACGCGACCATCTTGCATCTGCTAGGAATCGATCACGAAAAACTCACCGTCCGTCACAACGGGATCGACCGGCGTCTGACGGATGTCCACGGGCACGTCATTCACGACGTACTGGCGTAGCTGCGCTAGGCGAGAATCTCCCGGATCACGTGGCCATGCACGTCGGTGAGTCGGCGCTCGATTCCGTTGTGTTTGAATGTCAGGGCCTCGTGGTCCAATCCGAGCAAGTGGAGAATCGTCGCATTGAGGTCGTGGACCGAGAGCACATTCTCCACCGCCTTGAACCCAATCTCGTCGGTCGCGCCGTGGCTGAACCCGCGTTTCACACCGGCACCGCCGAGCCATGCGGTGAATCCTCCCGGATTGTGATCCCGTCCCTTGGAGCCTTTCTGGAACATCGGCATCCTCCCGAACTCGGTGCACCAGACCACGAGCGTCTCCTTGAGTAGCCCTCGCTGCTCCAGATCGCGGAAGAGTGCGGCTGCGGGCTGGTCGAGAATCTCGCCATGCACGTCGTACTGTTCGCGCAGCGCGTTGTGCCCATCCCAGTTGAGCTTCCCGCCGCTTGCGTAGGCACCGTTGAAGAGCTGCACGAATCGCACGCCCTTTTCGATCAGCCGGCGCGCGAGAATGCAGTTCCTCGCAAACGCCGCCTTGGTTTCGTTCTTCGTATCATCCGCGCCGTAGAGCTTGAGGATGTGAGCCGGCTCGGTCGAGAGGTCGCTGATTTCCGGAACACTCAACTGCATGCGCGCCGCCAGTTCGTAACTTGCGATGCGCGCCGCCAGACCGCTGTCGCCGGGGTGTCTTGCCAGATGCTCTTCGTTGAGACGCTTCAACAGGTCGCGTGCGGCGAGATCGTTGGCAGGATCGATTCCCTCAGGGGGACGCAGATTTCGAACCGGTTCCTTCGAACTGAACGCCGTGCCTTGGAATTCCGCCGGAAGAAAGCCAGGCCCCCAGTTGTTGATGCTCGCTTGCGGAACGCCGCGGGGATCCGGGATGGCGACGAACGCGGGGAGGTTCTGGTTCTCGCTCCCGAGCGCGTAGGTCACCCACGCGCCGATGCTCGGAAATCCGTCGAGAACGAATCCGGTCGACAGAAAGTTCTCGGCGGGCCCGTGGGTGTTCGAATTACTCGTCAGCGAGTGCACGAACGACACGTCGTCGCAGAGCTGCGCGAGGTGTGGCACCATGTCGGAGATCATCTTGCCACTCTGGCCGCAGGGCCGGAACTCATACTGCGGTCGGGCAAGATTCCCCGAAGGACCTTGGAAGGTCACGGGCGGACCTCCTTCCATCGGCTTGCCGTCGTGCTTGATCAACTCCGGCTTGTAGTCCCACGTCTCCAACTGGCTGCACGCTCCCGCACAGAAAATCACGAGCACGTTCTTCGCCTTGCCGGGAAAATGCGGTTTGCGCGGCCAGTGCGGACGGGAGGGATCGATGTCCGGTCGATTCGCAGCGAGCAGACCGTCGCCACTCAGCAAACTCGTCAAGGCGATCGCCCCCAGCCCGGTCGTCGTCGTCCCGAGAAACTGACGCCGGTCGAGCCAGTTGCGTCCCGTCGCCGATATCGATGAATTACTCACGGCAGATAAAGAAACTCGTTACTGTTGAAGAGCACCCGACAAAGCATCGGCAGACCATGCTCGCGCACGGCAGCCTCGGAGAACTCGGCTTCGATGGCAGTCGGCTCGCGGCCAAACGTGAATTCGTAGGCGCGCCGGACCTGGTCGCCAACGACACCCTCGCCGATGCGCTTTGCGAATGCGTCGGCCTGCTCCATCACAAACGGGCTGTTGAAAAGATTCAGCGCCTGAATCGCGGTGGTCGCCCGGCTGCGTTGCGGCATCGCCTGCCCCGCATCCGGACAGTCGAACGCCCCGAACACGGGAACCCGCTCCATGCGCACCTTGTGGGCGTAGATCATTCGCCGCAGCCCTTCCTCTTTGAATTCATCCACCGGCGGAAATCCACTCAGGCCTCCACGTGATTTGAAGAAATCGAATCCCGGCCCGCCCATCTTCAGATTCAGCTTCCCGCTGACGGCAAGGATGCTGTCGCGGATCGCTTCGGCTTCGAGTCGGCGGGATGGGAAGCGCCAGAGCAGACGACAGTTTCCGTCGATCTCTGCTGCCCTCGGATTGATGCGGTTCGATTGTTTGTAGGTCTCGGAGGTGAGAATGAGTCGGTGCAGGTGTTTGATCGACCAACCACTGCGAATGAACTCGCGGGCAAGCCAATCCAGCAGCTCGGGGTGCGAGGGCTTCGCTCCACTGAGCCCGAAGTCGCTGGGAGTCTTGACCAACCCCTGGCCGAAATGATACTGCCAAATGCGGTTTGCCATCACCCGAGCGGTCAACGGGTTCTCCGCACTGCCGATCCATTTGGCGAGCGCGATGCGACGTTCCTGTTCGGAGACCTCCTCGTCGAGCTGCAGCTTGCCGAGCGCAGTCGGAACGGCAGGTGCGACGCGTTCGCGTTTCTGTTCGGCATCGCCGCGGAGGAGGACATGTGTCGCATCCGGTTTCCGGAACTTGCCCGCATAGACCATCTGCTGCTTGCCCGTCTTCTTGCGCTCGGACTCCAAAGCGACCAACCGCTCCACATCGGTGCGCAGCGATTCCTCGGCGGAATCGGGCACCCAGCGCGCGGTCGCTGCGACGGGATCGTAAGGCGTTCCGTGCGGCAGTCGATCATCCGAGCGCGCGACCGTTTCCCACTCGCCGGGCTCCAAAGCCACGTCGATCTGGTAGTTCAACGCGAGCCGATCCTTATATTTCCCTTCACGGTCACGCCCCCATTCAACCCGATCGACAACGACCGGCTCGGGGAATTCCAACTGAACCCATCCCCCTCCGAGTTCGTTCGAGATCCAGCTCCAACTGTTCCCGTACTTTCCGTCGTGGATGTGCGGCAATTGATGGATTCCGATATCCGAATAGTTGCCCGACGAACTCGCCTTGGTTCCATTCTTCGCCAAGGCGACGTTCTGCGGTTCGTTGCCTGCCGTGTAGACTTCGAGCTCGTCGATGCACGGCTCGTGCTTGTTGTTGTCAATCGTGGCGTGGGTGGTGAAGCGCACGAACTTCGCCTTCACCGGCTTGAACTGTTCAACGTTCTTTCCCGGATCGACCGGAGCGCGCAAGCCGGGGAAGCGCTCGCGGCCCAGCTCCTCCTGAAGAACGATCACGTCCGCCGTGATACCGGTTCCCGCGCCGCCACCGCGGACGATGAGGCGGCTCGCTTCGAAAAGTTCATGCATCCCTGCATCGAAGAGTCCGCTCCACATCGGCTTTTTCTCCGTTTCACCCTCCGTGACTCCCTCGAAATAATACTGATCCACGTTCGCGATTTCCTTCTGATCGTCCTTGGTCGCGAGGTCCCCATCGAGATCGAGCACGTAGCGAGCATCGCGGGTATGCACGCCGCTCCCGTGAACACCCCAAGAGAGCCAGAGTCGGAACTTCCCCTCCACACCGGGGTCGTAGGTGAATGCGTCCTTCCCCGGCGTGTTCGTCCACCATGTGTAGCGCCCGCCGCTGATGTTCGGGATCCGATCGGCACCACCGGGATCGTCCTTGTAGCCGCGCTCTTCCCCCGCCGGGTTCGCGCCGTGTCCGTTCTTCTTGAAGAGAGGGGTCGTCCGCTCCGCATCTTCGTCATCGATGTAGATCGTCCGCAACGCGGAGGCCTTCGGCCGGACCGCGTCGAGACGTTTCGAAATCGCGGCGGTCTCGGCTCGAATGTGCGCGAGTTGCTCGGCACGACGTTGGTCCGCGCCGGGATCCCGCAACGGGCGGTCGCCGTACTCGACGCCCGCGAAAAACGCCTGCATGGCGTAGTAGTCCCGCTGCGGAATGGGATCGAATTTGTGATCATGACACCGCGAACAACCGATGCTCATCGCAAGAAATGTGTCGCCGGTCGCCACGATGATTTCGTCGAGAGAATCCTGCCGTGCCAGCCTCTTCGACGCGTCGTCCTTTCCAATCTGCCCCGGAAGCAACACCGCCGACGCGACCATGAAACCGGTCGCCGCATTCTCGCCGACGGAATCCCCCGCTAGCTGTTCGAAGACAAAGCGGTCATACGGCTTGTCCTCATTGAAGGCACGGATCACGTAGTCTCGATACGGCCATGCGTTCGGACGCGGTGTGTTCACCTCGAATCCATGCGTGTCCGCGTAGCGCACGATATCGAGCCAGTGCTGCGCCCAGCGTTCGCCGTAGCGGGGACTCGATAGCACCACTTCGACGAGCTCTTCATAATCCTCGTTCAGCTTCTCGCCCGTCGGAGGAAGACCGTGCATGTCGAGGAACAGACGCCGAACCAAAGTGAGGTGATCCGCTTGTCCCGCAGGCTCAAGATCAACCTCGTTCAGTTTCGCACGGATGAAGGCATCGATCGGCTGACGCTCCGCCGATGGCGGTGACACCGAATCCGGAATCGGCTGAAAGGCCCAGTGATCTTCCCCCTTCCCGGCAAGCAAACTACCGAATAGAACGAAGAGCACGGCTCGGAATCGGATCATGGATCAACTGAGAATGTCGCGGACGACATGGCCATGCACATCGGTAAGACGCCGCTCGATGCCGTTGTGATAGAAGCTCAACCGTTCGTGATCGAGCCCGAGAATGTGGAGAATCGTCGCGTAGAAATCGTAGACGGTGGTGATGTTCTCGACCGCTTTGTAGCTGAACTCATCGCTCGCCCCGTAGCTGAACGGCGCCTTGACACCCGCGCCCATCATCCACGTCGTGAAGCCGCTCGGATTGTGGTCGCGACCACTCGCCCCTTTCTGAAACGTGGGCATGCGACCGAACTCGGAGCAGAAAACCACCAGCGTGTCCTGCAGCAGACCGCGGGCCTTGAGATCTTTGAGTAGCGCGGCAGTCGGCTGGTCGAGCACCGGTCCGTGAATGCTGTACTGATCCTTGATCACCTTGTGGCCGTCCCAGTTGCTCACCCCTTCGCCACCGGTCTGATACGCGCCATTGAAGAGCTGCACGAAACGCACCCCGCGCTCGATGAGCCTCCGCGCGAGGATACAGTTCCGGCCGTAGGACGCCCGCAGATCCTTGATCTTGCTCCCAGATTCGTCCGCACCGTAGTCGCGCAACACGTGCGCGGGTTCGCCCTTGATATCGGTGACCTCGGGGATGCTGAGCTGCATCTTTGCCGCGAGTTCATAGCTCGCGATGCGCGCCGCGAGCTCGCTATCGCCGGGATAACGCTCGAGATGGCGGCGGTTCTGGCGCTCGAGATACGCCCGCGTTGCTGCATCGGAATCACGCACATGCGCAGGAGACTGGAGATTGCGCACCGGCTTTACCGCGTTGAAATCCGTACCCTGAAATGCTGCGGGCAGGAACCCCGGCCCCCAGCAGTTCACGCTCGACTGCGGCGTCCCACGCACATCGGGAATGGCCACGTAGGCCGGCAAATCCTCGGCTTCGCTACCGAGCGCGTAGGTAGTCCATGCGCCCGCACTCGGAAAACCGTCGAGCGTAAATCCCGTGCACATGAAATTCTCGCCGGGCCCGTGCGTGTTCGTCTTGCCCACCATCGAATGGATGAAGCACATGTCGTCCGCAAGTTCGCCGATCTGCGGGACCAGTTCGGAGATCATTTTCCCGCACTTGCCACGCGGTTTGAACTCCCACGGGCTCTTGGTGAGATTCCCCTGCTCGCCCTGAAAGGTGATCAGCTTCTCACCGCCTGGCATCGGCTGGCCGTGGCGCTTGATGAGCTCGGGTTTGTAATCAAAGGTGTCGATCTGGCTGATCGCGCCCGAGCAGAAAATCATGAGCACCTGCTTGGCTCGCGGCGGAAAGTGCGGCTTCCGTGCGCCGTGCGGTTTTTCGGGATCGATCGTCGGACGAATCGGCGTCTTTCCCTCCGCACTCTCACGGATCTTCGGCTCGACTGCGAGCAGGCCCTCTCTTCCTAACAAAGAAGCAAGTGCCACGCCACCCAGCCCGTTCACGGAATGTGACAGAAAGTTTCTTCGATCAAGGAAGTGGCGTTTATCAATCATCGGACGGACAACTAGTGAGGGAACGCCTCAGACCAAGCGCTCGTAGCGGAATTGGTGACAATTCCGAGGGCCTCGGGCATTCGAACTCGCTCTTTCGGAACTTTCACAAGTTCCGCTGCGACGCGCCTGTCACTGGGAAAAACCTGACTCATTTGCAACGACTTTGGGTTTCAGGGATCTAGAAGATAAAAAGGAATTCGTTGGTGTTGAAGAGCGCACGGCAGAAAGCGACGAACCCCTGGTCCTCGATGAACTCCATCGCGTCCGTCCACTCCTCCTCGGTCGGAGTCCTCGCGTAGAAGAGCTGGAACGCACGATTAATCCGATCCCGCACACCTCCGAGTTCCGATGCCAGTATCTCCGACTGCTTGATGACGAACTTGCTATTGAAAAGGTTGAGCGCCTGTAGGGGCGTCGTGGACCGGCTGCGTTTCGGGATCACCTGGTTTCCATCCGGGCAATCAAAGGCGGAGAAAACGGAATCCTGCTCCTGGCGGATCTTGAACATGTAGATCATACGCCGCCACTCGGCCGGGCCGATCTCCTCCTTCTGGTGGTAGTGCACGACGTTCTCGCGTTCGACATCGAGCAGATAGAATCCGGGACCGCCCATTTCGAAGTCGAGCGTTCCGGCGACCGCGAGAATGCTATCGCGAATCGCTTCCGCCTCGAGGCGTCGCGGCGGGAAGCGCCAGAGATAGCGGCTGTCGGCATCGATGGCTCTGGCGTCTTTACGAGGAATGCTCGCCTGCTGAAACGTCGCCGACACAAGCATCTGCCGAAGCAGGTGCTTGATCGACCAGCCGTTCTCGATGAAATCGCGCGCCATCCAGTCGAGCAGTTCCGGATGCGTCGGATTCGTTCCATTGGCGCCAAAGTCGCTGGGCGTGTCGACGATTCCGGTGCCGAAGGTGAACTGCCACAATCGATTCACCATGACCCGCGCCGTGAGCGGATTCTTGGGACTCGCGATCCACTCAGCGAGCTTCTCCCGACGCTGCTGTTCGGACTCGTCCACCTTCATCCCAAGACTCCCCATCACCGCGAGCGCATCCGGCGCGACCACTTCGCGCTTCGCCATGGGATCGCCGCGGTAGAGACGATGCGTTTTGCCCGGCTGCGAAAAATTCCCGATCCACGCCTTCGGGCCGGCTTCGAGATTCGCGAGTTCCTTGCGCTTCTTGTCGATCTCGACGATCAGCGCCTTCGCTTTGGCAGCATCGCCCTTGTCGAGCTTGGCCACGAAGGCGTTGGGATCCTTCTTCCCGCCCTTGAACGGCTTGCGCGTCTTCGAAGAGGCGACCGGCGTCCAGTTTTGGCCATCCTCAGAAGCCTCGATCACATAGTCGGTCGCCGTGCGGTCGGCGAACTTCCGCTCGCGATCGCGCGCCCACTCAATGCGCTCGATTTTCTCCGGCTTCGCAAAATCAATGCGCACCATTCCCTTGCCACTCTGGTTGGAAATCCAGCTCCGCGAGTTCCCGAACTTGCCGTCGTTGATGAACTCCAGCTTGTGGAAGGCGTGCTGATTATTCTGGAAGTTCCCGGAGGACGACGCCTTGGCTCCCGCACTCGCGAGGGCGACGTTACGGCCATCGGACGTGAAGACTTGAAGCTCGTCGATGCAGGGTTCGCTGCTGTTGGACGCGTGGATGACGAAACGCACGGTCTTCGCCTGCAAAGCAGCGAACTTCTCCACGTTGCCCCCCGAGTCTACCGGCTCGCGTAGACTGCTCGGCTCCTCCGACTTGTTTTCGGCGAGATCGCGGAGCTTCTGAAGTCGCGCCTCGCGATCCGCCAATGCTCTCTTCAATTCCGCGAGCCGCTTCCCCGTCTCGGGCGTTGCGTTCCGTGGCATCGCCCTTTCGCCGTGATTGACCCCGGCGAACACCGCCTGCATCGCATAGTAGTCCTTCTGCAAAATGGGATCGAATTTGTGGTTGTGGCATCGGGCACAACCCATGGTGAGCCCTAGAAAAGCGGTCCCTGTGGTGTTCACCATGTCGGCAAGTTCGTCCTGGCGTTGCATCAATGTTAGACTCACATCGGGACTCTTCACGACGTCGTACGGACCAGCAACGAGGAATCCAGTGCCCACCGGAACGCCGATCGCGTCACCGGCGAGCTGTTCGCGAACGAACTGATCGTAGGGCTTGTCGTTGTTGAACGACTCGATGACGTAATCGCGGAAATGGTAGGCGGTCATTCGCTCCCGGTTCGTCTCGAATCCGTTCGTTTCGGCAAACCGCACGATGTCCAACCAGTGCCGCGCCCAGCGCTCGCCGAACCGTGGACTGGCCAACACCCGATCAACCAAGCGTTCCCAGGCGAGCGGATGCTTGTCGCTTAGAAACGCATCGACTTCCGGCGGTGTGGGCGGAAGCCCGTGCATGACGAGATACAGCCGGCGGATGAGCGTCCGCCGGTCCGCGCGTGGTGACGGGGCGAGCTTCTTCCCGTGCTGTGCAGCTCGAACGAAAAGATCAATCGGACCCCGCGCCCATTTTTCGCCGCTCGTCGGCGGCTTGTAATCACCCAGTGGTTGAAACGACCAGTGGTCCGTGGTCAGGGCGACCTCTTCCACCGCAGGCATCTTCGCCCCTTCGTCGATCCACGTCTTCAAGGTGTTGATCTGTGCCGCGCTTAGCGGCTTGCCCTTCCCTTCCGGAGGCATCGCCTCATCGGGATCTGTCCGCGAGACAAGATGAATGAGATGGCTTTCCCCGCTCTTGCCCACGATGAAGACGGGCTCGCCAGAATCGCCCCCCTTGAGAATCCCCGCCGGCGTCTCCAGAGAGAGACCACTCTTGGGTTTGTCGTCGCCGTGGCACTTTGTGCAGTGCGCGGAAAAGATCGGCTGGATGTCCTTTTCGAAATCGACTGCCGACGCCGCGCTCGGAAGCACAATGGCTCCGATCAATGCGGCAAGTATCTTCGGGTCGGCGAGCATGGGAACAGGCTACGGGTCGCTACACTGGGATGCAATCACGGTGCCACCATGGTTGCGCGAGTGCGCCCAAAGCGCACATCGCCCGAAGGCACCGAATCTTCGAAGACCAGTGTCTCCGTCCCGTCACCATTGTCGATGGCATCTTCGAGGGGCACAAGCACTTCGATCCACGTTGAGGCATCACCGCTGAACTCTGCTGCGATCTGCAAATCGACGGCGTTTTCTGCTGTTCGCACCGCAAGGCGAAGACGATCACCCACGCGATCCGCGACGGGTAGGACGGCTCCCGTCACGGGAATCCTAGGATCCAGACCGAGCGCGTATTTCAGCAGATTCGACCAGCCGTCGCCCGCAAGAATCGCACTCGGACCGCTGATCGAGGGATCGTCCTGCTCGGCCTCCGTGAAATGTTCGCGCTGCCATGCGGCGAACTCGGTGGCGAACTCGGCATTGGCGGTGCCGGGATTGCCGTGCAAGTCACCGCTGATCCCCCAGCCTTCCGGCGTCTCCCAGTCAGCGACCCCTGCGTTCTCATCCTGCACCACGAGCGTGTAGCCGCCGCCATCGGTCGAGGGATACCATGCGTCGCTGTAGGCGAATCGGTGGATGACATTCCCCGAGGCGTCGCGGAGGTCGAGGAGTTCGCCGCCGTTCCGCAACGCGCTACCCGTGTACTCGCCCGCGATGGGCAACCCGATCCCGTAGCGTGTCTCGAACGAACCGCGATCGCGCACGGCGAGGGCGAAGGCTCCCGGCGCGAGCATCGTATTCGCAGCGAAGGTGAAATCGACCCCCTCCGTGAAAGTCACACCGCCGATATCGATGGTTTCGGTGCCAATGTTTCGAAACTCGATGAACTCGGCATTGTCGTCGCCGGCGGGGTGGTAGTTCAGCTCAGTGATGCGGAGGAAATCGACCGGCTGCGGCGCGGTCACCGTGCTCGTGATGGTGAGATTCGCGGTCTCGATGAGCTCGCCTTGGAAATCGAAGACCTCCAGAGCGATGGGATTCGGACCGGGCAACACAGGCAAAGTCAATTGCCACGTGTCATCGTCGAGCCACTCGACCGCAAGCGGCTCGTCACTTCCGGCCAGTCGGAACTCCCTGACATTGATCCAGCCTTTTCCAAGAAGTGTGGCCACGGTGCCGTCCACCGAGAAGTCGTTCCCACCGTTGGTCACAATCGAAAACGGCACGTTTCCCGGAAGTCGTGAGAGCGCGTGGTTCCCGCGCGCACTGATGTAGCCCGCCTGGGAAGTGAAGTTCTGGTTCAACACGCCGCCGTAGTGAGCGAGCCAGGTGTTCATGTAGGAGGTGTTGAACGTGTTCGTGACCATGTCGTGCACGTGGCCCCAGTAGAGACGGTTGTACTTCGGAATGCTGAACACCTTCTGCAAGTTCACGCCGCCGCCGGGTTCCATCGACGAGGTCGCGCCCGAAGAGAAAACGAAGTCCATGTCCCACGGGAGCGCCGCCACCCCATTCCCGTCCTCCGGCACGTAGACGCGGATGTTGTGCGGAAGGCCGCCGCTGACGTAGCTGTCGCCGATTCCGCAAAGGAGGGTCATGCCCATGTAGCGCAGCCACTCGTCGATATCCATGACCTCGGCGATCGCGGATTCGAAAGCGGCTCCGGAAAGATCCATCGCCTTGCAGAATCGGATCAATCCCGAGTAGTCGTCGCGCCTTCGCCCGGTGCGCACTTCAAGCCATGTCCGGTAGTCCTCCTCGCTGTCGCCCCGATTCTCGAAGTCGCTGCCGATGTGTTGGAAAGGGACGGGGGGCTTCGGCCCTTCGGTTCCACCGATGCTGGAGACCGGATCATAGGTGATGTCGAGGTTGAAGACGCTTCCGTCGCCTCCGTCTGGGAACTGCGTCTCGGTGAACATCCCACCATAGCCCGCCATGAGCATCTGCGAAGTTCCCGTGTAGGTGGAACTCGGTCCGATGAGATAGACGAGTTCATCGTACATGCAGGGGATGCCCGCGTGGTTGAACATGTGCTTCACGTAGATCTCGTGCTGCTGGCGGGGTACCGGCGTCCGCGCCGAACGATCGATGCTCGTACTGCTCTGCACGCCGCGGAAGAGTTGGTCCGCGTTGTAGGCAATGTTGAATCCACGGAAGGCGGGCCCGTCGCGAGCGCGTCCCGCGCCGCTGCCCCGCAGTCGCACGCCCACGTCGTAGAAAATCTCGCGCTGGTTGTAGATTACGGTGCCGCCGATACGCTCGTTGCTCATGAGATTGAGATCGGTGAGCATGAAATCGCGCTCGGAGTCAAGCATGACGATCCGCATCTCATGGATGTCGAGATTCGTACCCTGTCCATCTGCCACCTGAATCAGCGCGCGCGAGTCCGCTCCGCCCGTCGGCGCCATCGAGGTCGCCCCGAGCACGTCGAGGGCTTCGATCCAGAACTGGATCACGCTTCCGACCGGTTTCCCCGGAATGACACCCGATCCGCGACCGTCCTGCCCGACCAGGAAGTTGTGATTTTCCACCGGTCCCTCATCTGTGCGGACCTTGAGCACGAAATCTGCGAGCCCGTCCGGATCGGATACCTCGGCCGTGATCGCGATCGCCTCATTCGCCGCGGGAACGGGCGGATCGTGCCGGAGATTCCTGAACGTCGGCCCGATATTTGTTTCCACCCGCGAATTCGCCGCTCCCGGCGTGCCGCAGTTCTCCGGCCGGTCGATCTGGGTCGTGCGCGCAAGCCGCTGGTAGTAGCAGCGCGTGTTCACCTGGTTCGATCCCGCGAGCCACCGTGCGCGATAGGACACTTCGTAGGTCTGACCGGAGCTGATCGCGGTGTTGTTGATGAAGGTCGTCTCGAGATGGTTGTGCCGCGTGTCGGTCGCACCGCGCGCATCGAGCAACAGCACAATGTTGCCCGGATTTCCCGGCTCGGAGATCGCCGTGCTGTGGCGATGGTTGCCGAGCAAACGCCACTTGTCCGTGCCGGAGGAAAAGTCGCCGTTCTGGATCAGCTGCTCGGCGGCACCATCGGGATCGCGCACGACGCTCACGTCATCGATGAGCACCTGGCCCGCGCGCAACATCCCGAGACGGAACTCGTTCCAAGCGGTGAGTCCGTAGCTCTGGCCGCCGGTCCCGCGATAGGTGATTGTCTCCCACGCCGACTTCCCGCTCTCGTCGCTGGGCGCCCACGCATCGCCATTGGTGTTGTCCGCATCCGGATCGCGGAGTTCCAGACTCGATCCGTTCCCATCCGCGAGCGACGACCAGCGCCCACCGTCGTAGTAGGTTACCTCATCGACTGGGTTCTCGTTCGGGTCTTCGAGGCGGATCGTATCCCGGGAATTGTTGAGCCGGTTCTGGTAGTCGCCAACGATGATCGGAGCGAGCGCCGGGTACTTCGCGGCGAGCGTGGCCGCGTCGTGCGTGACGACTAGGAAGCCTCCGGCGTCGATCATCGTTCCATCGGGAAAGTTGAAATCAATGCCGCCATCGATCGACCAGCCGGTGAGATTCACTGTCGTACCGGACTTGTTGTGAAGCTCGATCCACTCTTCGTCGCGTTCGACGAGCGGACGCTCGGGCGGAATTTCGACCCCTATGAGTTCCGCACCGAAGATCACATCACTGCTATTCGGCACATCCTGATGGAGTTCGACCGAAAGCCGGTTCGTTCCCTCGACCAATAGATCTGGCGGCAGGGGCAGCATAGTGACCGAGGCGGCATTGCTCACGGTCGTCGCGGTGGTCGATGCCGTGACTGCAATCCCATCCTCGATGTTGAAGCGTTCCCACTCGACGCCGTTGAGATAGAAAACCGCCCCGTCGTCGATGATGTGGCGGAGCCGAAGTAGTTGGAGACCGGCCACCTGATCCGCAGTCACCGTGAAATCGGTCTCGAGATAGTAAGTGACGGTGCCGTTGAAACGGGGATCGGCGAATGGCGTCCGGATCGGCTCAGGCAGCGCCTGCGGTGTGGTTTCCGCACCGAGCAGCGCAGGGCCTTCGAACCAGTCGACGTTGTCGACCGGATGCGCGGTCTGCGCCCAGTTCGACCCAAGATCGGCCCCACTCTGGTTGTAGCGCCACGCGCCGTCCATCGCCACGAAGGTCGTCTCGACCTCCGCTCCGGGACCGGATCCCGGGTCCTCGCGGAAATGATACATGATCTCGTTGATCACGACGTCCGTGGAGATGCTGAAGGAATTCCCCCCTCCGAAGCTAGCGGCGTCGGGTACCAGCATGCGCCCACCGTGCGCCTCCGACCGCGCGCGGGGCTGATCATCGGCGCGGACGGCGTCGAGCAGGCATTGGCGGTTCGGCGAATAGATAAATAAACGGTCGTCATTCTGTGGCCGGAATCCGGCGATCGTTTCGTCGATGACGAGGAACCCACCATTTTGAATCGAAACCCCCTGCGGAAATACGTACTCCGCATCCACCGCACCCTGACTTTCGAGCACGTAGCCTTCGAGCTCGATCGGCGTCGGCCCCGCGTTGTGCAGTTCGAACTGGAACGTCGGCTCCCCGGTTCCCGAGATCTCGTTGATTCGAATCTCCAAAGGCATCGTCGGCGCCACTTGCGTCATGGCGGTCAGTGCCAAGCCGAAGACAATGTCCGAACTGTTCGGCGCCTGCTGATGCACCTCGACAGAAAAGCGGTTTGTCCCTTCAACCAAACCGTTCGCTGGAAGGGAAAACGGACCTTCGTAAGCAGCATTGCTCACCGAAGGGCTGGCGGTGGTCGAGGCATCGATGGCGCCACCCGTCAGATTGAACCGAGTGCCAACCTCGACGCCGTTGAGATAGAACACTGCGCCATCGTCAATGACGTGCCTGATCTCCAAACCCGTGACGCTCGCCAGCTGCGCCGCGTTCAACTCGAAGTCCGTCTCGAAATAGTAGGTAACCACCGCGTTCGTCACTGGATTCTCAAGCGCGGTCTGGATCACCTCCGGAATCTGGGCGGGCGTCGTTTCGTGCCCGAGCAGCGCCGGACCGGAGAACCAATCGACGTTGTCCACCAAATGCGCACTCGCCGCCCAATTCGCGCCGAGATCGTCGCCGGTTTCGTTGTAGCGCCACGTGCCACCGATCGCGATCAGCGGGAGATCGGGCCCAGCTTGGGTCGATTCAGGAAAGTTGACCGCACCCGGAGTCCCCCCGATCTCGGCGCTCGCTCGCCAGTTCCCGGGAAAAGCGGTCGCGCTTTCCGGATCGGCCTTGGCCAGCGTCGCTCCCGAGCCGTCCGCGCCGATCGGCCACACACCGCTGTCGCCGTAGCTGATCTCGTCCATGAGCCGGTTCGAATTGTTCCGAAGCCGCAATGACTCGCCCCCATTCGAGAGATTTCCCGACCACGGTCCCAATGCGTTCGGCACGGCTCCCGGATCGTTCGAAACCAACAGAAACCCACCCGCCGAAACAATCGTTCCATTAGGGAAGTCGAAGTCCACCCCGCCCCGAATCTTCCATTTCGAGAGATCGACATCGTAGGCCATCTGGTTGTGCAATTCGATCCACTCCGGCTCTGTCGGACTCGCCGGATGGTACTGGAGTTCGTTGAAGACCACGACGCTATCGGCCATGGCTGACACGGAGAATGACAGCGCAACGTAAACGAATGCCGGCAGGCATCGTGGAATTGAGGAAATTGGGGGCATGTTCGATCCGGCGAACCTCCTATGAATCTACGGCTGACGCACCCTGATGTCGATGGTTGCGCCCTTAGGGTTTTCGCACCCGATAGGATCGGGCTGGCGAGGCGATCGGATCCTCGAAACTGGGGAACTGGGGCGGACAGACACCACCCGGCAGACTAATGCAGACGGTCGTCGAGGTGCCTACGCTTTGGACATCGCCGAGTTCCAGCCAGTCGTCCTGCGTGAATCCCGCAGTCAGCGTGGTCGAAGCGTCGATGGCATAGTTGACATTCGGCTCGGAGTTGAAGGTGATGGTCGCCAAACTCGCGGCTTCGTCGAAGACGAACTCCGTGATTTCGAACCGCGCCTCGACAGTCGGTCCGTAGATTTCGATTTCATCGATGGCGATGTTGTTGGGCGACACGAGAATCCGAACCCCCGTGGCGATGATCGGACCGCCCTGCTCGTTGCCGATCTCGAACTGGTGGCGCAGCCACTCGGTAAACAAACCTCCCGGAGCGTCGTCGGTGGTCAGCGGATTGCCGCTGTAGCTGAAATCAGCGACCGTTTCCCAATCCTCGTCCGGCGTCGACTCGCTCGGATCGGCCACGTTGGTGATCTGCAGCGTGTAGGTGCCCACACTGCGGTCGTCGCACTGACCAAGACAGGCATCCGTCCCGGGATCGCTGTCGTCGAAGGCACCATTTCCGTTGTCCCGTCCCCAGGCGATCGCGGAGATGGCGGTGGAGCCACCGAGATCGATTCCGACAAACGGCGCGGCATCGGTGGTGGAAGCAATCCAGCTATTGCTATTGCCGTAGGTTCCGTCGATCAGGTTGTCAATATCGTGAACTCCGCCGGGAACGAGTTCGCTCGTGCCGAAAGCGGTGGCTTCATTCGCCAGCGCGAGATTGTCCGGCGCCTGCGCCCCGGTCGGCGGTGCGACCGGATCGAAGAAATCCCCGTCGTTCCCATCCCATGTCGCGGTGAAGCCGCCGGCGGGCGTGATCATGAGCGGGGGCGGCGGGGGAGGAACGTAGCGGTCGACGTAGACTTCAAGTTCATCGATCGCGGCGCCGTCCGGCGTGAGCAGCCGAACGCCGGTCGCATCGACCTGCGGGAAGTTGAATCGGTGACGAAGATGCGGATTCGCCGGACTGCCGACACCGTAGACGATCTCGCCGATGGTCGTCCAGTCCGTGTCCGGATTGCTTTCGTCGGGATTCGGAAACTGCGTGAACTGCAACACGTAGGTGCCCAGCGAGCGATCCGTCTCGACTCCCGTGTTGTCGCGCCCAAAGGCTAGGCTCTGGATCGAAATCGGCACCGTGGCGAGACTGATGCCGCAGAAGCTGTCCGGGGTCTCCCCCGCCCACGCACTGGCATCTCCGAATGCCTGGTCATTCAGGCTTCCTATCTGCCGCCCGGCGAGCACATCCTTGGCAAAGGCGAGCGCGCCATCCGCGAGGTTGTTCGCCGCATCGATCTCACCTCCTTCCTCCACCGGAATGAGGACGGGAACCGGAGAATCAGAGTAGAGCTCGAGTTCGTCGATGCAGATGCCGTTGTTGGGGACGAGCAAGCGAACGCCTCTCGCGATGATCGGATCCCCCGTGTCCGTTCCAACACCGAATTCGTGCCGGAAATGGGGCGTGAAGCCGCCGCCTAGCACGGTATCGACGGTGGCCGTGTAACCAATCGTGCCCACGGTGGTCCAGTTATTCGACGTCGCGGGATCGGCATCCATGGTGATCTGAAGCGTGTAAGTCCCGGTACTCCGGTCATCGGCCTGGCCACCACAGCAGTCCGTCCCGGCAAAGCTGTCATCAAACGCGCCGTTCCCATTGTCACGTCCCCACGCGATGGCGGTGATCATCATCTCGGCACCGAGGTCGATGCCGATCGTCGGATTGGGATCCCCGGCGGAGAAATTGGCAATCCAACTGTTGCTGTTCCCATAGAAGCCATCGTTCACGTTGGCGATGAGGTGAATCCCACCACCGTCAAACTCGCTCGATCCGAATGCGGTTCCGTTCTGCGCGAGATTGGGTGGCGCGAGGGCGCCCGCTGGCGGCGGGTTCTGGTCGAAGAAATCGCCGTCGTTTCCATCGTAGGTGATCTCAAACCCAGCGGACGCGACGATTTCGACCACCGGCGGAGGCTCCATGATCGTCCCCGGCGTCGCATAGAGTTCGATCTCGTCGATGCAGGTGCCACCGCCGATTCCACCGCCGGGAACAAGAATGCGGACTCCCGTCGCATCGACCGGGTCGAAATTGTAACGGTGGCGTGCCGGCGGTGTGGAGTAGTTCGTGCCGCCGACCCCCACGCCGTAGTCGAGCGTGCCGATTTCCGCCCATCCGGTGGCAGGGTCTCCCGTCGCCGTGGTCGTCTCGTCGGGATTCGCGACCTGCGTGTATTCCAGGGTGTAGAGTCCGAGCGTGCGATCGGTGAGCGCGCCGAGATTGTCGCGCCCGAAGGCGATGCTCGCGATGGTCACCGGCGTCGCACCTAGATTGATCCCGCAGAACGTGCCCGCCGTTTCGCCGATCCAGCTGTTAGCGTTGCCATAATTGCCGTCGTTCAGGTTCGGAATGTCGTGGGTCGGGATAAACGAACCATTGCCAAGCAAATCAAAGGCGAAAGCCGTGCCAGCGGGTGCAAGGTTGTCCGCATCAAAGGCGCCGCTTTCTTCTGCGAGAACGATGTTTCCCGCGCCGCCGATCACGAGATCGCCGCGCGCGGCATGCATTGGGATCAGCAGAGCTGCGAGGGGAAGAACACGGCAGAGCTTCATGATTCGGAGGTTGCGAAATCGTAGCCAGATCGATGGCGGCGGCCAAGAGCAATATTTTGCTTGTTGGGGCCTACCCGATTGCCTATAAAAACTCCGCATTCTCAAACCCGCACTCACAAGGGCATATGAACCGATTCGGATTCTCCTTTTTCGCCGCCGCGAGCGCCATCGCGATTTCCTCTTCCCACGCGCAACTGGACCTCACGGGTACCATCGTCCTCACCGAGCAGGGTGGCGTGATCGAAGCAGGCAACCTCTCGACCATCGCGGGCTCGGTTGCCTTCGCCAATGGCGACCTCGGTGACTCCTTGGGGATAGGGTTTCACCAGGACTTCAATCTCAACGACAACACCTTCGGCAATGGCAACAGCTGGATCGGCGACTTCGCTCAGCCCCCTGCACCCAACACCGGGCCTTCGTTCGGCGGCATCAGCTTCGCCGCTCCCCAGAACGTCCAGAGCTTCGCCTTCGGACGCGACAACACCGGTGCGCTCACCGATCGTACGCTCGGGCTCTACACCCTGCAATGGACGCAGGTCGGCGGCGCCGGGGTCGGCACGATCGACACCGGCGACGCCTCGACTGGATGGGAAACGATCGGAACGCTCAACTACGGCATGACGCCCACGCCCGGCACCAACTACCAGGCCCCGAGCCTGCGGCACCGCTACAATTTCGGCGAAGTGATCGGGGCCACCGCGATGCGCCTGATCGTTCCCGCCAGCCAGCTCGCTGCTGGCACGGCGATCGACGAACTCGAGTTCTACTCGACGGCAGGAGCGTTCCAACCGCCGCCCACCGGCGTGGTGATCACGCCTGGAGCGCCCTACACGCTCACGTGGGACGGCAACGACGGCGCCTTCTTCGATCAGAATCCGCCTCCTGGCGGTGCGCAGGCGCCCAGCAACCTTGCCACGACGGCGGGAACTGCTTTCGGTTCCACTGAATTCGGGGGAGGCGGCGCCCATCTCATCGCCAACGTGAACGACGGCACTTACGGGAACAGTAACAGCTGGATTGCCGACTTCGCTGGGGGTGATCCGAATCCGAACATCGGCGTCGATCTCGGCGGCCTTTACAATCTCACAAGCTTCGCCTTCGGCCGCGATAATGGAAACGGCGCCGTCGATGACAGTTTTGCCGGAACGGATGCCTGCGGAGGCCAGTGCGACGACCGTTCGCTCGGTCTCTACACAATCCAGATCACAACCGATGCTGATCCGAGCACAACGAATGACTGGACGACGATCGGAACGATCGACTACCAGTTCGGAGTGGACGACGAACTCGGTGATTTCTTCACGGAGTATTTACGTCACGAATTCGAGATCGGTCTCGTGGGAGGCGGCCCGATCCAAGCCAGCGGATTGCGAATTCTCGTTCCGAACAGCGGCATCGCCATCGACGAGATCGAAATCTCCGGCACGCTTGTTCCCGAGCCTTCAGGCACCCTGCTTTCCCTTTTCGGAATGGCGGCGCTTTTTCTGCGTCGCCGCAGGTAGGCTTGCCACGTGTTTTTGGGCGCGACTTTCCGGGGAATTCTGTCCTAGTCTGGCGGCATGAAGACGCCATGTTTCCTTTTCTCGATTCTCCTCGCGGGCACGGCGCTCGCGGACGAACCCAAACTCGAACCCATCTTCAACGGCAAGGACTTCACCGGCTGGCAGGTCCCCAAGAACAATATCTGGTTCTCCGTGGACGACGGGGTCATGAAGATCAAGAGCGGCCCGAAGAAAAAGGGGCAGACGCTCTGGACGGAGAAGGAATACAAGGACTTCGTGATGGAGTTCGAGTTCAAGATGGGCGAAGGCACCGTCGACTCCGGCATCTACGTGCGGAATTCGAGAGAACAGATCCAGATCGGCATTTCGGGATCGCTGAAGCGCGACATGACGGGATCGCCCTACATCTCGGGCAAGGGCTATCCGGTTGAAGCGGAAGGCGTGAAGGAATTGCTCAAGCCCAAAGACTGGAACACCATGCGCATCGAGGCCAAAGGCAAGAACTACACGGTGTGGCTCAACGGAAAGAAGGTGATGACCTACCCGTCCGACACGGCGCCCGAGAAAGGAAAGATCGGCATCCAGTTGCACGGCAATCGCAACATGGCGATCGACTTCCGGAACATGAAGGCCGCGGACCTGAAGTAGCCATGCCGCGCCTTGTTTTGCTCTTCATTCTTGTCGCTGCGAGCGCGAACGCGGCGCCGTGGAAGAAACACATCGTGATGGAGCAGGGCCACTGCAACACCGCGGTGGCTCTCGATGTGAACGGCGACAAGCTTCTCGACGTCATCGCCAGCTTCAATGGCCGGGTCAGCCTGTTCATCGCTCCGGATTGGAAGAAGGAAATCATTCTGCATCGCTTCTTCGGGAGCGGAAGCCGCGGCTGCATTCACAGCGAGGTCATCGATGCGGACGGCGACGGCGATCTCGACTGGGCGGGAACGCTCGCGCACAAGCATCCGTTCTGGCTTGAGAATCCGGGCCCGGATGATGCGCAGAAGGGCGCATGGACGCCGCGGCCCATCGATCACGAAATCACCGGCATCCACTGCATCACGCGCTCGGACATCGACAACGATGGAAAGCCCGATCTCATCATTAACAATTTCCAACCAGAACAGGGGATTGGCGATTCGATGGCGTGGTTCAGCATTCCGAAGAATCCGCTAAAGGCCAACCACTGGGATCGACATGTCTTCGCCGACAAGGATGCCCGTGGGGGCAGCCACTACATGGGCGCGGGTGATATCGACGGCGACGGCTGGAAGGAGATCGCAGTCGGCGCCAAGGGCGGTGGATTCGAGGATGGGAATTGGTTCGCCTTCTGGAAGAATCCCGGCAAGGACAAGGTGAAAGGAGCCTGGGAAAAGGTGATCCTTGCCGAGAATCACAAGGGTGCGACGAATATCCTGCCCGCCGACGTGAATGGCGATGGCAAGACCGATTGGCTTGCCTCGCGCGGACACGGGAATGGCGTGATCTGGTTCGAGAATCCGAGCTGGAAGATCCACGACATCGATACCGAAATCGAATTCCCGCACAGCCTCACCGTGGGTGACCACGATCACGACGGCGACGTCGATGCGGCCACGTGCGGGTTCGGCAGCGAACGCGTGATGTGGTATGAAAACGACGGCAAGGGCTCGTTCAAGCTGCACACTCTCGACGATAAACAACAGAGTTACGATCTGCGCTCCGTCGATATGGATAGCGACGGCGATCTCGATTTGCTCAATGCGGGACGCGGCACCAGAAACGTCGTGTGGTACGAGAACCCGCTGAAGTGATGGAGATCATCGCGAAGGGTCCCTATTCGCTCGGCGAGGGAGCGATCTGGGACGCACGAGTCGGGCGACTCTACTGGATCGACATCGAGGGCAAGGCGTTCGCGTGTCTCGACGCCGACGGAACTGTGCGGGAGTTCGGCCTGAGCGGAATGCCAGGAACGCTCGTGCTGACGGAGAATACCGCCGAGGTCGTGCTCGCTCTAGACTGCGGTCTTGTCCGCTACGATCTGGCGAACAACGTGGAAACGAAACTGCTCGATTTCCCGGAAGGCGAGGACATGCGGTTCAATGACGGCAAGTGCGATCCCGAGGGCCGGTTCTGGGTCGGCACCATGCATCGCGATGCCGAGGAAGGTGCGGGCACGCTCTACCGGATCAATCCCGACTTGTCGATCACGCCGATGCTGCGCGACATCACCGTGACCAACGGCATCTGCTGGAGCGCCGACAGCCGCACGATGTTCTACATCGACAGCCCGACCCGTGAAGTGCATGCGTTTGACTTCGATGGCGAACTGTCGAATCGCCGGACCGTGGTCAGCGTTCCCGACGGGTGGGGATATCCGGATGGGATGACCATCGACAGCGAAGGCATGCTCTGGGTCGCTCACTGGAATGGTAAGTGCGTCGCTCGCTACGATCCGAACACGGGCGCGGTCCTCACCCGCCTCGACGTGCCGACCAGAAAAGTCACGAGCTGCTGGTTCGGCGGACCGGATCTCGCCACGCTCTACGTCACGA
>CAJIAN010000129.1_pt1 | contig 22792 bp, 18 predicted proteins | sample 9199061 | NCBI WGS metagenome assembly CAJIAN01 (sample SAMEA7708264, study PRJEB35096) | sediment metagenome | biome: marine neritic benthic zone biome [ENVO:01000025]; feature: sediment [ENVO:00002007]; material: shallow marine sediment [ENVO:03000034] sea grass bed [ENVO_01000059] ...
GTCATCGTCGGCCAGGAACACGTCATCGACGACCTGCTCGCGGCCCTGCTCGCGGGCGGTCACTGCCTGCTGGAGGGTGTCCCCGGGCTCGCGAAAACGCTGCTGGTCAAGACCGTAGCCGATTCGCTTTCGCTCGAGTTTCGCCGCATCCAGTTCACGCCGGATCTCATGCCCGGCGACATTCTCGGATCGGAGATCCTTCACGAGAAAAGCGACGGCATCGAATTCGATTTTCAGCTTGGCCCTGTGTTCACCAATCTGCTTCTCGCCGATGAGATCAACCGCACACCGCCGAAGACGCAGTCCGCGCTGCTCGAAGCGATGCAGGAACTGCACGTGACCGTCGCCCGCGAGACCCGCGCGTTGCCGACACCATTCCTCGTCGTCGCCACGCAGAACCCGATCGAACACGAAGGCACGTATCCGCTTCCCGAGGCCCAGCTCGACCGCTTCATGTTTTCCATCAACGTCGGCTATCCCGGCAAGGAGGTCGAAGTGGATATCGTCCGCCGGACGACTCAGACTGCGCAAGCCGAACCGCAAACGGTGGTCTCGCGAGAGGAGATCCTCGACGTCGAGAAGATTGTGCGCGCGGTTCCCGTCGCCGATCATGTCGTGCGTTACGCGGTCGATCTCGCGGAAGCGACCCGCGCCACCGAACCCGGCGCTTGTCAGACCGCGCGCGACTATATCGAATGGGGCGCCGGTCCGCGTGCTTCGCAGTATCTCATTCTGGGAGCGAAGGCGCGCGCGTTGATGACCGGCAAGTCGGCGCCGGAAACCAAACACGTGCGCGACGTCGCGCCCTTCGTCCTCGCCCACCGCATCGTGCCCAACTACCGCGCCACCGGCGAAGGTCACAAGGCGCTCGATCTCGTGAGCATGGTGGTGAGCGAAACCCCGGAACCGGACTACAAGCCCTAGCAGTCGGCACGTGGATCCCGAGTCGACATCGCCGTTCGCCAGAGCGAAGAGACGTGCCGCAGAGCAGCGCTGGGAGGACGTTCCTTTGGGCGAGTCGCCATCCACCGCCTCACCTCCACCAGTTCCCACACCCGACGCCGCGCGCGCGGAGCCGGTGTCGAAGGTCAAGGTGCGTTCGAATTCGCTCGCCGGCATGTTCCGCAAGACGACGGACCAGCAGAAAGAATCGCCCGTTCTCAAACCGGCCGATCTCGATCCGCTGAAGAATCTCGTGCTCTTCGCGCAGCTGATCGTCGAGGGATGGTTTTCGGGAAAACACCGCTCGGTTGATTTCGGCACGAACGCCGAGTTTGCCGAATTCACCCACTACGTTCCCGGCGATCCGGTCAGCGACATCGACTGGCGCGCCTACGCGCGGAATCGCCAACTCGTCATCCGTCGGCACAAGGAAGAAAAGGACATGACGGGCTATCTCGTCGTCGATGTCAGCGGATCGATGGGCTACACGAGCGCCGGTCGCGATTCGAAACAACTTCGCGCCGCGCGCATTGCGGCCTCGCTCGCCTATCTCATGATGCGGCAAGGCGACAAGTCGGCGCTCGCGCTTTTCCGCGATGATCTCGTCGGCCACGTGCCGCCCGGTGCGACTCGTCGTCACCTTCACGATGTCGTTTCGATGCTGGAGAGCGTGCTTGAGAAATCCATTGGCGAAACCGTTGCCCACGGGGCGCTCGATCGCTGCGTCCCGCTTTTCAAGAAACGCGGGAGCCTCGTCGTGATCTCCGATTTCTTCACTGATCTCGACCAGTTCTTCGACGCGATCGCGCAGTTCCAGCATCGCCGGTTTCAGATCCTACTCCTGCACGTGATGGATCCCGACGAACTTCATCTACCGAACGTCCCGCTCGCGCGTTTCATCGACATGGAGACCGGCGAAGGCATGCAGGTCGCACCTGAGGAAGTGCGCAAGGCCTACCGCAAGGAGATGGACGCGATGACCGCGCGACTTGAGAACGAGGCGCTCCGGCGTGGAATCGAATACCGCGTGCTGCCCACCGAGGATCCGTATATCGAAGCCATCGAGGCGTGGCTCGGTCTGCGCGGAAAGGCGCAGAAGAGATAGCCGATGAACTTCCTCAATCCAGGATTGTTCGGAGTGCTGATCCCATTGGCGGCGCTGCCGCTGATGATCCATCTGTTCAACCGCCGCTTTCCGAAGACGCTCCTCTTTCCCGATCTCGAGCGCATCAAGAAATCGCTGTCCGAACGCTCGAAGCTCATGCGCTGGCGGCACATCCTGATGACGCTGCTACGCACACTCGCCGTGCTGCTTGCGCTGCTCGCGTTTCTCAAGCCAGTCCTCTCGCGCTTTGGCTCGGCCGACCGCCCGGGAGAGTCCGGCGCCCGTCGTGTGCTCATCTTGCTCGATCGTTCGCACAGCATGGCACACCAGGAAGGCGCGAAGACTTCCGCGGCGCGCAATGCCCAAGTCGAGATCGGAAAGATCCTTTCCACGCTATCCGGGCGGGATGAAGCGAACGCCATCATCGTGAACGCGCGACCGAAGACGCTGCTCTCCGAATTCACCTCGAGCCACGATTCTTTGCGTGCCGGTTTGGAGGCGCTACCGAGATCCTACGAGCACGCCAATGTCGGGCGCGCCATCGCGTTGGCGACCTCCGTCCTCGAAGGCAAGGGTCGCGGAGCGGAGGTCTATTTCGTGTCCGATTTCCAACGCAGCAACTGGGCGGATGCCGCGTTCGACGGTCTGCCCGGAGATGCGCGATTGTTCTTCGTCGACGCGGTCGATGGCGACGACCGCGCGAACGCCGCCGTGCTCTCGGCGGAACTCTCCACCGCGCGCGCCGCGGCGGGCGAACCGCTGCGCATCGATATCGAGGTCGGGAACTGGAGCCCCGACCCCGCCGTGCTTCCGCTCGAAGCCATCATCGACGAGCAAAGCTCGGTGGCCGGCGAAGTCCGCTGCGATGCGTGGGCCACCGCACGCACCGTGCTCGAATTCAACGCGCCCACTCGCGAAGGCTTCCACACCGTCGACGTGCGCATCGCCGAGGACGACGGGCTTCCCAGCGACGATCACCGCTATCTCAAGTTCGAGGTGCGTCAGCGCGAGGAGGTGCTCGTGCTCAGCGATCTCGAAGCCGAGGAATCCGGCGCGCTCTTCATCGCGACCGCGCTCGATCCGTTTGTGGATCGGCAGAGTTCTTTCGCACCGCGACAGCTTCCCGTCAGCGCGTTGACATCGGGTCAGATCGCTTCCGCATCGAAAGTCGTCATGACGGGCGCGGGCGCGTTGGGCCAGGATCAGGCGACGCGCCTTCTCGGCTTCGTCGAAAACGGAGGCGGCCTCGTCTACTTCCTCAACGGCACGAGCGACAGCGAAAACCTGCAGCTCCTCGACAAGCTCGCGGCGCGTCCCGTCGTTCCCTTCCATGTTTCCGGCAAGCTCACCACCGAGAACTTCGGTGGCCAGCCGCAGAGATTCGCCAAGGGCGAATTCCGCTCGCCGTTCCTTCGATTGTTCCGCGGCGAAAGTCGTCAGGCGCTCGCGCGGCTCGAGTTCTACGAAATCTACCGCGCGTTCCCCACCACCGAGGGGCAGATCATTCTTTCCTACACCGACGGCGCGCCTGCGATGGGCGTCACCGAGATCGGTCTCGGCACCGCCGTGTTCTGCAATTTCGCGCCCGCGGAACTCGCGAGCAATCTCGCCCGCGAGCGATCGTTCCCCGCGTGGCTTCAGGAAATCGTCAAGAACCTCGCCCCCGAAAGCATTCCCGAAACCGGCCTCGAAGTCGGCGCGTCGGTGACCGCCGAACTGTGGAAGCGCGATCTCGGCAACCAGTCGATCACCGGACCCGATGGCCAGCCGGTTTCGGTTTCGGAATCGCCCGAGGGCGAGCGCGTGCAGGTCAGCTTCGATGCCCAGCTTCCGGGCGTCTATCGCGTTGGCGCGAACACATGGGCGGAAGCGATCAACCTGAGCGCCATCGAATCCGACATGCGCGCCATCGATGACGAGGAACTGACCGACCGCGCGACCGGTGCGCCTGCAGGCGAGGGTCATTTCGTGAAAGGCGCGGAGGATTACGAACAGCTCACCACCGGCGAACCGATTGCCCATTGGTTTCTCATCGCTCTCGCCGCGGCGCTTCTCATCGAGATGCTGCTACACCGTCCCTTCAACCGTCGTCCCGCCTCATGATGGACTCCGGTGTCACATGGGCGGCGACGATCGTCTTCGAACCTGAGATTGCACCGATCTTTATCATCCTGATTGGGCTGGTGTTAGGGTTTCTCGCCTTCCGTGTCTACGTCGGTGCCCACGCGAAGAGCCTGCTCACCGGAAAACAGCGATTCCTTCTTCTCGCTTTTCGAGTGCTCGCGATCCTCGGCATCTGCGCGATTCTCTTTCAGCCGATGATCGAGGAATCGGTGCGGAGAGCGATCGCCAAACGCGCGGCACTTGTCGCGGTCGACACTTCGAAAAGCATGGCCGAAGCCGACGGCGAAGATCAGGCGACGCGCCTCGACACCGCGAAGAAGATGATCGCCGAATCCGGCCTGCTCGAATCCGAGGACGTCAGTTCCCAGATCGGCGAGGTGCGTTGGTTGCATTTCGATGAAGACGCGATCGTGATCGATCCGGGATATCTCCCCAGTCTGCGACCCAAAGGCGAGAGCACCGCACTTCACACCTCGATCAACACGGTTCTCGGCGAGTTGCGACCGGGCGAGAATGGCGTCGGGCTTTTTCTCTTCAGTGACGGGCACGATTTTGAAATGGTCTCGCCGCGACGCACTGGCCAACTGGCCCGTGCGAAGCACATCCCGATCTATCCGGTGGCGCTCGGCAAGGAGCAGCTCATTCCCGACATCTCGGTGAGTATCGCCTCCTACCAGCCGCACACCTTCATCAAACAGATCGTTCGCATTCAGGCGAACCTTCGTCTGCTCGGTGCCGACTCGCGGCCGCTTCAGGTCGAACTCACCCGCGAAGGCGAACTCGTGCGCACGCGAAAGCTCACCGTCGAGCGAGGTTACGAAGCGCCAGTGTTCTTCGACGTCAGCGAGGACACGCCGGGCCAATACGAGTACCAGATCCGCGTCGCGCCACTTCCCGGCGAACGCGAAGTCGCGAACAATGCCTCCTTCACCTACCTGAATGTATCCGATGCGAAGATCCCGGTTCTACTCGTCGAAGGTGCGCCGCATTGGGACACGACGTTTCTCCGACGCACGCTCGCGCGGAATGCCCGCATTGAACTCGTGACGGTTGTCGCGATGGGAACGGGAGGGATGAAGATCTTCGGACCGGAAGACAAACCCGCTCCCGAGAAACCCCAATCCGAATCGGATTTCCGCTCCTACCCGATGGTCATCCTCGGGCGGAACTGCGAACGCGTTCTCGATGCGGAGGCGAGCGCCAACCTCGCCAACGCGGTCCGCGAAGGCGGTGTCACACTGGTCCTTTCGCGCGGCAATCCAGCACTGGGCAACGCGGTTTTCGACGAACTCGCGCCAGCGCCCTGGGTCGAGTCGGCGACCGGGCCGGTGCGCGTCGTGAAAAGCAAGCGCCGTGGGCAGTTCGTGCCCATGGAAGTCCTCGCCAGCGCGCCGGGCGGGACCGAAGGCCTTCCCTCACTGCCGATCGCCATGAGAACGGACAAGCTCAAGACGCTGGCAGCGGTGGAAGCGATGGCCGAAGGTGCGGAGGGCAGTGATCGTGCACCCGCGTTCGTGCATCGACGCCACGGTCGCGGCCAAGTCCTCGCGGTCGCGGTCGGCGGCACGTGGAAATGGTCGCTCAATGCGAAGAGCGAATCGTCGAACAACGTCTACGATCGGTTCTGGAATCAGCTCGTTCTCAATCTGATCGCCCAGTCGCGCGGCACGCCGAACAACAAATCGTCGATCACGATGAACTCCGCGAATCTCGCCGTCGGCGAACGCGTCGACTTCACCCTGAATCTCGTCAAGGGAACCCCACCCCCGGTTTCGCCACGCATCACCATCTTCCGCGACGACAAGGTCGTCACCGAGGTCCCACTCGCGCAGACGAACGAAGGCGAGCCGTGGGCGGGATCGATGGTTCCCGATCAGACCGGTCGCTATCGCGGATCGCTACGGATTGGCACCGACGAACTCGAATGCCGCTTCGCCGTTTTTGCCGAACAGCGCGAAACCACCGAAGTCTCGACGGATCTGCCATATCTGCGCACGCTCGCCGCAGCGAGTGGTGGCGAACTGCTCGATCCCGGATCGCTGCGCAAGACGATCGCCGGGCTCGTCCGCATGGCCGAGGCCGAGGCCAATGCCCCGCCCATCACGACCCGCCGCACGCTGTGGGACCGCACCCTCTTTTTCTACCTCCTATTCGCCATTCTGGGCCTCGAATGGGCGCTCCGACGCCGCTGGGGACTGACGTGATATGAATACATCCAAGAACTCGGGTAAACCCGAAGGTCGAGCAACCGGTCCACGACCGAGTGCGGATTGCTCTGATTACAAGCGCGTGACGGAGGTCGCAGACCGGTTGCTCGACCTTCGCTGGCTTCGCCAGCGAGTCCTTGGATGTTCTATGAACCATTACAAAGAACGCATCTGATTATAACTTTCAATCGGATAAATCATGAGTGAGACTACCCACGACGTGAAAAAGCCGAACCTCATCCGCCGGCTTGGGGAAGCAGATCGCATCTGGCGCCGTGGAGGCGGGATGGAGACGTTCCTGAGGTCGATCAAATACATCTGCGCGATCCTTTTGCTGGTCGTCGCCGCCGATCTCATCATCCAGCTCGATGCGATCCCGCGCCTGCTGCTCACGCTCGGCATGGGATTCGGACTCGTGTTCTTCCTCGGGTATCTCTTCATCAGCGTTATCCCGAAGAAGCCATCGTTACTGCCGATCGCCCGAACGCTGGAGGATCGTGACAAGACGCTCGGATCGAAACTGATGAACGTTTTGCAGCTCGACGAGAAGGCGAGTGACGAATCGCTTCCGAAACTCACCCGCACCCTCGCGAACCAGGCCATCGATGAAGCCGAGGTCGGCGTCAAGGAGCACGACTTCAGTGCGCTCGCCAAGTCGCGCAAGATTCCGAGGCTCTTCCGCCACGCGCTCATCCCGGTGGCGCTCGTGATGATCCCGAGCGTGATCTTCGCCTCGATCACCTGGCGCGAGGTTTTGCGCTTCGTCGATCCCTTTGGCGATCACCCGCCGTTTTCGTTCACCACGCTGACCATCGTCACGCCGGCGAATGACAAGACGGAAGTCATCTACAACGAGTCGACCCCGATCGAAGTCGAGTTTTCCGGACACCGTCCGAAGGAACTCTTCCTCACCGTCGAGAACGCGGACAATTCTAAGGAATCGGTAACGATTCCGATGTTCCCGCGCGGCGACGATGCCTTCGTTCAGGACATCGACCAAGTCGCCAGTGATCTTGTCATTCGCGCGCACACGAAAACAAAACGCACGATCAGTTCCGAGCGCGAGATCGGCGTCATCCTGACGCCGCAGTTGGAGAGCGCCTCGGTGATCACTACCGCGCCGTCCTACACGAAGATCGAGCCGCGCGAATCCCGCGTCGCGCTCGAGCGCAGCACCGCACCGACGATTTCCGCCCTCGCCGGGAGCACGCTGGAATTCTCGCTGAACTCGAACCGCCCACTTTCCGAAAGTTCCGGCGCCTTGCAATCCGCGAACCCGGAAGCCCAGGAGTTCAAGCTGGTCGTCAGCGATCCCGAAAAACCGAACACGGTGACTGGCTCGATGGTCGCCACGGAGTCCGGGCGTCTTCGCTTCGATCTCCGCGACATCACGGGCTTGCAGGCCGACCGCGAACTCGCGGTGAATCTCGTCGTCACCCACGACCTGCCGCCGCAAATCGCCATCACCGAGCCGAGCCACGACGGCTTCATCGTCGATACCTACGAGACGAAGGCCGGGATCCGCAGCTCTGACGACTACGGCTTGAAGCTGGTCCGCATCCACGTCGGCGTTAACGATTCCTACGGCGAGCCGAAGCGCGTCGAGATGCAGGCCGATCCGCCGCAGCGCGCGTCGGTCGAAGCGATCAGCATCGCGCCGAAGGATCTGGGGGCGAAAGCCGGCGACATGATCAGCGTTTTCGCCGAAGCGACCGACATCCGTCCCGAGCCGCAGATGACGCGCACGCGCACGTTGAAACTCCAGGTGATCACCGAGGAGGAATACAACGAGGCCCTCCGCCTCGAGACCGAGATACGCGACCTTGAAAACAAATACGCGGATCTGCACGACGAGTTGAAGGACCTCGCGCGCGAACAACGCGAGCTCGCCGAGGAAGCGAAGAATGCCGATCCCGAGAAACGCGACGGACTTGCGGCGCAGCAGGCGGAGTTGAACGAGCGGCTCAACAAGCTTGCGGAAAAGATGGAGAATACGACGCGCGACAAGCCGCTCTACGATTTGGAGAAGGATCTGCAGAAAGTCCTCAACGAGGAGGCGCAGAAGATCCGCGAGTCGGTGGCGCAGAATCAGAAGGGGAATCAGTCGTTCATGAAGTCGCCGCCGTCGCCACAGGCGATGCAGGAATTCGGCGAGGAAGGCGAGGAGCAGGCTGATCGGCTCGATCCCGCACGCGAGCAGGCGGAGCAGAAGATCGCCGAGGCGCTTCAGGATGCCGATCTCATGCAGCAGTTGCTCAAGGCGATTGGCGCGTATCAGGAAGTCTACAAGCTGCAGGAGCAGCTCGCCTCACAGACCGCGGCCTACAAGTCGAAGCCGAACTCCGAATTGAGCCACGAGGATCAGCTCGCGCTTCAGCAGATGGCGGGATCGGAGCGCATGGTTGGTGAAGCCATGAAGCAGATCGCGGAAAAATTGCGCGAGGGCGCGGACAAGGCACAGGAAGCGTATCCCGAAGCGGCGCAGGACGCGCGCGACATCGCGGATCAGATCGAGCAGGCGAATCTCGCCAGCCTTGCCTCGAACACTGCGGGCACGATGCTCAAGGGACAGGGCAGCAAATCGCACGAGCGCGCCGAGCACTTGCGTCAGGAGATGGAGAAACTGATGAGCGAATGCTCGCAGTGCAAAGGGGGCGGCGAGGGCGAGTTTGCGGCGCGGCTCAAGCTGATGCGGCAGATGCTCGCCGGGGATACGTTCTCCCAGATGGCGCAGTGCAAGAAGTTCGGCCTGAACATGGGTCAGGGTCAGAGCATGGGCGGCGGCGGCATGGGAATGGCCGGCATGATGGGCACGGGCAATTCGCAGCCCGGTCCGCAGATGAGTCTGCTCGGTGGCGAATCGATGCTCGGGCAGCAGAACGCGAATCGCGAGTCGGTGAATTCAGGGAACGCGCGGAACAACGTGCCGACGAAGTCGGCGGTTGCCGATGGCGGGAACGACAAGGAGGAGACGGGCAAGATTGCGATTGTTGACCGGCCTTCGAAGTCGGCGACCGGAGACATCATGACGGATGAATACGGCGAGATCGTCGACGCCTATTTCGAGAAATTAACCACCGCGAACGGGAACGAATAAATGAAGTTTTATGGAACATCCGAAAACCCGGGTTTCACCCGAAGGGCAAGCAGTCAGCCTTCGACGGGGTTCCCGCTGTCACGTGATCCCCAGTCCGTCGCAGGCCGACTGCTTCCCCTTCGCTGGCTGCGCCAGCGGGATTTCGGATGTTTGCGGTACCTGATGGTGACTGTGTTGCTCCTCTCTGGTTTCGGAGTCGCGCAGGCTGGGAACTTGGACGGGCAGCAGGTCGACGAGGCCCTGACCATCCGCTGCAACAATCTCGTTTACTCGACGGGCAAGACCTCGGTGTGTTTCGCCGACAAGTTCCTCACCACGGCGGCTTACAAGACTGGCCTGAAGATCGATCCGAAGTTCCGCTCGGTGCAGCTCGGCAGCGAGGACCTTTTTGATTCGCCGTTCACCGTGATTTCCGGTGAGGGATCATTCCGGTTCAGTGACGAAGAGCGGAAGAACCTGAAGCGCTATCTGAACTGCGGCGGCTTTCTTCTCGGCAGCCCCGGCTGCTCGGACAAGGCGTGGGACCGGAGCTTCCGCGCCGAGATCAAAGCCCTCTTTCCCGATGCGCCGATCAAGAAAATCTCGATGAGTCATGAAATCTTCTCGCTCGTCTACAACGTGCCCGTGCTCACCCTGAAGTCCGGCGGTACCACCCTCGTCGAGGGCATCGAGATCGATGGCCGCATCGCCATGATCTACACGAATCACGGCCTGAACGACGCGCGCAACGCGAAGGGATGTTGCTGCTGCGGCGGCAACCAGATCCGCGAGTCGCAGAAAGTGAACGTCAACATCCTCCTCTACGCGCTGCTGAACTGATGAGCCTGCGCCGCGGAGCTGGCCTCGTCATCGGCCTCGCTGCGACCTCCCTCGTCCTTTCGGTCTGCAATTCGAAGAAGAAAGAGGAGGCGGTCCCGGCGCAACTGCCGTTCTCCATCTACTTCACCTGCGACACCAACGGCCGCATCGAGCCCTGCGGATGCTTCACCGGGCAGTTCGGCGGACTCACCCGCGTCAGCACCGTTCTCAAAGGCGTTCCCGCCGACGCGCTCCGTGTCGAGGTCGGCAATGCCATCGCCGGGCTCGAGGATTACCACGTCATCCAATACCGCTACCTCCTCCAGGCCTGCGCCGCCATGGAATACGATGCGGTCAATGTCGGCGAACGCGAGGCCCGGCTTCCCGCCGCGAGACTCCGCGATCTCGCGGCAAAGTCACCCGTGCCGCTGCTCGCCGCGAATGTGCTCGACGCCACCACCCGCGAACCGGTGGCCGCACGTCACACCATTGCCGATCACGGCAGTTTGAAAGTCGGCATCGTCGGCGTGGTCGATCCTGACAGCCTGCGCGGCGAGACCGATGCCTCGGTCGAGATCAGCAGCATGGGAGAGGCGCTGCGGGCGTCGATCTCGGAGCTGAAGGACAAGACGCAGATCCTCGTCTGCCTCGCCTTCACGAACGAGGAAGGCATGGAGAACCTCGCGCGCGAGTTCTACGAATTCGACATCGTCCTCGGCGGCGACGTTCGCCAGCCGTCCTCCACGCTTGGAAAAGTGAACCAGAGCCTCATCCTCGCCACCACGAACCAGGCGCGGGCGCTCGGCCAGGTCGGCGCGGTGTTCGACACCGCCACCGGTCAGTTCAAAGAGCCAGCGGGCGACGTCAGCCTCATGGTCGACAGCATCCCCGAAGACCCCGCGATCCGGTTGTTCTCAACGAACTACCGCAAGGAAATCCGCGACACTGTTCTCAAGATCGACACCCCCGCGAGTCAGGCGGAGAACCGGATTCCTGGCGTCAAACCCGCCGCGACGTTCGTCGGCAGCATGACCTGCGCCGGCTGCCACCCGAAGGCGTTCGCCACGTGGTCGAAGAGCGGCCACTCGCACGCCTTCAAGTCGATCGTGCAAAAAGATTCCGACGCCGACCCCAGTTGCATCAAGTGCCACGTCATCGGCTTCGGCGACCCCGGCGGCTACACGCGCAAGGCCAGACAGGAACACCTCAAAAACGTCGGCTGCGAAAGCTGCCACGGCCCCGCCAGCGAGCACGTGCGGCTACGATCGGCCGCGAAGCCGGGGGAGGATGTCTTGGTGAAGATGCGGCCCGTTGGGAAGGGGCAATGTATCCAGTGCCACTACGGGGAGTTTAGTCGGCCGTTTACTTGGGAGGAGTTCTGGCCGTCGATTGCGCATGGGAAGGAGTGATTTTCGGCTCAGAGGGCTCACTATTCATGTTCGAGGAAGTTCTTAGGCTTTAAGCTCTTCCCTTCGCCTCGGCTTGAGATAGATTGTTGCGTAGCTCCCACCAATTCGGTCTAGACGCTACGAGAACTGAGTTTTGAAGGCATTCCTGACAGTATGGATCCCCGCGACATCTTAGTTGGAGCGACTAGTATTCCTATAACTCACCGGGATTCGCGGCGGCGAGCTGCACTTCCGATTGAGGATGATCAGAGTAACGTCGTGCCGATTTCGTTCTACCGGCCTCGTGCCGGGAGCAAGGCTTTCCTCGTTCGTGGCGCCTTCGCCAATTACACCGGAAAGTTCAGCCTGTTTTTCCGGGACGGCGTGCTTCTGATTCGGCGGTGCAAGTACTCGAGGTCGACAAGCACCGGCCTTCGTCGATCAAGATCCGATTTCCCAGGGACAGGGACCAGCATCTCTCCATTGTACAGCCTGTGAGAAAGTCCCGCGAAAAACCGGACATCCCTCTTGAGAAAGCCCTATCAGAGTGGGAAAAAGGGATCACGGTTTGGGACACGATGTGGGTCAATTTGCGATACGTCGTGAAGGTGACGAGCATCAAACAGGGCGTGGCCTACTCGCAGTAGCGGATGGCACACTGGACGCTTGTCCAAGGAACGCGCGTGCCGGGAAGGAACCGTCGCGCGTGAAGCCGAACACACACGAAGCGGTGCGCTAGCGCTTTCGCCGACAGGGAGCCCTACAGGGCACCCAACCAGACAACTTGACCCCGAGGCAGTCCAAGGCGTCTTCCAGGATCCAATTCCATGCGTCCTTGCCGTCTTGGAGGGTGAAATACGGCTCGCCTCCGATCATCAGATACTCGATGACCGTTCCCCCGGTGACCGTATCGAGGTCGGCGCTTTCATCCATGGTGTACATGATGTGTTCCATCCCGTCATGCGCCTCATGCTCCAGTGAAAAGCAATGTCCCATTTCGTGGGCCAGCACCGTTCCAAACAGGTGAGCCATGAAACTGGCCCTCACGGTCGCGATGGTCCGAGTTCCGCTCAGGGCCAATCCGAATTTCTTGGGTTCGTATCCGAAGACAACCATCGCAGGCAAATCACAGAGATCCCTCAACTTCAACTCCGTCTTCAATGTCAGGGTGAGACCCGCCAGGTCATCGACCAGCATTTCGCCTGCTCCGATCCGGTAGTTGTCGAGAGGACGGATATCCAAATGGATCGCCATTTGCCGCATCTTGCGTTTCGCAACAAGAAGCATGTCATTGACGACCCGTCGGTTCCCCGCAACCAGTTCGAATTCGGGCACGGACTCCGGTTCGTCACCGAGGTAGGCCCGGAGATCCGCAACGGAAACGCGATATTCGGTGTCCCGGTAGACCAGTTCGTAAACGCTGCGTTTCACCGGGGTTTCGTCGCAGCCAAACGGCGCATAGCCGGCAATTTTGTAGAGATTGACTTCTTCGGCTTCATGCAATTCCCGCAGCGGATAGGATACGGCGCCGGTTGCCGCCGCATCGGACCGCGAGGGAATCGCACACCGCAGCGGAATCACCGGCCATGAGACGCCGAATGCGCTGCTGTCTATCTTCAACTTCGAGTCGAACGCGTCCCGACGCTCGCCCTTGAACCGCTCGTTCAGCTGACGCTGGATCCAGTCCCGTAATCCGGCCCTGACGATTCCGTCGCGGACCCCGTTCGAAGCGAGGGAGGTCACGCCGAGGACCCCTAATAGTGCCTGTCCCAGGCCAAAACCCACACCGTTGACCAGTCCTTCCAGGGCGGCGCAGAAATCCAGATGAAGGATCCCGATAACGATCTCGAATACGCCATCGACGATTCGCCGCGCCCCGTCCACGACCCGACGGGCGATGTCCAGCACCCCCGCGATGATCCCGAAAAAGAAGCGTCCGATCGGACCGAGACTGTCACCGATATCCAGGACGAATTCCCGCGCGATATCGAGCAGATCGGAGACGCCTACCAAAACATCGCCAACCAGATCGCCGACGTCGCTGACCACGCCGGTCAGATCATACCAGAAATCGATCAAGGCATCCAGGGCACCCCGCGGTTCGGAGAACAGGCAGACCAAACCAACGACAACGAACTTCACCACCGTGATCACAATCTCGACGATGATCTTGATGACTCTGACGACGATTCTGCAGACAAGTTCGACCAGCCATTCACCCACGAGCTCGACGATCCATTCGATGATCCGCACGATCACCGTATAGACCCAGCAGAACCACCGGTTGCAGCAGAGACACCACCATTTGCACGGCCGACGCCGACAGTCCCTCTCCACGCGTTCACGCTGCCGTTCGATGGGACGGCGAACTTCACGCTCAACCCATCGGCGCGCTTCGGAGCACTTCTCTTCGGCCGTCGAAACCCATTCCTCGAACGGCTTCCGGACTTCTTCGGTGATCCATCTCCCGATTTCTCTGCACGCACTCATGTCTGCTCAATGGTTTCCTGGGTTCCTGTCGCGCTCGACTCCGGGGAAGCGTCCAGTTTCCGGAACCAGACTTTTAACTTGCGGTAGCTCCAGGCCAGACCGACGAATTTCGCCGCAATGGCGGGGATCGCGGCACCGAGGAACCACCCCCCGAAGGCGATCCACGAAAACCCCGCCGCATTCAATCGAGGAAGGAACCCCGCGAGAAAGACAGCTAGGAACACCGGGGCGCCCCAAAGGCATCCGCAGTCGTTGAAAAGAAACTTCAGGGCTTTCTCGGCCCGGCTGCATTGCGCTTGCTCCAATCCGGGAAGCTGCACGGTCACTCTTCGGACCGTCGGGCGACGGATCCACCCCACGAGCCGCGCCGTCCTTTCGAGATCTCCCCTGTTGGCAATGGTGATTTCCAGGGTCCTACAAAAATGAAGTTGCGAGTCGTTTCTTCGCTGACATGCCACTAAAAGGGCGCCTACTTACCGGTCCGTGCATATCTTGGTTCTTTCCGCGCAGATCTTTCCTCGTCGCTAGGGACGCGATTTCCAAGCTTGCAGCAAGTGATCAAGGGCACGGACGATCGGGAGAAGCGATATGCGGGCTCTGGAAAAGGTGCGGGGGCGAATTCGCCGGATTTCGTAGCGGTGACTTCCAAATCGCCGGAGGGTGATAAGTGATGCGACGTCGCTCATCGGCGACTGAAAGTCACCGCGACGGGCCGTTCGCCAATTCGTGACCATTCGTTCTCATTCGTGAATAGAGAAGAATCACGAAGCGCTGCGCCAATACGAATGAAACACGAATTCGCACGAACGGGGCCACCGCCACGCCGTTCCAAATTGCCTCGACCGGGTTGCTCAATCTGAATAACGATTCACCGAGCGACATCCCATGAAATCGATCCCGATCATCTCCGCCGTTCTTATTATACTGTCAGTCGCATCAGCACCGGCAGGTATCCTCTGCAAGGAAACGGATGACCAGATTGTCGTGACCCGCAACGATCGGCACGTGCTGACCTACCAGAAGACGGTCAAGGTCCCGCCCGACGTAGACGTGAAGTATGGCCGGAGCGGCTTCGTTCATCCCATCTCGACGCCGTCTGGCAGAATGCTGACCGACGACTATCCGCTGCCGCATCACAGTCACCAACACGGTCTGTTCTTCGCTTGGAGGAACGCGACCTTCGAAGGGAAGAAGTTGAACTTCTGGGAGCCGGGCGATGCCAAGGTGCGTCATGAGAAAACACTGGAGATCATGAACGAGGAGGGCATGGCCGGTTTTCGCGTGGAACTCGCGCATGTCAGCGGCGCGCAAACCATTCTCAAAGAGATCTGGACCGTCAAAGTTTCCTCGGACACCGGATACATCGACCTGAAATCCGAGCAACATTGTGCGACGGATTCGGCGCTGACGCTCGAGCGCTTTCACTACGGCGGCATGGCCATCCGCGGCAATCGTCAGTGGTTCCCCGATGCCCACACCAAGGCAGGGAAAGGAGCGCTGAAGGACGAGTTCGTCGCGCCGTGCAAGATGATCACCAGCGAGGGCAAAACCCAGGAGAATGGCAATCACAGCCGACCCAAGTGGGTCTGCATGACAGGGCCGATCAAGGCGGCTCCTGTATCGATGACCTTCGTTCCCCATCCCACCAATTTCAGATACCCCCAACATGTCCGACTCCATCCGAAGATGCCGTATTTCTGTTTCATTCCCACCGTCGAGAAGCCCTTCAAAATCGAGCCGGGAAAGCCATGGGTCTCCCGATACCGGATCGTCGCGGAGGACGGCGAGCCGAATGCGGGGAAACTAGATGCGGTGCAGCGAGCGTTTGCGAAGGCGAAGTGACGGCTTGCGGGTTTCGGATAGTCGAGGCACCCACAAATCGCGGTCATCCTGAACGACGCCGGAGTGAAGGATCTCGATAGCAGCTTCGATCATCGAGCGTAGATAGAGCGGATCAGCTGCTTCGACGCCGATTGTGGGATTCGGTTTCGCATGCCGTGCACGAGATCCTTCGGTCGTCCCTCCCTCAGGATGACCTGTCCCGTGCCTAGGCTCGTTGAAAAAAGCAGCGTATTTCGCGCGAATGTGAGAAGGTTCTTCGACAGTCAGCTGCCATGCCACAACAGTCGCAATCTTCTCCACTGCTAGCCGTCATCGCAACCGGGGCGTTCACGGTTGCCGCGTTCGTCGCCACGGCCATTCTGGCGATTGAGGATCGCGGAAGCGAAGACCGTGCGAATCCCGTAGAGTTCTACTACGTGCCCACGCTGTTCCTTGCCATCGCGGGTGTGATTTGCGTTCACCGGTGGTTTCCCAGGATGAGTTCCCAGGGAACGGGCATCCTTTGGATCGTCAGTGGATCGATCTTGTGGTTGGTAGCGCTGCCTCTGGTTCTCGTGCTTCGAAACTTAATTGCGGGATCCTGACAAAACGCAGGCTGTTCTCCTCTTCCTTGTTCGCTCAATCTTTGGAGCCTGGCTAGCGTTGACATGATGGATCCAATAATGACGTCCCTACGGAAAGCAGTGCGGGCATGTGCCTTGCTTTCTTGCTGACATGTCCCTTCGCAATAGAAGCGGTTGCACTTTGCTGGCATTGCGTATTGGATCTCCGCAGGCCGGCCGTGGAATGGATGCGCTTGCGCGATTGTTGCAACATCGTGCGCGGAGCGCCCGATCCACCGGCCAACGGAGGGAAGCTGTCCTCAGCTTCCCCAGATTCCCGACGGATGAGGTCGTTCGCGGAGCATCGTTGAGACGTCAACGGCGTGGACTGAATCGCACTCCGAAGAGTGGGCAACTGGGGACAGTGGCCCTCCGGGTTGGCAATCCACTGCGTGGGCCGCTACGCTGGCGAAGGAAACGAACTCCATGCCATGGACGGATTGCAGATTCACGCTGAAGACCACTCAGGACGCTGAGCGGATGGTGCTGCAGTTCAAGGAGCCGTTCTGGGGCGTTCGTTGGGATGTTTGCAAGATCGAGAAGCCCGTCGGCGAGCCGATCATGGAGACGGAGATTCCCCAATTGCCCGATCGGTTTACGCGATTTGTCTTCCGATTGTTCCTCGGACTGAGGGATTACAAGCCCGTTATGGGATTGCGATGCAGCAAGGTGCCCGAGAACGCGATCCTGTTTTACGAGTGCTCCGATCGGAAGGGACGTGAACGGACGATGGCCTCTACGACGGTGAAGTGGGATCACGGAGCGTCGTTCATGGTGAAACGGGAGGACTTCGATCGGGTCCGCACTCAGATAGCCGAAGCCGATGCGGCATCGGTCGGACAGGGATCTTGAGTTCGGGTTGCCGCCTTTGGTAACCTGATGGTCCTAGCAATGGCCGACGATAGCGATCAACCGAAGCTCTGCACGAAGAAGACGTACGCAATCATGTTTTCCGCGCTTCTTGTGGGGTGTTTTTGGAGGCCGTTTCGGGAGTATTGGGAAACGGGTGCTGTTACGGGTCTGACGATGGGCGCCTCCATCGGAGCCTTGGTGATCGGCATGATCATCATTTTTTTTATTGGCCGATACGCCAACAAACCGGAGAAATGAATAAACCATGGACGAGCTGAATTTTGCCGCACTCATTCCGATTTTTGGCGGAATCTACGGGTTTCTGTTGGCTCAGGGGGTCATTCCGAAGAATCCCAAGGATCCCGAGAAGATGGAGCTGTGGCGTCGAAAGTTTGGAATGATGATGAAGATCATCTGCCCTCTGATCGTCGGGTTCGGGTTGCTGCAGTTCTTTCGCGTTTTGTGAGGAACCGATTCGAAGACGTCATGAAAACAGCACTCCTCCTCACCTTGGCCGCAGGGCTGTTCGCGGACGCGGGCTTTTCCGAAGCGCACGCACAGGAGACGCTGCAACGAAAGTGGGTTCCGGGTCCTCCGCCCAGGATTGCCGAGGGCGCAGCCACCATCGCGGTGCTCCCGGACACCGAATACTATGCTTGGAAATACCCCGATCTCTTCTACGCCCAAACCCGATGGATTGCCGACGAAGCGGAGCGGCGCAACATCATCTACACCATTCATCTCGGTGACATCACCCAGCACAACAACCACGAGCAATGGACCGTCGCCCGGAAAAGCTTTGCCATGCTCGACGGGAAGGTGCCGTATGCACTGGTCCCGGGCAATGACGACTACGATGATCTGGTTGACGGCAATTGGAAGCAGTTGCGCGAGAGCAGCAAGATCAACCGCTACTTCGATCCCGCGCAGATTTCAAAGTGGCCGACGTTCGGAGGTTTCTACGCGAAGAACCGGCTTGAGAATACCTACCATCTCATTCGGATGCACGAGCGCGATTGGATGATCCTTTGTCTTGAAATGGGGCCGCGTGACGAGGTGATCCGCTGGGCTGACGAGGTGCTTTCAAAGCATCAAGACCGCCGGACCATCGTCGTCACCCACGCCTTTCTCTATCGCAACAACAAGCGCTACGACCACCGCAGCGGACGCGAACGGGCCAGCCCCCACCCTTGGGGCAACGACGGCGAGGAACTCTGGCAGAAGCTCCTCAAGAAGCACGCGAACGTGATGATCGTGATGAGCGGTCACGTGAGCACGGGCGGGATCGGCTACCGCAAGGATGCGGGCGATCACGGAAATGTCGTCCACCAGATGATGTGCGATTACCAGAAGAAGGAGAAAGGCGGTTTGGCCTACATGCGCTTGCTCGAGTTCGCACCGGATGGCAAAGCCGTGCAAGTGCGGACGTATTCTCCCTACCGGAAGAAAATGCAGGTGTCCCATCTGGAGGATTTTGTGTTTCAGCTCGAGGTGGGGTCTACGATGGACGGAGGGAAGCCGTCCCCAGCTTCCGAAGATTCTGGCGGGTGAGGTCATTGGCGTGTTTCGCGTTTCGACCTTGCCTCCGCGCCCAAATCGCACCCCAGAACAATGGGCAATTGGGACAATTGCCCTCCTGTGTAGATTGTCTGGAATCCTTGCCGCTGCGTAGAACCTACTGCGCGAGGCTTCAAGGGAAACCACGCTCGCCGCTTACAAAATTCGCCACCGAGTGTAATTGAGCCTCGCGGTTTCGCGGGTATTCTCCTTGCATGTTTCGAAAAACCGCGACCATCGTTCTGGTAACGATCGCAATTACAGGTTCGGTATTTTTCGCCTGGCAGATCCCGGCCAAGAAAAAATACGACGGCTTGAAGGAAAAGAGGCTGCAGGCGCCGGTCTTCGCCGTGCATCCGATCGATGCCGAGACCGAGGCATTCCTTGAGAACGCGAGATCATCGTGGAAGGCCCAGTCCGATGAAACCCCGGATCCGATTTTCGCGGAGATCGCATCGGTGATCGGAGGCGAGAGTACCGTGGAGGGCGTGGTGTCCTTCTACACCCATGAACTTCCTGAGTTCTCCTTCTTCGATCGGAGCCGAAATGCCGAAGCGACGTTGATGGCGGAAGCACTCCTGATGGCGCTTCCGATCTCGTTGGATGGCCGGATCTACGTCAAGGACAGGCTCGCATTCACCAAGCTGAATGAGAACGGCATCGAAGTTTTTGAAGACACCGAAAGGGGACTGCGTCGCGCTCTCTACATCAAACCGAAGCCAGCCTCCGAAGCGCCAGAATCAAGCGACGAAGGCTGAACCGCAAGAATCATGAAGCCACGATACCGCTACGAATTTGTCCGCGTTGAGCCGAAAGGCTTCATCAGCAAGCGGCCTGAAGAGGACTATCACGCCATCATCCGGGAGAAGGCAGCCGAAGGCTGGCGTCTCGTCACCGTCGTGACGCCGCCGAGCGAGGGATATGGTACGGTCGGGTACTACGAGCTGATCTTTGAGATGCCCGCAGAGTGACGGCGCAGCGGCTCGGGTTGGATGTCATCCTGAGTGAAGAATGAGCGAAGGATCTCGCGAGCACGGACGGTGATCGACGCTAACACAGCGCTCCGAAGCAGCATTGCTGTCTCGCTCGATGTGATTTCGAAAGGTTCTTGGCACGCACGAGATCCTTCAGTCGTGCCTTTTTCAGGATGACAGGTCCGATTACCGAAACGGAGTCCCTGAGTGAAACTCGAACTTTCCGGAGGTGTCGGAGCCCATCTCGGCACCGCCCAGTTTCTGCTCCCATTTGTCCGCCGCTTCGGGGTCGTGTCTCCGCCATTCTGCGAGCACACCCATGGCGGCTTGATCGCGCAAGAAACCTTCCTCGAGGTTCTCGATCCAGCGGATGATCGCGCGGTCGTCGCGTTTGAAGAGCTCACGGGCCGCGGCGGGGACGCTCCATACGTTGCCGTCCGTCTCTAGCAGGGTGGGGACGAATTCGAGCACGGCGCGGAAATCGCGCGGCTTGGTGAGGCCGGCCCAGACTGCGTCCTCCGCGGTTCTCCCCAGTTCGTCTTGGATCTCCTCTTCGGCGAGTGCCATCAGCTTCACGTGTTCGAGCGCGGCTGCGGGATCGATGCTGGCCCAGCCTTCGATGGCTCGGAGCCGAAAATCGTGCCGGGCTTTGGGATCGTTGAGTGCCTCGATGTGCGCGAGCGTTGACTCGGGATCGAGCTGGGCCCAACGGCCAATGAGTTCGGCCTGGGCGAGCCGCCGCGCCGGCGAGGGATCGATTTCTTCTTCGAGGCGATCCATCGTCTGTCGGACTTGGGACACGATCATCTTGTCGGTGATCTCGGGAAGGATGCGCGCGAGTTCATCGCCGCCGAGTTCGCGGGTGAAGGTGAGCAAGCGATTCACCGCATCGCGTTGCTGGGTCCGGTTGAAACGCGGTGTGGTCTCCGATTCCGAGGTGGGACGAGGCGACGGCGCATTCGGTGGAGAAGTCGCGGAGGTGGAGGAACGAGACCCGAGATGAACGGCGACGACAAGGGTGGCGATCCAGAGGATGGCCACGAGCGCGCCGGATTGTCGGTTGAGCATCATCGAATCGAGGCAGGGGAGTCAGTTTCCGATCAGTGATTTGCGCTGTGCGTCGGTGAGATTCTCGGCTCCCTGCACGAACGCCGCGAGAGCGTCGCGATCTTTCCCTCGCCACACACTGGCGACGCTCGTCATGGCGGCGAGCCGCCGGCTCTCGTCGGTGATTTCGGACGCCCAGACCATCGAAGCGGCGGGGTCGACCGATTTCACTTTGTCGATATAGACCTCGAACGCGGTATCGAGCGCGGGTGAGGGATCCTGGCTGACGAGATAGGTTGCTGCGTCATCGTAATCGTATTGAAGGAAGCGGGTGAACAGGCGCTCGTAGATGCGGCGGAGCTTCGGAGTGTTCGCCGAGAGCTCGGCGGCCCATTCGGCGGCGGCTTCCGGATCGTGTCGCGCCCACGATTCCGCGAGTTCGACATACGCCTCGCCGACATTCGAGCGGTCGGCTTGTTCCTCGATCCATTCCTTCACCGCCGGTGGATCGTGCCGCGCCCACTGATCGACCACCGAATGGAACGCCCGCGTCCGCACCTCGCCGGCAGGCAACGTCTCGACCCACGCGGTCACCGTTTTCGGATCCTTCGCGTAGAGTGGGTGGAGCGTCATATAGATGTCCCAGATTTCGTAGGGCTCGCTATAGCCGTTCGAGCCCGCACCGAGAGATGGAATGAAGGCAAGCGTCGTCGACAGGTCTTTCGATTTGGCGATGCCTTCCCAAACTGAACGCAGCGCATTCTTGGGCAGGCTGTCAGCCGCTTGCGAGCTGACCCACGAGTGTGCCTTCGCGGGGTCGACGGAGGCCCATCCCTTAATGGCGCGCTTCTTCAGATCGTTACGGAGTTTGGAATCTTCCATGGCATCGATGTGGGCGAAGGCAGCCATGGCATCGAGTTGCGCCCAGCGGTCGATCAGTTCGAAGCGCGCAATCCGTTGCGCCGGTCCGGGGCGGATTTCGGCGAGAAGCCGCTCCATGGCCTCGCGGACATCGTCGGCGTCCATGTTTTCGGTGAGTTCGGGAAGGAGGCGGGCGAGTTCGTCCTCGCCGAGTCGACGCGTGAACGAAAGAAAGCGTCCGACGGCGCTGACTTTGGGGATCGCCGAAGTCGCTTCGCGGAATTCGTAGTGACTGCCTGCCGGTCCTTGTTCGGCGACTGTGTTTTCGGGAGTCAGGTCGGTCCGGTTGTTCGATGTCGCCTCGAAACTCCGCCCGAAGAAGTACGCAGCAGCGCAGGTGGCCAGCCAGATGCCCCCGATGGCGGCGCCGTTGCGAAGGTTGATCTTCATGATGGAGCAGCGACGTTGCGGTCGCCGTTCATTCAGTTGTGTCTTCCCTGCCAAAAACCCTGAAGATCGCGGGCGCTGCCCACCGTGTCTTCGGCGGAGTCTCCCGACCGGTCCGTCTCGGTCGACGTGCAGGATGCGCCAAGAACGACGAGCGTCGCGATGATGGTGATTCGGATCATGGCAGTGGAACGAGAAACAGTGTCCGCCCCGTTCGCGGGGCAAGTCAAGCGCTACCCGTGAGGGTCGTTTGTGCGTTCATGATCGCGGTAGTGTGCGCCGGGTGTTCGAGGGAAAAGACGATGTCATCGGTGCCGCTCGACCACGATGCGTACGTTTGGCAACGTCAGTGGACAGACGCCGTCCGCGAGGCGGTCACGCAGGCTCCCTCCGACATCGGGGGATTGCTGCCGCTGGTGGCGGAGATTCGATTCGAAGGCGAAACGCTGGATCCGGTGA
>CAJIAN010000495.1_pt1 | contig 22695 bp, 18 predicted proteins | sample 9199061 | NCBI WGS metagenome assembly CAJIAN01 (sample SAMEA7708264, study PRJEB35096) | sediment metagenome | biome: marine neritic benthic zone biome [ENVO:01000025]; feature: sediment [ENVO:00002007]; material: shallow marine sediment [ENVO:03000034] sea grass bed [ENVO_01000059] ...
GCGATGGCCGTGGCGACCGCTTCCGCATCTTCTGCGGCCCACCTCTCGACGATCTGATTCAGCAACGGATTACGCAACTTGTCCGATTCAACATATGCAGCCCATGCGAGCGCGGTTGCGTTGTCACGGGTCTTGCGCGCCAATCGGTTCGCAATCTGGTCCCGCCCGGCCGAAGGCGGCAAGGCGTTCAACCAATCGGCGGTCACCTCGTTCGCGGGGAGCTCCTGCGCGAGACCCGCCAGGGCGTTGTCCCGACCGTCGCCAGGAGGCAGCGTCGCCGCCCATGCCTTTGCCTCCTCGATATCCTTCTTCGCCCAGACGCTTGCCATGAGATAGCTGGGGTGCTCCGTCCGGTAATCGACAGGGATCGCATCGAGAAATACCTCGGCGGCTTCCGCGTTCATCCCCGCCACGTTGGGAAACGAATTGGCGAGGATCTCATGGGCGCGTGCCGGTTCGTAGCGCTCAAGAATCATCGCCAGCGCCACCTCGCCCTCGGCACGTCCACCCCGAGCGGCACGACCGATGTAAATTTGTGCCTCGTACTTTTCCTTGGCCAGCCCTTCGGGGATGTCCGCGAGTGCACGCCGCGCAGCCTCGAAATCGCGACTGGCAAGCCCGCCGGCAATCGCCGCATAGGTGTTGTCGCGTTTCTCTCCAGGAACGTTCTCTTCGATCCAGCGCAACGCCTGCCCGACATTCGGATCGCGCCAATTCATCCAGACGTTCCCGAGCAGACTGTCGCGAAATTGGGTGTCGGGGATCGCGTCGAGAATCCGAATCACGGTCTCGCCGTCGTTGCTAGTGATGTAGGATCGCATCGCTTCCCGTCGCACGGCTTCCGGCGCATGCTTCTCAATCCAGCGAGCCCCTTCCTCGGGGCCATGCGCATCACCGATCGCTGTGGCGATCGACTCAAGGAAATAGGTCATGCGGTGCTTGCTGGAAAAATCGATCGTCGAAAGGACCCCTGCGGCGCCGTCGGGATCGGTCGCCGCCATTCCGCTCACGATCCCCTTCATCGCCGCCTGACGGCCACCCGGCGATTCGAGGGTGCGTGCCCAAGCGAGAGCGGCCTTCGAATCCAGTCTTCCCCACTTCTTCGCGAAGCGCTCGACGCGACTCGCTCGCTCTTTATCGATCAGTTCAGCGACGACGCCCGGATTAGTGCGGAGCAGAGCCTCGGTTAGTCCATCGGACAGGTAGCCGCGTTTGTCTTCGGGCAGCTTCCGCAACTCCGCAGCCACAAGAGCAGGATCGCGATAGGCGATGGCTTCGAGGACGTGGAGCAGCCCACTGGTGCTCTCCCAAGTTTCCTTGGCGAAGGTGATCGCGGCTACCGGATCCACGAGGGCAAGTTCCTTCAAAAACTCGCGCGGCCCATGTTGCTGCCGTCGAAGAAACTCAAGCGCACCTTCAAGATCGAGATCGATCCAGCGCGCCGCCAGCAGGCGCTGCCCCTTAGGATCCCATGGATTCGTATACTTCGCCCAGAGTTCAGGAAACTCCGCGACTTCGGCCGCGAGGATGTCCCGCTGTCTCTTGGGAACTGTCGGACGAGCCACGACTTGAGGCGAATCCGTCGCCGGTTTCTCCTGCTTCTCAGATTCCGCCTCTTCGGACACGGCATCCGTCTGTTTCCCAAAAAGAAAACCGATCCCGAACATCCCAGCTACCCCCACCGCCACCAGTGCGTTGCGTTTCGTCCTCTCCATGAGGATTCAGCGTGTCCCAACGACGAGAATTTGTCACTCCGAATCCCGGCGCGCCGCGAGGTAGATGCGATGGTATTTCTGCTTTGCCCGTTCGTGCTTCGCACACGGGATTTCCTTTGTGCGGAATCCTGTCTGGCCGAGGTGCTTGAGCAGTTTCGGCTCCGGACCAGCAGCCCAGATCGCCGCACGGCCTCCGGGAGTCAGAGCGCGTTTGAGTTCATCGAGGCCATTCCGCGCATACAGCTGGGCATTCTGGGGCTGGATGAGCGCACCGGGCCCATCGTCGACATCGAGCAGAATGACATCGAATCGAGGTCCTTTTTCCGCCGCATAGTGAATAACGCTGTAGACATCACCCTCGAGGATGGTGGTCCTCGGATCGGCAAGGATGTCGTCGTTGAGTCCGTCGAGGCACTGGTGATTCCAACGCACGATCTCGGGAAGCAACTCGGCAACGACCACTTCCGCGCCGGGTCCCGTGAGTTCGAGTGCCCGCCGCAAGCTGAACCCGAGACCGAGACCGCCGATGAGGATGCGCGCTTTCTTGCGTGGGTTCTCAAACTCGCATCCAATGTCCGCGAGCAGGCGCTCGGAATAGGTGCGCAGTGTGCTCATCACTTCCCGCTGCCCCATGTAGAGAATGAACTGGCCGTCGTGCTCAAGCAGCCGGAACGGCTCGCCGTCAGGAGCGGTGGTCTCGGCGACAGTGGTGGTGGGCTTCATGCGGCTGGCGTGACGGCGGAGACCTCGCCGCAACTAGCCAACGACGCGAGGGAAAGTTTCGACACCTCTCCGCTTATTCGGCTTCCGCTTTCTTCTTCTCGAGTCCTTTCCGAATCCCTTCCACCATCGCCGACATCTCGGCCTTCATGAGCAGGCCCCAGCTGTCGCCTTTCTTCTTCATCGAGGCCACATCGACACCCTCGAATTCGATATCCTCCATCTTGATCGCCATGCGCACAACCACGTGCCGGATTTCGTCGCCCTCCTTGACCGTTCCGAGCACCTTGAAACTCTTCCACTTCACGTCTCCCATCATGCTCAAGGCGGTCCCCATGAAGCCCTTGAACTTTTCCATGGCCGACATCTTTTTCACGGATTCCACCGTCGCGTTCTCGCCGAAGAACTGCCCGAGCATCGCACCCGCTTCATCCTCGTCCTCGATAATCAAATCGACCAGACTTCCCACATCCTTCACCGCACTCGGATGAAACAACTCGCAGACGCCTTTGTAATCACCGGCTTTGAGTTTGGTGAAGAACTGACCGGCAAGCTCTTCGGGAGTGGCCGCACACAGACTTCCCGAAGAAAGCAGCAGGATGACCGTTGCGGACAGGAATGAACGGAGGAATTTCATGCTTCGACCCTGGAGTCGATACCGGCGCATTACCAGCAATCTTTGCGCGCGGAAACGGGTGTGAATGAAGATCACACCCCGCGGAAACTCGCGGTTTGACCGGCTTGTTTCATTCCTGATACGCTTTCGCCGTGTCCGTGGAGTCGATCGCCAACCGTCTCGATGAGTTCCCCATCTTCGGAGGAATCGACTACGACACGCTCTCAAACGTCGGCGATCTCTTCGAGCCCCAGTCCTACGAGGAAGGCGCCCACCTCATCGAACAAGGCACGCGTGGGAACCGCCTCTATGTCATCACTTCGGGGAAAGTCGGCGTTTCCATGTGCGTCGACCCCGAAGACGGCGGCAATGGAAAAGACGTGCTCCAACTAGCGACCATGCAATGCGGCGAATGCCTCGGCGAGATGGAACTCATCGACACCCAGGAGCGTTCCGCGACCGTGATCGCCCTGGAGCCGACCGAGACGCTCGAGCTGACCAACATGTGCCTGCTCAAAATGTTCGAACGCGAGCCGACCGCCTTCCGCATGCTCATCATGAATCTCGCCCGCGACCTCAGTCGTCGCCTCCGCGCCGCCGATCAGCGCCTCGCCATCCTCGCGAGCACCGGGGTGCTTCCCCCGGCAAGGGGCGACTTCAGCCGCGACGGCTAGGCCGCCTCGTCCGCGTGATCGAACTGCATGCGATAGAGTCGCTGGTAGATTTCCGAGCGTTCGAGCAGTTCCTCGTGCGTGCCGATGTCGAACACCTGGCCGTCCTGCATGACGACGATCTGGTCGGCCTTCAAAATCGTGGAAAGGCGGTGGGCAATGGCGATGACGGTCTTTCCAGCAGCAAGGGTCTCGACCGCGTCCTGAATCTTCTTTTCCGATTCTGAGTCTAACGCCGAGTAGGCCTCGTCGAGGAGAAGAATCGGCGCGTTGCGCAAGATCGCACGGGCGATGGACAGGCGCTGCTGCTGGCCGCCCGAGATCGCACATCCCTTGTCGCCGATGACGGTGTCGTACCCCTTCTCCTGTTCGAGGATGAATTCGTGGGCGTGGGCGAGTTTCGCCGCGTGCTCGATATCCTCCTTCGTCGCGTCGAGCCTACCGTACTTGATGTTGTTGTAGATGGAATCGTGGAAGAGGAAGGTGTCCTGGTTCACGATGCCGATATTGTCACGCAGCGAGGCGAGAGTGAGTTGGCTGATGTCCTTTCCATCGATCCGGACAACGCCCTCGCGGGGATCGTAGAATCGCAGAAGCAATGAGAGCATCGTGCTCTTGCCCGCCCCGCTTTGACCCACCAAAGCATAGGTCTTTCCCGGAGCGATCTTCAGGTCGATGTTCTTTACCGCATCGACCTCCTTCACGTAGGCGAAGCTCACATTCTCGAACTGGATCTCGCCCTTGCAGTCCACCAGTGGGATAGCGTCCTCCTTCTCCTTGATGGCAGGCTCGCGCTCCATGAGCTCGAAGACCTTGGTCGTGGCTGCGAGACACTTCTGCATGAGGACGTGGATTCGGCTGAGTGACTTCGCGGGCGGATAAAGCAGAACCAGTCCACCCTGCAGGGCGAGGAAGGTCCCCGCATCGAGTCCGATCAATGCGACATAGACCAGCGCCATGGCGACGCCGAAGGAAGCGACCGTTTCCACCATCGGCCCCACCATCTCGAGTGCTTTGCGCCAGCGCATGATCGAACGCATCATCTTCTCGTTCGAATCGACGAATTTCTCCAACTCGTAGTCCTCGCGGGCGTGGGATTTCACGACGCGGATACCTGCGAACGCCTCCGCCATGACCACCATGAGAAGGCCGGCTTCCTGCTCTTCCTTGCCCGCACTCTTGCGCACCTTGCGACCCACGATGATGACGGGAACGATGCACGCCGGAAACAGAACCAACGCAACGAGCGAGAATTTCCAGTCGATCACGAAGAGGGCCACGAGAACGCCGATGATCGAGATCGGCTGCTTGATCATGTCGCTCGCCACGGTCGTCAGCGCCATTTGCGCCATGCGCGTCTGGTTGAAGACCGTCTGAATGAGCTCGCCGCCCTTCTCCTTGTTGAAAAATTCCAGCGACTGCCCCATGAGCCGTCGAAAGAGCTTCGATCGAATGTCCCGCAGCACGCGGAGACTCACCCAGGTCATGCAGTAGGAATTCAAATATCCGAACAGTCCACGGAGGAGCATCACCGTCGGAATGAGGAGGCCCGTGAGCACGATGGCCGTAGTGAGGTTCACCTCCTGCACCGAGGCGTTTTTGACGACCTCCTTCATCGCCTCGATCGTGCCGGCCGATTCGGTCTGCACGTCCTCCGGAAGATTCTCGACGAGATCCTTGAACCCCTTCTTCGCGTCCTTCGCTCCAAAGACCATGGATCCGGCGATCTTGATGACGAACACCATCGCGCCCTGGATCAGGCCAAACAGCGCGCCGAACATGATGCCCATGACGAAGCGCGACTTGTATGGCTTGATATAGCCGAACAGTTGCTTGTAAGGAGCATAGGCCACCTTCATGAACTCGCGGGCGCTCATGTTGGCGATGTCCTTGCGGGAAATCTTCTTCATCAAGTGAGGAGGGAATCGATAGCACGGATCACCGATGCGGTCGACAAGGCGCTCATCTCGCCCTCTGGCTCCTTCGGATTGAACTCTGTAACCGGTTCGCTGTGAGGCGACAGCATGACTCGCGCGTCATGGTGACGCGGGCCCCAATGATACGGATTGGTCGGCCCGAAAAGCACCACCTGGGGGATCGTGAAGGCGTTCGCCAAGTGCATCGCTGCAGAGTCCACACCGAGCGCAATGCGCGCGTGCTTGATGATTGCGGCGAGTTCGACGAGGTCGAATTTTCCTGACAAATCGACAAGCTCCGCATTCGTTGCGGCGCGGACCTTGAAAAGCTCCGCCTGCTCCTCGCGACCGGCGCTCCCAGTCAACGCGACTTTCAGTCCATGGCCACGCAGACGGTCGGTCACCTCGGCCCATCGATCGGCCGGCCAGTATTTTTCCGCGCGAGCCGTCCCGGGATGGATCAGGGCGAACGCTTCATTGAGTCCGAGCCCTTCGAGGTGACGAATGACCCGGTGCTCGGTCTCCTCTGGAATATCGATCACCGGATCCGAAACCGGCGCATCGATTCCCAATTCCCTGAGCAGGGCAAGATGGTATTCGACGGTATGCAGATCGCGAACGGAGGCGTCAGAGAGTTTGTCGAACACGCGAAGACGCCAACGCTTCTTATTGGCGAGCTTGGCGTAGGTGATCTTCTCCGTCGCCCGGCTGAGAACACCCATAAGAATCGATCGGTCGGAGCCGGTGAAATCGAGCGCGATGTCGTACTTCGAAAACGTCACCTTCCGCCACACCGCGAGATTGAGTTTCCTCCGCCGATAGGTGAGCACCTCGTCGGCGGCCTTGACGATGGGGGCCAGTTGACCACACGCGTCCGCCACGATCACGGTGATGTGTGCCTCCGGGCGCGCGGCACGCAGGGCATCAAGAGCCGGCAGATTGAGAATCAGGTCGCCAATCCGCTTGAGTTGGAGAACGAGGATGCGTTCCATCGCGTCAGCGCTGCCAATCTGGCGAAGAATCGCTCTCTGTCGCGGAAATTCGTCAGGCCCCGCCCGCCCTAGCCGTGGCGTAGGCGTGCAGGATGCGGCGACGGTGGTGTTCCCAGGTGTATTTTTCCAGAACGCGCCGTCTCGCGGCTTTCGCCATGCCCGGCAGGATCTCGGGGTGGTCGTAGAAATGCCGGATCGCTTCGGCGAGCGCGTCGGAGTCATTTGCGGGAATGACGATGCCGTTGACGCCATCCGCGACCACGTCGCCGGATTCGCGTGTCGTGATCTGTGGCAATGCGCAGGCGGCCGCTTCGTAGGTCGCCTTGGCGCTCCCTTCGCATTCCGAGGTGAATACGAACGCGGTCGAGTCTTCCAAGAGTGTCCGGATGTCATGCACGAAGCCCGGCAGCTTGACGGAATCGAGCTTGTAATCTTCGAGGAATGGTTTCATTTCGTCATGCACACTGCCGGCGAGAACGAGTTCGGCATCCTTCAGGTCGAGCGAGTGCCACGCCTTCAGGAGATGGTGCACGCCCTTCCGCTTCTTGAGTGATCCGACGAAGATGAGCCGGAAAATCGACGGCGGTGTGGCTGGTTTGAACTTGTCCGCATCGACCCCACGCGCGACGAGGAAGATGCGTTTTGGATCGAAACCGTCGGCCAGAAACGACTCCGCCGCCATGGTCGATTGCACGAGAATGAGATCGGCAAGTCGGTATTCGGTGATCATCTGCTGGCGCGTTGGATCCAACTGCGCACGCCACGAGTTCTCGCGATTGCGCTCGCTGTGGGTGTAGAAATTCTTTCGCTTGAACTTGTTCCGATGCCACGTGGGAATCTCGATCATCGACGGCACGTTCTTCTGCCGCGCCGTGATCAGCGTCCGTGAGGAATCGCCCGACCAGCCGTGAAAGCAATCGTAGTCTCCGCTCTGAAGTTCGCGCGCGGTGATCCAGTCGAGATACTGTTTGCGCGCTCCGTAGTAGACATTGCGGTCGAAGTTCGCCATGAGACGGACCGGATGAAACCGCAGCGACTTGATCTTCGAACCGGAAATCTCGCTCTGGTGGTTGCCATACGAGATCGCCTTGCCGAGAAATCCACCGCGGTGCGAGGCCACCAGGCCCTCCGCCGCGGTCATCGGCAGACCGATTCCGCCGATGTCGGCGGCGATGGAGTAGAGCAGGCTGCGTGGAAGTTCGTCGGCCGAGGGAAGCGGAGCCTCGTCGCTGACGTCCGGATTGTGGATTTCATCGACCGCGGGCATGCGAGTGGGAGTCCGCTCCTCAGATGATCATTCCCGCGCCGACGGTCTCGTTCGTCTGCTCCTCGATGAGAACAAAACTCCCCGTGACGCGATTCTTTTTGTAGCTGTCGTAGAACAGCGGCCCCGAGGTCCGCAGCGTGACGCGACCGATCTCGTTGAGTCCAAACTCGAGATCGTCTTCGATCTTGTGCAGCGTGTTGATGTTCACTTTGTAGTTCAAGGCGCGCACCATCGCCTTCACCTCGCGCCCGGTGTGGCGAAGAACGTACTTTCCGCGCGGCACCATTTTGTTCTCCGAAAACCAGCACACCATCGCCTCGATGTCCTGGCTCTTGTGCGGCGGGTTGTTCTTTTTGACGATCATGTCGCCGCGGCTGATGTCGATCTCGTCTTCGAGAGTGATAACGCACGAGAGCGGCGCGAAAGCTTCTTCGAGATCGCCATCGGCGGTGTGGATCTTTGCGATCCTAGAAGTGAAGCCGGACGGTTGCACCATCACCTCGTCGCCCGGCTTGAACACGCCTCCCGCCACACGACCGGCGTAACCGCGGAAGTCATGATACTTGTCGGAGTGCGGTCGAATGACCCACTGCACCGGGAAGCGCGCATCGACATGGTTCTGGTCGGCACCGATATAGACGTGTTCGAGATGATAGAGAAGCGTCGGCCCGTCATACCACGGCATGTTCTCCGATTTCTCGACGACGTTGTCGCCCTTGAGCGCGCTGATCGGGATGAAGGTGACCTCGACGATGTTGCCGAGACGTGAGGCGAACTCGGTGAACTGATCGACGATGTCCTCGTAGGTGTCCTGGCTCCAATCGACGAGGTCCATCTTGTTCACCGCGACAATCACATGCTGGATGCGGAGCAGGTTCGCAATGAAAGCATGCCGACAGGTCTGCTCGATGACGCCCTTCCGCGCATCGACGAGAATGATGGCGAGATTCGCCGTCGAAGCGCCGGTCACCATGTTCCGCGTGTACTGAATGTGGCCAGGCGTGTCGGCAATGATGAACTTTCGCTTCGGCGTCGCGAAATAGCGGTAGGCCACGTCAATGGTGATCCCCTGCTCGCGCTCGGAACGGAGCCCGTCGGTGAGCAGCGCAAGATTCACGTTCTCGTCCCCGCGCTGCCGGCTCGAACTCTCGACCGCCTCGAGCTGATCCTCGAAGATGTTCTTGCTGTCGTAGAGCAGGCGTCCGATGAGCGTGCTCTTCCCGTCATCGACGCTCCCCGCCGTCGTGAACCTCATGAGGTCCATGTCGAGATAACCCGGATCGGACATCCTAGAAATACCCCTCCTTCTTCCGATCTTCCATCGCGGTCTCGGATCGCCGATCGTCCGCCCGCGTTCCGCGTTCTGTTTTCCGGGCGGCGGCGACTTCGGCGATGATGTCGTCGAGCGTCGCAGCATCCGATTCGACGGCTCCCGTGCACGTCGCGTCGCCAATCGTCCGGAAGCGCACCATCCGTTCCTCCGCCTTGTCCTCCGGCTGCGGCGTGAGGAAGTCACTCTCCGCGAGCAGCGTCCCATTGCGTTCGATCACGGGACGCTTGTGCGCGAAGTACAAACTCGGCAGCTCGATTTCCTCGGCCTTGATGTACTGCCAGATGTCCATCTCGGTCCAATTGCTTAACGGGAACACCCGGAAATGCTCGCCGTGATGCTTGCGGCCGTTGAAGAGATTCCAAAGCTCGGGCCGCTGGTTCTTCGGATCCCACTCGCCGAACTCGTTCCGGTGCGAAAAGAAGCGCTCCTTGGCTCGCGCCTTCTCCTCGTCGCGCCGACCGCCACCGAGAGCGGCGTCGTACTGCCCCGCCTCCAGTGCATCCAGAAGTGTCACCGTCTGCAAGCTGTTACGGCTCGCGTTCGGCCCCTTTTCCTCGGTGACTTTGCCCTGGTCGATCGAGTCCTGCACAAGCGCGACTTCGAGCCGGGCCTCGAGCTTCTCCACGAAGTGATCGCGGTACTCGATTGTCTCCGAAAAGTTGTGACCCGTGTCGACGTGAAGCAGCGGAAACGGGAGCCTTGCAGGATGGAATGCCTTCCGCGCCAGCCACGCCATGACGATCGAATCCTTGCCGCCGGAGAACAGCAGCACGGGCTTCTCGAACTGGGCAGCCGTCTCGCGAAGGACAAAGATCGCCTCCGATTCCAACTGCCTGATATGGTTTACCTTATAGGAATGCATGTCGCACGGCGTGCGTGAGGGCAGCTAAGGTAGTGACTCCCCCGCGATTGTAAAGTGGTAAGGCTTTACCGACGACGTGCGGCGAGGGCGCTCGAAGAATCGCGCTCGACCTCGACTCCAATCAGCTGCCGCATGCGGTTCTGATGGAGCCGGAATTCCTGCCAGGTTTCGAACCGTGCGCGGTGGGCTTCGGTCGTTTCGATGTTCTTGAGGAAGGCGAGAGCATCCTTCTGATGACGCCCGCTGTCTTGCTCCGCGAGCTGGACGAGCACAGGCCAGGCAGATGGACCGAGTTCGGTCAGGTAGTAGACGTCGAGTTCCTTGTCAGGATATTTCTCCGAGACCTGCACATTGTACTCGGCGACGAACTTGCGCGTGTCCCAGAACTGCACGCAGAAGAAAAGGAGGAACGAAGCGAGCAGATTCGCGCCAAACAGCCACGTGATGCTGCGCTCCTTCATCACGCGGATCGTGAGAAGGACGAATCCGATGACGACAAGAACGAGAAACAGGGCGAGATGGATACGCAATAGCGTGAGGTGGTATCCGTCGACGTACATCTTCAGCCGGAGAAGCACGCTGCTCACGAGCATGAGGTTCTGCAAGATCCAGAGGAAGGCGAGAAACCGCTGACCGCGCGCGCGCGTGATCTGCCTGTTCTGGCTGAAGAGAAAGCCGATGATTACTGCGGCGAGAATGACGCTCAGGATGAGGTTGTGCGTTCCCTTGTGGACGAACTGGCTCAGGGTGAGTTCCCGCGGAAGCTCGGCTTCGTTCCAGAGATAGACGACGTCAATGGTGTTCGCGGCGAAGAATACTGCGTTCACCGAGATCAGCAGCATGCGCGTCGCCCAGATCGCAGTCGAAGGATCCGCGAGCTGCAGGACGCGGTTTTTGGAGTTCACGTGTGTGATGAATTTGAGTCCCTTGGAAGGCGTCGACCTCCACAGCAGCCCAAGAGCTAGTGTTGCCATGAATCCCCAGAAGAAAACGCGCACGATCGAAGGCAGCTCGATCTCTTCGAGAGCCCTGAAGATTCCATCGAAGAATCGCGTGACCGCATCTCCGAGCACCGCGTTCCCACTGCCCAGCAGGACGAGAAACACGCCCGCGAAAACAACCGACGGAAGAACAATGATGGCGAGCTTCGAAAGTTTCTGCACCGATTTGCCTGTGTTCTTAATTTTCCAATCGATCGCCGAAAACCAGTGTGCGGTCTGAAACCACCGCAGTGGCGCGAGGCACAACGCGGACAGCGAGTGCGCAAACCGCTGCCACCATGGGCTGACCTGATAGAGCGTGTGTCCCGCCAGGTAGATTGTGAGCAATCCAACGACCAGCGCATTCGAAAAGGAAGGCCGGTTTAGCATCTGGAACGCACTCAGGGCGAGCATCACCACCAACGCGATATCCTTTCCACGAATCTGGTATCCGGTGAGGTCGCGATTCCAGACAATGCCCACCCAGAGCAGCACCGCGAAGAGCGCCCAGCCGAGACCGGGAACGAATCCGTAGGTGAGTATGTCGGCGGCGATTGTCAGCGCGGCGACGCAAATCAGCAGACGCAGCATCCACTGGATCGATCTCGTTTTTTCGTCAGTGCCAAGAGCGGGATCCGGCGCGGGAGTCGCAGTGTCGGTGGTGTTGTTCATGCCGGAAGCTCACCATCCGGCAATGAATGGTTTGTGAAGCTAATGTGAAGACTTCGTGAAATGCGTCTCCCGGTCGGCCCGGACGAGGAAAGGATACATAAAAACCGAGGCGAGGATCAGTGCCGTCCCGAGGTAGAAACCCGTACTCACGTGCTCGTAGTCCTTGAAAAGAATCGCCGCCAGCACGATGCCGTAGATGGGCTCGAGGTTGTTCGTCAGGCAGATGGTGAAAACCGGGATCCGCTTGAGGAGTTCGACCGATTCGGAAAACGCGTAAACGGTGCAGAGCAAGGCGAGCAGAAGGAGAAAAAGAATGTCGCTGCCGCTTTCTGGCATGGCGAACACCGTGCCGTCCGGATGCCAGATCTCCGCGAGCAACGCCACCGTCCCGCAGACGAGCACGCCGCCGATCATTTCATAGAACGAGATTTCGTGGTGGTCCCGCTTTCGAGCGAAGACGCCGGTGAGGATCGAGAAGAGCGAACCGAAAATGGCGCACCCGAGAGCAAGAACGAGTCCCAGCCATTGATCGGACTGCACCCAGAAGATGAGAACCATCGCGGCAAAGGCGACACCACTGAGGATGAGTTCGTAGCGCTTCAGCTTTCGCTCGCGGATCATCAGCGGCTCCAGCAGCGCCGTCCATAGCGAGAGGGTCGCGAACCCGACCATGGCGACCGACACGTTGGAGACATGCACCGCGCCAAAGAAGAGCATCCAGTGCGTCCCCATGAGCACGCCGATCCCGATGACCGTAATCACTTCCATCCTCCGCATCTCGAACCGCTGCCGCCGACACTTCATCACCACCGCGATGCCGATCGCCGCGATGGCCGTCCGGTAGAACACGAGTTCGGGCGAAGGCAGGTCGATCAGCTTCCCGAAGATCCCCGTCAGTCCCCAAAGGAAGACGATGAGATGGAGCTTGGTCAGGTCGCGACGCACGTCGCGAGGAAACAGGCGTTCCGCGCCGGCGGCAACCTCAATTCTGCGCGTCGAACTTCGACTCCCACTCGGAAATCTCGTGGTCGAGCTTCTTGTGGTGGAACTCGAGCTTCTTGCCCAGCTTCGACTTCCGCGCCTCGCCGGCTCGGGTCTCGGTCTCCATGAGAGCGAGTTCCTCGTGACAGCGCTTCAGTTCGAACCTCGCCCCCTGGATCACCTTCCGGGCACTCGGGTCGCCACCCTTAACGATATCAGGTCCTTCCAGGAGCGCGATCGCCCGTCGCGCCTCGATAAGCCGCTCGAGAGCCCTCTCAAAACCGCTGAAATCGAGATCCTCCTCCACCGCGACGTCGTCTGCGACCGCAGGTGCCGCACTGGACTCGGATTTCTTCGTTGTCTTTTTGCGTTCTACCTTCGCCTCGGTGGGACCGGCGATCCGCACCAGCGCGGTTTCATCGACAACGAGTTCGTCGCCTTCGAGGACGAACTCCTTCGTCTCCACCTTCCCGTCCCCGTCTTTCCTGATCACGATGCGATTCCCTTCAATGGAGATCGTTCCGGTTTCGGTCTTGTTGTTGTCCTCGACAAGGAGGAACTGACCGTCTTCGGTGATCTCGATCACTCCCCCGTCGGCCGCCCAGAGTCCGGCGAGCTTCTTCGTGCTTGGTTTGGAGGAAATTCCCGCCGCATGCTCGTCCTCCGCCGTCGTCTTCCTCCGAGGTTTCTCCGGCTCCGCGGCGGCCCAACGGCGCATCCGTTCCTTCCCGTTCACCACGATCTCATCCCCCTCGATGCGCAGAGCTGCCGACTCCTTGTCACCGTTTTCGAAAGTGATCTCGATAACATCGTCGTTCACCTCGAACTTCCCACCCTTGATATCCTTGTAGGAGAACACATGGACCTTTCCGTCCTTCGACACTTCGACACGGATGTCTCCGCGGCCTTCCGGTCCCCATGCGGCCTCCCAGATTCCTGGCAACTCGCCCGGCTTGCCCGTCCCCTCCCGCAGCTTCAGCTTCACGTTGCCGTCGACCGTGAGCATGTCGCCGTCAATGACGACGGTGGCCGAGTGCGCCTCGCCATTGGGATAATCCAGCGTTACCCGATTCGTCTTCTCATCATAGGTTCCGGTGACTTCCTCCTGCTTTTCCGTGAAGTAGATCCGCCTGCCCTCCTCGAACTCGATCTTCTGACCATCCGGCCCCCGCCACGCGCCGACGAGTTTCTTCGGATCGAGCTTCCGCACACGCACGAGTTCGGTCTCTTCGACCTTCATCGCGTCGCCCTTGATCATGAACATCCCCGACTTCTCGCCTTCATTCTCGAGGTCGAGGAAAATCCAGTCGCCGGAGATCTTGTAGGTGCCGCCTTCGATGTTGTCCCCGTCGTAGACCTTCAAGTTTCCGTCTGGCAGGAACTCAACCGCCATCTTCCCCGCACGCCACTTCCCAAGAATCGCTTTCTCGTTCTCCTGGGTCTCCTTCTTCTTCTCTTCCGCGTGGAGCACCCCGACTCCCGCGACGAGCGCGAACGCCGCCATCGCCGCGAGGACACCGGCCATCGTCCAACCCCTCTGCGACGAACGCCTTCCCATTCCGAGAACGTGCCGCACCCGGCGCAGGGTCGAGCGACCGTTTCCACCAAGCGCCGCCGCCATGGCGGGAGATCTGCCGAGCTTCGCTTCGTAGAAGGTTTCGAGCATCTCGGCGTAGGCAAGCCGATCCCCTGTCGCCTTCACCGCGTCCTCGTCGCAGCAGATCTCGCGTTCCTTGCGGACGAGTCCGGAAAGAACCCACACCGCGGGGTGGTAGAAAAGCACGACCTCGACGACGCGTTGCAGGCCGTTCACGAGGACGTCTTTGCGGCGAATGTGCGCAAGTTCATGAGCCAACGATGCACGGAGTGCGTCTTCGGGGACGCCCGTCAGCATCCGGGCGGGAAGCAGGATCGCTGGGCGAAGAAACCCGAGCACCAGTGGCTGCCGCACCTTTTCCGACACGAGCACGCGCCCGAATTTCTTGAGTCCCAATTTCGCCGCCAACGCATCGACGAGAGCCAGCACCCGCGAGTCATCCGTGCGCTTGCCGGATCGTCGCAGTCGCCACACGCCGAGCAACCCCAGCAGAAACCAGACACCTAACAGCGTCACACCAATCACCCAGAACGCGACCACTCTGGGCAACCACGTGACCGCCCAGAGAATTTCGCTGCGTGCACCGAACAACTCCGTCGCCGCCGAATCCTCGACGGACGCCGAACCCAACCGCGGCGACGTGGTCGCGCTTTCCGGAGCAACGTCAGTAGCAGTCCCTCGGTTGGATTCCGGCGCGACCGTTGTCGCGTCCACCCGGACAGCCGCAGCTGGGTTCGGCGTCCCCTCGATTACAGGGTTGGCCATCTTGTAAGTGATAATCGGCGCGACGCTCATCACCGCGAACGCGGCAAGATAGAGCCCGTACCGCCCCGCACCGTTCGGAACTTTCAGCACCCTGGCAATCGCCCAGGCACCAAGCAGAATGGCCGCTCCCTGCCAGAGAAAGTGTAGCAGCGTGATCCCAATGCGCTGCCACTCCGGCTGCAGTAGAAATGTCGTCAAATCGTTCATCGTTTCGTCTCCCGGTTACTTATTTATCGGTTGTTCGCACGTTTCTTGTATTCGCGAATCGTCTTCTGAATCTCGTCCAGCTCCTCCGCAGTCGGATTCGCCTCGTCGAGCAGGTTGGCCACCAGCGCCTGCGTCGAACCCTCGAAGGCCCGGTTCAACAGATCGCCGGCCATGCCGGAAAGGGTTTTCTCGCGCGGCTTCGCCGGGGCGTAGGCGAAGGCCCTTCCCCGCGGCTCCCGATCGAGCAGTCCCTTCTTCGCCATCGTGTCCATCAGGCTCATCACCGAGGTGTAGGCGCGTTTGGATTGCCGCTGCTTGTTCAGAATCTCCATTACCTCGCGAACGATCAGCGACTCCTCGGCATCCCAGAGAATGTGAAGGACTTCGAGTTCAGCGGGCGTCGGTTGTTCGTGTTTCGGGCGGGCCATCTTGAAGAAAAATAGGCGATTTAATCCGTGATCTTCCCACTCTACGGATTAACCCGTAGTTGTCAACGGGAAAACCCGTAGATAGTTTCGTTTGTTCGTAACGCCCCATTCCGATGGGGAGTGGGAACGGCTGGAGGCTCATGAGAATTCGGCAGTGCCAGAGCTCGTAAACGGTTCCTACGCCTGATCGGAATCAGGCGTTACCACTTGAGAACGCCCCATCTTCCGGTGATGATTCCGCCATGAAACTCAAGCTCCTCGCTGCTCTCTTCTCGGCACTCATCGCACTATCCGCTTCGGTCAACGCCGCCGACAAGCCGAATGTCCTCTGGATCTATCTCGAAGACGTCAGCGGATGGTTCAGCTGCTACGGCGACAAGATCATCGAGACGCCGAACATTGACGCGCTCGCCGCGAGTGGGATTCGCTTTGATCGCTTTTACACGCCTGCAGGTGTCTGCTCGGCGACGCGCTCGGCGATCATCAACGGCATGATGCAGACGAGCATCGGTGCCCACCAGCATCGCAGTTGCCGTCGCATCTTTCGCGGCAAACACATGGGCGACTACGACAAGAACGTGCTGCCGCCCGACGTCGTTCCCCTTCCAGTCCAGTTCAAGAAAGCGGGCTATTTCACTTTCAATGATTCCGGCAAGGACGACTACAACTTCGAGTGGTCCGCATCCGAGTTCTACAGCGTGCAGAAACCCGGAACGCGCTGGACGCTCTGCCCGAAGGGAACGCCGTTCTTCGGTCAGATCCAGCTCCGGGGAGGCAAGTTGGGACGCCGCGGCAAGAAGGTGGTCGACCGGGCAAAAGTTCCCGTGCCGCCGTACTACCCTGACATTCCCATCGTCCGGGAAGAGATCGCGCATCACTACGACTGCCTCCTCACCACCGACAAACAGGTCGGCGACATCATCGCCGCGCTGAAGAGGGACGGCCTCTACGAAAACACGGTCATTTTCATGTTCTCCGATCACGGCTATAAACTGCACCGCCACAAGCAGTATCTCTACGAGGGCGGCATCCACATGCCGTGCACGGTTTCCGGACCGGGCATCAAGGCGGGCCAAGTGCGCAAGGACCTCATCAGCGGAGTCGACATCGCCCCGACGTCGCTTGCGGTCGCCGGACTGCCGGTCCCGAAAGTGATGGAGGGGAACAACTTCCTCGACAAGGATCACCGGCCCCGCGACTACGTCATCGCCGCGCGCGATCGCTGCGACTACACCTACGAACGCATCCGCGCGGTGGTCACGCCGCGGTTCAAGTATCTAAAAAACTACCTTACCGATCGTCCGTTCATGAACCCGAGCTACAAGGATCCGTGGCCGGTTTCGAAGAAGTTCCGCAAGATGATGGCGAAGGGAGAGATGAACGAGACGCAGCTCATTTTCTTCGGCCCGAAGAAGCCGGGGGAGGAACTCTACGATCTCGAAAACGATCCGCACGAAATTCACAACCTCGCGGAGGACCCGAAATTCGCCGAGGAACTCAAGCACCACCGAACGATTCTTGCGGACTGGATCAAGGAGACCGGCGACAAGGGCCAGCAGGTGGAATCGGATATCGGATTGCTGGCGACGATGAAGCGCTGGGGCGAGAAATGCGTGAATCCCGAATATGATCGCGTGCGGGATGCCTACACGAAATGGAAGGGGCAGCAGAAGGACGCGCCTACGAAGAAGCGCAAGAAGAAGGACGCGTAAACTGTAGCTGAACTTGCAAAAAGTTCAGACAGGAGTGATTCGTGATTGTCACCGCCGTCGGAAGATTTGCATCCTCCGCTACGAAGCAGTCACCGCAGCCCGCTCGTCCCCCTCCACCCCGCTCTTCTCGAGGTAGTATTCGTAGTCCCCGTGATACGGGAACACTTTTCCTTCACTCACATGCAGCACCTTGGACGCGAGTTTCTTGATGAAGTGCACGTCGTGGGAGATGAAAACGAGCGTTCCCTGGTAGCGTTCAAGCGCGAGAATCAACGCCTCGATGCTCAGAATATCGAGATGCGTCGTCGGCTCGTCCATGAGCAGGAGATTCGGGGGATCTACGAGAAACTTCACCAGATTGAGCCGGCTCTTTTCGCCTCCGCTTAGCACCGCCGTTTTCTTGTAGACCTCTTCCTTTCGGAAAATAAACGAGCCAAGGATTCCCCTCGCCTCGTCCTCGCGGATGGATGGCGCACTGAGCATCACTTCGTCCAGCACCGTGTTGCGTGGATCAAGCGTATCGCCGCGATGCTGGCTGAAATAGCCGATCTTCGCGTTGTGCCCGAGCTTCCGTTCGCCTTTCTGGAATTCGACTTCACCCGCGAGGATCTTCAGCAGCGTCGACTTCCCCGACCCGTTCGGCCCGACGAGCACGGTGCGTTCGCCGCGTTCGATGACGAGATCGAGCCCCTCGTAGACCTTGAGCTTCCCGTAGGCCATGTCGACTCCCTCCAGCGAGACCGACTTCTGCCCGCCCCGTGGCGGTTGCGGAAACTGAAAGCGAAAGACTTTCCGCGGAGGCTTCGGCTTCTCGATCTTCTCCATTCTCTCGATCTGCTTCAGCTTGCTCTGCGCTTGCGCCGCTTTCGAGGCGATCGACCGGAATTTGTTCGCGAACTCCTGAAGCGCAGCGATTTCCTTCTGCTGGTTCTTCCAAGCCGCGACCTGCTGCTCGTAGCGTTCTTCGCGCTGCTTCAGATACGCACTGTAGTTTCCCGTGTAGGAAATCAGCGATTTTTCCGCGATCTCGTAGGTCGTCTCGATGAGCTCGTCCATGAACTCGCGGTCGTGCGAGATCATGAGAACCGCGCCCGTGTAGTTCTTCAGATAATCCTGCAACCAGAGCAGTGATTCGAGATCGAGATGGTTCGTCGGCTCATCGAGCATGAGAAGATCCGGCGCCATCACGAGCAGCCGGGCCAGGTGCGCCCGCATGATCCACCCCCCACTCATCTCCTTCGCCGGTCGCTCGAAATCTCCCTCGCCATACCCAAGCCCGCGGAGCATCCGCTTCGCCTTCGCTTCCGCAGCCGGATCATTCAGCGCGTCGAACTTCGCCTGCGCTTCATAGTACTCCGGCACGTCCACCTTCCCTTCGTCCTCCAGCGCTTTGAGCGTCGTCTCGAACTTCTCGACCTCGCCGGCACGGCCCGTCGCCACATCCAGCACGGTCACATCACCCACGTCCTCGGCTTCCTGCGGAAGAAATCCCACCATCGTCCACTCGTCGCGCTCCATCGATCCCGCATCCGGATCCTCGTCGCGGAGAATGATCGAAAACAGCGTCGACTTTCCGGCCCCATTCGGGCCGACCAAGGCAACACGCTCGCCGTAGTTGATCTGCATCGAGGCTTCCTCGAACAGCGTGCGGCCCGCATAGCCTTTGGCCAGATTTCGGATGGTGAGCATTTTGTCGGACGTGTGCTATCGGCCACACTCCCGAGCTTCGCAACTAATCAAAGGCGTCCCTCTTCGTAGCCGAAGTCGGCAGACTTTGGCCATCTGCACCGTGGACGCACGCGCTCCGGCATCCTACTCGACAATAAACCAAGGATTGAGCAGATCCTCCTTGTTGTAGCGCAGGGCCTCGCCGGTGTCGTGGCGCAGCACCTTCTTCCCGGCCTCGCTCACCACGGCGTGCGCGGCGGCGGTGTCCCATTCCATGGTGGGGCCGAAGCGTGGGTAGACTGTGGCTTTGCCCTCGGCGACAAGACAGAGCTTCAGCGAACTGCCTGCGGAGAGAAACTCGACCTCCTTCCCTTCGCCGCGCAACTGCTCGACGAATTCCTCGACTTCCGGTGTCAGATGCGAGCGACTGGCCACGACGGTGACTTCTTCCTCCGTCGAGTAGTGCTTTCGATTCTCGATCCGCGAACCATCCAACCACGCACCTTCCCCACGCACTGCGGAATACATCGCACCGGTCACCGGCCGATATACGACGCCCATCACCGGCTCGCCGTTTTCCACGAGCGCGATGTTCACCGTGAACTCCCCGTTCTTCTTCACGAATTCCTTTGTGCCATCCAGCGGATCGACCATCCAACAGCGCGTCCAGTCTTTCCGGTCGGGATACGGCAGCGTCTTCGTTTCTTCCGAGATGATCGGGATCTCCGGATATTGATTCTCAAGCGCCTCGACGATGACCGTGTTCGCCTTGCGATCGGCTTCGGTGAGCGGCGAGTCGTCGGCCTTGGTCTCGACTTCGAAGTCGCGCGCGTAGACTTCGAGAATCACCTCGCCAGCACGGCGTGCGGTGTCCCGTATAATCTCGATGTCGGGAAACAGATCGCTCATACACCGGTCGGGGTCGGTTCCTCGACCTTCTCTTCGACCTCGCGACGGTCGCCCACGAACTCGTGATACCATGCGCTGTGGGCCGAGTGGCGATGGCACGAAAGGCACTGGGTGGTCTCCCATGCCTTGCCGCACTCGGGGCAAACGCCGGCAGTTTCGAAGGTGTTCCAACAGCATCCGCAGACGCAGTACCAGCGTGAACTGGGAACTGGCTCCCACGAACACTTGGGGCAGTAGATGCGGACTTCGCGTTTTCCGTTTTGCTCACTCATGTCTCGGCGACACCCATTTCACGCCTCCGCCGCGTCGTCCAGCGGAACCTTGTTTCCCGGTTCGGGAATGATCACTTCGGTGTCGGGAAGTTCCTCCCAGACCCGCTCGGCGAACCACGCCATCGCGCCATCGTCGCCGTGAACGAGGAGCAACTTGTCCGGTTTCGTCGTCTTCACGTAGTCGAAGAGCGCATCGCGGGTCGAGTGTCCGCTGAAATCGTAGCGCTCGACATCGCAGAGCAGTTCGACTTGAGGCGCCTCCTCGTTGAGTGTGATCATGTCGCCGCGTTCCGCATCGAGGATCGCTCCCGCAGGCGAATCCGGCGCCGCGTAGCCGACGAAGATGAGCGCGTTTCGCGGATCGTGAAGAAAGTCCTGCGCGAACGAATTCGACACCGTGTTCTCGGTCATCATGCCGCTGGAGAGCGCGTAGATGCAGCCCGGCAGGCACGTGAGTGTGCGTCGCTTGCGCCGTCGGGGTGAATACTCGATCTCCATTTCCTTCAGGATCTCGAATCCGGGAAAGTTCCGCCGCACCGAGTCGGCGAACTTGTCGAAGATGATCGTCATTTTCGTACTCAGTCCGCCGATGTAGACCGGGCACTCGGGAATTTCGCCGCTCTCGCGAAGCGTGTTCAACATCACGAGCACTTCCTGCGTCTTCCCCATGGCGAACACGGGAATGAGAACCGATCCACCTCGCGCGATGGCTTCGCTGATCTTCTCCGCCATGCGCCCGATCTCGCCTTCGCGGGTGTAGTCCTCGGGCCGCGGATGCGCACCGCGGGTGGTTTCCATGATGAGGGTGTCCAGTTTGTAATCGGGAAAGGCCGCGCCCTTGCTGATCGTCTGGTCCTCGAAGTTCACATCGCCCGTGTAGAAAATCCGTTTCCCGCGATAGTGAAACATCGCACCCACGGAACCAAGGATGTGTCCGGCGTCGAAGAACTCGCAGACCGGCGCCTCGCGATCGTTGCCAATCTCGAACGTCTTCCCGACGCGACGGTACTGCCAGGACCATGGCAGCTTTTCGACTTCCTTGTGGGTGAAAAGCGGATACTCCGGAATATCGAGTTCGTCCCGCTTCGCGCACATCACGTTCACCGAATTGTGCAGCATCGCCTCGACCAGCGCACCGGTCGCTTCCGTCATGTAGACTGGCGCACTCGGCTGCGAACGCATGAGAATCGGCAGGCTCCCCGTGTGATCGAGATGCGAATGGGTGATGACGATGCCCTCGATCGAATCGTAATCGATCGCGTCGTATCTCGGCAGCGCATCCCCGCGTTCCTCCTTCGGATGCAATCCCGCATCCAGCACGACACGGCATCCATCAAGATCGAGCAGATACGAGTTCGCCCCAATCTCGCTCCGCCGCGTCAGTGACTCGAAATACATCCCGCGAATAGCTCAACACACACTGGGCGCGAGGACAAGCCGTCACTCGGACGATAAAGAAGCAATCCCATTGTAATGGGCGCTCCCATTCCGAGGGCGGATATTTGCGATCAAAAACGATGATCAAGGCCACTGACATCCTGCATCACTACGGCTACCGGCCAGTGCTCGACGGCCTCTCTTTCGAGATCCCACGCGGCGAACTCGTCGCGGTGATGGGTCCCAACGGCGTCGGGAAGAGCACGATTCTCCAACTTGCCGCGGGAATTCTATCGCCTTTGGAGGGACAGGTGGAAATCGAAGGTGTCGAACGCCGCAGTTCCGAACAGGCTGAACACACCAGCGTCGCCGAGATCTACGAGATCACTCCACGTCGCATCATGGGTCATCCTGAGCGAAGAATGAGTGAAGGATCTCGTGAGCACTAACGGTGTTTGACTTCATCCTAACACTCCACAGCACCTTGCTGAGGAGCGCCCTGTGAATCCACGCAGGCCAAGGCCGAGAACAAGATCCTTCGGTCGTGCCTCCCTCAGGATGACTTTATGCTTCCGTTTCAGCCTCGCCATCGATGTCCTTCTCCTCTTCCGCTTCAGCTTCAGCGACATCATCTGCATCTCTGCCGCAGAGAATCAACCCAGACAGCACACAGCACCCGATCACCCCCAGTGAAACCATGAGCGGCATCCACGACTGCGATCCCTGGAAGACGAGCATCCCCGCGATGAAGTAGAGCAATAGCATCAGCAGGCTCAATCCGACCGCGCGGCCTCGGTGGAATCGCAGCAGCCACAGTCCCACCGCGATCAAGAGCGCCCACACCGCAAACTGCACGGGTGCGGAAAACTTCCGGATGTAGCGTCCGCTCTGAATCGTGGCGATCGCCAAAGCGAACAGCTCGCCGCGCGAAATGAGAACATCATCCTTGAACGGAATACGGCGCGCCTTTTCGTCGTTGTAGCCGATGAGAACCACGCGGTTCTCGAGCGACTGCCGTTCCTCCGGCTTGAGGCC
>CAJIAN010000489.1_pt1 | contig 22522 bp, 17 predicted proteins | sample 9199061 | NCBI WGS metagenome assembly CAJIAN01 (sample SAMEA7708264, study PRJEB35096) | sediment metagenome | biome: marine neritic benthic zone biome [ENVO:01000025]; feature: sediment [ENVO:00002007]; material: shallow marine sediment [ENVO:03000034] sea grass bed [ENVO_01000059] ...
GAATGTCCGACAGGATGTTCCGCTCGCTCGAACTTGGCGGACGACAGAGGAGGCGTTCGAAAGCGCGCCCAATCGGGTCCGAGGGCGCCTCGGCGAGCGCTCGATCGGCAAGAGCGAGCGCCATTTCCATCCATGCGGGGTCATTGAGAAGAGTGAGGGCTTGGAGAGGGGTGTTGGTGCGGGGGCGCTTCACGACGCAGGCCGCGCGGTCGGGGGCGTCGAAATTGACGAACGACGGATACGGCGCGGCGCGGCGCCAGACCACGTAGATACCGCGCCGAAACCGGTTCTCGTCGGTTGCGTTCACCCATTTTGGCTCGTTGCGGCCCGTCTGGTGCCAGAGTCCCGGCGGCTGGTGAGGCATGATCGGCGCGCCACCGGTCCTCAGCGAGAGCAGTCCGGAGGCGGCGAGGGCATTGTCGCGAATCGTTTCGGCACTCAGTCGGACCCGCGAGCCGCGAGCGAGCCACTTGTTTTCCGGATCCCGCTCAAGGGCCGAGGGCGACACGGCCGAACTGCGGCGGTAGGTTTCGGACATCAATATGGTCTTCAGAATGTGTTTCATGTCCCAACCCGACTGCACGAAATCGACCGCGAGCCAGTCGAGTAGTTCCGGATGTGTCGGCGGATCCGATTGCGTCCCGAAGTCCTCGAGCGTCCCGACGATTCCGCGGCCGAATATCTCCGCCCACCAGCGGTTCACTGTCACGCGCGGGGTCAGCGGGTTCTCTGGAGAAACAATCCACTTTGCGAGACCCAGACGATTCTTCGGGAGTTCGGGATCGATGGGATGAAGTCTTGCCGGTGTTCCCGGCCCGACCTGCTCCGAGGGGGAGAGGTAGTTGCCGCGGTCCAGGACGTGGGTCATGCGCGGCTTGTCCATCTCGACCATGACGAGCGTGCGATCCGGTTTGAGCGCGGCGAGTTGCTTTTCAGTTTGGGCAATCCGCTTGTCGATCTTCGCCAATTCCGGAGCGCGTGCGCCAAAATGCTTTTTCAGCTTCTCGGTCTCTTTCGCAGTCACCTTGTCGACGGGTTTCTTCAGGATTCTCGCAATCGGTGCCGGAGGCGTTTCGGGCGATGGATCGCCGGTCATCGCGGAAATCCGCACCCGTCCGATGACTCGCCCCCCGCCCCAGTTCTGATGGAGTTCGAATCTCACCGATGAAGAAGTCTTGAGCGGTTTGCTGGGCTGGAAGGTGATCCAGTGATCGCGACCGAATTGCGGAGCGATGGCCCAGCCGGATTTCGGATCGCCATCGACGGCACCCGCCGCGTCCCAGTTTTTTTGGGAGAAGTCCGCCTTCGCTCCGACAAGGTCGATGGACTGTCCATTGTTGGTCAGGGTGATCTCGTTGAGCACGAAGTTCATGCGCTTGGGATCTCCGCGTCCCGGTCCGGTTCCCGGCAGTTCTTCGTGGGTGAGTGCTTCGATTTTGAATGCGGTGATCTCGTCCTCGATGGGGACCGTGGTGTCGATCACGTAGGTTGCGTTTTTTGGAACAGCGCCCGTGAGGAGAACGGAACCATCTTCCAGTGCGCGGGTGACTTCTCCCTTTCCGCTCTTGAGCGAGTCAATTTTCAAGACGTGCCAAGTCGGGGCATTGCCGGTCGAGCGTCGTGCTTGCGCCAGCCAGCGTTCAAATCCTCCGTCGATTGCCTGCTGCCGTTTGGAGCGAAGCTCTTCGATGGTTCCTTGTAGCGTTCGCCGCTCCTCGGCTTTCGCGCCGTCCAGCGGTAAATCCATGTAGGGACCGACGAAATCGTGGGAAACGTCGGTGGGATTTGAAGGGAGTTCGACCTCGAGCGGAGTGTTGTTGAACCATGCGAATAGCTGGTAGTAGTCCCTCATCGAGAAGGGATCATATTTATGATCATGGCACTGGGCGCACTCCATGGTAACGCCCAACCAGACGGTCGAAGTCGTGTTCACCCGGTCAACGACTTGGTTTGTCCGGTTCGCTTCGGGGTGGACGCCTGCTTCCACATTGCAGGTGACGGTTCGATGAAATCCGGTGGCTGTTTTCTGAGCGACGGTCGCGTCAGGCAGAAGATCGCCAGCCAGTTGCTCGATCGTGAACTGATCGAACGGCATGTTCGCGTTGAGTGCATCGATGACCCAGTCGCGGAACGCCCATGAAGGTCGGAGTTGATCTGCCTGGAATCCGTTCGAGTCGGCATAGCGCGCGAGATCGAGCCACGGTCGCACCCAATGTTCCCCAAAACGTGGCGAGGCGAGCAATTGGTCGACGACCTTTTCCCATGCGTTAGCCGAATTATCAGCGACGAAGTCCGTCACTTGCTCGGGCGTCGGGGGCAGTCCAATAAGATCAAGCGACGCCCGGCGAATCAGCGTCCGGCGGTCCGCCATGGCGTTCGCCTGCATGCCTTGCGCCTCGAGCGTGGCATTCACGAAACGATCAATGGCTGATGCCCCATTGCTGGGGGAACCTGCTGCCTTTCTTGGTGCGACAAACGCCCAGTGCGGAGCGTAGTCCGCGCCGTCGGCGATCCAGTCGCGGATGAGTTTCTTCTGTCGCGCGGTGAGTGAACGCTTGGATTTCGGCGGAGGCATCATTTCCTCGCGATCGGAAGACATGATTTTGAGGTATGCTTCGCTGCGCTCCGGTTTGCCAGGAACGATGGCACTGTACCCTCCGAGATCGGCCGTGGCGCCTTCGCCGGTGTCGAGCCGCAGCTTTGCCTTGCGGGCACCCGCATCGGGACCATGGCAATGGAAGCAGTTCTCGGAGAGAATCGGACGGATGTCCCGATTGAAATCGAGTGCGACCGCCGAGCCCGAGGTCACGGTCATGCAAAGTGCAGTCCTTAGGATGGCAGATCGGGATGGCATGGCGCGTAGCGGTGCTCAAACTAGCACAGGTGAGACCCTGCGCGCACCAAGGAATCGGCTTGACCGTGATCCTCAATTCCTGTTAAGCATGATCGTTTGGCAGCCACTTGCGTGCGCGCCGCATCCGGTGCACGTTGACCATCAACCCCTGACCGTCTCTCTCATCATGAAAACCCGCTCGATCCGTCATAACGGCTTCACCCTGATGGAGCTACTCATTGTGATAGCCATCATTGCGCTGCTGAGTGCCGTATCTCTCGCCGCTTTGAATGGAATCCGAGCCAAAGCCAAGCGAAGCGCGGCCGTTCAGACTCTGAGAACGCTCGGTCAGGCGGTCGAGGTTTACGCGGGCGACAACAAGGGTGTCTATCCCGGTGAGGCCGGTGGCGCTGTTCTTGCAGAAGCGCAGACGGTCCAACTGAACAACAAGACGATGCTCGTCTACTTTCTCGAGGAGTATCTCACCGTCGATGAGGAGGAGAACGACGAGGCGCAGGACGACAGGAAATACCTGATCGATTTTGCTCCCAATGTGGCGCATCCCTATATTGAGAAGGATGGCGAAGGGCCCAACAGGGAGGTCTACTACCTGTTTCATGTGAGCACCGACTTGGAAGATCCCCAGCCGGGTCCGAGCAGCATCGACAGCGCGAAGAGTGTTTGGGGTCGTCCGAAGGCAAGCATTGCATTCAGTCGTGTGCAGGTGCCCATGCTCTCGGACATCTACTTGAGTGCGAAGTGGGATGACTACAAGGAAGACGACGTGCAGACCTTCTGGGGCAAGATCTTCAACGTCCTTTACTTTGACGGTCATGTCGACACGCTCAAGGCCGACAAGTTCGACTGGATCGAAGTGATTCCGAACGGGAACTAGCGAAGCGCGAGTCGGCTAGTCGCCAAGGGGAGAAGTGGTGCGCGATACTGGATTTGAACCAGTGACTTCCTGCGTGTGAAGCAGGCGCTCTACCCCTGAGCTAATCGCGCATTCTCCGCGGGCCGCTACAGTAGCAAATCGCGGCGGTTTTGCAAAAAGCGAATCGCCTCAAGCCGTAGATCGCTGCTTGTAGCGGGCGACGAATCGCCAGATGCCGAGGGCGGCCACGGCGAGCGCTGCGATGTGATACCCGCCGAGCGGACCGAGGATGCGTGGCGTTTCGCGAACGAATTCGTGAGCGAAGCGGAACAGCCCGTAGCCGATCAGGAAGAGGTGAAAGTGCTGCCCATTCAGGCTGGGGAGTTTTCTCAACTGCAGGAGGACAACGATGGCGAAGAGATTGAAAAGCATCTCGACCGGAGCTGCGGGCCATCTCGCGATGCCAGCCGCGTCCTCAATCGCATACCATGCAGGGGCGCATTCCATACCGAGGCAGCATCCGTAGAGCAGGCAGCCGAGACGCCCGAGGATGAGACCGGCGGGAACCATGACCGCGAAGAGATCTCCTGTCGGTCTTGGGTACCCGACGAGCTTCTTGCTCAGCTCGACGCCCGCATAGCCGCCGATCAGAGCGCCGAGGATCGTCTTGCCCGTGGCAAGTTGCCTCCACACGTCTTCGGATCCGAAGCGGAGCCAGCCTTCGGCGAGGATGTAGACGATCTTCGCGCCTGCGAACGCGCCCGCGAGCGCGCCGATGTAGATGAGGGGCATGCGCTGGTCCTCCCGGGTCCGTCGGAACCAGACATAGGCGGTTCCGACGATGGCGAGTAGCATGAGACCCGAATAGGCCGCGCTGCCGCTGGTTCCTGAAAGGGCAAAACGGTGCACGGGGTCAGCAGTCGGGAAATCCGGAATAGTAGCGGCAGAACGAATCGAGTTCGCCGTCCGGACGGACGACGTGGGTGCAGCAGCGGTCGATCCGGTCCTCGTCCCAGCTGTCTGCGTCCATGAAAGGTTTGATGAAGAGACGGAAGGTGTGACGCTCGTCGAGTTCGAAATCCTTGAGGATCTGCCCGAGGGGCTCGGATTCGCATCCGCACTGCGTCAAATCTTCCAACCGGTAACGCAGCCGGTCTCTGAGAAATCCCTGCACCTGGGCGAAGTCGACGAAGTCGCTGATTGAACGGAGACCTTGCTCTGTCTTCAGCAGGTAACCGATGGTGGCGCAATTCGGATCACCGCAGGGAAGGGGAGTGAAGTCATCGAATTTCAATTGTCCATCCGATTGCGTCACGGCGGCAATGATGATATCCGCGGTGTTGAGTCGACGCGTCTCCGAGTTGCCGCAGCGACCGCTTCCGAACATCGGCTGGAACGTCGCGCCTCGAACGTGGGAATATTTCAGACCGAACTGGATCGTGTTCCACAGGTCACCGAGATTTCCCGGGACCACGGTCATCGCGAGCGTGAGCGGCAGACCGATCTCGCCGCATCGCTCCACCGCGCGCTGCTTGAGTTCCCGAAGATCGGCGCCCCGCAGCGTGAGATTCGATTCGGCCTCCGTGCCGTCGAACTGGAGATAAACCTGGATGTGCCCGTAGCGTACATGTTCGCCGAACTGCTCGAGAACGGCATCGTCCTTGGCGATGAGCACACCATTCGTATTCACCAGCAGATAGTCGATTCCGGGATTCGCGTTCACCCACTCGACGATCTCAAAGAACTGCGGGTGCAGCGTGGGTTCGCCGCCGGAGAGTTGGAGGATCTCGATGCCGCCTTTTCGGTCGATCACTCCCTGGATGCGTGACTTGATCTCCTCGACCGGCACGGCATCGAGTTTCCCGCCGACGCCGACGGGTGAGTCCGCGTAGCAGGTCGGGCAGCTTAGATTGCACGAGTGGACGATCTCGATGAGGGCAAGGCAGGTCGAGAGCGATTGAAAGGAATCCGCAGTCGATTCGCAGCACCCGCCGTTTCCCTTGGAGAGATGGTAGAATCGCGCGTCGGAACTGATCACGCTGCGTTGCTTTCCATGATCGGGACAGTGCCGGACGAGGTGGACTTCCCGACCGTTGCGTATCACCTCCGCTGGGCACGCCGCACGGCAAACACCGCAGCGACTGGTCGTGTGCTTTAGGAGCGTTGGCAGAGTGGTTTTTTCCGTCAGGGCAGGCATTGGATCAGATGCATCCCTACTCAGAATAGCTTGCTTAGATTTCCAGCGATCGCACATCCCCCGAAACAGAGGGCGAACGTGATCACCGCGAATGCAGTGCCGAATAGGAGCGCGAGAGAGACGTAGGTGACGGGGCCTTTGTCGGCGTGCACCATGCCGGTGTGGACGGCGAAGACGATGCCGGAAAGGATCGAACCGAAGATCGCGACCATCATGGCCGATTCCCCGTAGTTCGAGCTATCGAAGAGAAGAGTGAGGAACGAGAGGATCGAGGGACCGAATGCCAGAATTGCCGCGAGAGTCCAGTTGAACTTGGGCTGCTGGGGGCTTCCGCTCGGTATGGACATGCATGGAACATCGTGGCGCCCGAAAAGAACGCCAATCGATTCACGTTCGAGATGCATCGATTGTATCGATGCTCTATTTCTTGCCGCCGAGGAATTCCGACAGCTCGTCGTAGAGTCCCGACTGGTTCGCGTAGCTTGCGTAGTTCGAAGCCTGCTCGAGCCATTCGAGGGTCGTGCACTTTGTTCCCTTGAGAGCGGTGGTCATCATCTTCTGGGTGAGGACGACGTTCTTCCCCGTCTTCATCTCCTCTGCGATGGCCGCTTCGACGGCCGTGTCGACAATCAGCCTCAGGTCCGCGCCGGAGAATCGTTCCGTGGCACGGACGAGTTTTTCGAGATCGACTTGATCTGCGGGAAGATCTTTCAGGAGCAGATCGAAGATGACCCGACGTGCCGCCGAATCGGGCGGGGGAACGAAGATGGTCTTGTCGAATCTTCCCGGTCGACGGAAGGCGTTGTCGACCCGCCACGGGGTGTTCGTCGCGCCGATGACGAGAATGTCGTCGTTTTCCGAACTCGCGCCGTCGATTTCGGTGAGCAGCACGTTGACCACAGAACCCATCCCGGAACCGGCATCGGAACGCTTGATGCCCAGAGCGTCGATTTCATCGATGAAAATCACCGACGGCTTGCGGCGCCTTGCTGATTCGAACACCTCGTGCAGGCGGGCCTCGGTTTCGCCCCGCCACGACGAGAGCATTTCGGAGATTGAGACCGACATGAAGAAGGCGTCGCACTCGCCTGCGGTGGCGCGGGCCATGAGAGTCTTGCCGCAGCCTGGTGGCCCGTAGAGAAGCAGGCCCCCACCTGCCTTCTTTCGGAATTTCGCGAACACGCCCTCATTCATGAAGGGGTAGACGATCTTCATTCGGATGCGCTCCTTGAGATCGTCCATGCCGCCGACATCCTCGAAGCGGATGCGCGGCCTGCCTGCGAAAAGCTCATCGAGCGCGCCTTCCGTATCGATGAAGTCCTCATCGATCTCCTCCTCGGCATCCGGACTCGGTTCCTCGCGCTCGCCCGGACCATTTGCGGGAACGCGCACGGGTTCCGGAGGACCGTCCCCGTCGAGCCACGCCTCGAACGCCGGGTCCTCCAGCGATTCGAGGATGACCACCGCCACGTTGTAGTGCTTGCGGGCGTTCTCCCGGTCGTCCCGGTTCCTGTAGATGCCAGCCTTGGCCATGTGTGCACCGGCGCAGGCCTTGTTCAGGGAAAGGATCCCATCCAACAGCAGAAGGGCAATTTCGTCAGAAGTGTTCGAAAGGCCTTCTGCTGCGGTGAGAGCACGCTCTTCGTCATCGGGCGTCAGTTCCGCGACTTCGATCAGCTTGCGCGCGTCGTCATGACGATCCGACTCGACGTAGAGTTCGGCGAGATGGCACCGGGTCTCAAGATCGCGCGGATCGGCCTCGAGTGCCTTGGCGAGCAGTTGGAGCGTCTTTTCGTTCATTGTGAGTCGATCTATTCCTTGTACGGATTCTTTGCGCTGAACCAGAATCCAGCAATGAGAAAGACGAGAAACAGGGCACCGATGACGTCGCCGATGTGTTCCTTGAAATCGGGATTGGTCAGAGCCCACCATGCACTCGAGACGAAGGCGACGAAGAGAACGAGAAACAGTACGAAGCGGGCAAAGAATGGCAGAGAATAGACAGCTGCGATGCCGCGGTCATCGATGGTGATCTCGCCGGCCTTGTTTCTCAGCTCGCGCATGGCGAGATACTCGTAGACCACGGCCGGAGCGAGAAGAAAGACCGCCCACAGCATGAAAATGACGAGCACCGCCGGTCCGGCGAGGAGCGCGAGGGGCAGCATCCAGAAAAGAGGGGAACCGTCGCGGACCCCTCGCTCGAGCCCTTTCAGACCTTTTTGGAACAGTCGCCAAGGCCACCACAGCACACGCAGAACGGGATCCTTGCGCCGGATCGCTTTGAACAACGAACGACGGTATTCCCCCTCGGTCGGATCAAGAAAGAGGGCTCTCCGGAAATGGCGTTCCGCATTGTCGGCATCCTCGAGATCCTCGAGATACACGAGTCCAATCTGGTGGATCGTGACGTCGTCTTCCGGATCGAGCTCGAGCACCTTCTCGTAGGCTTCGATTTGTTCGTAGGCGTCGAACTTGGTGCTTTCCTCGCCGTGATGGTCGTGGGCATTCACCAAGGCAAGCAACTGCTCCGGCTGATGGGATTCCGGTTCGAGTTCCAGTGCCTTCTTTGCCGCTTCTCTCGCGGAGATGAAATCCCCACGGATCGCGCAGTTGAACCCGTACTGGCACCAGTAGTCGGCGTTCTCCGGGTCCAGTTCGATCGACTTGAGGAAGTGCTTCTTCGCGTAGAGGGAGCGGTTCTCCTTTTCGAAGAGCATCCCCATCAGATAGTGAGGGAACGGATGGTCGGGCTCGTTGGCGATGGCGAACTCGATGTGCTTTCGCGCCAGCTTGTGCCTGTCGAGATTGAGTGCCGAGAGCGCGTGCATGCGGTGCGCCCACGCATCCTCGGGTTCATGAGCGAGGATTTGTCCGCTCACGCCAAGCGCTCGTGTCCAGTCGCCAGAATCGATGAGATTCCGCAGCATCGTCGCCTCCGCACTCATCACTCCCGGAGTCGTACTCTTGCTAGTCTCCGGCCATCCATTCGAAGGCCTTGCGAATCGACTGGAACGGATGGGGCTGCGACTGAAGTGGCCAGCCGTGCGGGCCCGTGTATTCTTCGAACCGAACTTCGGCGCCTTCGTCTTTCAGCGTCTTTTCCGCTTCGCGGGCAAGAGCGATCTTGCAGACCGCGTCTTCAGGCGAGTGGTAGATGTAGAATTTCTGCCCCTTCACGTTGCGCAGGCTCTTTGGCAGCCACATTTTCCGGAACACGGACATCGCGACGAACGATCCCCGGATTTCGTCGACCTCGCTCGCGATCACATACGCGGCCGGTCCGCCGGACGACCACGAGAGTGTGTAGGTCTGGTCCTTGGCGATCTTGTGGTCTTCCCGCAGTCTCTTGATCGCCTTCTCGACGAAGTCCTCGACCGGAACCTTCATGTCTTCGGCCTTGGTGTAGTTCGTCGGCCAGACGGTCCGCTGTTTCGTCGTCCACTTCGGAGCGATCAACTGGACACCGAGAAACGCATCCGGGATGGCGACGCGGTAGATGCTCTTGCACCAGCCGGTGAAATTCTCGTCGCCAGTCCCTCCCGGAAGGAAGAACAACAGTTTGTACCCGTCCTTTGGAGCCTTGTCCGACTTTGGAGTGAACAGCCGGTACTTGAGTTTTCCGTCCTTGTCGAGTGTCCGCTCGGTGTAGCCTTCCTGGGCAAGAAGACCGCCGGCAAGAGCAAGCAAGGCAAAACAACCGATGGCAGCTTTCATAGCCGCATCGTAGACCAAGGCTGCGCTGGAGCAAAGACCCTCTTAGGTGAGAATCGGTGCGATGACGAGGGCAACCACCGACATCAGCTTGAGGAGAATGTTCAGCGAAGGTCCGGAGGTATCCTTGAACGGATCACCTACCGTGTCGCCGACGACAGCCGCTTTGTGCGGCTCGGAGCCCTTGCCGAATTTCTCGCCATCGATCTCGATGCCTTCCTCCACCATCTTCTTGGCATTGTCCCACGCACCGCCAGCGTTCGACTGGAAGAGGGCCATCAGCACTCCGGTGACGGTCACTCCCGCGAGCAGGCCGCCAAGCGCCTGAGCGCCATTCAAGCCCGCCCATTTGAAGCCTAGCCCGACGGCGACCGGCGAGACGACAGCGAGTAGACCAGGCAAGACCATCTGCTTGATCGCCGACTGGGTGGAAATCTCGACGCACTTCGCATATTCGGCCTTGCCGTCTGCTTCGCGGAAGGTAGCGACGTCTTCCTCGCTCCAGTCCTCGATCTCTTTGCCGTCGTTCTTGCGCATCACCCCGAGCGCGGCGCCGAGGGCCGGGATCTCTTTGAACTGTCTGCGCACTTCCTGAATCATCGACATGGCGGCGCGGCCGACCGCGTCCATCGCCATGGCGGAAAACAGGAACGGCAGCATGCCTCCGATGAAGACACAGGCCATGACGTACGCTTCCGCGATATTGATCGCCGTCAGTCCCGTCGCTGTCATGTAGGCGGCGAAGAGAGCGAGTGCGGTGAGCGCCGCCGATCCGATGGCGAAGCCTTTTCCGATGGCTGCGGTGGTGTTGCCGACCGCATCAAGCTTGTCGGTGCGCTGGCGGACTTCCTTAGGCAGCTCCGACATTTCCGCGATGCCTCCCGCGTTGTCGGAGATCGGTCCGTAGGCATCGACCGCGAGCTGGATTCCGGTGTTGGCAAGCATGCCCACGGCGGCGATGGCGATTCCGTAGAGCCCGGCGAAATGATAGGAACCGATGATTGCGGCCGCGATGAACAGGATCGGCAGCGCCGTGGAACGCATCCCCACGCCGAGTCCCGCAATGATATTCGTTGCCGATCCAGTGACCGACTGGCGTGCGATTCCGATGACCGGTTTCTTGCCGGTTCCCGTGTAGTATTCGGTGACGATACCAATCAACAAGCCGGCGGCGAGACCGAGGATGCTCGACCAGAACACGCCCGTGGAAGTGATCGTTGTTCCGGCGGTCGTTGTCCATTCCGCGGGCAGCATCCATTTGATGAGCCCGAAGGAGCAGATCAGCAGAAGCCCGGCGGCGAGGAACTCACCGAGGTTCAGGGCTTTCTGTGGGTCGCCACCTTCCTTCACGCGAACGAAGAAGGTACCGATGATCGAGACGACGATTCCTGCGCCTGCGAGGAAGAGGGGAAGTAGAACGGCGGCGAGGCCTCCAAAGAGGTCATTTTCGCCAAAACCTCCGAGACCAATGAAGGTCGCACCGAGCACCATGGTTCCCACGATGGAACCCACATACGATTCGAAGAGGTCCGCGCCCATGCCCGCGACGTCGCCGACATTGTCACCGACATTGTCCGCGATGGTGGCCGGATTCAGGGGGTGATCTTCGGGAATGCCGGCCTCGACCTTGCCGACGAGGTCCGCGCCGACATCCGCCGCTTTGGTGTAGATGCCGCCGCCCACACGTGCGAAAAGGGCAATCGACGAGGCACCAAAAGAAAAGCCCGTCAGCGTCGTGATCACCTTGGACGTCTCCCAGCCCATGCCGTTGTAGAGGAGAAAGAGCGAGCTGAGTCCGAGCACGCCGAGCCCGACGACTCCCATCCCCATCACCGAGCCGCCGCTGAAGGCAACCTGCAGCGCCTTCTCAAGACCGGACCGGGCCGCGTTGGTCGTGCGGACGTTCGCCTTGGTCGCCACCTTCATCCCAATGAATCCCGCCAGTCCCGAGCAGAACGCACCAGTGACAAACGAGAGCGCAATTAGCGGACTTGAATCACCCGTCGCACCCTGTATCGCGAGGAGGATCGCAACGAGAATAACGAAGATCGAAAGGATCTTGTATTCCGCCTTGAGGAAGGCCATCGCGCCATCCGTGATGTAACGCGCGATGTTCTTCATTGTTTCGGTTCCCTCCTCTTGCCGACCCACCCACTGGCTGCGGATGTAGGTGAAGACCAAGGCGAGAATTCCAAAGACTGGAATGATGTAGACGAGACTGTTCATGGCGTTGGTTTTGAAAAACGGGAACGTTAGCTGCTAAGTCACATTGGGCAACCGGATATCTCCCCAGTCAGCGAGTAATCTAAAATGTGGCTGAACTCGCTCTAAGCCGTTAAGGATCAGTATCTTCACTGACAGAGGCACATCTGTGTGGCACACACCCATCCCAACCCGGAGTTGAAGACGGGGAAATTTAAATTAAATTTACTATTTATCTATCCGTAACACAGCGCGCTTCAAGATGTCACGTCGAATTCTGACCCCCGCTCTCGCCATTGGTATTCTGGTGGTGACGTTAGGCGCCGCAAGCGCGAAACGTGTGGTCGTCTTGGATCCTGGGCATGGGGGCAGCGACAACGGTGCGAAGTGGGGAGGCGTCGCCGAGAAGCATCTCACCTTGGATCTGGCAAAGCGGGTTGAGGGAATCCTCAAGCAGAAGAACATTCCCACCATCATGACGAGGCGCAGGGATGTCACGGTATCCCTCGATGGGCGCGCGAAATCCGCGAACAGATATTCGGATCCGATTTTCGTGAGCATCCACTTCAATGCCTCGCGCAATCGCTCGATCAAAGGAATCGAAACCTACTACATGAGCTCGAAGGGAAAATCGTTTGCGAGGATCGTGCAATCACGGCTCGCCAATCGGATTCGCACTCCGAATCGCGGCATCAAACAGAAGAGCAGCTTCGCCGTGCTGCGAAAGACGAAGGGACCAGCCATCCTCGTCGAGTGCGGATTCATCAGCAACTCCTGGGAACGCGAACGCTGCAAATCCTCCTGGTTCAAGAATATCCTCGCGCAGGAAATCGCTGCGGGGATCACCAGCTACTACCGTAGGTAGTTACGACGCCGCGACGAGCGCGGAGAGAATCGCCTTCTGGGCGTGCAGACGGTTTTCGGCTTCTTGGAAGATCGTGTCCGCGTGGGCCTCCAAAGTTTCGTCGGTGATTTCCTTGCCGCGGTAGGCGGGAAGGCAATGCATCACGATCGCGCCATCGTTGCCAGCCGCGAGAAGCTCTTCGTTGATCTGATAGCCTTGAAGTGCGGCGACACGCTCAGCGGCTTCCTCCTCTTTTCCCATGCTGATCCACACGTCGGTGTAGAACACATCCGATCCCTCCGCCGCTTTCCTTGCGTCGTTTTCGAAGGCGACGTTCGCTGCGCCTAACCGATCGCGGAACTCAAGAGGCGGTTGATAGGACGCGGGAGCGGCGATGACGAGTTCGAAGCCGAGGCGCGCCGCCGCCCACATCCACGAGCGTGGCACATTGCAGTCGCCATCTCCGACATAGCAGACTTTCTTCCCTTCCCAGCCACCGAGCTTCTCCTTCATGGTGAGGAGATCGGCGATGATCTGGCAGGGATGCTCTTCGTCGGTGAGCGCATTCACCGTGGGAATACCGCTGTATTCGGCGAATTCCTCGACAAAATGCTGGGGCCCGGTCCGGATGATCGCTCCGTGCACCATCCGCCCCATCACGCGCGCGGTGTCCTTGACCGGTTCGCCGCGACCGAGCTGCAGATCGCCTGGTGCGAGAAACATGACGCCGCCGCCCAATTCGCGCACGCCAACCTCGAAGCTGACGCGGGTGCGCGTGGACGACTTGGTGAAAATCATCGCCCAGGTCTGGCCGGCGAGCGGCTGCGCCGCGTGACGGCCTCGTTCGGCCTTGAGCTGCCCGGCAAGCTCGACCAGGGACGTGATGTCATCGGCCGACAGTTCTTCGATGGAAAGAAAGTTCTTCATCGTCATTTTGCGCAAGCGGGCAAGGTTGCCGAAAAGCGTGCGAAGGGCAACCGTTCAGAGATCACCTTTCCTCCACACGTGCGTCCATTCGCCCTGCTGTCACCCCTGCAAAGATGCCATGGTCGGTGGTTTCGCTCGTCTTCACCCAAAACACCACCGGCGAGAGCTTGCCGTGCTGCATCGAAGGTACCGAACTTTGGCGAGGTCTGTCGTCGCTCCGCTCTGGCTCATTCGTCCTCCAGAACGGCCAAACGAAGGAACACCTCATCGCCGGAGGTGATCGCTATCGTTGCTTCCCAGAGATCGGCACGTGCAGCGAGGGCCAGAAAGGGGAGGATCGAAAGGGAGAGAGGGAGGGTTCTCATGGCACAAGAATGCCGGAACCGCGCCGTTTTCTTCAAGTTCGAACAGCGATCACGCCTCGTCGAGACCGTTGAGGACGGTACGAAGGATCTTCAGCGCCTCGGCGACGTCGCTACGCGTGATGATAAGCGGCGGCAGAAAGCGCACCACATTCGCGCCGGCCGGAACGGTCAGCAGGCCGGCGTCCATCAGCTGGGCAACCATCCAGATCGCTGGCGTGCCACAGCCGCTTTCCTTGTAGCGGGGGAGTGCCTCAATGCGTTCGTCGTCGATCTGCAGTCCGATCATCAAACCGCGACCGCGAACCTCCGTGATCCACGGCGTGTTCCAACCGCGGACGATTTCAACGATCTCCTTCCCCAGTGTGGCCGAGTTCGCGCACAGATCGGCGCGTTCGAGTTCGTGGAGAATCGCCCTGCCGACCGCACTGGCGAGCGGCGAACCGCCGTAGGTCGTGCCATGGGAACTCGGCCCCAGCAGATCGCTCATACCGTCTTCGCGGGTTCGCACCCAGATGGCGCCGAGGGGAAATCCGCCGCCGATTCCTTTGGCCCAGCTCACCGCGTCGGGAATGACGTCTTCTGCACCTTCGATGGTTCGCCAACCACAGAGGTTCCCACAGCGTCCGAGTCCGCACTGGACTTCGTCGAACATCAGGAGCAAATCGTTTTCGCGTGCAAGTTCCGCGGCTGTTTGGATGAAGTCGGCCGTGGCCGAATTGATTCCGCTCTCGCCTTGGACCGGTTCGAAGAGAATCGCCACCGTTTTCTCGCCGATGCCCTTCTTCAGCGCATCGACGTCGTTGAAAGGCAGGTAGCGGAACCCCTCGACGAGCGGCTCGAATCCCTTGTGGATCTTCTCCTGCGCGGTGGCAGAGAGGGTGGCGAGCGTGCGACCGTGGAAACAGCCGGTGAAAGTGAGCACCTCGCCGCGTCCGGTCGCCTCGCCGTACTTCCGCGCGAGCTTGATGAGAGCCTCGTTCGCTTCCGCACCGCTGTTGCAGAAGAAACACTTGCCCGCTTCGCCCACGACTTTCTCCACGAGAAGGCGCGCGAGGTCGGCTTGGGCAGGAATCTGGTAGAGGTTCGAACAGTGAATGAGGTGCTCCGTCTGCTCGCGGATCGCGCCGACCATTGCAGGATGGCAGTGACCGAGCGTATCGACCGCGATGCCCGCACCAAAGTCGAGGTATTCCTTTGCGTCCTCGTCCCATACCCGCGCGCCCTCGGCGCGGACGGGCGCCATGGCGAATCGACCGTAATTGGGAATCACGTACTGGTCGAAAAGGTCGCTGGTGCTCGTTCTCATGGGATGATTTCCGTTCCGATTCCCACGTTGGTGAAGATCTCGAGGAGGAGGGAGTGCCGGATCCTGCCGTCGATCATGTGAATCTTGCCGACGCCTTGCCCGATCGCCTCGGATGCGGAGCGGACCTTGGGGATCATTCCGCCGCTGATGATCTCGTCTGCGATCAGTCGCTCGACGTCTTCGCGCGTGATGCTTGGAATGAGTGTTGCCGGGTCAGCCGGATCGCGCAGCACTCCTAACACATCACTCAAATAGACAAGCTTGGCCGCCTTGAGCTTCCCGGCCAACGCGCTCGCCGCGAGGTCCGCATTCACGTTCAACGCGTGGCGTGTGCCCTTCTCCGAGGCGAGCGGGGTCACCACCGGGACGGTGTCGTAGGCGACGAAGGCGAGAACTTTCTCCGGGTCCACGGCCGCGACCGTTCCGACGAATCCCAAATCGGGAATCCGGTCGGCGACAAAAACCTCCCGCCCCGAAACACCGACCGCCTTGCCACCGGCGTCCTTCAACATCCGCACGAGATCGGGATTAACCCGCTGCCCGAGGGTTTCTTCCACGATCTTGATCGAGGCCTCGTCGGTGATGCGAAGACCTCCGACGAATTCCGCCTCGATCCCCGATTCCTGCATGGCCGCCGAGATGGCCTTGCCTCCACCGTGGACGAGAACCGGATTGATGCCGACCGCTTCGAGGAACACGACATCCCGCATGAGTTGCTCCACCAGTTGGGGATCCTCCATCGCGCTTCCGCCGACCTTGATGAGAAAGGTCTGCCCCCGGAAGGACTGCATGTACGGCAACGCCTCGACGAGGACTTTCGCCTTGCCGATCTGCTCTTGGAGGATTTCCGGGACTTCGAACACGGGCTCGTCAATCAACGCAGCTTCAGCGCGTATTCAAGACGATTGTAGGACACGTATTCCTCGGAGAGGTCGCTCGTGTAGACGGTGTAGTCGGCGTCGCCGACATGCAGATCGATGCCCACCGTGAACTCGTCCTTGGCGACCACCTTCTTAAGCTTCTCGATCGGCGTGCACGCCATCAGTCCGTTCTTCGAGGCGGCGAGTCCGTCGAAATAGATGTCCACGAGTTCTTCACGCACTGGCGCGCCCGCGTAGCCAATCGCGTGCATGACGCGTCCCCAGTTCGGATCGCTGCCATTCCATGAACATTTCACCAGCGACGAATTCGCCACCGCCTCGGCAATTTTCTGGGCATCCTGATAGGTTTTGGCGCCTTTCACCGAGATTTCGACGAGCTTCGAGGCACCTTCGCCATCGCGCACCATCGCCTTGGCCAGTTTAAGCATGAGATGGGTCAGCGCCTCCCGGAAGAGTCTCCCTGATCGCGTGCCGCTCTCGATTTTCCGGTTCTTGGCGAGACCATTTGCGAAGACGAGCACGGTGTCGTTCGTGCTCATGTCACCGTCCACGGAAATTCGGTTGAACGAATGGTCGACCGCACAGCGGGTGATCTTCTTCAGCGAGCCCTTTCCAATCTTTGCGTCGGTTGCGACGAAACACAGCATGGTTGCCATGTTAGGACGGATCATTCCCGATCCCTTGACCATCGCGCTGATGTGCACCGGCTTCTTTCCGATGTGAAGGCGCACCGAGGCCATTTTCGGCACCTTGTCGCTTGTCATAATCGCCTTCATGAGATTGGGCCAATGCTTCGCGCTGAGTTTCCTCGCGAGTGGTCCGATGGCCGGCGTGATCCGGTCCATCGGTAGGGGAATCCCGATGATGCCCGTGGAACAGACGGCAACCTGACGCTGACGCAACTCGAGCGCGTTGGCGGTCTCAAGGGCCATCGTTTTCGCATCCTCGATTCCCTGAACCCCGGTGCACGCATTCGCGTTGCCGCTGTTGACGACCACGGCCTGCACCTCATCGTGGCTGAGGTGGTTGCGGCTGACGAGCACCGGTGCCGCCTTCATACGGTTGGCCGTGAACGTGCCGACTGTCACCGCCGGCACATCCGAGTAGAGAATTCCAAGGTCGAGCCGATCGCTGTCGGCATCCTTCACTCCACACGCAGCCGCCGCTGCCGAAAAACCGGCAGGCGCAAGCGTCTTCGCGTCGATTTCCTCAAATCCCTCGGGCATGATTTTCGAAAACGGGGGCGCAACCTTGGAGCGTTTGCCAAGGAATGACAAGTGCGGAAGAGGCAAAAACTTCCAGTCGAGATCCTATCCCAGCTGAACCGTTCCGTCGCTCTTCCCGAACCTCTCTTCCCGCATGCCCATGTTCTTCGCCATGGAAAGCAGAAGGTTCGACATGGGGGTGTCTTTTTTCGAGCGGAGGCGGCGACCGCTCTTGATCTGGCCGCCGGCCTTGCCGGCCACGAGCAGCGGCAGATCGTGCGGATCGTGACGATTGCCGTCCTTCAGGGAGGAGCCAAAGAGGATCTGGCTGTTGTCGAGGAGCGAGCTGCCGCCCTCGTCGAGGGATTTCATCTTCGCCACCAGCCACGCGAACTGCTCGACGTGCCATACGCAGATATTTTCGTATTCCGCCCGCACTTTGGGATCGTTCCGGTGATGGCTCAGCCCGTGGAATCCTTTCTGACGCACGCCTTCTAGGAAATGGAAACTGCGTCCGGTCTGCGCATCGCCCATCATGAAGGTCGCGATGCGCGTGGTGTCAGTCCAGAAAGCGAGCAGCATGATGTCCATCATGAGCCGAACGTGCTCCTGATGGTTCTTGGGAATCCCGGGTGCCGGCCGCGACAGGTCGAAGCTCTTCTTGTTCTCCCAGCGGGGCGGCGGATTGACGCCCGCTTCGATCCGCTTTTCCACCGAGCGGACGCTCTCCAGATACTCGTCGAGTTTATCCTTGTCGTGGCCACTGACGCGTTTCCGAAGCGCTTTCGCGTTATCGAGCACGAGGTCGAGGACACTAGCATTGTCACGCTGCAGCGATTGCTGTACGCGCGGAGAGTCGGGATTCAAGCCGGAGACGACGGGAAAGGCGGAGCCAGTCCGGAACAGACGATCAAAGGCGAGTTGCGGGATGTTCTCCTTCATCACCGGGGTGTGCGGATCGCGCCATGCGATGTGGGATCCGAGGATGCGCGGGAAGCCGCCGCCGATGTTGTCGATGCCGGTGCGCGGTGTGTCGATCCCGAGTTCGAAACTTGGAAGCACCGTGCGGTCGCCGATGCGTTGCGCCATGAACTGATCCAAAGACGTGCCGCCGGTATCGAGATCGCCTCCGCTGCCGCGCTCGACGAATCCGCCGGACAGCCATGCGGGCACTTTCGGCCAGTGGCCGTTGCGGCCAACGGTCTCCTCGTGCCAAAGGTTCTCCATGAGCAGGATGTCCTTGGTGTGCGGCGCCATCGATTGGAGCATCGGTGAAAGCTCGTAGCTCTCGCCATCGCCTTCCGGCGTCCAGCGGTTCGGGACGACGCCGTTCGGGAAGAATATGAATGCGCTGCGGACGGGAGGTGCCTGCAGCTTCTGCACGGTCGCGGCCGAGGCGAAACGCGGCACAAGCGATTCCATCCACGGCAGTGCCATGGAGGCGCCGACGCCGCGGAGGAAGGTTCGTCTCGATGGATGGTGGGTCGTCATTTCTCGATCTTCGGCGCGGTCTGCTGCCGGTTCCGGAACGGCGTGCTGAGCACGATGCCCTTGATCAGCGTCCGTGCCTTATGGTCGTTGGTTTTCAAAGCCGTTGCAAGCTCCTCGATCGTACAGTCGTCGCGGTCGACGAGGCCTCGACCGAGCGCGTAGCCGAGGAGTTTGCGTGTGAGATGACGCACGAACTGCGGCTGATGCGATTTGAGAAGTGTCTGCTTCAGCTCGCCCGGCCCGTCGAAGCTTTCGCCGGACGGCAGTTCTCCCGTCGCGTCGATTGGCAAGCCGTCCGCCTCGACTCGCCAGCGTCCTAGCGGATCGAAATTCTCCAAGGCGAAGCCGATGGGGTCGATGATGTTGTGGCAGGCGCGACAGGAGGCGTGGTCGCGGTGTTTCTTGAGTAGATCGCGACCGCTCAGCTTCTCTCCCTTCTTCTTGCTCTTGTCGAGTGGTGGAATGTCAGGAGGTGGAGAGGGGACTGGCATGCCGATCAGTGTGTCGAAGACCCACGCGCCCCGCAGCACGGGACTCGTACGCTTTTTGTGCGATGTCATCGCGAGCACCGCGCCCATGCCGAGCACGCCACCGCGATTGCGATCGGGGAGCATCACCTTGTCGAATTGATCGCGTTTCAGTCTTTCGGTGTTCGGAATCTGGTAGAACTTTCCTAGCCGCCCTGTGAGATAGGTGTAGTCCGAATCGACGAGATCGAGAATGCTCCGATCCTCCTTGACGAGTCTGTGGAAGAACACGACGGCTTGTTCGCGGAGATCGGCGGCGACCTCGACGGTGTAGTAATTCTGATTGCTGTTCTCGATGGGCGCGACGCGACCACCGACGTCCTTCGTCCCGAGCCATTGACCGGAGAACGAACGCGCAAAGACGATCGATCGCGGATCGTCGAGCATCCGGTCGACCTGCTTTGCGAGCACCTCGTCGTTCTGAAGTTGACCCTCGTCGGCGAGCTTGCGCAGGTCGTCGTCGGGCATTCTCGACCAGAGGAAATAGGAGAGCCGGGTTGCCAATTCGTGATTCGTGATTGGCTGGATCTTCGAGCTCTCCGGATCGGTCTCGATGCGATAGAGGAAGTCCGGTGCGACGAGCACGCCCTTGATGGCGAGTTTCATGCACTCCGCGAACGGATCGCCTCGTTTCGCCCCACGATCGTAGAGCGAGAGGATCTTGTCGATCTCGGCATCCTTGACGGGACGCCGGAAGGCCTTGGGCAGGAAAATCGCCAGTCGTTTCCGCGCATGCTCGCGCCCGGCTTTCGGCGTTTCGCCCGGTTTGACGCCGAGGAGCATCCTATGTGCGGCGATTTGTGATTCGTCGGGTTTCTTCGGTTGCTGACGCACGTGGATACTTTCAATCGGGAGCCCACACCCGATTGCATGGTCGCCTCGTGTGAGACGCACCTTGAACGTGGTTTCCTTCGCGTCCTTGAACTTGAGCTTGGTGACTCGCAGGCCATCGACCTTGAGGACAGCCTCAGCGGTCGTCTCTTTTTCCGTCGTCAGGGTGATCTCATAGTCATCCTCGGTGTAGATCGACACCAGTGCGGTTCGGTTCTTTCCTTCGGAGTGCATGTCCTTCGCCGCAATCCTCACGTCGAGAGCCGGCGAAACGATGGCCGCATCGACGATCTGCTGCGCGGCCTCGAGATAGCGCTCCATGAGCATGGGCGGCATGAAGAGTGTCTCACCGTTGTTGTCGAACCCTTCGCCCGCACCGCTGTCGAGGGGGAGCTTCTCGGAGAATTTCAGATCGACGCCACAGAGATCCTGCACCGTGAGATCGTATTCGCGGCGATTGAGCCGGTGCGCGACGACGTTGCCGGCATAAGGACCTTCGTTGCACGCCGTGCGCCGGAGGTAGTCGTCGATCCAGTTGGCAATCGCCATGCGCTGCTCCTCGGTCGGCTGCGATTTCTTTTCCGGTGGCGGCATGGTTCGATTTCGCAGTTGCGCGGCCACACTGCGCCAGACCGAGCGCATCTTCGCGACTGCCTCTGCCGTCTCCGCGTACATGAAAGGCACGTCGCCCTTCGAGTTGCCCGCTTCGTGGCAGTCGACGCAGGTCTCGTCGAGAACTGGAAGAACCTCGTGCTTGAAATACTCGGCATCCGAACCGGGCAGCGGCCGGACGAGGAGAGCCGTGATGATGGCGAAACTGCGAATCATGGATCGTAGGAAGAACCGAATTCTCTAAAGCGGACTCAGGTGCACGTTCTTGTAGAAGATCTCCGCACCTTCGCACTGGAGCAAGATCTTCCCTTCGCGTGGGAACACATCGGTGACGCGATTGACCAGTTTTCCGTTCAGCCGGATCTCGATGACATCGCCTCGGCACAGACAATCGAGATGGTTCCATTCGCCCACCGGCTTCTCGACGTCGTTCTCACCGCGGAAACCGCGTCGATCGACCCAATGCGGCGATTTTTGCGACCAGTTTACCCGGCCCCATCTTTTCAATCCGATTTTCCCACCGGAGTCCGGCTTCCAATAGGGAAAGCCATCGGCATCCTTCTTGACGGCGGCGCTTGCGCGGATGCGTGGTGCGATCAGCGTGCCGGTCTCGTCTTTGCCGCTGATGAGAAGGAAGTCGCCGGTAGCTCCCTCGAAGACATTGCACTCGATGGCGGCCATGTAGGCACCGTCACCGTCGTGGCTGTTGCCGTGTGGACCGGTCGCGTGAAGGAACACTCCCGAGTCGAGTGCCTTTCCCTTCCGATCTTTCCGGTCGAGTCCCTTCTGTTCTCCCCAGCGATACTCCAGCGTGAGCCTGTAGTCGCGGAAGCTCTCGCGTGTCGCCAGATATCCGTATCCATCTCCCGAGATGCGGATCGCGCCGTCTTTGACGCTGAATACGTATCGCGGGTCGAGGTTCTTGGTGTCTCGAAGCCAAAAGGTGAACGCAGAGAGATCGCGGCCTTTGAAGAGAGGAATGGTCGGCGTCCACCATGCATCAAGCTTTCGCCGAAGGCGTTCCACGTGACGCTCCATTTCCGGTTCATCGATGAGATTGCGGGTCTCGCCCGGATCCGCGGCGAGATCGAAGAGTGCGTCCCGTTCGAGATAATCGCCCCACGGTTTGGCCGTCCCGTGCCGGTGAATGGTGATCAGTTTCAATTCGCCATCGCGGACCCAGCGGTAGGCGATGTCTTGGGCCGGTTGATCGAGCGATGTCGCATCGCCGGGGTAGATTTCTCCGAAGACCGGAAGGTCATCGAGTTTCTCTGCCACTAGGCTTCTGCCAGGAAGATCGAACCCTGTCGCATCGACACCGCAGATATCGAGAATCGTCGGGACAAGATCGACGCTGGAGACCAAGGCCGAATCCTCGCGTGGAGCAATTTTTCCGTCCTGACGTAACAGGATTGGCGTCCGCAGTCCGTCTTCGAAGGGAGCACGCTTGCTCCGGTACGTGTGTTTTCCGTTCGGAGCGGGCGTCCATCCGTTGTCGACGACGAAGACGATCAGCGTTTCTTCGAGCAGCGAACGTTTTTCGAGTCCGTCGATCAGACGTCCCACTGTTTCGTCGAATTGCGCGATGCTCGCGTAGTAGGGAAGCGCGTGCTTCGGGATGTCCGGCGTGTTTTTGTAAAGATCCAGGAACCGCTGCGGAGCGTCGTGCGGTTCGTGCGGAAGATACGGCGCGTACCAGACGAACCATGGGACGTC
>CAJIAN010000113.1_pt1 | contig 22466 bp, 14 predicted proteins | sample 9199061 | NCBI WGS metagenome assembly CAJIAN01 (sample SAMEA7708264, study PRJEB35096) | sediment metagenome | biome: marine neritic benthic zone biome [ENVO:01000025]; feature: sediment [ENVO:00002007]; material: shallow marine sediment [ENVO:03000034] sea grass bed [ENVO_01000059] ...
GGCGCGGAGGACACGTTCTACGAGCACTCCGTTCCAGCTGACGATCTCGTCGAGGGCAATAATGTTCTCGCGGTCGAGATTCACCAAACCAACAACAGCAGTTCCGATATCTCCTTCGATCTCTCTCTCGATACCGAGGTTGTCGAAATCGACGAGGATGGCGACGGAATGCCCGACTATTGGGAGGTGCTCATCTTTGGCAACACCAACCGCGACGGAATGGGTGACCTCGACGACGACGGAGTGACCGATCTCGCCGAGCTGCTTGCCGGCACGGATCCGAACGATCCGGAGAGTGTGTTCGCCTTCACGCTTTCGAGAAACGGGAACAACGAGGTGGTGGTCGAATACAGCACAAATCCCATCACAGGAGCGGTGCTCGCGCCCGCCGAGCGTCACTACACCTTGGAAATCAGCACCGATGGCATGGCGTCGTGGCAGGCCGTGCAGGGACATAACGACGTTCTCGCCGACGGCTCGACGCAGTCCCACGTCCACGCGTTGGGGCAGGGCGCGACGTTTTTCCGCCTCCACGCGTGGGTGGAGTGATGTCAGATTGATGAATTTCTTCATACAGTTTGCAATATTCTGCATGCAGAATACGGTTATCAGGCGTGTCCACCGCTGAAATTCAGTCGAAATCGACGCTTTTCCTGTGTGCCGGGGCCTTCGTCCTGAGCCTGATGGGCAGTGTACACGCCGATTATCGGAAAGATGTCCGACCACTGCTTGAGAAGTACTGCTTCGACTGCCACGGCGAGGAAAAGCAGAAGGGTCGCATTCGCTACGACAAGATCACGGAATTCACGACGAGCGACCAGCCGTTGTGGACGATGGTTCACGAGAACCTGACGGATGGCGAAATGCCGCCGGAGGAAAAGCCGCAACCCTCCGCAACGGAGAAGAAGGTGATTCTCGATTGGATCAACGAACAGACCGCGATCCAGGTTTCCAAGTGGTCGGGCACGCAGCGGCGGCTGAACCGTCGTGAGTTTTCGGCGGCGCTGCAGGATCTCACAGGTCTGCCCATCGATTTCGGAGCGGCGGTGCCGGGGGATGCGAAGATCGATGGCTTCGACACCGGCGCCATCGCATTGCAAGACGCCGCCGATTCGGTCGCACAATGGCTCGAGGTCACGCGCCGGGCGGTGGAGAGCATTCGATTTCTGGAACCGGAGAGCGACAAGAAGCTCAGCGTCAATTTCCAGCATCACAGATTCACCGACTTTCGGAAATGGATCGAAGAGCACCACAAGGACAAGGGAATCTTTACCAAGTCGAAGCGGCTCAACTGCAAGGAATGCATCGGTGTCTACCTACCGACGCAGTGGACCGGTGATCGCGGCAATTCGTTCCTCGCTTTTCCAGCACCGTCCGATAAACGGGCGGCGCTCAAGGTCACGTTCACCGTCGTAGCGAATCGTCCGATGCTTGGACTGCCGCTGCCCATGCTGTGGGTGAAGATCGGCGGCAAATACCTCGATTACCGGCCGATTGGAGAGAAGCCGGAGACGCTGACGTATGCGGTTCGCATGGAGGACCAGTTGATCGAGGACGGCGTGATCAAGCTGACGCTCCGCTCGATGGTGGAGATGCCGTATGCGTTGAGGGGATTCGAGAACGATGACCGGACGAAGCCGGAAGACAAGATTCCGGGAGGCATCGGCATTTACCGACCGAAGTTCGACAAGAAGAAGCTGCGCGAACCGGAGGAACAGCCGGTGCCATCGATCGTGATCGAGTCGCTGGAAGTGGACTATGATCACCGCGCGTTGTGGCCGCCGGCAAGTTGGGGCATCGATGTCGGCGCGATCACGGACAGTGATGAGAGCGCTCGGCGTTTGCTACAAGTCTGGATCGATCGGGCGTGGCGTCGACCGGCGGCGAAGGCGGAGGTGGCGAGGTTCTTCAAGCTCTACAAGGATTTTCGCGGAAAAGGACTCTCTTTTGACAATGCCCTGCGCTCGTCGTTTCAATCCGTCCTCATGGGCGGTCCTTTCCGGTATCTGGCCTCGCCCTCGGACCCAGATCCCGTCATCGCGCAGCACGCCGTCGCTTCGCGGTTGAGCTTCATGTTCCTCGGCGCGCCGCCGGACGAGGAATTGCGAAAACTGGCCGCGGCGGGGCGGCTCCGCGATCCCAAGGTTCTCGACGCGCAGGTCGACCGCCTGCTCGATGATCCCCGCAGTATCGACTTCTACCGCCCGTTCGTCACGCAGTGGCTGAACATGAACCAGCCGATCACCCTGACGATGTCACACTTCAAGAAGCAGGATTTTCGATTCGGGCGGCACATGAAGGCATCGATGAAGGAGGAGACGGTCCGATACGTCGCCAAGCTCTTCACCGACAACCGACCGGCGAGTGAGTTCATCTCGAGCGATTGGACGATGATGAATGACATTCTTGCGGTCCACTATGGGATCGAGGGCATCGAGGGTGGCGAGTTGAGGAAGGTCACGGTAGAGAATCGAAAGGAAGACCAGCGGGGAGGTGGGATCCTTGGACACGCGGGGATCCAATCAATGCTGTGCTGGATGGGGGACAATTGGGTGATCTACCGGGGTTCGTGGCTGCTGAACCACATCCTCGACGATCCCCCGCCGCCACCGCCGCTCGATGTTCCGGAACTGAACCCATCGGAGGGAGCGAACAAGGGAAGGCCGTTTCGGGAACTGCTCGTCCAGCATCAGGAGGACAGCCGCTGCTCGATCTGCCATGAGAAAATTGATCCGCTTGGCTTTGCCTTTCAGAATTTCGACATCAGCGGTCGCTGGCGCAACGTCGAGTACCATCACTACAAGCGCTATGAATTGGATGGCAAGATCGAGTGGCGGGGCGAAGGAAAGACCCGTCCGGTGGACACTGTTGGCACCTTGCCGCGCGGTGAGAAGTTCTCCACCTATGCCGAATTCAAGAATCAGCTAGCGAAACATTACCTCGACGACATCGTGCGCGGAATCCTCAAGAAGCTCACTCTCTACGGAACGGGACGGAGCGCGAATGTGCTCGATCTGGCGAGCATTCGTTCCATTATGGAAGAGCACGCGAAGAGAAACTATCCAATGCGCGATCTGACAAAAGCACTTGTGCGGTCGAAAGTGTTCCTCGAACCGCCGCAATCCGTGTCATCGCGATGACACCCGGGACAAAAACCAAGACGCCGACAACTGGCCTATGAACTCGAAATCGAATCCGATCAGTCGACGCACCGTCCTCCACGGACTGGGTGCGACCATTGCTCTCCCCGCACTGGAGATCATGGGAGGGAAAACGTCCGCGGCGACGGAGGGGAAAAAGGATCCGGGCCGACTGGCGTGCTTCTACATTCCCGGCGCGATCAATCACTACAACTGGTTTCCGAAAGACACTGGCTTCGACTACACGATTTCGCCTTCGCATGAGCCGCTGAAAAAGCATCGCGAACGGTTTTCCGTGCTGACCAGCCTTTCGCACATCGAGGGGCGCATCACCGGGCACAAGCATCCCTACAATTTCCTGACCGGCCACAACATCGCGATCACGCCCGGAGTTCTCACCAACACCGTCTCCTTCGACCAGGTCGCCGCGAAGCACATCGGCCCGACCTATCTTCCTTCGCTGGCGCTTTCGTGGACGTCCGGTGTCGGGGCGGCGACGCTCTCGCGGAATGCCCTCGGCGTCGACATCCCGGCAACCAATGACTACCGCGCCGTTTTCGAGAATCTGTTTCCGCCGGCAGACCCGTCGCAGCTGAAGCAGGCGAAAGCACGCATCGCTCTGAACAAGAGCATCCTCGACACCGCCGTCGGCGACGTGAAGTCGCTTCAAGGCCGACTCGGCCAGGTTGATCGCGACCGCATGGACCAGTATCTCGAATCCATTCGCGAAGTCGAAAAGCGCCTCGACGACCGCGATGCCATTCTCGCGCGTGGCCGTCCGAAATTCGACGAGACCGGTGTGCGCACCGAGCCGAAGAGCAAGGACAGCATGCAGGAGCACATCGAATTGATGATGGACCTCATCGCGCTCGCCTTCCAAACCGACATGACACGAGTGGTCACCCAGAGTCTTGGCGGCGAGGCCGGTCCGAATTATTCCGAATACAAGGCGTGGGCGAAGGAAACCGGCGCGCCGACGCGTGGCACGCACGACTACCACCACAAGGGATCCGGCAATCGCGGTGCCGACAACGCGGACACAAAGCTGATCGGAAAACGCGATCGCCTCTACAGCGCCTGCCTTTCCCGCCTGATGGACAAACTCAATTCCATCGCAGCCAGCGACGGAACGCTCCTCGATCACACCGTGCTCCTCATGGGGGGATCGCAAATCAGCAGCCATTCCGGCAGCAGCTTCCCGCTCGTGCTCGCGGGTGGCAGGAAACTCGGCTTCAAGCACGGCCAGCATCTCAAGTGGGGCGGTAGCGAGCGGTCCGCCTCGGATCTTTATCTCACGATCCTTCAGCAACTGCGCTGCCCCGTTGAGTCGTTCAAGGAAAGCAAGCGGCCGATCACCGAATTGCTGGGGTGATTGCCATTCGCCGGTCTCTCGTCTTCTGTTTCGCCGTCCTCCTCGCAGGTCGGACATTAGGGGACGACGTCCGCACGCTTCGCGGTCACGAACGCTGGGTTCTTTCGCTGGCGATCAGTCCCGATGGCAAGACGCTCGCTTCGGGGAGCGGAGACCAGACGTTGCGGCTCTGGGATCTACTGGGCGAAGACGGGAAGTCTCGCATCTTGAAGCGGTTCGAGAGTGCGGTCACTGCGCTGGCGTTCAGCAAGGACGGCAAGAAACTCGCCGTCGGGACTTGGGACGGCGAATTGCTCTTGCTGAACGCGAACACCGGCAAGGTGCTCAAGGATCTGAAAGAGCACAACGAAACGATCACCACGATCATTTTCGACCCCAGCGGTGACTACTTCGCGTCGGGCAGCGCGGACGACACCCTGATCGTCTGGGATGCGAAGACGGGTGAGGACCTCCTGGAAATGCATCAGGGGAACGAGTACGACGTTTCCACCGCTGCCTTCAGTCGCGATGGAGAACGCATCGTCACCGGTGACGGCGAAAACGATCTCAAAGTCTGGGACACTTCCCACGGCGAGGAGATCGAGACGCTTTCCGGTCACGAGGGGCCGATCACGTGCGTCGCATTCATGCCTGACGGAAGCATCGTCTCCGGCAGTTGTGACAACACGGTTCGCGTCTGGACTGGGGGCAAAGCGACGGTTCTGCGAGGTCACGCGGATGAAGTCACCGCTCTGGTTCTGGACTCAAAGGGAACGCGCATCATCTCCGCTAGCGAGGACAAGACGATTCGGATCTGGGATGCGCGAACCGGAAAACCGCAGGCGATCCTGCGGGGTCACAGAGACAGCATTCCGTGCCTCGCGATCAGTTCGGACGACACGTTCATCGCGTCAGGTGGCAACAAGACAATCCGCGTTTGGAAGATCGGGAAGGCGGCCGAGTAGGCTCGGGCGTTAGGTGCGAGATGAATACCCGGCTTGACGTGCGGGACGTCGGCGGACAAGACTCCCAGTGGGGAGAATCCGCTCCTGAACCGCATTCGTGAATGGCGTTCTCACCGATCGATCACGTGCATCACAATTTACGCTATACCGGGATGATCGCACTGGTAGTCGCCCTTGGCGGCTTCCTCATGGGTTTCGATGCCGGAGTCATCGGCGGCGCCAACCTCTTCTACAAAGACTATTTCTTCCTCAGTGATCTCGCGCTGGGCTGGTCCGTCGGGTGCCTGACGTTTGGTGCCATGCTGGGCAACGCCATCGCCGGTCCGCTCGCCGATCGTTTTGGTCGCAAGCCTGTCCTCATCGTCGCCGCGCTATGCTACTCCGTTTCCGCGATCGGTTCCGCCCTCGCCACCGATTTCAATTTCTTCATTGTCGCCCGGATGCTGGGCGGTGTGGCGGTTGGCCTGGCGCTGCTCATCGCCCCGATCTACATCGCAGAGATTTCACCGGCCAAGCTACGGGGCCGCCTTGTGTCTTTCAACCAGCTCAACATTGTCATTGGGTTCTCGGTCGTCTTCTTTTCCAACTACTTCATCCTGAAGATGGCCAAGGCGGAGGGCATTGGCATCGTCACCGAGACCAATTGCTGGCGCTGGATGCTGGGAGCGGAAACCGTGCCGGCCCTTCTTTATTTCTTTTTCCTTTTCCTCGTCCCGCGAAGCCCCCGCTGGCTGGCCCAGCGCGGGCGTTTTGACGAAGCGATGGTCGTGCTGACCAAGGTCGTCGGTTCGGAGGAGGCAGCTCGATCGCTCGAAGAGATCAAGGAACATCTCAGGAAGACGGAGGACAAGAAGCCGTCGTTCGGCGAACTCTTCAGCCGGCGAATGAGCTATATCCTGTTCATCGCGCTCGGGCTTGGTTTCTTTCAGCAGATCACCGGCATCAACGCCATCTTCTTCTATGCGCCGACGATCTTCGAAAAGACCGGGATCCCCCAGGAGGGCGCACTGCTCCAGACGATCATCCTTGGACTTGTCAATCTCGGCTTCACCGTCCTCGCAATCTTCTACATCGATCGGTTTGGCCGCAAACCTCTCCTGCTTATTGGCACCTCCGCGATGGCCTTCTGCCTCTTCGCCAGTTCGTGGGCCTTCCACTCGGCGAGTTACGAGCTCACCAGCGGGGTGCTTGAAGAGTTGAAAGACGACACGCCGGACGAGGTGTTGCAGGCGCTCGCCCCGATGGCTGGCACCTCATTCGATTCCGAAAGTGAATTTGTTGCCCGAGCGACCGCTCTTCTCGAACCGGTGGTCCTCGGCCAGTCCGATTTCGAGTCCGGTCTCGCAGCGGAGTTGAAGTCGTCGATCGACGGGCTCGACGAAGGTTCGTTCGCGGATTCCAAGTCCTTCGAGGAGGCAATGACCGCCGCGTTGGGCAAGCGGGAGTTCGTCGAGCAGTTCCCCGTCTCTGGAAAGAACGCGGTGCGCGCGCTTGAGAAGGAATCCTTCGCCTCTCGGGTGGAATTCATGAAGGCAGTCGATGGGCATATTGATCGGGCCACTCTCGATGGACACGCCGCCACCCTCGTGAACAAGGGACTGAACATCAATGCCCTCCTTGTTCTCATGGCCATCGTCGGATTCATCGCTGCGTTCGCTATTTCGCTGGGCCCGGTCATGTGGGCGATGTTCTCGGAGATTTTCCCCAACCGCCTGCGTGGGCTCGCCATCTCGCTCGCGGGGTTCTTCAACTCTCTCGTCAGCTACACCGTGCAGCAGGTCTTTCCGTGGGAGCTCTCGAGGATCGGACCGGGCTGGACGTTCTTCATCTTTGGTAGCTTCGCCACCCTTGCCTTTCTATTCACCGTCAAATTCATCCCCGAAACCAAAGGGAAGTCCCTCGAGGAACTGGAGGACGAACTTGTCAGATCCGATTGATCTGACGGCAACACCACGCCGGGAATGGTCTTTACGAGGTAGGGGCGGAAATGATTAAACTACATTTGCCGTGAATGCGTACGCCATCGCAACGATTTCCTGTCTCCTCGTCGCTCTAGTTTCAACACCGGGTTGTTCCAAGAAGAAAAAGGGAAGAGATCCCGTTCAACTTGCAGCGTTCGTCTACGAGGCCGATGCCAAGTTTCCTGCGAACGGTTCTGCGGGAATCGAGGCATTCGAGAAACTGGTCGGGAAAAAGCTGGCCTCGGTGATGTGGTACGTCACCTGGGACGATGCATTTCCGACCGAGGATGTGGAGGTGGTTCGCAACCATGGGGCCACGCCTCATGTGACGTGGGAACTCTTCTGGCCGAGCAAAGACAGCAACAATACGAGGACCTTGGAACCGAGTGAGACGGGTTTCGATGACGTGCTGGAAGGTGCGTACGACGAGTACATTGATCGCTTCGCCAAGGACGGTGCCGAGTGGGGTGGTGATGTCTACATCCGCTTTCTTCACGAGTTCAACGGAAACTGGTACATCTGGAGTGGCAACAAGAACGGCCGCGAGAACGGCGGACCGGAAAAGGTGGCCAAGGTCTGGCGCTACGTCGTCGACCGTTGCCGTGCGCAGGGCGCCGAGAACTTCATCTGGGTCTGGTGCCCGCATGGTCCGAGCATCGACGTGAGCACCGAGTCGTGGAACGAACTGAAGGCCTACTGGCCCGGCGAGGACTACGTCGACTGGCACGCCATCGACGCCTACAATTGGTTCCCGAAGGATCCATGGGGCGGAGAACGACCGTACCGGGATTTCGAGGGGATGTTCCAGCCAACCTACGATGAGTGCCTCGCGCTGGCGGAGAAGCCCATCATGATCGGAGAGACCGGAACCGGGGAGTTCCAGCGTGGCGAGATCGACAAGGCCCGCTGGATCACCGAAATGTTCGATCAGTTTGAGAAATACCCGATGATCAAAATGCTGGTGTGGTTCCACATCAACAAAGAACGGGATTGGCGCATCAACTCGAGCCCCGAAAGTCTCGAGGCTTTCAAGAAGGCCGCGGGCGGGGAAGGCGTCAGCAGCAAGCCGCAGACCTACATGGGCGAATCCGAATCCGCGTCCTGATCACGGGCGGAAGACGCGGTAGGCCCGGCGAAGTCGTCGTCACTCGGAAAGCTCCTTGATGAAAATATTGCGGAACTGCAGGGGATTGCCGTGATGTTGAAGTAGGATAGGCCCCTTCTCGATGAGGGTGCCGTCTTTCTTCCTCAACGGTTCCATCGGTGCCTTATCGACGACGAGCTTGCCATTGAGGTGGACCGTCACCTTGTCGCCGACGAGACGAATCTTGAAGGTGTTCCACTGACCGATGGGATTGTCGGCGGGGACGAGCGGCTTTTCACCGATGTGTGTCTTCTTGTTGTTCCAGAGCCCGCCCGAGCCTTCCTTGTGCCCGTTGATGTCCCAGATCTGCACCTGCGGTTTTCCGCGCAGGTAGATGCCGCTGTCGGCACCCTTGCCGATCTTCCAATCGACGTGGAGTTCGAAGTCTCCGTAATCCTTCGCCGTCGGAAGCGATTTTCCTTTCCCGTCGTAGACAATGGTGCCGTCGATGACCTTCCAGTGTTCGGCGTTCTGCTCGCTCAGTTTCCATCCGGAGAAGTCCTTCCCGTTGAACAGGGCGGCGAAGCCCTTTGGCGGGCCCGGGGATTTCTTTTCGTTGGCAGGGATCAAAGCGACTCCGATGAGAGCTGTCGCAATGGTGGTGGTTAGAATCAGGGTAGGTTTCATGCTGCTCGGTTGGAATCTAGGCGAGAGGAATCGGATCCGCACTGATGAGTTGTGTCACTTCCGCCGGTACTGCGGGCTGAAGCCGAAGTTTTCCCGGATCCATCATCGTGCGGAGGATCGTCGAAACGAGGTGCGACGGGCCGTAGCCTTCCGAGTTGGGTTCGCCGCCTTGACCGTCGGACTCGCCGATCACCTGACCGCCTGAGATTCCGCCTCCGTAGAGGAGCAGTGGTGCGAGTCGTGCCCAATGGTCGCGGCCACCGCGTTTGTTAATCTTCGGCGTTCGTCCCATTTCGCCGGCGGCGACGAGCAGGATTCTATCCTGTAGCCCACGCGCTTCGAGATCGCGGATGAAGGCCGCGACCGCGTGATCGAACGACCGGCCAACGGCGGCCATCCCGTCGACCATGTCGAGATTGTTGCCATCGGCGTGCATGTCCCAAACGCCGGCATAGCCCGCGTGGATCGTGACAAAGCCGCAGCCCGCCTCGCAGAGTCGGCGCGCCATGAGGAGCAGTCTGCCGATCGATTTCGCGTTTGCCGTGTAGTAGCCCTTCTTCCCTCGCTGCACCTTGTTCCACCGTTTTCCGCCACGCGCGTAGGCAGCGGTGTCGTAGGCGGCGACCACCTTGGGGTCCTCGTGGCTCAAATCGAGGGCTTTCGAGACGCCGCCGCCGAGAAGGAGGCGGTAGGCTTGTTGCTGCATTCCATCCATCGCCTCGATCGCGCCCGAAGCATCGGCGGCGCGGTTGAGCCCGTCGAGTTTCTCGAGAAGCGTGCGTCGGTCGCCGAAGAATCGCTCCTGTGGCATGGCGACCTTCATGTCGTTCTGCAGTTGTCCGCTCCCGCCAGGAACGAAAGGCGCGAACGCCGCGCCGTAGGGACCGGTGGACGAGAGATTGCCGCGGGCCTCGGGTTTCGGGAGCGCGGGATCGACCGCGGCCGGGAAAAGCACGGTATTCGTAGGAGTTCCGTTGGAGGGCCGCGTCGCGCCCGCCACCCGCGCATAGTGGACACCGATGTTCGCTTCGAGGGACGCGCGGCTGACGATTGGTTGGATGTTATGCCCGCCATTGCCTGTGGCAAACGACCGCACGAGCGCGAATTTGTCCGCGAGGTTCGCGAGTTGCTCCATCGTGCTCCCGAAGTGCACGCCGGGAATCGCCGTGGGAATCGTTCCGCCGATGGTATTCCGCTTCGGGTCGAATGTTTCAAACTGGCTCGGTCCTCCCTGTTGGAAAAGAAAGATGACTGACTTCCCCGTCAGGGCGCTTTCGGTGGCACTGCTCTGGCCAGCGGTGAGTACGTTCGGCAAGGCAAGCCCACCAAGGCCGAGTGTCCCCACACGCAGCAGCTCTCGTCGCCCCATCGGGCGGTCGCCATCGAAGAGCGTTAGCACCCTTCTAGTTTAAGGCGTCGACGCTCAGGGTCAACGCACCAATGCTACACTGGATCCCTTAGCGCCGACGCCGGACGAATACGAGTGCGGTCGATCCGAGGACTAAGAGAGCGGCTGATGGCTCGGGAATGATATTCAAGTAACCGCCGTCGAAAAGCATACCGATCTCGATCGGACTGATGGTTCGAATTCCGGGGCCGGGTTCGCTCGCAGAATTCATGAGCAACTGGTTTGCGCCCGAAAAGAAAAAGTCATCCAGGTGAGACCCCGAGCTGCCGTCCTCCCACGGGTTCGGGGAATAGAGCGGGACGGGATTTCCTCCGTTGGCCGCGACCGCAGCAGGTCCGTTGAAGTAGAGGCCATCCGATGCGGGGGTCGTTCCAGTTCCTCCAATCGAGGCGGCATTCCAGCGCGCGCCGTCGAGAATGAAACTGGTCGGATTGATAATCGAGCCCGTCGAGTCCGCGATGTATCTGTCGAACGGCGCCCAGTTGCCCGGATTGCCCGGCGTATTGCCACCGGGGTCATTTCCGTTTTGCGCGATATCCGAGGAGAAGCCCACCGCGTGAAGCAACTCGTGAGCCGCCGTCGAGACAAGATCAAATTCGGTAGGGGGGATCACCGAGCCCGGGTTCCACGTGAAATCCTCGAAGTTCCAGTTCACCGTTCCATCCGCGCCGGCGCCAGGATCTGCGCCCCCGAGGATCTTGATCATCACGTCTCCCTGATTTCCGAATCCCGGGCCGAACGGACCATTAAAATTCGAAGAAGCGGAAGCGAGCGTGTCGTTATCCGTTTCGCCGCCGTTCACGTCCATCTGGATGGTGGCGGTGTAGTTTACGAAGAGCGATTCGACAATGCCGGCCGCCGTTTCAAGTGCGGCTCGGCGATCCGCACCGGTCTGCCCGGAAGCATTCCAACCGACGCCAGCGGGATCGGTGTAGTTGAACACGAAATTAATCGTGGATTGCGACGCCGGCACCGCCAAGAAAACCCAAAAAACCGCCAGAAGGAACCCAAATTTCATCATCTTCAGTTCGAATTCGTTAAATTATCTCCTGTTATGTATTAGAGAGATTTCAATAACTAGCAACGCAAAAAACACCGTGGTGTACGGATAGGGTCACGATTCCTTCAGGAGCAGGAATCGTGAAGGTGTGAACGTCGGTTCATCAGAAAACCCCATGACCCAGTTCGGAGCCAGCAATCTGAGAATCTCGACTTGGTTGTCCGCCTGCGGGTCTTCTGGAAATCGGACTTCGAGCGTCAGGTAGTTGTCCTTGCCCGGTTTCAAATGCCGTCGAATTCTCTGTTCCACATCACTTCCCGTCGCGCAGTATCCGAAAATGGTCTGGCGTCTCGCGAGATCTCCAAGGCGGAAGGCGGCTGCGGTTGCACTATCGTCGAATGGGGAAACGAAGTAGTCGCTCTCGCTTGCGAGAACACGAAAGGTCTGGGGCTGAGTGGGCCGCTCTTGTCGGAATGTCTCCCAACTCATCGTGCAGTACCCGACGAGGGATTCCCAATCGATCCTGACCGCCCCGTCCCCTGAACGCTCGCATACAAAGAGGCGTCGAGTGTAATCGCTCATGATCGCCCAAGTGAAGACGAGCGCACGATCGGATTCCGGGTGATCGAGCTGGTAAGCGGCTTCGACACCGATTCGTTTCGGCTCGTATTTGCCGAACTCCGTGCGGGAGTAGAACTCCTTCATCAGTGGGAGCACGCGTGCCGAATCGCGGACGCATTCGGCTCGTTTCCCCATGGCTTTGGCGGCAAAGAACCGATCAGACGTCTCGCGCGCTTCGAGGATGGTCGACCAGATCGTCTGCGCGTCTTCGTCGCTGAGCGGAGGCTTGTGGAGGGGTTCCTTCGGCTCGCCCCGGATTGCCGTCCCCGACTCGCGTCGCATGCTCAGCACGAGGACGGAGACAAGCACGGCACAGAGAACAACGGAGAATACCGCGATGAAAACAGTCAACCACTTGCGTTTTCTTGCCGCAATCTCAGCTGCGTCTCGCGCTTCCTGTTCCCGAAACTCGGCGGAGTGATCGTCAGTGGACCGCGAAGTCCTAAAGTCCCTTCGTTCGTCGCGGGAGAATGGGTCTTGCCTCTGCATGGTTCAGGGGTTCATCCATTCTCCTTGGTGTACCAGTCGGGCGTCCCAAACCAGTCGTGCATCTCCTTCTCGAATGGGGCCACCACCTCCTCCGGCTCGGGGAACTCGCCTTGGTCCTGCGTCTCGACGATCCATACGTCGAGTGCGGTTCGCATCCGGATCAGGGCTTCGATGTGCTTTGGATCTTTCGAATCCGCCAGATTGTTGATTTCATGGGGATCGGCTTCGGTGTCGAAGAGTTGCGGGGGCGCGACCGTCGGTGACATGAGCGCCGCCGGGGGTTGGTTTCCCTTGAGATCCTCCCACTTGTCGGTGTCGTAGAGCTTGCCTTCGTTGACGAAGTTCAGATCGAGCTTGCCCGAGCCGACTGGGTCGCCGCCCATCGTCTTGATATTGGCGCTGAAGTACCCGACGTCGCGCAGCCGGTGCGTGATCGGACGCACGCCCTCGGGGAGCCGGTAATCGTCGTTGCGGTGCGACCGCATGTTGTGGGTGTCGGTCGTGGTCTGATACATCCCGACAAAGAAAGCGCTCCGGCTTGGTGCGCATACGGGCGAGGTCGAAAATGCATGGGTGTAGCGGATGCCGTTCGCTGCGAGCTTGTCGAGATTCGGCGTCTTGACGTTCTTCGCGCCGTAGCAGCCGAGGTCGAGCTTCAGATTCTCGCCGACGATCCAGAGGATGTTGGGACGCTTGGATGCCGCTGCGTTCGCGTTCGCGAAGCTGAGGCTGGTCGCAACGATGAATTGGACGAGTCGTTTCATGGGCATCGCGAACGAGTATGTCCGAGCCGCCGGATCGCGTGAAGAGCAATCGCGTCAGGGATCGATCCGCGGAGCCACGTGCAGGTCGCCCTTGGCGTTGATCGTCGATCCCTTTATCTGAGGCAGACCGAGAAGCTTGAGCGCGAGATTGCCACCGTCGCCGTTCCGGATTGGTGGAAGATCGTCAGCCCCATACGGGGGATTTACCTCACCCGGGTCCTTTCGCGTTTCCGCGTTGATGGTGTAGAGGTCGGCTCCCTTGCTGACGCCGGGTCCCCAGACGAAGAACGGAATCGTGTAGTTCAAGGGTTGCTCCGCGGCGGTGTGGGTTTTCGTTTCTAGGCGGCCGCCGTGGTCCGCAGTCACGATCATCCACGTCCGGTCGCGCAACCGGTCATCGCCCTCGATGAGCGTGAGGAGCTGGCCGATGAGCATGTCGCACTTGGCGAGCGCGCGGAGATACTTGGAATCGTCCGTGAGATCCCAGCCGTGGGCATGACCCGCGGTGTCGGGGTCGCGAAGGTGAATGAAGCTCAGGTGATAGGGGGCACGTGTCATCTTGACGAGGTAGCGTGCGATGAGCTTCGCAGAGTCTTCCTCGAATTCGTAATCGTCGATCTTGTCGCGCCCGTTGTCGGCACCCACCGTGTCCGGCTCGCCGAACCGTTCGTTGTAGCTGATGTCGTAGAGAACGAACTTTTTCTTGCTGGCAAACACCGCCGTCTTCAGTCCGTGATCGTGGACCACGTCGAACATGCTGCACAGGTAGGCCTTCTTGTTCTTATGCAGAAACTCGCCCAGCTTTGGCGTGCCGTTCGATGTCCAGTTGTGCCCGGCCTCGCCCTTCACGCCGCGACCGGTGATCATGCAGGTGTGATTGGGCAAGGTGACGGTGTAGTCCTTGTCGGTGCGGGCGTTTCCCGTGTAGGCGCCTTCCTTCATGAGGCGGTGAAGATTCGGGAGTCCCTTCTCTCCGAGCTTGGCGACCGCATCCGGCCGCATGCCGTCACAGCTGATGACGATGACGTGATTGGCGTGAAGGCAGACCATCGAGGCCAGAAGCAGGAAGGGGACAAGAAAATGCTGCGGGGTCATGACGGGCCGATATGAAACCCGCGAAACCGTCGGCTGTCCACCCGATATGTGTGGCGGAATCGGCAGTATTCAGCCGAGGATCGGTTCGATCACCTCGCCGAAATCCATGTCGAGGCGCTTGTGCCCCGGCACATACATCCTGCGCGGATCGAGTCCAAGTTGCTTGAGAATCGTCGCATGCACGTCGGTGACATAGTGAGGGTGCTCGACCGCATGGAAACCGATTTCGTCGGTGGCGCCATGGACGATGCCGCCTTTGATCCCGCCGCCCGCCATCCACACGCTAAACCCATACGGATGGTGGTCACGCCCGTCCTTGTTCTGCGTTCCCGGCGTGCGCCCGAACTCGGTGGCGAAGACGACGAGCGTCTGTTCGAGCAGCCCGCGCTGCTTGAGATCCTTCAAGAGACCCGCGATCGGGCGGTCGACTTGCATGGCGAGTTTCGAGTGCCCTTTCTTCAATCCGGAGTGCTGGTCCCATGCGCCAGCCGCGCCGCCTCCGTGTTGGATCTGGATGAACCGCACCCCGCGCTCGACAAATCGGCGCGCTGCGAGCAACTGCTCTCCGAACGGGCGCGTTTCTTTTTGATCGAAGCCGTAGAGATTCTTCGTCCCTTCGCTTTCCGTGCTGAAATTGATCACGTCTGGCACAGCGGTCTGCATGCGGAAGGCGAGCTCGTAGGATTTGATCCGGGCTTCGAGCTTCGCGTCGTGTGGATAGCGTCTTGCCGTCAGTTTGTTGAGTCGGTTGACGAGATCGAACTGCATCCGCTGCTCGTTCGGGGGAAGATCGACTTCCGGTTTCGCGTAGTCGAGTGGGTTGTTGGGATCGACGTTCAATTTCACCGCATCGTAGGCCGGCCCGAGGTAGTGGCCGTCGCTCCGATCGAAGTAACGCGGCCCCATCGCGATGAACTGCGGCAGGTTCTCGTTCAGGGTGCCAAGCCCGTAGTTCACCCATGCCCCAATGGTCGGGACCCGCGGATCAAGCATATGCCGTCCCGAATGGAACTGCACTTGTGCGCCGTGGTTGTCGTCGGTCGTCCACATCGAGCGGATGACTGCGATATCGTCGATGCACGATCCGATGTGCGGGAACCAGTCACTGACTTCGATCCCGCTCTGCCCATACTTCTTGTAGCCGATCTGGAGCGGGTAGATCTCGTTGCGCTGTTGGCCGTTGGCATCATTCACGACGACGACGCGCACCTTTTTCAGCTTTTCCGGATCCTGCACATGGGCGAACGATGTTTCGGGAATCGTCTTCCCGGCGAGGTCGTTGAGCCTCGGTTTGGGATCGAAGCTCTCCATGTGGCTGACGCCTCCGCGCATGAAGAGCCAGATCACGCTCTTTGCCTTGGGCGCGAAGTGCGCCTTGCCGTCAGGCGGGGCCCATTCTTCATCCCCCATGAGCATCGAGTTCAGGGCAAGCCCGCCGAATCCGAGAGCCGTGCCGTGGAGGAAGGCTCTGCGCTGGAGGGTGTTTTGGCGCTTGGAGGTCATCCGGACTGAATCGTACTCGAAAGACCAAACGGAGGCAATAGAACACGTTGTCGGGCGACCGGCAGATGGGCTATCATTTGCACTGCCATGAATGTGCGACGCGGTGCTCTATTTTTCCTCGGGCTATTCTCGACAGCGGTTGTAGCCGACAACGAACTTCGATTTCCGGATCCCATCGACGTCGAGATTTCGCCCATTTCTTCGGATGCCTCGGTGAAGTGGGATTACCCGATTGCCTATGTGCGCGCACCGCGCGCTGGCGACGAAATCCACAAACGTTTCTACACCGACTTCTCTGCGCCAGTCACCATGGAGCCGGGTGCCGACCTGATGCTGCTGCACCCTGACGGCAGCGAGGAAGTGCTCGCGGAGGGTGGCGAGGGATCGATCACCGATCCGTTCGTGTCGCTCGACGGCGAGTGGATCTACTTCACGCGGATTTACAATTTGAAGAAAGCGAGCCAGTGGAACCCGCCGCGGGAGGGCGCGGACATTTTCAAGATCCACGCGAAGACGAAGAAACTGGTAAGGCTGACAAACCAGCAGTTCGTTCCCAATGAGGGGGTCGCTGATTGGTCGTCGGATTATCGGACGCGGGAAAAGGGCAAGTCCCACATCGACTACGGCGTCTACAACATGGGGGCGTGTCCATTGCCAGGTGGGAAGATCGTCTTCACCTCGAATCGCGAGGGGGTGAAGCCCGCAAACGGTTATCCGGCGATCGCGCTGCAGCTTTTCGTCATGGATGATCTCGACGAGGACGTCGATCCCGAGGATCCCTATCCGGCCAACATCACCAAGATCGGGCATTTGAACCTCGGATGTGCGCTACATCCGGTCGTGCTCACGGACGGGCGGATCATGTTCAGCACGCTGGAATCCCAGGGAATCCGCGGTCGCATCCTCTGGGGGATCTGGACGATCCATCCCGATGGAACGAACTGGGCCCCGCTGGTCAGCGCCTTCGATCCCGGCGGTGCGCCGAATGGGTTCCACTTCCAGACGCAGCTCGGCGACGGGTCGATCGTCTTCGAGCAGTACTACAATCAGAACAACAGCGGATTCGGCGCCTACATCAAGATGCCGCCATCGCCTCCCGATGGTTACGCCCCGTTCGGGCCGGCCTACATGAAACACGAGCGCAACCCTCCGTGGCGGTATGGGCGGTTTTCCAATGCGAAAGGCAAGTGGTATCGGATGCCGTTCATGCCGACGGGATCCGTGTCCATGACGCCGTTCTCGCACGGCCGCGAAGGTCCTGCCGATCCTTCCATTCTCGGTGACAAGAAGTCTCCGGCAGTCGGGAAATTCACCCATCCCAGTGGTGCGCCGGACAATCACATGCTCACCGTCTACTCGCCCGGTCCGGTCAATCACCAGTACAAATACCTCCCGCAACTCGATGGCGGGATTTATCTCGCAAAGGACGGCAAAGTGATCGAGGAGCCTGCCGATCTCCTGCTGGTCAAGAACGATCCGAACTACAACGAGGGCTGGCCGCGTGCGGTGGTTTCCTACGAACGCATCTACGGAATGGCGGAACCGAAGCGGCTTCCCGAGATTGCCAACGACGGTAAGAAGCATCGATTGCTTCCCGAGGGAACGCCGTTTGGTGTAGTTGGATCTTCGAGTCTCTACAAACGGGAAACGTATCCGAATGGCGTTGTTCCCGATGGCAAGGTGACGGCCGAGTTTTCCGGTGGACGCGATCCATGGAAGGGATTGGATGCCTTCACGAGTCACGGTAACGGAATGCCGCTCAACTGGCACAATCAGGGCGCGGATGCGGGGCTCTACTCGAATGACGACATCCACGCGGTGCGCATACTGGCCATGGAACCGACGACCGATCGCCAACGGGGTGAGCGCAGCGGTCGCCGATTCTACAACCACGCGCAGGAACGCTTGCGCGTTCTGGGAGAGATTCCGGTGCGGAAGATCGACAAGGATGGCAATCAGCCGACCGATCCCGACGGTCATCCGGACACCAGTTTTCTGGCAAAGATCCCGGCGGACACCGCGTTCACATTCCAGACTCTCGACAAGCGCGGGATGGTCCTGAACATGTCGCAAACGTGGCATCAACTCCGTCCCGGAGAAGTGCGGACCAACTGCGGTGGCTGCCATGCACATAGCCAGAAACCGACCGAGTTTTCTCTGACTGCCGCCGCGAAGCCGGATTACAAACTATGGGATCTCATCAAGAAAACGCCGATGCTGACCCGCAAGGCGAAGGACGAATCCGGCGAACGCTGGGACGTGGATGAGGAGGTGGGTTTGCGCTTTGCCAGGAGCGAAGTCGCCGACGTCGAGTATTACCGTGACATCCGTCCGATCCTCGATCGGAGCTGCGTGGCCTGTCACTCCAAGAAGGACGGCAAACCCGCCGCCAAGCTCGCCTTCGATGCTGACGACGAGCTGATTCAGTACCGGCACGTCGGGAAGTTTCCCGGCACTTATTACCGCATCGCGCTCGATGAGAAGGCGGAGTTCGGGCACAAGCCAGTAGGCTACGATTCGTGGGGCTATCCAAATGCCAGCCGCTACATCCGTAAGCTGCAGTCGCGCCGGAGCCTGCTGGTGTGGAAGATCTACGGTGAGCGGCTGGATGGTTTCGACAACGACGATCATCCTTCCGAATCGGAACCCGGGAAGCGCGATCTCGTGCAGAAAGGTGAGCCGGTGGACATGAAGAAGTTCCGCGCCAAGTGGGATCTCGATTTCGTCGGCAAGCAGATGCCGCCGGAGAAAGCCGTGCGGGAAGGAAAAGTGAAACCGCTCAGCGACGAGGATCGGAGGACCATCGTGCGCTGGATCGACCTAGGCTGCCCAATCGATCTCGACAAGGGCATGGGGGCGGGCGGCTGGTTCGCCGACGACAACCGCCCGATCCTGACACTACAACAACCCCGTCAGGGGGATCGCGAACTGAAGAAGATCGTCTTCGGCATGCATGACTACTACGAAGGCCTCGACTTGGAGAGTCTAAGACTGACGGCGACTTTTCCAATCGGAGCGGCTGAGGCGGGAACCAACCTCGCGAATCGCCTCGCCGCTAAGGCCGACGGCGTCTGGGAACTCGCTCTTCCCGGCGTGTCGCGCATTCCACAAGGAGGGCGGATTGATCTCTCGGTGCGAGACAAGGCGGGCAACGAGACGCGAATCGTGCGTCGATTCTGACGCGCTCCGAAGCCGCGGGTGATCGCGCAGAAGACGATGCGATCTACTGGCGGGTTCGCCGGAACGTTCTTCCGATCGCGAATAGCGCGAACGCGATGAACGTCACGTCACCGCCTCCGCCAGCGACGACGGGTTTGCGCCTTTTGCTTCGTTGGTTTTTGGACACGGTAAAGAACACGTCGCCAGGAGCTTTCGCGTAAGCCCACTGATCCTCGAATTCCGTGAGCCACCACGTGTCTGTCCCGGAATCGGCCGGCAGCTTCAGAGCCCGAAGAAGATCGTCCTTCTCGTGAGTGACGTCGCCCGACCACGCGATGTTTCCGTTCCACTTGCCACCATCGAAGGCTCCAGCGTAGGCCTTGTCAGAGATGAAGTAGATGCGGAGCAACCGGTTGTTTGCTCCAACCGCCTTTGCATCGCTCGCCGAGTCTGGTTCCCGATAGGGGAAGAGCGGGCGTTCCGTCTTGAAGCTCATGCGGAAGGCGGATGCGTGAAGCGCCTCGTCCTTCTCGCTCGTCTCCGCGACCTTGAGCGCGGTCAGCGGCCAGCCCTGTCGTATGTAGGGCTCCGCCCATGCGGCAGTGTCGTCGGAAAAGGGATATCCGTTGTCCCCCAGCCACGCCGTGAGCGCGCCCGCCGAACCGGCTTTCAAGACAACCGCATCGAAGCCGGCCACGCGTTTGCGTTCCAACACGGTCACCGTCGAGTTATACGTCTCCGGTCTCGCGGAACATCCGATGCTGCAACCGCCACCACGGCCGCGAACCACCGGAGCGGTGATGTGCTCGAGTTTGGTGAACGCTTCATCTCCGGATTCCGCCAATTCCGGCTTGCTCGGCGAGGGGATGATGAAACCGACCTTTCCGCCGTCGCTCTTGAAGGATGCTTGGCGGATGAAGTGCTGCATCTTCGTCGCCGGATCCCAGAGAATGATCACCGTCTGATCCGCATTGACGACACTGCCTCGCGAAGTTACCGGGCAACAGCCCTCGGAGCTTTTGGGGCCCAGTGCCAACACCGCCAGAAGGACACAGAACGAGGACTTCATGCCTCGATCCTACAGGCTTGTTCATAAAGAATGCAACGAAACAGGATGCTTGTTGTGGAGAACGAGTCCATGGCATCGTTCGCTGCATGACCCGGGTGATTCTTGTGGTTTTGCCATTTTTGTTGGTCGTCGGAGGCGGGATTTCCCGAGGCGACGAGAGAACGCTCTACACGCACGATTTCGAGGATGGTGTCATTCCTCCTTCGAACTTGGGCGGTCAGTTCGTCGACATCCTCCCGGCTCCGCCGGGCATGACCGGGCAGGCATTGCGCCTCCATCTTCCGGACCGTGGAGGCATCTCGGACATCGTGATGCCCATCGGACCCGGTGTCCAACTCGGAACCGTCGACGAGTTTCGTTATGAGATTATCACGACCACGCTGAAATTCTTTGTTGGTCGCATTGGCGACGAGGGTGGAGCGGATGTGCTCACATTCTTCCACGACACTCCCTCGGTCGTTCCGCTTCGCGTCAGCGGTGGCGGCGTGGTGAGACTGGGCTTCGGAAGGTTCGAGCGCGAGGTGGGCAATATCGATCCTTCCTTTGTGCACACGCTGGAAACCCGGGTTCACCTGCCGACCAACGAGTGGGTCGTCATGATCGATGGGGAGGTCTTCTTCGATGGGGTGTTCTTCAACACCTTCCCGAATCAACCAGTCCCCCCCACATCGGTGAGGGATTTCCGGATATCACACCTATCAAGTTTCGGACCTCTGAATGCGTGGGTCGACGATATCCGCATCACAGTGGATTCGGGCATCGAAGGCTTTCGACCTCTGATTGTGGGCGCCGCTGATCTGGTGGCGAACGCCGGACCTGATGGAACGGCGCGGTTCAGGTATGACAACGTGTGGGCGCTGGACAAGGAAGATGGCGAAGTTCCCGTGGATTGCACTCCACCAGATACCATGGACTTCCCGATCGGAGTTCATAAAGTCGTTTGCGAGGCGACGGACAGCACGGGGAACAGTCGGGAAGTATCCTTCAATGTCATTGTTCTCGAGCTTCGCGACGGCTCGGAAATGCGCAGCGGGGAGTTTGTCGCGAGGCGCGGTGATCCGTCCCCGGAGGACGGTGGGATCCCGCCAGGTTCGCACCTGCATCACTTCACGCGATGTGCCTTGAACAACCGGGGAGAAGCCCTCTTGCAGGCGTTCATAGCGAATAGTGGAGAGATTGTTGATCAGGCGGTTTTGCAGGAGACCAATGCCACGTTGAGGACCATCGCCAGTTTCGGGGCGACGGCCGCTGAAGAGGACAAGTTTGGCAGATACTGGTCGCTCGTCCTGAGTGATCGGAGTCACGCCGGCTTCGAGTTTCGCACGGAATCCGTGCACGAACACTACCGGCGGGACAATCGCGTTGCTTGGGCTAGTGGTCCGGTACCCGGAGCGGGCATCGTGCGTTTCGGGATCCTGCATCAGCCAGCTCTTGGCAGCCAGTTGTTCACGCCAACCCATCTGGAGATCAACGACGAGGTCGGCTACGATTCCGACACTGGAATCTGGGGCAGTCAGAATGCGCAGTTGGTTCGGGAAGGTGAACGAACGGTTCTCAACTCGAACTATGGCCAAGTCTATTCGCGAGTCGTCGCCAACATCGCGGATGACTTCGCGTTCGCGACGAACCTCTCGCCAACGGGGGCGGCGGTGATCTACGGTCCTCGCAACGGAATCCGGGCCCTCGCCGCGAAGGGCGATACCGCGCCCGGAACGTCTCATCCGTTCGGCAGTTTTCTCGCCGAATCGATTGGATGGGCGGACTTCGAAACCGTCGTCGCTTTCCGCGCCGCACTGCGTCCGGGTGGCGAAGTGACCACGGAGAACAATGGTGGGATCTGGACGAATCGTTCCGAGACAGTCGAACTGGTGGTGCGCGAAGGCGATCTTGCACCGGGCCTTCCACGCGGAACGATGGCGGTGTTCGATCACTTTCGCGAAGTCATCATCGCCGATGACGCGACCATCTACTTCCGTGCCTACTTGCGTGGCGTCGGGATCGACTCGTCGAATGATGGAAGTCTGTGGATGGCACCTGCCGAAGGCGGATTGCAGATGATCGCGAGGGAGGGTGATTCTGCGGGCAACACGCTTGGGCGATATTGTCATATCGTGGAGATGGCGGCCAGCCGTTCGGGGGTGGCATTTCTCGCCACCCTGTGTCCGGGCGA
>CAJIAN010001012.1_pt1 | contig 22430 bp, 9 predicted proteins | sample 9199061 | NCBI WGS metagenome assembly CAJIAN01 (sample SAMEA7708264, study PRJEB35096) | sediment metagenome | biome: marine neritic benthic zone biome [ENVO:01000025]; feature: sediment [ENVO:00002007]; material: shallow marine sediment [ENVO:03000034] sea grass bed [ENVO_01000059] ...
ATGAAGCGAACGAGCCGGCCAAGGATCCCGCCGTTTGGCTCGGCGGACGTCGGCACGAGCCGAACGACAAAGGGCTTATCATCGTCCCGTTTTCTACAAACCCGGGCCGCGTTCCCATCGTGCTCACCGATGGGGGATTCGCCGCACTCGGGTTCTTCCAGCATCCGGCGGAAATCTACCGCTTTAGCGCCGGATTCCACATCGATCGCGAGACACTGCTTCCGCGCAAGGAAACCACGGTGGCGATCCGCCCCAGCCTGCGCGTCGATGGCGAACCGGTCTCGCTTTCCGTGGTGGAGGACGTGCGGCTGACCATCACCTCGACGGATGTCGAGGGCGTCCAGAGCACGACCGAAGCGTCGGGAGTCCGGCTCTTCGACGACCGGGAGGCGACCCATCGGTTCCGCGTTCCCGACGGCGTGCAGCGGCTCGCCTTCGTTCTCACGGCGAAGGTGAAGAACATCAGTAAGGGAAACACCGAAACGCTTTCCGCCTCCCGGACTTTCAACCTCAACGGCATTCACTCCTCGCACCAAGTGGAGGCTCTTCACTTTTCGGCGACGCCGGAGGGCTACATGGTGGACTTGTTAGGAAAGACGGGCGAGCCGCGCGCGGAACACGCAGTCAACGTGGAACTCAAGCACCGCGACTTCACCAGAACGGTGAGGAGAAGTCTGAAGACAAACGCGAAGGGACGCATCCAGCTCGGCGTTCTTTCGGATATCGAGTGGGTTCGTGCGACCGCACCCACCGGACACCAGGCGCACTGGACGCTTCCCACCGACCGGCGCAGCGGTTCCTTAAATCTCCACGTCATGGCGGGCAAGGAATTTGCGCTGCCCTACATGGGCGACGCGAAGAAGGCTTCGCGCGGGAGTTTCGCCCTCTTCGAGAAGCGCGGCGGACTCTTCGCCTCGGATCACTTCGCCGCGCTCTCACTGAAGGATGGCTTCTTGCGCGTCAATGGCCTGCCCGCAGGCGACTACACGCTCTCTCTCAAGGAGGAGGCCCGCGACATCGCCCTGCGAGTGACCGACGGACAAGCTGGCGGACGATTCCTCCTCTCGCGCGACCGGCATCTCGAAGTCCGAAATGCAGACCCACTGCAGGTCACCGCAATCAAGGCCGATGAGGAACAAGTCACCGTGCGACTGGCGAACGCGGTCCCGGGGCTGACGCGCGTGCACGTCATGGCCACACGCTACGTTCCCGAGTTCGGACCGTTCTCTCATCTCGACGTGCCGGGAATCCTCGAACCTTCCGTCATCACGCGCGCCCAGCGCACGAACCGCTACCTCTCCGGTCGCGACATCGGCGACGAGTTCCGCTACATCCTGGCGCGCAGAACGGCAAAGATCTTCCCCGGCAACATGCTCACGAGACCCGGACTTCTCCTCAACCCATGGGAGCTGAGAAGCACCGAGACAGGGATTCAGGACGCCCGGGGCGGCGAGGCATGGAAGAAGAGTAAGGGGGACAAGCAAGGAGGGGTTGCGCGACCGAACGCGCCGCGCCCCCCCCGAACGCCCAAGGCGGGAACCACCGCGAATTTCGTGAGTCTCGATTTCATGAAGAACGCCGCTCCGATCGCGTTCAACCTGACTCCCGACAAGAACGGCGTCATCCGTATTTCGCTCGAGGATCTCGGCGACCGCCACCACCTCCACGTCGTCACGGTCGATCCCGAAAACACCGTCTATCGACACAGTGTCCTGCCGGAAAGATCCGCCGCCAAGCGCGACCTCCGTCTGCTCAACGGACTCGATCCCTCGAAGCACCTGTCCGAAATCGATCAGACGACGGTCCTGAAGAGAGACGAGAAGAAAGTGCTCGGCGATGTCCGCGGCGCGAAGCTGGAAACCTACGACAGCGTCGCTGCCGCCTACCGACTGCTCACCACGCTCAACAACGACAACAAGCTCGTGGAATTCCGCTTCATTCTGGACTGGCCGAAACTGAAGGAGGAGGAGAAACGCGAGAAGTATTCCGAGTATGCGTGCCACGAACTCCACTTCTTCCTCGCCCAGCGCGATCCGGAATTCTTCAAGGCGGTCGTGCGGCCCTACATCGCGAACAAGAAGGACAAGACATTCCTCGACGAGTATCTTCTGGAAGAGGATCTGAAGCGCTGGCTCGAGCCGTGGGCGTTCGGACGACTGAACATCGTCGAGCGCATCCTGCTCGCCAAGCGCATCGGAGGTGGCGAGGCAGCCGCCGTGGCGCGCCATGTGCGCGAACTCGAGGAACTCATTCCCGCCAATCCCGAGAAGGACAAGTTGGTGTTTGAAACCGCATTCGCCGGATTTGCCCTCGACGCCGTTCCCCACGGAGAAACCGATGCAAAGACCACGGCCCGGTTCAAACGCGACGCCCTCTTCGACCAGCTGAAATCCAAGGCGGAATCGGCGCCCCCCGTGCCCGATGCGGCGGCGATGCCTGAAGACGATGCCTTCTCGGAAGACGCCGGGGAAGAGCTAAAGAAACTGGCAATCAGAGGCAAGAGCAAGAGCAAGAACGGGCAGGGCCAGGCTCGGGGAAGAGGGCTCGCGCGCGAAGCGCGTCAGCGACTCGGCGAGCTGGCAGCTCCCGGCGAATTCGCCAAGAAGGGGTTGAAATACGCCTACGATGCGGAAGGCATCGATCTGGGACGTGCCCGCCATGAGGGACGCCGTTGGTATCGCAAACTGGGGGCGACGAAGGAATGGGCCGAGAACAACTACTACCACGTGCCCATCGAGCAGCAGAACGCCGACCTCGTGCGGGTGAATGCGTTCTGGCGTGCATTCGCCGCGCACGACGGCAAGGGACTTTTCCTGTCGGAGCATTTTCCGCGTGCGGCGGGCAGCTTCACCGAAATGATGTTCGCACTCTCTCTTCTCGGACTGCCTTTCGAACCCGGCGATCATGGGCTCGAGCCCGGCGAAGACGACGACGATCCCTCGCTGACCTTCACCGCCGCTTCACCCGCGATCCTGTTCCACAGGGAAACCCGCGAGACTCCGATCAGCGATGACAAGACGCCGATTCTCGTCAGCCAGAACTTCTACCGGCACGGCGATCGCTACAAGAACGTCGGCAACGAGCGCGTCGACAAGTTCGTCACCGAGGAATTCCTCGCCGGCGTCGTCTATGGCTGTGAAGTCGTCGTCACCAACCCGAGTTCGTCGAACCAGAAGCTCGGCACGCTCGTGCAAGTGCCGCACTACGCGATCCCGGTTGGAAGTGTGCGTCCCACCCGCGGCGGCCACCTTCGGCTCGAGCCCTATGCCACGACGAAGTTCGACTTCCACTTCTACTTCCCGGTGAGTTCGAAGAAGGGAACAAAGTTCGGGCACTTCCCTGTACACGCTGCCAAGGATGGCAGGATCATCGCATGGGCCGACAAGTTCGAATTCAATGTCGTCGACGAACTGTCGACGCTCGACAAGGCGAGTTGGGACTACATCAGCCAGATGGGATCTACCGACGAGGTCATCGCCTATCTCAAGGAGTCCAACATCAACCGTCTCAACCTCGGACGGATCGCCTGGCGCATGCGCGACGGCGAGTTCTTCGGCCGCACCATCGCCCTGCTCGGCTCCCGGCATCACTACGATCACACCCTCTACAGTTACGCTATGTTCCACGGCAACACCGTCCCTGCGCGGCAGTTCATGCTGCACAGCGACCGGTTCCTCAACCAGTGCGGCAGCTACCTCGATACCGAACTGGTTTCGATCGATCCGGTCGAGCGCCGAAGCTATCAGCACCTCGAGTACAGCCCGTTGGTCAATGCGCGGGCGCATCAGCTCGGAGCGCGCCGCAGCATTCTCAACAACTACCTCCACGGACAGTATCACCGGCTCACGGACATTCTGTGCCGCCGCAAGGCGTTCGATGACACCGACAACATGACCGTCACCTACTACCTGCTTCTACAGGACCGCATCGAGGAGGGCCTCAAGTTCTTCTCGCGCGTCAGCCCTGACAAGCTGTCCACGAGACTCCAATACGACTACTTCCAGTGCTGCATCGCGTTCTTCCAGGAGAACCCGAAGCTCGCCGCGCGCATTGCCGCCGCTTACCTGGAATATCCCGTCGACCGCTGGAGGAAGCTCTTCGTCGAGGTCGACAATCAGACGCGAGAGATTGCCGGCGGAGAATCGGGCGATCGCGACGAGGAGAGTCGCGACCAAAGCCAGGACAAACTCGCCGACACGGAACCCTCGTTCGAGTTCCAAGTCGAAAGCCGCGAGCTGCAGCTGACCTACCGCAACCTCGAGGAGGTCACCGTCAACTACTACCGGATGGATCTCGAACTGCTGTTTTCCGGCAACCCGTTCGTCGGGAGCGGCAGTGGGCGCTTCAGCATCGTGAAACCGAACAAGACCGCAGTGCTCAAGCTGCCGAAAGGAAAAGACAAGCACGTGATCCCACTGCCAAAGGATTTCCACAGTAGCAATGTGCTCGTGGAGATCGTCGCCGCGGGTCAGAAGCAATCGGCCGCCTATTACGCCAACACGCTCGACGTCCGCCTTGTCGACGCCTACGGGCGCGTCGAGGTACGCCATGCCGGTAACGGAAAACCGCTGCCGCGGACTTACGTGAAGGTCTACGCGCGTTTCAACGATGGGCAGACAAAATTCTACAAGGACGGCTACACGGACCTGCGAGGGAAGTTCGACTACACGAGCCTGAATACCAATGAACTCGAACGCGTGGAGCGTTTCGCGCTGCTGGTGATGAGCCCGGACGACGGTGCGCTCTTCCGAGAAGCTGCTCCGCCGAAACGGTAGCCGCATGGCCATCTTCTACTCCACATCCCCGATAGTTGGTATATGTTCCGAACCATGGAACGCTACCGGAACACGCTGATCACGATCGCTGCATTCGCGGCCCTGTTTCTTTTGCCCCTGCCCCTCCACGCGCAGGAGGAGGCTGCTCCCGATCCACGTGCCGAGGAATCGGTGGAACCCAAGAAGGCCGAGTCCGAAGGCGAAGCCGAGAATCCGCCCAAGAAAGAACAGGCCGCGGAGGAGAAAAAGAACGAATTCACCCAAGCCGAAATCGAAGCCGCCATCAACGCTTTGAATGACAAGAACTTCCGCGTTCGGGAGCAGGCTCAGATGACACTCTGGGAGGCCGGACGCGCGGCGGAGAGAGCAATCGAAGTTGCGGCGGAGGAGGGTCCCCTCGAAACCCGGATGCGGGCTCACCGTATCCTTGAGCGGTTCCAGTTCGGCATCTATCCGGACACGCCCGAAGATATGATCGAACTCATTCGGAAGTTCCGCCGAGGAACCGAAGACGAGCAGCGCGGCGCGATGCGCTCCTTGAGTGATCTCGGTGAATTCAAGCTTCTCTTCAAACTGCTCTCAACAGTCAAGGACGGGGAGCGCCGCTACCGGCTCTCGCAGGCCGTTGTCTCCGGCGCCGCACGCAATGCGCGCGTGCACATCCTCGCCGATGATCTCGAGAAGGCGGAAGAGGCGCTGAAACTCGCGGCGGTCAGTCACGAGGGCATGGCGAGCTACGCCGCGTTTCTCCACCATACGGGAAAACTGGAAGCAAAGCTGGCTGAACTCTCAAAAGCGGATGCCTTTGCCATGGATCGCGAAACCCTTGCGATGAATCGGGAGATCCGTCACTGGCTCGAAAGGACCACCGGCCGGATGAGTGACGCCCTCGCGACAGCAGAACGCCTCAAGAACGCCGAACTCATCAAGGAAACGAAGATCGCCATGGGCGATCTGCTCGTCTACACGAAGAACGCAGCCGATTTGCGTCTCCGCACGGTGAAATCGATCGGGTTCAAGGCCGCCCAGGCACGGCTCGAGGGAGACGAGATCCAGATCGAGCGGACAACCAGACAACTCATCGACTACGCCAAAGATCATCCCAATGAAATCTACGCCGCGTATGTCGCCCTCATGGTCAACGGCAAAATCGAAGAGGGCATCCAGTTGATCGGGCAGGAGTACCGGAACCGACTGTTCGACCACCGGACGCAACAGCGGCGGTTTGCCGATGCCTTCGCCACCCTTGGTATCGAGAACGTCCGACCGCCGTACACGAAGTGGATCGATGCTTTCGTGAACGAATTCCCCAACATCGCCGATCTCGCCGAAGCACGCGAACGTCTCTACGGCTTCAATCAAATCGTCAGCTTCCTCGTCAAGTACGGCGAGAAGGATACGGCACTCAAGCTGTGCCAGAAAGCCGCCCCGGTCATCGCCGCTTCCAAACACGAATTCCAGGACACCCTGATCAACGCGCTCCGATTCTGGGAATTCCGCGACCTCGCCTACAAGTACACCCAGCAAGCGCTCGAGACCGGCCTCGACATCGACACGGTGACAGGGATCTACCTCGCCAATCGGGAGGAGGATCGAAACCAGTGGACCGGTCTTCTGGCGGACGACCTGAAGGCGGATCCCATTGCAACCCTCCGCGCTCTCGACGAGCTCATTTACCCGAAGGATCCCGGAACCCTGACTCCTGCGGCCAAGGCGCTGCTTGAGCGCGGAGAAGCGGCGGCGCGAAAGGCGGACGAGAAACCGAAACCGGATCCCGCGGACGAAGATCCCGATGAAGAATTCGGGTCACCCAACTGGCACAAGACTCTCGGCGCCGTCTACGAGGGGCACGAAATGTGGGATGATGCCAAGCGGCACTGGGAACTGAGCGGAAACCTCGAGACCCAATGGCAGACGCTTGTGCGGCTTGGAAACATCTGCCTCATTCAGAAAAATGCCGCTGAAGCCTCCGAATGGTACCGCAAGGCGTGGGAGATCGACAACGCGCAGGAGATCAACCTCTACACCTACGGCTGGGCGCTGATGAAGAACGGTGAGAACGAGAAAGGCAAGAAAATCATGCAGAAAGCCCTGCTCCTGATGCTGGGGGACTCCCAGAAGATTGGCGAACTGGCAAGACGCCTGATCCGGAACGGTGACGCCGAGCGCGGGCTCCCCCTCTCCCGGTACGTCGTCAACACCGCGCCGTCCTACGGATTCGAGGCCGCACTCGCGTGCGAATCCCTCGGTGAGTATCTCATCTACACCGAGAATGCGGCCGAGGCGGCGATGTTCCTCGAACGCCGGCTTCTCGACCTGCTCAATCGCGGCGGTGGGCTCGGCAACATCCTGCAGTACCAGACGTGGATTGCGTCGGCCAAGGCGCGCGACGGCTTCAGCAGGGGCGACGCCGATGGCGCGATGGCTCTCGCACGCCTGGCAATGAGCATCGTCCCCGGCGACAGCTCGATCCTCGAGGAGCTGTATCCCCTGATGGCCAACGGCGGAGCGAAGGAAAAGGCGGACATCCTGTTCGAGGAGGTCTACGCGAAAAGCCGGGAGGAGGTGACCATGTTCCCCAACTACGGACAGGGAAACAACAACCACGCGTGGCTTCTCTCGCGTTGCCGTCGGAATCTCGACGAAGCCCTCGTCCATGCGAAGAAGGCCGTCAAGATCCGTCCGGACTCCGCAGCCTCCATCGACACCCTCGCCGAAGTCCACTACGCGCGCGGTGAATTCGAGCAGGCCGTGGAAACGTCGAACAACGCGATCGAACTCGCGCCCACCGACGTCCAGCTTCGCCGACAGAACGAACGCTTCCTTTCAGGACTGAAGAAGAACTGAATCGGCATTCGACCGGAAAGATCATGGCCCGCACGCTTCTGCTCGGCCTTGCACTCGGCCTGGCCGCCTTTTTTTTCGGGTGCAATACTTCCGGCGAAAAACCGGACGTGGACCACGCGGCGATAGCGGAAGCACTGGCGGTCGGACTCTCACCCCTCGCGAAAGAGATCAGGAACGAAACGCTCGCAGTGCTCCCCAACAAACCGAAGCGCAACAATCTCTTCGACGTCTACAACGCGCAATCGGACGCCGCATGGGCACTCAATTGGACGCGGAAAATCGATTTCACCGGCGTCGCATGGGACACCGCCCAGAACGCCACGCTTATTTCGCCACGGCACGTCGTCATGGCGGCTCATTCTGTCCGATCCGTCGGTGACGCGGTTGTATTCCACGACTCGCGGGGCAATCGGGTCGTCCGAATTCTGATCGAGATCGAAAAGCTCAAGACCGCGGATATTGCAGTCGGACTTCTGGAGTCGGAGGTCGATCTGACCTATTACCGCGTGCTTGCTCCCTCGGAAACCCTCCCGACATCCCTCGAGGGCGCCTTCGCCTTCGTCACAGACAAGGAACGCCGACTCCACGTGCACGAGATCCGGGCCGTCCATGGCAACAACATCCAATTCCGGCACTCGCCAGCTCTCCACAAGGTGTGGTGGGAGAATCTCATTGCCGGCGACAGCGGAAACCCCTCGTTCCTCCTTGTCGACGGAGAACTTCTCCTACTGGAGACGCACACGAGTGGCGGCGCCGGTGCGGGTCCCTTCTACTCTTCGGCCGATAATGTCGCCGCCATCAACGAAGCGATGGCGCGGCTGGGAGGCGGTCACCAACTCACGCTCGCTCGGTGAACGAATTCTGGACCGGAACTGAATGAAACCAAGCCGCAGCGCGTCGAAGCTTTCCATTCGATTCAAAAAGGAATTCGCCCCGAGGGCGAATGTATCGCATACATTGGCCTGCCCCCTTTCACGACGATGAGACTCCACCTTTTCCTTGCCGCCACCGTGACGCTCCTGCCTGCGTCCATCGCCTTGTCCAAACCCGCACCGGATGTCACGCCGATCAAGCGGTGGATCGACTCGCAGAAAGAGGTCAAGACGTTCTACTCGGAGTTCCAGCAGGAACGACAGTTGCGCGCGCTCAAGAAACCGATTGTGAAGCCGGGGCGACTCTGGTTTGCCGCACCGGACTCGTTTCGTTGGGAACTCGGCCAACCGCCGGCCACGATTGCGCTACAGAAAAGCCAGCAGGATCTACTCGTTCTCGAGCCGGCAAAGAAACAGGGGAAACGTTACACGGTCGACGAACTCCGCGAGGAGGGCCGCGCCCGCGGAGCCGCATTCCTCGAAGCGGGTTTCCCGCGGACTTACGAGACCTTCGATCGGATCTTCAAGGTCACCGATACCACGCTCAAGAACAACGTCTATGAAGTGACCGCCTCGATCCGGGACCGGAAGACGGCGGTCGCGCTTCGCAAGGTCGTCTTTCACATCGACGCCAAGAGCTACGACTTGCGGCAACTGTATCTGCGCTTTCGGGACAGTTCGTCGATCACCACGACTTTCGGAAAGACACAGAAGAATCCCAGAATTCCAGCAAGCAAGTTCGAGATCGATCTCTCCGGGTACAAGCTGAAGCAGAAGCGACGCTGAGCCGGGCAGCCAGGCTACTCTATCTAAGAGGTCCCGATTTTCCGCTCGGTTCTGATCGAATAGATCTCCTCCGCCAAAGCATTGCGGACTGCCTCCGAGCAATCCACCAAATCGAGGCTCCGGCCATCGAAGACCTGCGCTCAGCGATGAGCGACTGAAGAGCCTCAAAAAAGCACCGCGCGAAGATCGTGCTTCGCGCGGTGCTCCAGAGTAGATGGTTCGGTTAGGGGTTGGGATCGTCCTGGACTTCGATGTCCCGCACCCGTGCGAAGAGGTCAACCGGAATCGGATCGTTGGGTTGGAGACCGAGATTCAGACGGATGATCGAATATTGCACCACGGCCGTGGTGCTCAGCCCGTCCCCCGATAGATCGGACGCCTCGAACCAGTTGCCTTCAGCGAGATCCTCGGTGAGATCGACCGCGTAGTCCTTGCTACCAAGCGAATTGAAGGTGATGGTCAGTTCTTCTAGAACGTCGTCACGGATGAATTCGGTAATCGCGAACGGAGCGCTACTGGGTCCACCCACCAACGGCTGCCCATCCTGGGACTGGATGTTCTCGACGCGAGAGCCGTCCCTCGTGATCAGGAATGTTCCGGGCGCTCCCACTTCGGCTCCGAACACCTCGACGTAGGCACCGCCGCCGCGTTCGAAGAAAGCACCCTCCACCTGGTAGTCACCCGCAGCGAGCGTGATCTGGCCAACCGTGCTGCTGTTGCCGGTGAGGCAGTCGCAGATGATCCGCGCCCCGTTCTCGTCAATGACACCATTACCGGTGGCGTTCTCCACGATGGAGGTGAAGGTCTGCCCGATGACACGGAAGAAGGACCCGTCATCGCCCTGAAAACCAATGTTGTAGGTTCCAGCCCGCGGAATGACCATCGTTCCCGAAAACTCGATCAGGAAGTCCTGGTCGTCGGTACCGGCGAAATCCTGCGGGAATGGCACATCACCGGGAATGCGACCCGGCCCACCAAATCCGGGATCATTAAAGTTGATCGCATCGTGATTCGACATCACAGGCGTTCCTTGGGCGATGGCATTCGCCACCTCGGTGAGGTTGGTCAGTCCGGCATCGCCACCACCATTCGGATTGGGGGCGGTCTGTGGGAAGTCGATTCCTTCCTGCAGGCCCGGTCCGAGTGCCCCGACATCGACTCCCGCGGCATTGAAGCCGGGGACTGCGAACGTTCCTCCCGGAGCACCCCCAATCAGCTTCCACTGAGCCGGATCGGATCCGATCGTGGTGTCCCCGTCATTGAGGAACGAGCCTTGGGCGATGTAGATCTCTCCATGATCGCCGCCACCACGCTCCCACCAGAAGAACTCGACCCGGTAGACTCCCGGCTGGACGTTCGAGGCAACTGCACGCGTGTCACTGTTTCCAGTGTTCCCAAGAAAGGCGAAGGTGTCCGAAGAAACCGGATCGATCATCCGGTTGCCGTCTGGGGCATTGATCGAGGTGAAGTTGAATCCCTGAATCCGGCAGCCAAAACCGTCGTCCGAGTGCACGCCGACGGTGTAGTCACCAGCTTCGGTGATGAGCATGTAACCGACACCGTAGAGGATGAAGTCGTCCCCGCAGCAACCCTGGGAGACTGCGTCCGGGTGGTAGGGTCTATCGGGTTGGAAGAGCTGCACGTTGCTACCGTGATTCATCGCCTCCTCCTGCACATCGACGATCGTTCCCTGGAAGTTACCCGGATCCGCCGCCGCATTCTTGATCAAGTTGATCGCGGTCATGAACGGCGGATCGGAAATGGTGCCCGCGCCGAAGATGTAGCGGACCCCCCAGAGACCCTCAGCCACCATCTGCTCGGCCCCCATGAGATCCTCCATGAAGGGGAAGAACGGCTCCACCACCGTGAACGAACCCGAGTTGTTCAGGTTCTGCAGGAAATTGTCCATCGAGGTCAGCGAATACTCGACCAACGAGCCAAATGGAAACTGCGGAACTTCGTCGTGGCGGATCGTCGTGGTCGCGCCGTTCTTGCTTATCGTCAGGTTGTTCGTGATCGGACTCCCGTTGACCATGATCTCCACGTTGATCGTATTCGGATCGAGGACACTCGCGCCGACATCGGTCACGTCGAACTGGAGAAACATCAAGCCATTCGACGCCACGATGTCAGGGTCCTGCGTCGTGAAGTCCGCTTCCCTCGAAAGCATCTGGCCGATGCCGTCCTCCGCAGTCAGTTCGTAGGAGATCGTCGTGCTGAAGAGGAACTGGGGATTCTGGTCGTGACGGATCGTCGTCGTGTTTCCGGCTTTGTTGATCGTCAATCCTGCCGTCACGTTGTTCCCATCAACGAGGAGATTGACCGTGCCGGGGTCGAGAATACTCGTCCCAACGTCGTCGATATCGATCTCTAGAAAATCAATCCCCGATCGCACGGCACTCACGTTAATCTTCTCGTCTCCGGTCACCTCCACGAAAAGATTGTCCATGTGGTGATTGGCGCGGGCGCCCCCCGTACGTCCGCCGAGGACGATCTGTCCGGGGCCTGGAGTCCAATTGACGTTCCCGCTGAAAACCTCGCTGTTCTTCCAGTTGATGGTCAGGTTCCCCGCGTCGAGGATGATTTCGATCGGAGCCCATTCCAAAAGCGAGTCATCGTCAACGCCATTCGGTCCCAGCGGGCCCGTCTGGAGCGAAGTCGGATCGTCGACCGCACCATTCTGGGTAGTGAGAGGAATCTCCTGCAGGATCACATTGTCGAGCCTGACACTCATGCCGATCGTGTCCGATCCGCCGCTGAACCATTCGTCGAATCCGATGGCGAGGCCGGTGGTCGATCCCTCCTCAGGCAGATTACCCTCCCCGGTCGGCGACGCAGCGTAGCCATCACCTGTCCCGATCAAGGGATCGGTGGGTCTTACCAAATTAAAGCTGAAGCCATCTGCCGGAGCAGCCGTCCCACCGCCGACACGGAGATCGGCTCGAATGGTGAACGCGGTGATCGGAAAGCCGCCCGTGGGATCGTCGAAGACAATGGCACCACGCTGGCCGTTAAGGTTGTCCGTTACCGAAATGTAGTTGTCTCCCGCGCCGTCGGCTCCGTCCTTGGCATTCGTGAGAACGGCATTGCCAAACAGTTGCAGCAACGGGTTGTCATTGAAATCGGTATCAATAACCGTGGTCTGGCCGAAGGAAACTCCGGGCACGAGACCAATGAGAACGGACGCCAATGCGACGGCAAAGCGTCCACGACGAGTAGTGGATCGATTCTTCATGTGTGGAGGGTTAGAAGGGTTATTACTGCAAGATTCCCGCAAAAAGAGCCTCGAATGGCCCGCAGGACATCGATGATTCTTCAAGATAACTGACCTCAAAATCCGCTGTAAAGGGCAAAGTTAGCACCAACGTGTTATTCTCCCTACGGAAGAGCATGGGCTTTCTCCAGATACTCGCGAGCCACCGTGCTGGAAGGGTCCAGTTCCAAGGCCCGTTCAAGAAACTTCACCGCATCTTCTTTTTTACTCTGCCGGAAGCAGACAAGGGCCAGATTGATATGTGCAGGAGCACTCTCGGGAGCGAGACGAACCACCTCGCGGTAGCACACCTCGGCTTCGGCAAGCTCTCCACGCTTGGTGTGAAACTGCCCTAGATTCTGATGGGCCGGCAAATGATCCGCATTTGCGGAGATCGCATCCTTGTAGCGTTCGGCGGCGGCTTCGTTCTCACCCCGACTCGCGAGAACGAGTCCCCAGTTGAAGTGGGCCTGAGCGTAGTGTGGCATGATCTCGACCGCTTTCTCGAAGCTTGCGTAACTCTCCTCGAAGTCGCTCTGATGCGAGCGGCAGATCCCAAGGCTGTTCAATGCCTGGGGATACTGCGGTTCCAGCTCAAGCGCCCTCCGGAGTGCCTTCTCCGCAGCCGCCCAGTTTTTCTCGCGGTTCCTTATCGCTCCGAGCCGGTACCAGACTTCCGGACGGTGCGGTAGTTTCTCGGCGACTTGAGACAACTGCCCGGCGGCACCCGCAAAATCGCCAGTCGACTCCAGAAGATCCGCGAACTGCTCCCGCAGGATCCAGTCGGACGGATTCCGTCCAATCAATTCCTCGTAGGTTGCCAGCGAGGCTCGCCTGACTTCGACCGTCAGTGAACGTCGCATCTCCACTAAGCGCTGCTCGATTCTCTCCATGCGCTCGGCATGTCCGGATTGCCCGCTGAAGGGAGCCCGCTGAAGCCGCTCGACGTTGCGCTCGAGATTGCGCATCCGGTGCCACGGGGTCAGGCCGAGTTGCCGGGCGCAGGCTTCCTCGGCAAGCCAATCCCCATTCTCGGGGAGGGCGAGGCCGAGCGCCTCGACCGCCTTCGGAGCCATCGTCGTCGCGAGGAGATAATTTCCGGCAAAGGTAAGATGGACGTGCTCATAGACGAACTCCTCACCCGGAATGCCGTCTACGGCAGCCTCGGCAAAGGAAGCCACCGCATCCGCAAAATAAACTCTCTCCGCTGTCCTGCCGGAGGCGATTTTCTCGGCGATCTCATTGAGTCTCGAATCGGTACGAAGACGCAGGGTGTCCAGATCGCGAGCCCGCTTCAGTTTCTCCGCCGCTCCGGCTTGGTCGCCCGACTTCAGCAAAGCGCGCCCCTCTCGATAAACGCTGAGGGCGTTCCCCTCGCCTTCGTTCGAAGCGAAAGGCGGGAAATCGCGGAGATTCACCGCCACGTTGCTGACCACAATGGGAGTGCCGGAGTCCACCGCCATCGAAATCACCGCGTTCAGATTCGTTCGGTAGTTCTCGTAGACCCGGTCAAGGGCCGGGTCGTCGATGGTGAGTTGCTGTTCGAGAAACATCTCGAGCCCACCCCAGGCTTGTGGCTCATCGTTTGAGCGCCGATGCATGAGACCGGCGAGCAATTGCCCGAGGCTCGTCTTCCTCGCCGCCAGCCCGCCGCGAATGACCGCCTGCGGGGGCACGCGCGAGCCGAACACGGAGCCAGCGCCGAACGGACCATAAACTTCGTTGTTCCCCATGTAGACAATGAAGAGATCGGGATCGCGGTCGCGGCATTCATCGACGATCTCCCGGACCACGTGGGAGTTGATCGCCGTCATCGCCGTGTTCACGATCTCGAAGTCCTCATCCGGGAAGCGCGCCTCCAGCAACACACCGAGCACGCGAGAGAATCCGAATGCGGGCTCGGGGTCCCCCATGATCGCGGATCCGCCGCACACGAAGATTCTTCGCGTTCCCTCTGGTTTCTTTTTCTCAAGTAGAATGGGTTGAGAGCGTCGGGCGAGTTGCCGAGGGAAGAATCTCCACGCGAATTCGTGATTGTCCCGAAGCTGCCCCTTCGCGTCAGGATTTCTGACGAGAAAATCCGTTTCGTACCCGACGCCGAAGATTCGCAAAAACAGTTCGACCAGACAGAAGAACAACAGCGGCCCGCCGATCATCGCGAGAATGCGGAAACACCACTTTCGAACGCTTCCTTTCGGTTTCCTGATCGCCGTCATAGACGTCTAGAAGAGAGGATAGAGAAACGGTGCCAGTGGCGATCCCCCTATGAGAACAACCAGCAGCGCGATGAGAAGGGCCACAATGATCGGGACGAGCCACCATTTCTTGTTGGTTCGCAGAAATGCGTAGAACTCCTTGATCAACCCCGGCTGCGAGCCCTCGGCCATGCTCGCGAACTCCTCGCGATCATCGTCGTCCGGCTTCTCTGGGTCGCTCTCGACTGCTTTCTTCACCAGACATCCGAGACTAACGACTCGTTCTGCCCCCGTCAATCCGGCCCCATTTAGTTTGGTTATCCATATTTTTTAAAAATGTAAAATACAGGTTGACTCGCAACCACTTGCACGCCTACCTATGGCCAGATGCGCGGTCTCAGACGGCTACCAATCCTCGCCTCGCTTGTTTTTTTTATAACGAATGGGGTGCATGCGGACTGGAAGGACGACGTGGGTTTCACCGATCTGGAGAATCTCCTTGGAGGCTCGACGCCGACGGGTGCGGGTGTTCCGGTCACCCAGGTCGAAGCGAACGCCGGAACGAATCCGAACTTCCTCTATCTTCCGGACACGGCCAACGCGGAGTTCTCCGGGAAGACGATCACGGACGGCAGCGGGATGTCGACCGGCCCCTCCGGCCACGCCACGAGCGTCGGGCAGGTATTCTACGGCAACAGCTCGAGCATCGCACCGGACGTGACGCAAATCACGGGATTCGACGCGGGCGACTGGCTCGACAATCAGCTCGACTTTGCCGGCGGCGGAACCCCTCTGACGGAATCGGGACTGGTGCAGAACCACAGTTGGGTGGGTTCGACGGCCAGCAATCCGATCGACGAAGACCTGCTGCAACGGTTTGACTTCCAAATCGACCGCGATGATTTCCTCGGGGTCGTCGGGGTCAACAACGGCGTCGGCAATCCCTTCGAACTGCTTTCCAACAGCTACAACGCCATCAGTGTCGGCCTGACCAACGGCAACCACAGCTCCGCCCTCACCACCGTAAATGGACCTGGCCGCGTCACTCCGACCATCGTCGCTCCCGGACTCCATCCCGTTGCGGGTTCGACCTTCACCAGTTGGGCCACCGGCATGGTCAGCTCTGCAGGAGCCATGCTTCACGAGACGGCCTCCGGAACGGATGCGGCCCGCCCGGAAACCATGCGGGCGATTCTCATGGCGGGCGCCACGAAGGACGACGTGAATGGAACGTGGAGCCACACCACGACCCAGCCGCTCGACACGGTGTTCGGTGCCGGCGAGTTGAACGTGTTCAACAGTTACCACATCCTCGACGGCGGCGAGCACGAAGGTACCGACAACGCCCAGCCGGGCTCGCTTGCGCCTTCGAATGGCTGGGACTACCAGAGCGGCATCAGTTCGCCTGGCACGACGACGCGATACTACGACTTCCAAGTCCCCGCCGGACAACTCGCCAACGAACTCTCGATCATTCTCGCGTGGAATGCGGAAGTCACCGATACGAATGGTGGGCCTCCTTTTGATCCCTCCACTTCACTCGCCAATATGGATCTCGAGTTCTGGGACTCCACGCTTACGTTCCTCGACAGCAAACTGACGGAGAGTGTCAGCACCATCGAGAATGCGGAGCACATCTACATGACCGGTCTTGGCGAGGGCACTTACACCCTCGCTCTCACTTCGGATACCGATCGGGACTTCGGCCTCGCATGGCGCATGGATCTCGCGCCCGTTCCGGAACCGAGTGGGGTCGCCCTCATGGCTCTTGCGGGAATCCTCGCTCTCGCCCGACGTCGGATATAGCATCGACGAGCGTCGTCGAACCGCGCTAGGTTGGCATTCGAACCATTCGAAGCGTCCGCCCATGAAACCGTTTACCGCTCTTATTGCCGCATGGCTCCTCATTGAATCGAGTACCTATGCGGACAAATACTACGTCACCACCGTCCGCGATCTCGATTTCGCTGAGAATCAGGACGACCTCGATGAAGCCCTGAAGAGTGGGAACGCGGCATGGATGAGCCCCATGATGCTCGGCCGTCGCGGAGTACTCGGACCCCATCTCCGGCTCCCCGAAGAAAATGCCGCCTACATGACCCGCATGCCGGTCGGGGACAACCGCACGCGCAATTCTCAGGCGAACCTGACCGTCGCCTTTCGAATCGACGACGACAAACCGGTGACCGGCTACGCGGATCTTCTCGTTCCGGCAGGTTGGCGTCTGCGGCCATTCAAGTTCACCCTCGATCCCGAAAAGCTCACACCCTCCACCAAAGAGGAATACGAGAAGGTCCAGCGGAACTACTATCTGCTGATGGGCGGTCCCGGCATGCCGGGAGCAGCGTGGTTCCGCCACCTCGGGCGCGAAAAGAAGGACGCTTCAGATCAAGACAACAATCCACGAAGGCCCGGTCGTCGGATCGAACAGGACCTCTCCCCGACGTTCTCATTCTTTTCCGGCGCACGCGCTGTCGCGGAGAACCTCGCTCTCGACCGCGATCTCATTCTTGCCCGCGGAACAGACACCGGCGAGGTCCCTATTTCGGAAATCAAGGGAATCACCGTCAGGGCGATCGATTGGAAGACCCGCCTGCCCGACGGGCCAGTCGAGGTCGATCCGCTCGCCCACGCCGTCCCCCATGATCAACACGCCTTGTTCGCAGGTTCGATCGGCGACCTGCTACAGCTCATCGACGTCGTCGAGAAGGAAGGCGCACCGATCCTCCAAGGATTCGACGTCCGCAATCCCTACCGCGATCTGCCGTCGCGCTACCTTGCCCAACTCGGAGTCGATGATCGCGAAGCACTCCGTCAGTTGCCCGCCAAGAGCATCGCGGTCACGGGTGGCGATCCGTTTCTCCCCTCGGGATCGGATGTTGCGATCCTCTTGGAGACCGACCAACCAGAGATTCTCTTCGCGGCGCTCGTCGCGATCGTCGGGAAAAAGGCGGAGGCGCACGGAGCCAAGCCGACGAAGACCGAAGACGAACCATCCCACCGTGGATACGAAAACCCCACGCGCGGTTTTTCGTGCCATGTGATGCGCGCGGACACCTATGTCGCCGTCACCAATTCGGCTGCCCAGGTTTCCCGGCTCGCGGCAGTTCAGGAGAAGAAATCCGAAAGCCTGGGCGCCACCGATGAGTTCAAGTTCTTCCGCACCCGCTACGCGCGCAACGACGAGGAATCCGCGTTCGTCTTCCTCTCGGACGCGACGATCCGCCGATGGTGCGGACCTCGCATGCGCATCGCTGGCTCGCGTCGGAACCGCGCCATCGCCGCACTCGGTGAACTCACCGCGCGACGCGTGCGCGGCAAGGAACTTGGCTCGGAATTCGAACCCCTGCTCGGAAAGGTGACCGCGTCGGACGGCGCACAACCCGTGATCAGCGATACCCACGGCACCCTCGGTTTCCTCACACCTGTGTCCGAACTCAGCCTCGAAAAGGTGACCACTGCGGAAAAAACCGCCTACGAAAACTGGCGCCGGGGCTACGAGGACGGCTGGGCGCGCGTCTTCGATCCCATCGCTGTTCGGTTTTCTCTCAGCGAGAACGAACACCGCATGGACCTCACTGTCCTACCCCTTACTGTCGACAGCAGCTATCAGGAGTGGATTCGGTTCGCCGGGAAGGCAGCGCTCAGCCCAATGGCGCGGAATACCCACGACGAGTCCCTGCTCTTCGTTTCCTTCGCGGTCGATTCGACCAGTCCGACGTTTCGCGAATTCGATGCCCAACTTGTCGGTGCCCTTCCCGGCCTGAAGGTGAACCCGCTCTCGTGGGTGGGGCAGTCGGTGTCGGTCTTTCTCGAAAAGGACTTCTTCTGGAAAGCGATGAAAGAGGAAAGTATGAGCTCGGACACCGAGTTCGTCATGGGGAACTACGGGCAGATCCCGCTCGGCCTGCGCGTCGAATCGAAGAGCGGGATCAAACTCGCCTTGTTCCTGACCGCCCTCAAAGGCCTCGCCGAGACTGCGGCGCCGGGCATGACCCGGTGGGAAACCCGCAAGCACGTCGATCGGCCGTACGTCGCCATCATCGGCGACGGCGAGCAAATCGGCGACGACATCAGCCTCTTCTATGCGCCCATGCCGAAGGCGCTCCTCGTCGCTCTCGACGAGGGGATCCTGAAACGCGCCATGGAACGGGAGCAGAAGCATGCCGGCAAGCTCGATGACAAGGACCTGCCGATCGCGAAACATGCGTTCCTCGAAACCAGTCCACAGTTCCTCGCGCAACTGGCCGGCCTTCTGAACAACACGCCCCTGAACATCGCCCGCCGAAATCAGAGCTGGCGCGCACTTCCCATTCTCAACGACTGGCATCGACGGGTGAGGCACACCGAGCCCGCCCAGTTCCACCGCCACGTCTTCGGTGATGATCTTTACTGTCCAGGAGGGAAGGGATATCGTTGGAACGCCGAGGCGATGACCATGGAATCCGTCGCCTACGGATATCCCGGCAGCCCTCGCGACGATGGCCTGCCCGTGCCCTTCTTCGACAACTTCAACAGCATGCTCGCCGGGCTGGGATTCGTCGACGACGGACTCCGCCTGCGTGCCGCCATCGCCAAGCGCGAGACCAACACCGTCAACCCTGCGGTTTCCGGCAAGCAACTCGCTACGGCCAAGGAACTGACCCTCACCCGGATTGGCGCGAAGCAGACGTGGGCGATCGACTCGCCACATCCCGAAGATTTCGACGTCACCCACATCGAAGTTCTCAGTCCGGGAAAATTTGGAGAAAAACCAACGATCCGAACCCGCACCGTCAGCAAAAGGGGCGACGAACCCGACTACATCATCACGGTGGAGGAAACACTCGACAAGAACGGTCTGACTCTCGTTGGGGAAACCTCCGAGGAGGAGGAACTCCGCTACACCAAACATCTCATCGAGCTTCCGCCGACGCTGGTCCAAGGCCGGACCTACGTCTACGAGTACGACTACGTCTCGACCATCGAGAACGTTGGCGAGCGCACCTTCGGCGAGGTCACCTTGGTTCCCGTCGGCCTCGAAACAATCACCACCAAAGCCGGCACCTTCGAAGATTGCGTCCGCGTGGAGACCACCGACCGCTCGATGTCGGACGGGTTCTTCTCCAAGGCGCACGTCGTGACGTGGTACAAAAAAGGGCTCGGCCCCGTCAAGACGGTCACCACCGCATCCGACTGTGTTTATTCGACCGAACTCACCTCCTACGTAATGCCGACGGCCGCAGACTGATACGCAGAACCCCGAAAACCGGCTTCGTTCGGTTTGCCATGCCATACCCGGTTTCGTAGTCTGCGAGGATGATTCCCAGAACCACGTTCCTCGCCAGCCTTGCGCTGATGTGCGGCGCGGCTACCGCCGCCGAAAAGCCGAACATCCTCATCATCTTCACCGACGACCAAGGCTACGGCGACCTTGCCTGCTTCGGTAACAAGAAAACCAAGACTCCGCGTCTCGACCAACTCGCCAGGGAGGGCACGAAGTTCACTTCGTTCTATTCGCAGACCGTGTGCGGTCCCTCCCGCTCGGCCCTGCTCACCGGACGCCAGCCCATCCGCAGCAAGGGATGGGGCATGCCGGCCTCGGAGATCACATGGGCGGAGCTGATGCAGAAGTCCGGTTACCAGACCGTCTGCATCGGCAAATGGGATGTCTCGAACCGCAAGCCGATCATCGAACGCATGCCGAACGCCCAGGGATTCGACTATTACTTCGGACCCCTTGGGGCCAATGACAACGGCGTCGTCCACTTCCACGAAGACAACGAGAAAGCCGGAAGCTCGAAGGACATGGGAGGCCTGACCACCCTCTACACCGACAAGTCGATTGCATGGCTCAAGGAAAAACGCGATCCCGAGAAGCCATTCGTCCTCTATCTCGCCCACACCATGATGCACACCGACATCGACGCCTCGGACCGTTTTCGCGGCAAGTCGGCAGGCGGGCTCTACGGCGATGTCGTCGAGGAATTCGATTACGAAACCGGTCGGCTGCTCGACGTGCTCGACGAGTTGAAACTGCGCGACAACACCCTCGTCATCTACACCAGTGACAACGGCCCGTGGAATCAGGATCGCTACACCAGGCGCGAGAAGGGCCACCCGAAGGGCGCGATCTTCTGGGGTGAGTCCGGGCCGCTACGCAACGGCAAGGGTTCGCCCTACGAAGGCGGCTACCGGTTGCCCGGCATCGTCCGCTGGCCCGGCAAGGTTCCCGCCGGGCGCGTCTCCGATGCGATTTTCGCGACCATCGATTTCATGCCGACGTTCGCCAATCTCGCCGGCTTCAAAGTTCCCGAGGACCGCCGCATCGACGGCATCGATCAGACCGATCTCATCCTCGGTAAGCGGGACACCGGCCGCGAGTATTTTTACTTCCACAACGCGGCTGTGCGGAAGGGCAAGTGGAAGTATCTGAAACCGAGCGCGCACTTCCACGGATACGCGGTCGAAGACAATCGTCCCAAAGCGGACGAGCTCTATGACCTCGAAGCCGACCTCGGTGAGCGGAACAATCTCGCGGAAAAGTTTCCCGATAAAGTCGTCGAGTTGAAGGCGCTGATGAAGTCCATCGAAGGTAAGGACCCGACAATCACCCAACCGATCAATACTGGCGGGAAGAAGAAGCCGAAGAAGAGAAACTAGGCAGTGCCCCCGGACGCCCTCTCCATGAAGACAAACTCCACTCTGGCGGCCGCCCTCGCGGCGATGACTCTCGCCGCGACTCCGGCAGTCGCCGAACCACCCAACATCGTCCTCATCTTCATCGATGACATGGGCTACGGCGACATCGGTCCGTTCGGAAACAAGGTCAACAAAACGCCCCACCTCGACCGGATGGCGGCGGAAGGAAACGTTCTCCGGCAGTTCTACGTCTCCAACACCGCCTGCACGCCCTCGCGCTCCGCCCTGATGACGGGCACCTACGCCCATCGCATCGGGATGGACGGCAGCGTTGTCTTTCCCGGCCAGTCCAAAGGACTGCACCCTGACGAAATCACTCTCGCCGAGCTCTTGAAGGAAAAGGGCTACGCTACCGGGTGCTTCGGAAAATGGCACCTCGGTGATCAGAAACCGTTTCTGCCCCTCGCCCAGGGATTCGACGAATACTTTGGCATCCCCTACTCGAACGACATGTGGCCCGGAAACGCACGAGGCAATCCGGTCACCGGTCGCGGTCCCTACGAACCGCTTCCCGTCATTCGCGGAAACGACGCCGTCGCCTACGTGAGCGACGGAGCCGACCAATCACTCCTCGCGGAAGTGGTCACCGATGAAGCGGTCAAGTTCATCCGAAAGAACAAGGACAGGCCGTTCTTCTGCTTCGTGCCGCACGCTTACGTTCACCTTCCCCGCTATGCGCGGCCGGAAATTCTCAAAAAAGCCGAGGGCGATGTGAACCGTTCCAACGTCGAGGAAGTCGACACCAGCGTTGGGCGCATCCTCGACACCCTGCGCCAGTTGAAGATCGACAACAAGACGCTCGTCCTCTTCACCTCCGATAACGGCGGCGCGCGCGGAATGAGCATGGGGCCACTGCGCGGCGGAAAGGGCGGCCCGAAATTCGAGGGCCACATGCGCGTGCCGACGATTGCCTGGTGGCCCGGAAAGATCCCCCCAAAGACCGAGACGAAAGCGATCGCCACGACCATCGATCTCCTTCCTTCGATCGCGAAGCTCACCGGCGCTCGCATTCCAGACGACC